>ERZ773187.9-NODE-9-length-181763-cov-25.532316_pt1 | contig 181763 bp, 139 predicted proteins | sample MGYA00511242_ERZ773187 | MGnify/ENA primary metagenome ERZ773187 (study PRJEB29015, sample SAMEA2737744) | human gut metagenome | biome: human gut; feature: human-associated habitat; material: faeces | place: China | collected 2012 ...
ATGTGTTAGGCACGCCGCCAGCGTTCATCCTGAGCCAGGATCAAACTCTCATGTTTAAGTTTGTCCGGTCAAAATCAGTCTGGCTAATTTTACCGTTCTACTGTTGTTTTAGGTTTTTGTTCTCTGAAATTTCTCTCAGAACTTTTTGTTCTGTTTGGAATTTTCAGGGTTGCATTACTGTTTATTTGTCAAGGTGCCGTTCTTCTCAAGAAGTATTTCTTTTTGAAGAACATTTGTTCTGTTTCTCAGAAAGCTTATTTAGTTTATCATAAGCAGTTCTGTTTGTCAAGAACTTTTTTCATTTTATTTTCAAGTTTCTTTCGAAACCCGGTTGCTTATCATTCGCAGCAACAGTTCAGTAGTTTATCAGAACTTCCTGTTCATGTCAAGCATTTTTTTATTTTTTGAATTTCTTTTCAGAAATCCGTGTTGCTTTCGTTCGCCGCAACAGTCATAAATTTTACCAAGACTATTCGTCGATGTCAAGTACTTTTTGAACTTTTTTAGGAGTTCATGTTACAGCCGTTTGCCGCAACAGATAGATATTTTATCAGCGTTTCCCCGTTCTGTCAACAGCTTCTTAAAACTTTTTTTACCGGGCGTAAACGTAAGGTTACTGTCTACAGATTCTCCTGCAGGCATGGAAGCTGCATCCGGGAAAACTACGAATGAACTGGAACAACACAGAAAAACGCCCGCAAAAAGTGGGATTACTACCAGCTTCCTGCAGACGTTTTCTACTATGGCAGCGATTCCAGATATTCTTTCGGCGAACCGCTGCTTTAATGGTTCATATTTCTCTTAATGACCTTCAGACGCGTAAACTCTTCACGTTCTTTTTCTTCGAGGGCGTTGCTGATATCCTTTACGAGAATCGTATAAGATGGAATCGTTATATTTTTCAGGGCGTTTGCACGCTTTTGCGTCTTGCGAATATTCATTGCAAGACGGTAGGCGGAGTTTTCCACCATGGAGAGGCGGACGGTCAGCTCCTTCACCTTTAAAAAGCTTTCCCGGGCAGCATCCACCGACTCACTGGAATTATAAAAGCCGTAATAGGGGATTTTTTTCTCCTCCTCGCAGCTTACCAGCGGGATCTCTGTGCCCATGATGCTTCTGGTTTTGATACGCACAGAATCCTCTGCAGGAATCGCCTTTGCAATTTCCTGCACAGAATGAATGCCCACCTCTATATTTGCCTGCTGAAGCGCCTGGTATGCCTCCGTAAACGTAGCGTCAATCTCTGATTGGATCGTTTTCGCCTCTTCGATCAGATTCATCAGCTCCCGGATCAGGATATTCCGTTTTTTATCCATCAGCTCATAGCCCTGCTTTGCAAGCGTCAGGGAGTTTTTCGCCAGCATCAGATTACCTTTTGTAGGAAATGCGTTTGTATTCATAGATAACGCTCCTTATTCCAGTACACGACCCTGTTTGTCATAATACTCGTCCAGAATCTTTGTATCCACGCGATCCAGTTCTTCTCTGGGCAGCATGCGCAGAAGGCTCCAGCCGATCTCCAGGGTATCGATAATGGTTCTGTTTTCATCCTCCCGCTGACCGACGAAGTATTTCTCGAACTTTTTACCGAATGCCAGGTATTTTTTATCCAGCGCAGACAACTCATCTTCACCGATAACGCTCGCTAGGGCTCTCGCATCGCCCACCTTTGCGTAGGAAGAAAACAGCTGGTTTGCGACAGCCTGATGATCTGCTCTGGTGTAGCCCTCACCGATACCATCCTTCATCAGACGGGACAGGCTGGGCAGGACATTGACCGGAGGATATACCCCCTGTCCATGCAGCGCACGATCCAAAACGATCTGTCCTTCTGTAATATAACCGGTCAGGTCGGGGATCGGGTGTGTGATATCATCGTTTGGCATGGTCAGAATCGGGATCTGCGTTACAGAACCGTCGATTCCTTCTACAATACCCGCACGTTCATAAATCGTCGCCAGCTCGGAATACAGATAGCCCGGATACCCTTTTCTGGACGGGATTTCACCCTTACTCGAAGAAACCTCACGCATTGCCTCTGCAAAGGAGGTCATATCCGTCAGGATAACAAGGATGTGCATATGCTTCTCAAATGCCAGATATTCTGCTACCGTCAGCGCTACCTTGGGTGTGATCAGACGTTCTACAACCGGGTCATTTGCCAGGTTCAGGAACATGACAACGTGATCGGATACCCCGCTTTCTGCAAAGGTATGGCGGAAATATTCTGCAACATCATATTTTACACCCATCGCAGCAAATACAACTGCGAATTTCTCATCGGAGTTATCTCCCAGAGATGCCTGACGTACGATCTGTGCAGCCAGCTGGTCATGAGGCAGACCGTTTCCGGAGAAAATCGGCAGCTTCTGTCCGCGGATCAGGGTCGTCAAACCGTCAATCGCAGAAATGCCGGTACGGATATAGTTACGGGGATATTCTCTGGATACCGGATTTAACGGTTTTCCGTTTACATCTGCATATTTTTCTGCTGCAACTTCACCAAGATTGTCGATCGGGGCACCGATACCGTTAAAGGTTCTGCCAAGGAGCTGATCCGTCAGCCCGATTTCCATCGGATGTCCGGTCAGTCTTGTATGGGTATTTTTTAAGGAAAGGTTATCTGTGCCTTCAAACACCTGTACAACTGCCTTGTCCTCGTTGATCTCTACGATACGGCCAAGCTTTTTTTCCTTACCGTCTGCAACGATCTCCACGATCTCATCATAAGCCGCGCCCTTGACACCCTCCAGCACGACGAAGGGGCCGTTGACACTGTTTAATCCCAAATATTCAATTGCCATCGTTTTTCCCCTCCATTATGCATTGCGTGCAATCACGTCGTCATAGAACTTGTCGATTGCCTTTTTGTAATCATCAAATTTGTCCAGCCGGTCATTTTCCACATCGTATTTAATGGAAATTACCCGGTCAAAAATTTTATCTTCTTTCAGCACGGACATGGGCATCCCCATGGATACCAGTGCTTTGGATTTCTCGTAAAGATACAGGATTGTCTCCATCATCTTCTGCTGCTTTGCAAGAGGCACAGACGTATCCTGCGGATGGAATGCGTTCTGCTGCAAAAAGCCCAGACGGATAACTCTGGCGATTTCCAGAGTCAGCTTCTGATCATCCGGCAAAACGTCGCTGCCGATCAGCTTTACGATCTCCATCAGACTGCTTTCCTGGTTCAGGATCGCTACCATCTGATTTCTGTCATCAATAAAATCAGAGCCTACATTATCTGCATACCAGCTCGCCAGATCGGGCAGGTATTCGCTGTAGCTGGTCAGCCAGTTGATCGCAGGGAAATGACGGGAATATGCCAGGTTTTTATCCAGTCCCCAGAAGCAGCGCACGAAACGCTTCGTATTCTGGGTAACGGGCTCGGAAAAATCGCCGCCCTGCGGAGATACCGCACCGATGATCGTAACACTTCCTTCAGTTCCGTTTAAGTTTTCTACCATACCGGCTCTTTCATAGAACGCAGACAAACGGCTCGCCAGATATGCCGGGAAGCCTTCCTCTGCCGGCATTTCTTCCAGACGTCCGGACAGCTCACGCAGTGCCTCTGCCCAACGGGAGGTGGAATCTGCCATGATCGCTACATGGTAGCCCATATCACGATAATACTCTGCCAGTGTCAGACCGGTGTAAATGCTCGCCTCACGGGCAGCCACCGGCATGTTGGAGGTATTGGCGATCAGAACGGTACGGTCCATCATGGGATTTCCGGACTTGGGGTCGATCAGCTTGGAGAAATCCTCCAGAACCTCCGTCATCTCGTTTCCTCGCTCACCGCAGCCGATATAAACGATCAGATCTGCATCAGACCATTTTGCGATTGCGTGCTGAGTCATGGTCTTACCGGTACCGAAACCGCCGGGGATCGCCGCTGTGCCGCCCTTTGCGATAGGGAACAGGGTATCCAGGATACGCTGTCCGGTTACAAGCGGACGGGATGCCGGATGTCGTTTCTGATTCGGTCTGGGAATACGGATCGGCCATTTCTGGGTCATGGTCAGCTCTTTTACACTGTCATCCTTTAACAGCAGAGTTACGATCGTATCGTTGATCGTATACTCACCGTCCGGAACAACTGTTTCCACAATACCCTCCACGTCGGGAGGCACCATTACCTTATGCACAATGGCGGGAGTTTCCGGTACCTCTGCAATAATCGTACCGCCAGCCACTCTGTCTCCGGGCTTTACACACAGCTTCGTCTGCCATTTCCTGTGAGTATCCAGAGAATCCATAGAGAAGCCTCTGTCGATATATTTACCGGATTTTTTCTCAATTTCGGCAAGGGGGCGCTCAATACCATCAAAGATATTGGACACGATGCCGGGTGCCAGGGTAACAGAAAGTGTTGCGCCCGTCGGATACAGCAGCTCTCCGGGCTTTAAACCGGACGTCTCTTCAAATACCTGAATCGTCGCCAGCTCCGGAGAAAGACGGATCACCTCGCCGACCAGTTTTTCTTTGCCGACGTATACCATCTCGCTCATCTTTAAATCTGTCTTACCTTTGACAGTGACCAGCGGGCCGTTGATTCCATAAATGCTTAACGAGTTTTCCATCTAAGGCTCGCCTCCTTTCCATCAAAAGCTTCCTTCAGTTTCGTATCAAAGGACTGGTCGATCAGTATGCCGCGTTTGGAAATTACCGCACGCACACCTCCGCCGAAGCTGTATTCGCTCACAGTAACGGCTACGTTTGCACCTGCAGAAATCGCATTCTTATGGCAGATATCCTCCGGATCGATATAAACGGTCACGTCGTCTCCATCTGCAAATTTCACGATTTCACGTACCTGATTTACCAGATATGTTTCATATGCGCTGGTCGCCATATAGCGTTCCAGCTTTCCCTTTACTTCGGAAGAAAGCTTTTCATCCAACTCCCGCAGGAGCTTTCCGGTCTGTTCCCGGATCAGGATCTGTTCTGCTGCCAGATCTGCGTTCATCTGCTTCTTTAAGCTTTCTTCTTTTAACTTCAGTGCAAGCTCGGATTTGCGCAGGGCCGTCTCTTTGTAATCCTCATAGACCTTTTCCAGTCCCTGCTCATATTCTTGCATCTGTTTGGCATTTTCTGCATTGACCTTTTCTGTGGTCACATCCATAAAATGCTGCAGCTTTTCGTCTATTGTCATGGTCTCCTCCGAAATATCTCCTAAAAGATGCTGCGCCTATGCAGCTCTTTTTCAGATATTGATTCCGATCGCTTCATTCACATAAGATGTGATGAAATCCGGTGCACGGCCTGTGCCGTGTCTGTCCGGGATTTCCACAATCAGCGGTAACTTCCGCTCCAACCTGATATGATCGATGATATCCGGAAATTCCTTTCCGAATTTTTCCGTCAAAAGCAGGATGCCGATTTCCTTATCGGCAAGCACCTTGTCGATTTCTGCCTTCAGCTCCTGTTTCTCGTGGACCACCGCACCTTCTACTCCTGCCAGCCGCATTCCTGTCCAGGTATCAATGTTGTCGCTGATCAGATACATTTTCATTAAAGCTTACCAATGATCATGAAGGCGATGATCAGACCATACAGGCAGACACCTTCGGCCAGACCTACAAAGATCAGGGACTTACCGAGGATAGAGGAATCTTCGCTGATTGCACCAAGTGCTGCGCTTGCTGCACTCGCTACGGCGATACCACCGCCGATACAGGACATGCCGATGGAAAGTGCGGCTGCAATATAACCAAGACCGGTTGCTGTGCTGCTTGCTGCAACTGCTGCAGTTTCAGCAGTCTCTGCTGCAAATGCGTTGCCGGAGAACATCATAACGCCGGTAAAAAGCATCAGTCCAAAGAACATTACGCCGTTTAATGCCAGGGTTGTTTTATATCTGTGCTTTGTCTGTTCCCCTTTTACAAATACACGGAACGGAACTGCGATACAAGCTACAAGTGCTGCGAATAATAAAACTTTTGTCATGACAAATGACCTCCTTAAATGTTTTCTTCCTTTGATAAATAGGGTTCAAATTTTCTGCCGTCCCCTTTGTAGAAGCGGCTGAAAAATTCATAATACTGTAAACGGAGTACCTGAATGCCTACGATCAGACCTTCCATACCCATTACAACCAGATTGCCGACGATCACAACGATCACGTTGGGCGCCTGTCCGTTTTCTGCGCCTGCCAGCATCATAACCACCTGCATCATCGCCGCATGGCTGACTGCAAATGCACCGATACGGACAAAGGACAGGGTGTTGGAAAAATAGCTTAAGCATACTTCAAATAATTCGAAGAAGCCCTGCACCACGAACATCACCGGTCCGTTTTCATCCTGATACTTTTTCTTTTCCACAAGGGCACTGAGCGGCTCCTTGCAGACGATGACCAAAAGCGGTACTACAAACATTACAACCAAAACGCCTGCTGCCGGAATGGTATGTCCGGTCATGAACAGCATGATGACTGCAACAACTGCACCGTAAAATACAAAGCCTGCAAGTCCGTTCGTATCAAACAGTGCTTCTCCGGGCCTTTTCTCCCTGAGGGAATTGATCATATGGAAGATCATCGTCAGAAGAATCAGTCCCATACCGATGGTGATCGTCACAACAAATACGGTATTAAGTGTTCCGATCACCGGCAGATTCGTCATTGCCTCCGTCGGGCGCAGCCACAGCGCCGGGATCCAGTCCTCAAAGCCAAATACACTGCCATAGAGGAGTCCGAAAATTGTAGAGAAGAATCCGCAGCTCGAAAGAACTGCTGCCAGGTTGATCTTTTTAAAATGGTACAATAAATATCCGCCGATCAACAACACCAGACCCTGTCCCGCATCACCGAACATTGCACCGAAGATAATCGAATAGGACAACGCCACGAACAGTGTCGGGTCAAATTCCTGATAGTTCGGCAGGCCATACATCTGGATAAACATTTCGAACGGCTTGATCAGCTTCGGGTTTTTCAGACGAGTCGGAGGGATTGAAACTCTTCTGTCCGGATTTTCTTCCAGTGTACAGAAAATATCCGGATCCTCTTCCAGCTCCTTTTTCAGCAGATCTGCCTCCTTGTTTTCCATCCATCCACAGAGGATGAAGAAGGTTTCGTTTTTCGCCTTGGTAAATGCCGCCAGCTTGCGGACATCAAACAGCTTGGATTCATACGCAAGGGTCTTGCTTGCAGCAGAGATCGATTCAGACATCCCATTTAATTCTTTTGCAAGCTCTGCTCTCACTGCTGTGATCTGCTGCTCCAGGGCATCTGTTTTTTCCTTTAATTCCCGACAGGCCTCATCAACGGTACCCTCATAGGCATCCTCCAGATGAATCCGTTCAAAATGGAGAGAAGCATAAATCGCATCCACCTTTTTGGCTTCTGCCGCCGGAACGAAATAAACGCCCCAAACATAATCCTCCGTCTCCTTGCATTTTTCAAAAATCGTGCAGGCATCGTCGTATGCGTATGTTTTTAAACGCTCATAGTAGCCGACTGGAAGTCTGCCGAAACGGAATCTTACTTCTTTAAAGTGAAGGATCCTGGAAATATCAAAATGCAGCTCCTGATAGGGGCTGACCGCATCCAGCAGTCCCCGCTCCTTTTTCAGTTCCTTTTCCAGTGCATCTGTCTCCCTGTCTGCCTTTTGAATTCTGTTCTGAACTTCAGTGATCCGTTCCATGGCTGTATCCACATCCATGTCTCTCACTGCCGTTGCTTTGCTTCCATAAAGTGTAGCAATCTCTGCTGCTCTTCCTGCTGCTTCCCGGTAAGGGTTCAACTCTGCGTTGGGTGTGATGTTGTTTAAATGCTTCAATTCGCCCATCGCATTTTCCAGCTGTATCTCATACCGGCAAAGATACTGCCTGGTTACTGTGTCGAGCTGATCCTTTGGCCCGATCACACTGATAAATTTCATTTTTTCAATCAATTTTGCCGCACCTTCCTTTATGCCAGGTATTCTCTGATTTTTTCAGCCGGCAAACCGTATCTGACGCATTCCATCGCCGTGATGATCCTGTGCACTTCCTGTTCTTTCCTATATAAATAGACTTCCAGGCATGCAGCTGAATAGGGGTTCTGTCTCATCAGCGCACGGTGTACGTTTTCCTGAATCATACTGCCGACCCGTTCCAGATTCGGTTTTTCCATTTCCTGCAGATATTTTCCATACCTGGTTTCTTTTGCGAAGTTCAACATTTCTTCTGTGCTCTCCGCCTCCGCCATTCGTTTGACCTGCTCCAGGTTCAGCCGGTAATGCACCGGAATGATCAAGGCATAGACATCTGCCGCTTTCATCCCGTAATAGCGTTTGGCACGGTAAATCCACTGCAGATTCAGGGTATCGATTGTAACACCCACCGATTCCAGCACTGCTTCCCGGTCTTCTTTTTTCAATTCTTTTCTGACACGTTTCCAGAGATCCCTGAAATAAAACATATCCAATGCAAATTCATAGTCAAACAGGGTTGTGGACCCGCTGCCTGCCACCTTACGCAGCACATCCCCGTAAGGAGTATCCGAAAGGACGCTGATCAGCGTCTCCATCGAATCTGCAGACGCTGCCTTCTTTAACGGAAATGCCGAATGCTTCGCAAAGGCTTCCTCATAATCGGAAACATCCGCAAGTGTCGGGCTGTCTGACAGGATCGCCTGTACAATGTTTTTTAAACAGGTGATTTCGTAGCGTCTGAAATACGTATCCAGAAAATTTCTCTGCTCCATGTTGGAAAACCGGTACAGCTTGGAAAAATCAGCGTAGAAGGAACGTTTGATCCTTCCCTCCGCCTGTCCTCTATGCATGGTGTTCTCATTTTCATTTCCGAGCACCTTCCCATAGGACGGCTTCTTTTTCAGCCATGCGACAACCTCAGGAACATTGCCAAGGGTGCTGATCTGGTCAAAATCCTCTTTGCTCAAAAGCGCACCGCTCATGGCCCGTACCTTCGTTGTCAGACCGCTGTAACGAAATAAACTCATCTGCTCACATCCTTAATCATGGACTGCAGAATTTCATCCGAAATCCTGTCGTGCTCTGTATCATACTTGTGCTGCATTCCGGCAAGCTGTTTTTTCGTTTCCTCCCGGAGTTTTTCCAGCGCGGCTGCCTTCTCGTGCTCCATGTTTGCTTCCAGTTCTTCGGTCTTCTGTTCTGTCTTTAACTCCAGCATACTGTCAAACTGTTTTTTCTTTTCTTCCATCTGAGCAGCGAGTTCCTTTTTCTGTGCATCCACCGCATCCTGCATCTGCTGAGCGGCGTCTTCCACAGCCACAAGCCTGTTTAAGACTTCTTCAATGGACTGCCCCATGTTCACATGCCTCCTTTTCTACTGTTTTGAGCATGTACGTTATAAATGCTTTTCAATTTGCTCCGTGCGTATTATACTAGATTTACCTTTTTTTTAAAAATATAAATCTGATATGTGTGTAATATCAAAAACGTATTACAGAATTGCTTTTATGTCTGCTTTTGAATAAAATCTGTGATTTTTTTCACGATCCCAGGAGGATTTTTCATGTCTGCAAGCTTTGATTACTACAGGACCTTTTATTATGTTGCCAAATATAAAAACTTCACGCGTGCTGCTACCATGCTGCTTTCCAGCCAGCCGTCCGTGACCCGGAGCATCCAGAACTTAGAAAGCGAGCTGGGCTGCCGCCTTTTTATCCGTTCCCGTCACGGCGTCACCCTGACTCCAGAGGGCGAGATGCTTTACCGATATGTTGCTCCCGCCTGTGAACGCATCCTGCGAGGCGAAGAGGAACTCGGGCTTTCCCTCGGTCTGCACGGTGGAGCAGTCAGCGTCGGAGCAACCGAAACCGCTCTCCACTGTCTGCTGTTGGATCGGCTGGCGCTGTTCCAGAAGGAGCATCCGGATGTCAAAATCCGCATCAGTAACGGAACCACTGCCCACATGCTTTCCGATTTAAAGGAAGGGCGAACCGACGTCGCTGTTGTTCCAACCCCTCTGCAGATTGAAAAGCCTTACAGCACAGTCCGGCTCCGTCCCGTTCGCAGCATTTTAGTCGGCGGCCCCCGTTTTTCTGCGCTCAGGGATAAGCCCATCTCCCTGCAGGAGCTGATACAGTATCCTCTCGCCGGTCTGACGGAGGCAACCATGTCCCATCAGTTTTATGAGAACTTCTTTGCCGCCCACGGACTTCCCCTCAACTACGATATCGAACTTGCCAGCGCCGACCTGCTGCTGCCTGTTGTCAGCCATAATCTGGGGCTTGCGTTTATGCCGGAGGATCTGGCAGCGCAGGCACTTTCTGAAAAACGCATTGTTTCGATTCCCCTTACAGAGGAAATTCCGAACCGCTACATCTGTCTCGTGCGGGATCCAAGCCGTCCTCTCGGCGCTGCTGCACGCTGCCTGATCGACATGCTGCTGGCAGATCGGATCGGGTGAGGAAGCATAAGCTGCCGCCCGGTTGGGGGATAGTTCCTGACGTATCGTCCCCGACCAGGCAGCGTAACCCGAAGCCTGCGGATATCTGTCCACTATAAAAGGGGAACAGTCCGTTTCTGGCGCAACTTGTGCCAAACGCTGTTCCCCTTTGAACGTTTTTATTCAATTAGATCTGACTTTCCGAAGGAAAGAATCGGGGTAACTGTGAGGGTACGGAACAGTTACGAATCAGGAATATAAGAGATGATCCTGCCGTTCCAGACAGTCAATCATGCGTGCGATAAACTCCGCGTTTGTCGGACGGTTTCCACTTTCCCTGTCGTATCCAAACACCATGCGCTGCTGTCTGACATCTCCCTTTTCCCAGCTCGTATGAATGGCATGCCGGATTGCATGCTCTACTCTGCCGGCACAGGTCCTGCATTCCTTTGCGATGGCCGGATACAGTCGTTTCGTTATGCCTTCCAGTTCTTCCCTGTCCTCAAGACCGATTCTCGCAGCTGCCTTCAAATAGACAACGCCCTTCAGATTCGCCTTAAACCCGAGCTTTGTCAGCAAATCGCCTGCCCTGTTTTCTACGGTTTTTGTTTTCCTTTCCTTTTCCATAAAGGGAAACGCCCTTGAAACAATGATCTGAAAATCCTGTTCCCTGCAAAGCATTTCCGTCAGTTGAAGAAGTTCCTGGCTGCCGCATTCCTGCGTTGATAATAAGATGCTGTTCATGCAATCTCCCTTCTGTCCATGCTATGGACATCCTCAAAATCACGAGCCCTTCGGCTCAATCCCCATGCAGCTTTATTCGTCATACAAAACTGCATATCTCATTATATAGAACTTTTTCCCCTCCGAAAAGAATTTGAAATACATCATTTTGCAATCTCCTGTCGACTTCAGGTGTATTTTGCGTCCCTTTTTTAGGTTTTTAGCACGATCTTAACATCATACACCAGTTCACCTGTCCTTTCCTGCAGTCTGATTTCCTGCTTGAACAGTGCCTGCTTGTATGTTACAATAAAAGATAATTGACGCATTATAATGTTTTACCGAAAGTACAAGATCAGAGAAAGGAATCCTGTTTCATGAAAAAAGCCTTTATCATCGGCGCGGGCCCTGCCGGCCTTACCGCGGCATACGAACTGTTAAAGCAGTCCGATGAGTACGAAGTAACTGTATTTGAAGAAAGTTTTCATATGGGCGGTATTTCCAAGACCGTCAACTATAAAGGAAACCGTATGGATATGGGCGGTCACCGCTTTTTCTCCAAGGTTCCGGAAGTAAATGCATGGTGGGAACAGATGCTTCCCATGCAGGGGGCTCCCGCAGCGGACGATATCATGCTGCAGCGCGACGTTCCGCTGGAAAAGGACGGTCCTGATCCCCAGAAAGAAGACCGCGTTATGCTAAACCGAAACCGCGTGTCCCGTATTTATTTTGACCAGAAATTCTACGATTACCCGATTCAGTTAAAGCCTGAGCTATTCATGAACATGGGCTTTCTCCAGACGATGCAGGTCGGCTTCAGCTATCTCGCGAGCCTGATCCACAAACGCCCGGAAAACTCCCTCGAGGATTTCTATATTAACCGTTTCGGCAAAAAGCTCTATTCCATGTTCTTTGAACACTACACCGAGAACCTCTGGGGACGTCATCCCAGGGATATCGATCCCAGCTGGGGTGCACAGCGCGTAAAGGGACTTTCCATTATTGCGATTTTAAAAGACATCCTCTGGAAAATCGTACCGACCAAAAAAGCCCATCAGGTAGAAACCTCCCTGATCGAATCCTTCCGCTATCCCAAGCTCGGTCCCGGCGAGCTGTGGGACGTAACCGCTTCCGAAATCGAAAAGCTGGGCGGTAAAATCTTAAAGGGCTGCAAGGTTGTCGGTCTGGAAAAAGATGCAAACGACCACATCGTCGCTCTGACCTACGAGCAGGATGGCAAGAAGATCCGCGAAGAAGCTGACGTCTTCATTTCCTCCATGCCGATCCGCGATCTCGTCGGCGGTATGAACGACGTTCCGGAAAAAGAAGCCAAAATTGCGGCAGGACTTCCTTACCGTGATTACCGCACACTGGGCGTTCTGGTGCGCAAGCTCAATCTGAAAAACAAGACCAAGATCAAAACCGTCGGCAACATCGTTCCGGACAACTGGGTTTATGTCCATGACCGCAACGTACAGCTCGGCCGTTTCCAGATTTACAACAACTGGTCGCCTTACATGGTTGTCGATCTCGAGCATACCGTATGGATCGGTCTGGAATACTTCTGCAACGAAGGCGATAAGCTCTGGAATATGTCCGATCAGGAGTTTTCTGACTTTGCTGTGGACGAGATCATCAAAATGGGCATGATCGACAGCAAGGATGACGTGCTCGATACGCATTCCGAATCTGTTAAAAAAGCTTATCCCGCTTACTTCGACACCTACGAGGAAATCGATACTCTGATCCACTGGCTCAACGGCATCGACAACCTCTACTGTGTCGGCAGAAACGGTCAGCACCGTTACAACAACATCGACCATTCGATGTGCACCTCTTTCGAGGTCGTACACAACATCGTAAACGGTATCCGCGACCGCTCCAACATCTGGAACGTCAATACGGAAAAAGAATATCACGAAGCGAAAAACTGAGACAGAAACGAACAATAGAATGCACGCTCTGCGAGCATTCTATTGTCATGAATTACACGGCGAAAGAGAACCAGGCGCAAAGCGGTTTTCTTTCGCCGTTTCTGCGTTCTGCTAAAACCAAAACAGGCTGCAGCCTTTCTGACATAGTTTCCTGTCAGAGGCTGCAGCCTGTTTTTTCTTTTTAATTTCAGTGCAGTTCGTCCGTGTCATCCGCAAAGCTGCATCTTCGATGCGCTCTGCTGCTGCGCAGCTGCTTTTACGCATGAACCGACGTTTATTTCGCGTATTTGCCGTATCCTGCTTCTTTCATTGCTTCTTTCGCAATGTCCGTGCGCAGCTTCGTGTCAATAAAGTCACAGTGTTTACAGAACTCCCAGTTCTGTCTGCCGTCCTTTACTGCAGTACGCAGCCGTTTGTACAGCGCGCTGTCCCATGCATCCTTCAACGCGATATTGTTCAGGTTACCGAAATCCGTCACTTCAAAGTTATCACAGCAACAGATACCCAGCTTGCCGTTGGGCGTGATCCACATATCGGTAAATGGCATCAGGCAGGTTTCTTTGATAATCTTGCTGGTCGCCTTTTTGTTCGGTGCGCTGCCTGCACGGTTGGTCAGGACTTCTTTCAGATAGCGCATCTGAATCAGGATATCAACATCCTTGAATTCATCCGGATGCGCATTGACATAATCGTAGATCTCCTGAATGTTGTCATGCAGCTTCATGTCCAGACAGTAGTTATTGATAATCAGCTGGTTGACATACGGAATGATCGATTTTACCTTATCGATGTCCAGGATCAGTCCGTTCGTGGACATAAAGATAAAGCAGTCCGGCAGCTGTTTTCTTGCGTATTTGTGGAACTCTACGATTCTGGTATCCAGCCAGGGCTCATTGTTTCCGTACAGGGTCAGATGTCCCTTGTAGTTCCAGTCCCTTAACTGATCAATAATGCTGTAGTAAAGCTCCTCCGACATGCGGGCATAGGGACGCTTTTCTGCATTTTTGTTCGCCGTACAGAACTCGCAGGTCGAGTTGCAGCGATTGATTGTCTCCAGGTTTACTACATGCGGATGCGGAATTTCCGGTGCATTCAGAAAATAGTCGATATAGTCCTGCTGTACCTTTCCTCTGGTCGTAAACTGAAGCTTCAGGTAAAGTTCAGATGCCAGTCTGGGAAAATATTTTCTCGCGTTCCATCCAAATTTTCCAGCATAATTGCTGATTCTGATCGGCATTTTACATGTCCCCCTTATCCTTATCTATCAGCACCGCTCTCTGCGGTCATTACTCACAATCATATCATGTATCAAATACTTTGTCAAATTTCGTACAGGTAAATTGTATACGGCGCGTTTTCGTTCGAATAAATCCCCCGCAGTGTGAAGCCCAACTCTTCTGCATTATCCAGCTCATAACGGGAAAAAAGATATTTTCCGCCCATTTTTACAAACTGTTCACTGTCTAAATATAAATGGTGATCCGACAGCACCTGATTGCGGTAAGGATTGTAAATACTCTCGCCGCTCCCGGCAAACAGGTAGGCTCGCGCGCCCCATTCCCCGTAATAGGTCTGCCATTGTGGCACTCTCTCATAGGCAGGCCAGATGAGCTTCGTAAATTCTTCCTTATAGCTCTGTGGGTAAAAACCGAGATAGCCGTCCAGCGTGGAAATCCCGCTGTATTCCAGCACAGCGGTGTTCAATCCGTAGCCGGCCGCATATTCTCCATCATAATTGATATCCGTCTTGATCTCCTCCATCAGGTCGGTGCTGTAGTATTCCCGGAAGTTCAACAGATTGACCTCTGTATGCTTCACTGCGCGATACGCCTGATGGTAGCAGGTCCAGTAAAATTCGTTGTAAACCGCAGGTGTGAGCAAAATTACCGCAACTGCGATGCACGCTGCCAGATTTGCGATCCGTTTCCAGAAAAGCTTTCCGGTATCGTAGAGCGCTTTTAACGCCAGAAACAGCGCTACATACCATAAAAACGGATTAAAAAATACGGTTCGATTGAACTGGAAACCTTTTAATGGAGGCAGAAGCGTTTCAAACAGTCCCCGGAAGTCCCCCTGAAAGTACAATCCATACACCAGACAATTGAACACGATCAGCAAGAGCACCCACAAAAGCGCGCTGCTTTTGAACTTTTTCAGATTTTTCTTCTGAACTGCCGCCACCAGCTGCCAGACGAGTACAATTACGCACACCGGCAGAACGAAAACTGCATGGTCGGAAGCCGCATGGAACACCGGCGTCAAAAACGCTTCCCTGATCTGACCGAGTACCTCGGAAAAGTTCAAATTGCTCTCTACCATCGTTTCCCGTATCGTCTTGACATCCGAAAACAGCATCTGTCCAAACAGACGATATTCAAAGCAAACATAGCCAGCCGCCAGCACCGGCACAGCGACTGCCAGACGACCGCAGAATTTTTTGTCTCGAATCGACACAATCACAACCGCACACACCAGATACGCCAGCAGGAAAAATCCGAAGTAGGAAAAATACGATAAAAACGGGTAGACAAAAAGCAGTGCATACCACCATTTTCCCTCTTTCCGATAGATCCGCCGTAAAATAAGCACTGCGAGCGGAATCGATGCAAACGCGATTCCATATGCCGGGAACAGCGGCAGAAGTCCATAGCACAGCCCGGCCGCCCAGGCGATTCCCCGGTACCGCAGATACGCTTTCTGATAGACATCCTTTGCCAGCAGCACAAAAGAACCTGTCCCGATCAGGATTTTCAAGAAATACCCCGTCAGGTACGCCCAAAATACCGGCATAAATGTATACAAAATATTGTATAGATTCCATTCGCTGCTCAGGCTGTCCCGGCTGATGCCACCCAGCATCGGAACCGTCGCGCCCTGGGCAAACCAGCTGTTTGAGTGGCTCAGTACCTGAAAGTGCGCGACAAACAGATCGAGGTTATCCTGCACTGTAAAATAGCTGTTCTCCCGAAAAATCAAAAATACCAGCAGCTCTGCGCCGATACAGCCGCCTGCCAAAAACAGGTACCAACGGCGATCCAACCATCCTAAAAATCGTTTCATTCCAGTCTCCTAATTACAAATGCCGCCTTCGGCGTCGCTTGTTTTTCTTTCGTGCTCATTATATCACATCTTACCTTTCAGGTAAAACAATAGAATCCATGCTCTGCAAACATGCAATTGTCATGGACGATAGAATGTGCGCGGAGCATTTTTATCGTATGGAAACGAAGTTTCCTATACGATAAAAAAACTGCCACCCGGCAGTTTCCCGTCAGATGGCAGTTTTCTATCGGCACTGTTTTCACAGCAGACCGAAAATGTTCCATTATTTCATTTCGTTCATCGCTTTTACAGGTTCAAAGCTGTCCTTAGCGGAAATTATTCTCCGTCGTAAGGAACAACGCTGCCCTTATAGTTCTCGTTGATGAAATCTTTGATCTCATCGGATTTCAGAATCTTTACCAGTGCCTGTACGCCTTCGTTGTTCTCGTTGCCTTCCTTAACTGCAACCACGTTTACATACTGCTGGATTGCTTCGGAATCAGCAGACTCCAGAGCAACTGCATCTGCACTGGTCAGTCCAGCCTCCATAGCGTAGTTGCCGTTGATAACACCGAAGTCAACATCTTCCAGAGTACGGGCTACCTGCTCCGCTGCAAGAGGAACGATCTTGATGTTGTGAGGATTCTCAACGATGTCATTCTCTGTTGCGGTGATACCAGCTTCGGGATCCAGCTTGATCAGACCCTCTGCCTCCAGTAACAGCAGTGCTCTTGCACAGTTTGTTGTATCGTTGGGAACTGCGATTTCAGCGCCGTCTGTGATTGCGTCAAGGTCGCTCTGCTTGCCGGGATACAGACCAAGAGGCTCGTAATGGATCTTGCCTGCGATCGCAAGGTGCGTTCCTTTTTCTTCATTATAGCTATTTAAGTAATTCACGTGCTGGAAGTAGTTTGCATCTACATCGCCGCTCTCTACTACTTCGTTAGGCTGTACGTAATCGGTAAATTCTACGATTTCCAGATCCCAGCCTTCTGCAGCCATCAGATCTTTTGCTGCTTCCAGGATTTCTGCATGAGGAACAGGAGTTGCTGCTACCGTAATGGTGCCTTTGGATTCCACTTCTGCTGCAGTTTCGGTGCTTTCTGCCTCGGCAGATTCTGCTTCTGCAGCTTCGGTGCTTTCAACAGCTGCTACAGTGCTCTCTGCTTCTGCAGCAGTATCTGTGCTGCTGCCGCAGCCTGCCAGCAGACCTGCGCTCAGTGCCAGTGTGCATGCCAGTGCCAGTACTTTTCTTTTCATAATATTCTCCTCTCTCGGCCGGATTTTCTGGTATCCGGAACCACTCTATGACTAAACAGAATATCCTGCCCCTCAATGGGTCAGTCTTCTGTCCAGTTTCTTGGATAAACGGCTGCCGACAATCTGAATGATCTGCATCAGAATAACAAGCAGTACAACCGTCGCCAGAAGGATTTTGGTATCCCATCTGGAATAGCCGTAACGGATCGCCACATCCCCTAAGCCGCCGCCGCCGATGGCACCGGACATTGCAGTATAGCCAAGCACAGTCCCCAGTGCAATCGTGGAACCGACGATCAGAGAAACTCTCGCCTCTCCGATCAGCACCTTAAAAACGATCTGCCAGATACTTGCACCCATACTCTGAGCCGCCTCAATCACACCCTTGTCCACCTCAAGAAGAGAAGACTCCACCAGACGGGCAATAAACGGTGCTGCTGCCAGTGTCAGTGAAATGATCGTTGCATTTGCACCATAGGATTTGCCTGTCACCAGACGTGCCAGCGGCGTTGCAAGCAGCATCAGAATCAGGAACGGAATGGATCTCGTAATATTTACGATAAAATCCAGGATCTTATACAGCACAGCCTTAGGCTTCAAGCCGCCCGGTGCGCATACAACCAGTAAAATTCCGATCGGGAGACCGATCACATATGCCATCAGGGTAGAGGCCAGCGTCATATAGACGGATGTGCCGGTAGCCTCGATCAGCATGCTAATTTCCTTGCTACTCAACATAATCCTTCAACTCCTCTACTGTAAGATTTTTTTCTCTCAGATACGCAATCATCTTGTCTGCGGTCTGATTTTCCTCCGGAAGCTGCAGAATCATCTGACCGGTTGCAATTCCGCCGATGTCCTGGGTATCCGCCATCAGAATATTGACGCTCGCCCTGCATTCCAGAACCATGTTCGCAATCACAGGTTCGAAAGAAGAGTTCTTCGTAAATACGATGCGGATGCAGCGGCGGCTCTTCATAATCGCCACCTTCTGATCCCCCTGAAATACCAGCTTCTTTGCAGCTCTGGACTTGGGACTTGCAAAAACATCTGCCACTGTACCATTTTCTGCCAGCTCTCCTGCATCAATGATTGCCACATGGGTACAGATTTCCTGAACAACTTCCATGGAGTGTGTTATGATCACGATCGTAATGCCGTATTTTTCGTTAATATCCTTTAACAAAGCCAGAATTGACTTTGTCGTAGTAGGATCCAGGGCACTGGTCGCTTCATCACACAGCAGGATCGTCGGGTTCATTGCCAGCGCCCTTGCGATCGCTACTCGCTGCTTCTGTCCGCCGGACAGCTGTGCCGGATATGCTTTCTCTTTGTCGGAAAGCTCTACTACCTTTAAAAATTCCCTTGCTTTTTCCCGGGCTGTCTTTTTATCCACGCCCGCAATTTCCATCGGGAAGCATACATTATCCAGAACCGTCCGCTGCATCAGCAGATTAAAATTCTGAAAGATCATTGCAACATGCTTGCGCAACTGTCGCAGCTGTTTTGCATCCAGGGTAGAAAGATCCTGTCCCTCCACATAAACAGTACCCTCTGTGGGCCGTTCCAGGAAGTTTAAGCATCGTACCAGCGTGCTTTTGCCTGCGCCGGACATACCGATGATGCCGTAAATATCACCCTTTGCAATGTCAAGACTGACATTTTTCAGTGCTTCCACCTTATTGTCTTTGACAGAAAACGTCTTACTGACGCCTGCAATCCGTATCATTGGTTCCACTTTTATCACTCTGCCTTCCCAGCATCCTCTCAGATGCCTGGTTTTTCAGGATTAGGTTCGGATTTCCGAACCATCACACATCAGTCCTTATCATATCACAAATCGTTTGGTTCTGTAAATATCCGATGCTGCCGAAACTGTGCATATATGCGCCGTTTCTTTAAACCTATTTGTTTGCTATGTTTATGTGTATAATAATCAGTCTCTCCTGTTTTGTCAACTATAAATTGCGATTTTTTTACAGTTCACTCGTACCCAGCACCACCGCCATCGTACCGATCAGGATGCAAAGATCCGCCAGATTGAATACCACGCGATCGATCGCTGCGATTCCTGTTTTCAGGCTGACATAATCCACGACATATTCCCGCATCACGCGGTCGTAGGTATTAGAAAAAGCGCCGCCCAGTAAAAGCGATAACCCGGCCTTCAAAAGCTTTTTACCGCGCATTCCAAGCGTCAGCACAAACACCACCAACACTGCCGCCGTCAGAAGAACGGACAGCAATGTCACCAGCTTTCGTTTTTGTTCTCCGAAATTCAAAAATGCGCCCTTGTTGTGATAGCGCCGCAGAACCGCCTTTCCATTTAAAATTTCCTTCGGCGTATCCAGCACGTCGTATTCTTCTACGTAATTTTTCATTCCCTCGTCAATCAGGAAGGATGCTGCAGCGATTCCTGCAAATTTGTAATTATTCCGGATAATTTCCTGCAATTTCATCAAATGTCCTCCTCATGTCCAGTTGTCCGTAGCCCCATCTTCTGCTCGGGTATTCTTCCTGTGTCTGTTCCCGCGCACCGCGGCTTAGAAACGTCTGGATTCCCCTTCCGGAAATCCTCGGGTAATTGTTCTCCGCAACGCACCACTGCATCAGCTGCGCACAGGCTCCTGCCGTAAGTGCAGCCGCCATAGAGCTGCCGCTGTAGGGACCGTTTACCGTGCTGATCTCCACGCCCGGCGCCGCCAGATCCGGCTTGATCTCCCCGGTTCTGCCAAAGCCCCTGCCGCTGCGGTAATAAAAGCTTCCGTTTTCACTATTATAAAAAGTGACCGTCACCGCATCTGTCGTATAGGAGGGAACTGTGAGCGTCACATCCGGGTCTGGAACCAGAAAAAACAGCTCGCCGCTTCGAAACTGCTGCGGTGCAAGCCAAATATCAAAAATACTTTCCGGAAATACCCGTGCTCCACGGATTAAAAATGTCCAGACGCCAGGAGACGGTGCCGTAAAGCGGATCAGCATCAACTGATCTCCGGTATTGCGTTCGTTTGCAGTATCTGTAATCTGTATCCGCGTCTTTTCATAGACAAACGTGTATTCCACTGTGCTGCCCAGACCAAATTCCACCTCCGGCAGCTGCTCCCCGCCGGGTGATCGAACCGCAAGCCGAAACACTGACGGCTTACTTCCCCATAGCTCTGCCGTAAATCCTGTGACGCCTTCTCCGACCCGAAGCTCCACCTGCTGCTGATTTTCGGTCAGTCTCCCTCGAAAATGGCCAGCCGTGTTTCCTTCATTTCCACCCCCGATCACCACCGCCTGTGAAACGCTGCGCGCGATCCTCTGCAAATACTCCGAAAACAACGAAACACCGCTGTGGCTTCCAAAGGACGTCCCCAGCCCCAAGCAGATCACAATCGGACGGTACAGCGGGATCACAAACTGTTGCACATATTTCACAGCGAGCAGAATATCGTCTGTGCTGTATGCCGGTTCTTTGTCCGCGATCCGATAATAATCCCGGAGATATTGTTTTGCAGGGCGAAGCTTGACTGCTACAATCTCGCAATCCGGCGCTGCACCGGTAAACAGACTGCCCTCTTCCAGACGGCTTCCCGCCGCGACGCTCGCCACTGCGGTTCCATGTCCAATTTCATCTTTTTCCGGCACCAGGCTGTGCGGATCTTCCAGCTCCAACGCCCGGTCGATCTGTTCCCGGACGTATTCCGTTCCATATACAAAACCCTCCGGCGACTGTCCGCTCTGATCTGTCTGATCCCAAATCGCCAGAATCCTGCTGCTGCCATCAGAATAGCGAAATACCGGGTTTTCATAAGAAATCCCGGTATCGATAAACGCCATCACTACCCTGCGCCCCGTCAGCTCCAGCGGGGGCCGCTGCTGTGCCAGAATCCCGGAGCCCTCCAACGGTTCTGTCCGAAACGTCCGACTTCCCGCCGCTGGAAACGCACCGAGGCAAAACAACTGTGGAAGGTAGCGATACAGGTAATTGACCGGAGAAAACGGCAGCACCGCAGACCGATCCAGATAATAAATTCCCAGAGTTCCATCCACCTGCTGATAGCAAAAGGCTTCGTCCTCCTGATCCGCTTCCTCCGGCACATAGTCCAGCAAAATACTCATATAATCTTCAGAAAGAATTTTTTCCCGACAGTTCATCTGTCTCCTTTGGACACAGAATTTTCCCCCTGTGCCCTGCGGATTTTATATCAGCATATGCGCAGTATTGCTGATATGTTCCTGTAGTATTTCGTTGAACTCTCAGCTTTCGAACATTTTCTTCATGCAGTTCAAAGTTCAAGCTTCTTTCGTTTCCGCCGCTGCGATCTGTTTCATCTGATCCCGCTCTTCCAGCGAATAACCGTTACTGCGGATATCAATCAGCGGTCCACCGGTTCCCCGGATATAATCTCCTGTAATCGTCACGCGTCCGATATTGTCATCCTTCGGAATTTCATACATGATATCCAACATAAATTCTTCAATAATCGAACGAAGCGCACGAGCACCGGTATCTTTTTCCATCGCCTTGTCTGCAATCGCTTCCAGTGCATCGTCGGTGAACTCCAGCTTCACCTCGTCCAGCTCCAGAAGCTTCTGATACTGTTTCAAAATCGCGTTTTTCGGCTCTTTCAAAATCCGTACCAGCATATCCCGGTTCAAGCCCTCCAGCGTGCAGATCACAGGGAGACGGCCCAAGAACTCCGGAATCATGCCGAATGTCCGCAGATCTTCCACTTTTACCATGGAAAGGATATCCTTTTCCTTATCCCAGCGATCCTTTAACTCCACATCAAAGCCGATCGAGGTCTTTTTGCGCAGCCGCTGTTTGATAATCTCTTCCAGATCCGGGAACGCGCCGCCGCAGATAAAGAGAATATTTCTCGTATTGACTGTTGTGAGCGGAACCATCGCGTTTTTGCTGTTCGCACCGACCGGAACCTCCACGTCTGCTCCCTCCAACAGCTTCAGCATGCCCTGCTGCACCGATTCCCCGGAGACATCCCGGGAAGTCGTGTTGTGCTTGCGTGCGATTTTATCGATCTCATCGATAAAGATGATGCCCTGCTCCGCCTTATCCACATCGTTGTCCGCTGCAGCGAGAAGCTTGCTCACAACGCTTTCGATGTCGTCACCAATATACCCCGCCTCTGTCAGGGAGGTTGCATCCGCAATCGCCAGGGGAACGTCCAGAAGCTTCGCCAGCGTCTTTACCAGATAGGTCTTACCACTGCCGGTAGGTCCGATCATCAGGATATTGGACTTTTCGATTTCAATCTCATCCATTGTGCCTGTGGCAACCCTCTTATAATGGTTGTAAACCGCTACGGAAATGACTTTTTTGGCATATTCCTGACCGATCACATACTGATCAAGCTGCTCTTTAATCTTATGTGGTGCGGGAATGGACTTTAAATCGATCAACGGCTTTGTGCCGGTTCCTTTTTTCTTGATCTTCTGTTTCTGCGGCATCCCGTCGTTCATGAAATCCGCAAGATTGATAAAGCTGATGTTCGGGAAGCCTCTTCTGTTGCCCGAGGATTCGTCGGAGTCATTCTTGGAATCGTCGTCCGCATCGGATGCCTCCAGAATGTCAGCGGCAGTGTTGTCGGATGCGTTGCTTCCATCCTGTGCGTCAGTTGTTTCTGCGTCGCTTTTTTCGTTTCCGCCGCCTGCAGATTTCTGTCCTGACGTTCCATTCGACTTTGTCGGATCTCCATACGGATTGAACGGATTATTCAACATGTTCATGAACATCGGATTATTCATCATCTGCTGATAATCGAACTGACTTACCGCATCCATCGTCTTGTGCATACAGTCGTCGCAGATACAGATGTTATTCGGCAGGTGGAACATTCTTCCCGCCTTGCTTTCCGGTCTGCGGCAAATATAACAAATATCTTCAAATTCTTTTTCATCCATAGTCGGTTACCTCATCTTCCGCTTTCTGCTATCAAAAGTATAATGCAGGATCGTTTCTGAGACAAGTAAACTTTCTCTAAACAACTGTCTCCTGTACAGAAATGGCTACTGTTCACACGCGCTATTCGCAAAACCGGGATGACTGCAGCTCTCGCCCAGCCATCCCGGTTCCGTTCTTTATCTCTGTTTGCTTTCCTGTGCAGCCTTGCTCGCCGCATTGATCTGGTCATAGGAAGAAAGCGTGACTGTCACATTTTTCTGCTGATAACCGTTTGCTGAATTTACCATAATCGTAATTTCAACGCTCTCCCCAGCTTTATAATACTGCATCTGCTTCGTCAGCTCTTCCTGATTCTGAACGGTTACGCCATCAAACGCCACCACAATGTTGCCGCGCACCAATCCGGCAGCTTCCGCACCGGTTCCGGAATAAACCTGCGCCACAAAAATTCCCTGGGGCATACTGAAGTTCTCGGACAAATCGCTCGTCACATTGATGCAGGAAATTCCAAGATATCCGCGCTCTTCCTCGGAATATTTCGTCCGCGTCTGGCGTTCCATCAGATCTTCAATAATCGGTCTTGCCGTCGAAATCGGAATCGCGTAACCCATTCCCTCGATTGACGAGCCGCCGATCTTATTGGAGTTAATTCCAATCACCTCGCCCCGCATGTTCAGCAGTGCGCCGCCGGAGTTACCGGGGTTGATTGCTGCATCCGTCTGAATCAGGGAAGTTCCTTCTTCGGAATTGCTGCTCTCTATCTTACGGTTCAGTGCACTGATAACGCCTGTCGTCACAGACTGTCCATAGCCCAGTGCATTACCGATCGCAATGGCCGGTTCACCGATTTTCAGGCTGTCCGAATCTCCCATCCTTGCAATGCAGATTTCCTGTTTTGTGCTGTCCGCAATGGTATCCAGTTTTACTGCAACGACTGCAAGATCTGCGGAAGCATCGGTACCCTTTACCTGCGCTTCTACGGTTTCCCCGTCGATAAACTGAACATACAGCTGCTCTGTGCTGTCCACTACATGATTGTTGGTAACGATCAAAAGCTCCTGCTCGTTTTCTCCAATGATAATCCCGGAACCGCTTGCCGTCTCATCCTGGGAATAAATCTGTCCCCAGAAATCCTGTACCGTCTGTGTAAAATTATTCGTAATCGAAACGCACGCCGGCATTACCGCTTCTACGACCTGCGTTACATCCGTTACAACTGCAGATGCGCTCTGCTGCTGTGCAATTTCCGATGCTGCGGCAACCTGTCCGTCTTCCGTTGTTGTGCCCTCTGTCAGGGAAGAATCTCCGGATAGTCCTGCTTCAGAGCTTTCAGAGCTGTCTGTTGCTGCAGAATTTCCGTCATTTTCCTGAATTTCTGCATCATCTCCTGCATCCGGAGCTACCTCCAAAACGCCGACCGACGGAGAATCCTGCTGATTTGCCGATCGGATCGAATAAACTCCGATCAAGCCGATTCCAATGCAGACGCAAATAAAGATGACAACAAGTGCGCTAACAGCAATCCATTTGCCTGCAGAGTCTGCCTTTTTGGGAGCAGGCGTCTGCTGTGCGCCTGGCTGATAGCCATATTTCTGTTTTGAATCATCGCCCCGGTATCTGTCGTCATAATAATTATGATATTCGTAGCGGCTGCGCGAGGGCTGCGCGCCCTGGTCAGCGTCCGATGCGCTGTTGAATGTGTCCTGCGTATTGTCGGATGCGTTCTGTGCGTTATCCGCCGCACCCGTGCTTCCGCTGCTATATGCCGATGTGTCATCGGACACGCCACTGTACGCCGACATATCCGACGCATCCGTTTTCTGTGCGCTGTCCGTGTATTCCTGTCCGCCGCTCTCCGGCGCTGTGTCGTCCATATGCTCCTGTCCGGTTGTTTCTTCCGGGTCGTATCCGTAACCCATGATGTGACCTCTTTTCTCATTCGCTGCCGTATCCGGTGCGTCTGCTTGCTCTGCAGACAGTATACCGAATAGTTGTGTCCATTCTGTGAAAAAAGCCGCTTCCGGAGTTTTTCGGAAACGACTTTTTATGTCTTATTTTTTCTCCTGCTTCCAGTAGCCTTTCTGCATACTGCAGAAGCGAACCAGCCCAGGCGGAAGCTTCTGGTATTTTTTACCGAAACGGTATCCCAGCCATTTCATGCCGCTCTGCCAGATCAGCTTCGGCAGAAGCCACGGTGCGGTTTTTGCAAGATAAACAGCGGTCTTTTTGACCAGCTTCATGCCCTCGCCCTCCGGCGGCACACCGTCAAACACAGCCGGGTACTGCACATGGGATACACCGAGGTCAAAGTTTCTTGTAAACTGCTGCCAGCCGGAATAATTGTGGGAATGAATCACCTTCGCATCCGCTGCATAGGCGATCGCATAGCCCGCCTGAATCACTCCGGCAGCATAAATCATATCCTCGTTAAAAATCGTATGATTCACGAATCCGCCGAGCTGTTCAAAAATATCGCGCTTATAGGCGGCGCAGACGTTGGAGCAAAAATACGTCTTGATTCCGAGCCTCAAAAGATCCGCCTTTGTTTTGACCGACGGCTGCTCCGGGTAATTGAACTGCCTCGTATAGCGTTCCATTCGGCTGCAATTTTCTTCCGGAAGTTGTCTTGCATAGGCGGCTGCGATTTTTTCATCGGAAAACAATGCCTTACACAGCTCCTGCGTCAGATATGCATCCGCCGGAAGCGCATCCTGCGTCATGCAGACAAATACTTCCGCATCCGAATTGGAAACAGCAAGGTTCCTCGTTTTTCCATGATCGAACTCGTCCTGAGAGATATGGAACAGCATCGCTTTTGGATGCTCTTTTAAAAATGTGTCGCAATCCATCAGCGCTTCGAACGTTTTTTTTTCGGTATTTACAATTACAATCCGGTTCACCGCAAGCACCTGCTTCTCCAGCTGCTCCATCAGCGCCAGAAAACGTGCCTTCGGATGAAACGTCGGAATGATAACATCAATTTTTACAGAATCCATATTTTACTTTTTTATATACTGGCTGGTGTCCGCCTGTACCTTCTGGCTGTACTGTTTTACCTGATCGGAAGGTTCGTACTCGGTTACGTCGAACAGCAGCTCATGGAGCTTGACAACGTTTGTTTCCAGATCCAGCGGGATGACACAGGAGCCCTTCTTGCCAACTGTGCCGGTTGTACGACTATCCTCGAACGGCACGCCGTCCTGTGCTACGATCTGATAGTTTGCAACGTCAGACAGGATAGAAGCCATTTCCGTCACGTCCAGATTGGTGTATACATTTTCCATCACCTTGTTCAGAATCGATACCAGAGTAGTCGGGCTCATGGTCTTTGCCTTATCCATACATGCCATCAGCACTTTCCGCTGACGCTCTGCACGGCCAAAGTCATCGCCAACATAGCGGATACGGCAATATGCGGTTGCCTGCAGACCGCTCAGAGTCTGCATACCGGAATGCGTAACCTTTACAATATTTTCGTTCAGCGCATCATTTTCATTTTCTACGAACATGCTTCGCTGATAGTTGTTCAGATGGTCGATTTCGTTATCGTGCACGTCAATGTCTATGCCGCCCAGCTCGTCGATGGTCTCGATCAGCGCATCAAAGCCCACTGTCACATATTCCGTGATATCCAGGTCGAAGTTCATATTCAGCATGTTGATGGCCTGCTCCGGACCGCCCTGGGCATATGCCGCATTCGCTTTATTGTAGCTGTCCGTTCCGAGATTTAAGTAGGTATCGCGGTAAACGGAAACCAGCTTAACGTCTCCAGTATCCTGATTGATAGACGCGATCATGACCGTGTCAGAACGGGAGCCCTTGCCGAGCTTGCCCTTTCTGGAATCCACGCCAAACAGTGCGATATTACGGTACCCTTTCATTTCCTTATTATTTTCTACCTGCGGGTTTACCACAATATCTTCTTCATTGATCTTAATCTTGTCGATCTTCGTTACCATATTGACGCCGACAATCGCAATCAGTAAAACGATCAGTGCTACGATTTCCACTGCAAAGAAAATGATCCTTCTTCTCTGTTTTGCCTTACGCTTCTTCGCAGACATCTTTTTTCTGCTGCTGGAACTGCCACTTCTCTGCGGTGCTCTCTTAGAGCTATTTGTACCTGTTGACATGTTTTCCTCTCCTTGTGTTTTTTTCACGCATTCGAATCAATACGCGTTTTCGTTGATAAATCCTTTAAAAATAGTTAAAAACATGATTTTGAAATCAAAGCTCATGCTCCAGTTTTCAATATAATAAATGTCATACTCAATTCGTTTGCGAATCGACGTATCTCCCCGGTAGCCGTTGATCTGCGCCCAGCCGGTCAGCCCCGGACGAACCTGGTGCTTGATCATATAACGCGGAATCTCTTCCTTAAACTTCTCTACATACTGGGGGCGCTCCGGTCTGGGACCTACCAGACTCATATCCCCGATCAGGATATTGATCAACTGCGGCAGCTCGTCGATGCTGGTCTTGCGCAGAATCCGCCCCACCTTTGTGACACGGGGATCGTTTTTCGTCGTCCAGCCCTTCTTTTCTTCCTTAGTGTCCTGAACATACATTGTACGGAATTTGTACATTTTAAACGCATGATTGTGCTGTCCGATTCTTTCCTGGCTGAAAATAATCGGTCCCTTACTCGTCGCTCGGATCAAAATCGCTACGATCAAAAGAAGCGGCGATGTCACAATCAGCCCGCAAAGCGAACCCACAATATCCACGGCGCGCTTTGCAACCGCATTTAATGTGTTGCTCAGGGGGACGTAGCGAATATTGATGACCGGCAATCCGCCAAGATCCTCCGTATAAGGCTTACCCGGAATCAGGCTATTATAGTCCGGAATAAACTTCGTGTGCACGCCGGATTTTTCACAGAGATTGACGATCTCTTCCAGACGGTCGTAGTCCTGCAGCGCAAGGGTCACAGCGATCTCATCCAGTTTGTTTTCCGGCAGGATAAAGGGCAGGTTATCGATGGAACCCAGCACCTTGACTCCCTTGTAAACCGCGCCTCTCGGCACATTATCGTCCAGAATGCCCCGCACCATATAGCCCCACTGGGGATTGGCGATAATCCGGTCGATATAGGCTTCCGCCGCGCGAGAATACCCCACCAGCAAAATGTGTTTCAAATTATAACCGCGTTTGCGCATCAGATGCAGGATTCTACGGATCAGCGCACGCACCAGAATTCCTGAAATCGTATTGATGGTGGCAAATAATGCCAGCATGCCGCGGGAAAAATGCTGCAGCTCGCGGTCGATGGAGTTGGCAAGGTATAACCCCGCAAGAAACAGGACAATTCCGATCAGATTCGCCCTGATAATATTCAGTATTTCATTTTCCGGGCGTTGTACACGCTTCGGCGTATACAATTTGTTCCAGTAATAAAGGATCAGGTAACCGGGCACAACAAAATAAAGGGCGGAAAAATAAATGCCCATGTCCAGTACACCTATTTCTTTATCTGCAAAGCGGCTCCCGAACATCAGCCACCAGGCCAACAGATAGGAAGCTGCTGTAACCACGGCGTCTACAACAACATGAAGCCGGTTCAAATAACGTTGATTATCCTTTATCATTACGGCTCGTCCCCATATTCAAAGTGTAGTATACAATACCTTCCAGCAAAGCACAAGGATTTTTACAAATCCCACAGGTGAACTGTAACACTTGTGTACGCCTACAGTCACCGCTTACACACGCCGAAACAGGTTGACCCACAGCTGTAGCTGCAAACTGCAATAATGCAGCAAATTTCGTCCTGTAAAGGGAACCTTATGGGCGCGTCCCGCTTTCGAAGCGGACAGGCAGATTCCCGCCCGGATTCCTTTTGCGTAAGTCGCCCCAAATCCTTTCTGGATAAAAAACAGCTGTTTCATCAAAAATCCCGCCAGCAAAAACGGCAGATTCAGGATCAGCTGCAGCAGCGGCATATTTTTATAGATCAGATAAATATTGTTTCTCGAAGAATGCGTCACCTTAAACGCATTGTACCGCGAACCGGTAGAACCGCTCCCCGCGTGATAGACGACTGCAGCCGGCTCTGTGACATTTTTCAGCCCGAAAATCTGCGCCCGGTATCCGATATCCACATCTTCCAGGTATGCAAAATGAAGCTCGTCAAACCCTCCGATCTGCTCCAGGTGTGCCCTGCGGTAGAGTGCCGCCCCTGCACAATTGGAAAAAACGCGCTTTGGCGCTGTGTAATTGGAAGAAGGCCTTCCTTTGCCAATCGCATACGCCCAGCCAAATGCCGAGTACAGATCCCCCGCCGTATCGACAAGCTCCGGTTCCTTCATCGAAAGCATCTTCGCCCCGACTGAAAAAATCTTCTCATCCGCTTCCATTGCCCTTTCCAGACGTTCCAGACAGAAACGGTCGGTTTTTGTGTCGTTATTTAAAAGAAAAACATAGGGTGTAGCAGCAGCTTCAATTCCGGTATTGACTGCCGTACAAAAACCCTTATTTTCCGAAAAACAGATCAGCTTCACCTGCGGAAAATGCTCCTGTATCCACGAAACACTTCCGTCCGTCGACCCGTTATCCACAACGATCACGGCGATTTCCACTGTGCTCTGAAGCAGGCTGTCCAGACAGTCCTGCAGAAAATGTTTTCCGTTATAGTTCGGTATTACCACGGTCGTTTTCATCCACCGATTTTGCTCCTCATGTTTCCTGTGTTTGCCGTCCGCGCGAGGGAGCGCCTCAGAGCGCGGATCGCCTGCCTACGCAGCAACAAAGCCGCCTGCCGCGGTGCGCTCTATCTGCGGCTTACGCTTGCGGATCCCATAAAATCCCATACCCTGCCGCTGTCGCTTCTTTACAAAATTCCATACTCTTTTGAAGGATCTTTGTTTCCTGCGCTGCCGTCGGAAGCCCCTGGCAGGCTTCTTTTAATTCCGCTATCGTCTGCGCGTAACGCTCCTTTAATGCGCTGCAAACCTCCATGCTGCGCAGGTCTGCTGCCGGTGCGCTCTGCTGCAGCGCTGCACGGTGCATCGGTCCGGAATATCCTTTCCGAAGCCCTGCATACCGCATCAAACCGTCGTTTTCATACAGTCCGCTCACCAGGAAGCCTTTCGGATGCCGGATGCCAAAAATATCCCTGCCGCCCGGCAGAGGCTTTGCCCAAATCCCGATTTCCGGGCGCTGGCAAAATACACTGTCTTCATAGTCTTCCCGATAAAAGCCAAGATGTTTCAGCCCGCTCACTGTCGCCTTCCAGCCTTTTCGAAGACAATAATCTTCCAGCGCACGCTGCCCCGCCTCGTAAGCGTAGCGCTTGCTCCGGGGGTTCGATGCCGTAGACGCTTCATGGCAGCGCCAGTGGTACAGCACCTTCGGCACATGCACAAACTGTCCGCCTGCCGCATAGGCCCGCAGCATCAGATCGTAATCCTGCGCCCCGTCAAATCCGCTGCGCAGCTTTAATTCTTTCAAAAATGCCGTTTCGATCACCGTAAAATGACAGATATAATTGTTGGTTAAAAGCAATTCCCCGTCAAAATCCGGCTTGAAATTCGGCTCATAGAAGCGGCTCGCCGCTCCGTCGCATTTATCTTCATCGGAAAACAGCACAAGCTTTTGTTTTCCGCGCTTTTTTTCTTTTTCCAGACAATCCGCCATCTCCCAGAGCGCATTCGCAGTCAGCAGATCGTCGTGATCCAGCAGACCGACCGCGTCTCCCGCTGCAAGTTCAATTCCTGCGTTCGTATTAGCGGAAATTCCTTTGTTTTCGGAAAGGGTGCAGAGCATGATGCTCTGATCCTTCCATTCTGCAAGATTTGATGTATCTGCCGCTTTCCGCAGGCAGATTCCGTTCTTTTTTGCCCAGGCCTGTACAGACTCTGCCGTGCCGCCCGCATCTGCTACAATCAGCTCCCAGTGCGGGTACGACTGCTTCGATACGCTGTTAAGCATCGCTTCAAGATGCTCTTTTTTCGTCCGGTATGCCGGAACGACGATACTGATGCGCAAGGAAGCAGAATGCTCCCGTTGGAACGAAAGTGTCTTTTCGTCCGGCTCCTGCCAGGTATAGACCTCCTGTTCCTGCCCAATCCGCTCCAACACCGCCCACACGGCATTTCTGATTCCGTTTTTCTGCAGATAATACCAGGTTTTTTTCAGATTGGATAGGGAAAAAACAGACATCCGTCGAACTCCTTTTCCTGCTACAGACGCCTGCGCGTGCCCAAGTGCCGGGAAACTCCGACACCGGGCACGCGCCGTGTCCTTTTGATTCGTGATATAAACCCTATGCCAGAGCGCATGCTGCATTTTCACTGCACAATACGCTGCTGGTGCTCCGGCTTTTTCTTTTACAGAATTGCCTTCAGGTCAGCGGTCAGCTTGTCAACCTTTGCCTGTGCATCTTCCAGGCTGGTTCCCTTTACGCCCATATAGAATTTAATCTTAGGCTCGGTTCCGGAAGGACGTGCACAGCACCAGGAATTGTTGGTCAGTTCAAAGTACAGAACGTTGGACTTGGGAAGTCCGGTGGGCCGAACCTCGCCGGTTGCCATATCTTTAACCTGATCCTTATCGTAGTCGCGCATCTCTACAACCTGCAGGTCGCCGAAATTCTTCGGAGGATTGCTGCGAAGCTTATCCATCATTGCGGAGATCTGGGCTGCGCCGTCGATTCCCTTCAGGGTGATGGCATACTGGGTTTCTTTGTAGTAGCCATATTTCTCATACAGTGCAAGCATCTGATCCCAGCAGGTCATGCCGTGTTTCTTGCACCATGCAGCGGTCTCACACAGACACATTACTGCAACAATCGCATCCTTATCTCTTGCATGGGTGCCTGCCAGACAGCCGTAGGACTCTTCCAGACCGAATACATAGTGGCCTTTCCCAGCCTGCTCCATCCATTTGATCTGCTCGCCGATATACTTAAAGCCGGTCAGGACTTCTCTTAATTCTACGTTATAATCTGCTGCAATCGCTGCTGCCATGTTGGTCGTAACGATGGTGGATACCATAACAGGATCAACCGGCATCCGGTTGGTAGCGGTGCGCTCGCGCAGGATGTACTCTGCAATCAGCATGCCGGACATGTTGCCGGTGAAGGGCATGTACTCGCCGGTCTTGGAATCCTTTGCATAAATGCCGAGACGGTCTGCATCCGGGTCAGTAGCCAGAACGATGTCTGCGTCCACCTTCTTTGCAAGCTTTAATGCCAGGGTAAATGCCTTGGGATCTTCCGGATTCGGGTAATCCAGCGTCGTAAATGCAGGATCGGGACGTTCCTGTTCGGGAACAACATAAACGTGCTTGAAGCCCAGCTCAGCCAGAATTCTTCTGACGGGCTTGTTGCCGGTACCATGGAACGGTGTGTACACGATTTTCAGTTCATCCGCTACTTCTTTGATGATTTCGGGATGAATGATCTGTTTCTTTAACTCTTCCATGTAGGCAACGTCGATTTCTTCGCCGATGTACTGATACAGACCGGCTTCGATGGCATCGTCCTTGGACATGGTTTTTACCGTATGGAAATCGGTTACATGCTCTACCTCGTCGATGATCTCATGATCCTTGGGGGCAGTTACCTGTGCACCGTCCTCCCAGTAAACCTTGTAGCCGTTGTATTCCGGAGGATTGTGGCTCGCCGTTACAACGATACCGGAAATACAGCCTAAGGTACGCAATGCAAAGGACAGCTCAGGTGTCGGACGGAGTTCATCGAATACATACGCCTTAATGCCGTTTGCAGCCATGCACAGTGCAGCCTCATCTGCAAATTCAGGAGAATAATAACGGCTGTCGTATGCAATTGCAACGCCCTTGTCAGCGCCGCCCTGCTTTAATATGTAGTTTGCCAGACCCTGTGTTGCTTTTCTGACAGTATAAATATTCATCCGGTTGGTTCCGGCTCCGATCACACCGCGCAGACCGCCGGTACCAAACGCCAGATCCTTGTAAAAACGATCTTCAATCTCCGCCTGATTATCTGCAATTTTGCGGAGCTCTTCCTTGGTTCCTTCATCAAAGTAGGAATCCTCCAGCCAGAATTTGTACTGATCCATGTAATTCATCGCTTTTGCTACCTCCATCTTTTCTGATGCCTGCCGTCTCTTACGTCCCTACCTGTCAGTCATTCCTTGGCTGCAGTGCATCTTCTTTAAGTTAGTATACACTATTTTTTCAGACCCGTAAAGAAAAGTCAGATTTATCTAACGAAAAATTCGGGTTGAAATAAGGATCTCCGGCTTCCAGCTCGGCTTTCCATTTGTTGCGGAAGCGTTCGGACTCTTCGTTATACCGTTTTGCTTTTTCTCCCTGATCGTCTAATCCTCTTGAAATCGATTCGAAATGATACAGCTCGGCAAAGGGCGTAAAGACGTTCAGATAACCAGCCTTGCGCAGCTTCAAACAGAAGTCCACATCGTTTAATGAAATTTCAAAGCTCTCGTCCAGACCGCCGACCTGCTCATAGAGCGATTTTTTCACCAACAGGCAGGCTCCGGTTACTGCCGTCATGTCCTGCGCATAGCACAGACGTCCCATGTATCCTAAATTTTCCCGCTTCTGGCGGTAATGCACATGTCCTGCCGTCCGATGCGCGCCAAGCCCGATCACGACGCCCGCATGCTGGATCGTTTTATCCCCATAGTAAAGCTTTCCGCCGACTGCGCCGACATCCGGGCGCTGCGCATACATCAGAAGCTCTTCCATCCAGTTGATCGTAATTACCTGGGTATCATTGTTTAACAACAGCACATAGTCTCCGGTCGCAAGAGAGACGCCGAAATTGTTGATTTTCGAATAATTAAATTTACCCTCAAAGGTCACCACGCGGATCTGCGGATTATTCTGCAGCTCGTCATAGTAGGAAAAAATCTCCTTCGTCTCGCTGTTGTTCTCCACTACAATGATCTCGTAATTTTCCCAGGTCGATTTTTCCACAATGGAGCTGATACAGCGGCGCAGGTCTTCCACATGATCCTTGTTTGGAATAATGATAGAAATCTTCGGTTCCCCGATAATTTCATAACTGATTTTAAAAATCGTCTCAAACGCGCGAGTGCTCGTAATTGTAAAGTTTTTGAAGCCGTGTCTGCGCAAATGATCCGCAACCGCGCCTCTCGCTGCTTCGACCACGTAAGGCTTTGCCTCGATATTGCCCGCAACACTGCCTGCATGGGAGCGCCAATAATACAGAAGCTTCGGCACATGGACGATATGCTTCGCATTGTCCGTCAGGCGCAGAATCATGTCATGATCCTGACTGCCGTCAAATTTTGTCCGAAACAGCTCCGTGCCGTCCAACAGTTCTCTGGAAAATACGCTGAAATGACAGATATAGTTGTTGGCGCGCAGGTTGTCGATGGCATAATCCGGCTTGAAGTGCATCGTGATCATCTTGTTGATGTCCGGGCTCTTAAACGTCGCCTCATCGCAGTAAATAAAGTCCGCATCCTTTTCGTTGATCGCCTTTACATACTCGTAAAGGGCGCAGGGATGCAGAATATCGTCGTGGTCAAACAGCCCGATAAACTCGCCGGATGCAAGCTTATAGCATTCGTTCGTGTTGCCCGAAATGCCCTCGTTTTTGGCAAGCTTCTGATAAACGATTCTCGAATCCTGCGCCGCCAGCCTTTTGCAGTATTCGCCGACATAGGCGTGCGCATCGTCCGAACCGTCCGCCAGACACAGCTCCCAGTTTTTGTAGGTCTGCCACTGGACGGAGCCGATCATCTCGGTTAAAAAGCTTTCCGGCGTGTTCCACAACGGAACAAGAATACTGATCTTTGGCATCCGTTCAAAGACAGCCTCCTCCTGCTTCTGTCTTTCCTCTGCGGAGGGAAAGCTCCGGGTGCCGTAATGGGTCATCGCCTTCTTTTCCCAGGATTTATAGCGCACCTTTGCAATCACCCCCGACAGGCTGCCGCAATTTTTCAAACGGTCCTTCTGGCGGATCACAAAATGCATGCACTTTCTGGCAGGGCCGGACGCTTTCCAGATCGGATTGTTTTTGATGCGGTTCAATTTGAACTGCAGATCGTCCACCTGATCCTCCAGCTCAGCGACCCGGTTTGCCAGATAAACGGCTTTATAATGTTCTTTCTCGTAAGCGTCCTGATAGTCCTTTTTTTCTTCCATGATTTTATTATTTCCTCACTGTAAGCATTTCCGGACTGAAGCGGTAAAGCTTCTGCCGCGAACAGGTATCTTCCCACAAAAAGCCGATCAGATAGTCTCCCTCCGGCAGGCTGTCCCGATCGAAGGTCACGCACACGCCTGGCAGCTCGGTATGGACAATTCCGTGCAGATTTTCGTCGATATCCGGGCGGAACTGCCTCGTACAGGGAATCCTCCAGACCTCGCCCCGATCCTCAGGAATCGCTTCCGTACTGGAGCCGGGCGCAATATAGCCGGTCTCCACCTTCTTTAACAACAGGGAAAAATCGTACCGACAGTTGTCAACCTGCAGTGCCCACGTCCAGCCCTGGATCAGCCAGTCGCCGGTTCCTGCTCCTGCAGTGCCCCTTTGCCAGCGTCCCATGTCCCCGGCGAACTCCACACCGATGCGCAGCACCTCGTTATGCCACTGCGGTTCCAGAACACCCTCGATCTTCTCAGGGGAAACTTTTTCCACTCTTTTGTCAAAATCATAACGGCAGCCCGTATAAAATTCCGCATCCAGCACATCCTTTACCAGATATCTGTGATAAAACGGGTCGGTTCCGTATAGGGACGGGTGCAGTTCATAGAGCAGATTCAGTTCCTGATGCAGGCGGCGCAGCTTTTCCGTGCTGTCGTCCGCACCGCGGCTTAAGGATTCATGATGCGTCAGCGTCACGTCGTTGCGTACCACGTTGTAATAGCCCATTTCATATACATGATAGCAGAATTCCACGTCGTTGAACGCGACACGCAGGTTCTCGGACAGTCCTTGCGCCTGATCGTAAATGCTTTTTTTCACCAGCAGGCAGGCTCCGGTTACACCCAGGACATCCATCGCCATGCGGTTGCGCCCGAAATAAAATTCCAGCGCATCGGAGCGGAACTGCAGCTTGTGTGCAGGCCCCAGATGAATGTTGGTGATGCCCGCGTGCTGAATGATCTCCGTGCCCGGATAGATCAGCTTTGCGCCCACCGCGCCGACGTGCGGCAGAACCGCCTTTTCCATCAGCTTTTCCAGCCAGTTGTCCTGCGTAATTTCGATATCGTCATTCAATAACAGGATGTAATCGCCGGTCGCCAGGGACACGCCAAGGTTGCACATTTTGGAAAAATTGAACTCCATCGGTTCATAGTGATAAACGAACCGGAAATCCTCGTTCAACATGTCGCGCATCCGTTCAATTCTTGCACGGTTTTGTTCATTGCTTCCGTTATCCACAACGATGATCTCAAAATCCCGGTAGTTTCCACTTTCCAGGACAGAATGAATGCAATTCGATAAAATATGGGGATGATCCTTGGTCGGGATGATGATTGAAACCTTCCCGGAGGGCGTAAGAGGCCAGCCTCTTCTTACATATGCCGCCTTTTTCAGATCATCATACGTCTCTTCCATACCCCAGACTTCGATTTTTTCATGATGAAACAGCACGCTGTCGATATGTGCAGTTCCATTCTCGATTTCCGTCAGGCGCAGCACCAGGTCATAAAGGTTGCGCAGTGGGTTCTCATCTGCCAGCCACGGACAGTTCTCCATCGCCTGTCTGCGCACCGCAAAGAATCCGCCGAAATAAAAGCAGGACATCAGTGTATCCGGCGACCAGTCCGGCTTCAGCCAGGGATTTTTGCGCTTACCGGCTTCGTCGATTTCATCCTCGTCCGCGTAGGCGATCACCGTTTCAGGATGGGCTTCAAACCAGCTGAGCACATGTGAAATGCCTCTCGTGTCCGGGCTTGCGTCCGGCGCGTGGAAAATCAGGACGTCCGCTGCCATCCCACCCCGGGCATACCGCCGCACATCAAAATCCGCGCGGCACTCGTCGTAGGAGATCACCTCCGCGTGCTTTACCCTGTGCTCTGCGCGCAGCGCCTTGTCCTCCTTGGCTTCCTTTTCCCGAATCCACTCGTCATAGGTGAGCGTCTGTTTCTGAATCTGCTCCTGATACCAGCGGTATCTTTTCTTTACCAGATTATCCTGAATTGCTTCTTTTATCTTTGAAACCAAAAACCTTTCCTCCTTGCCGCTGCCGCCAGGCGCGCCTGAATATCCTGCAGCATTTCCGCCGACAGCCATGCGATCTGTGCCCGGATGATCAGCGCTTCGCCATCCGTCGCCTCGTTGTCCAGGCAATCCAGCCGAACGCTGATGTTCGGATCTCCTGTTTCAAACAGTACCGTCGGAACATGGGACGGGGTATCTGCAAGCACCTGTCCGTTCGTCGACAGGCACTGATCCAGCTGTTCCCGCGTCAGCGCTTTTCCCCGCCATTCGATTCCATGAATCTGTACCAGACACGGCAGCTCCGCAGGATCTAAGCGAATCGCTTTTGTACCTGCTTTGCAGGTGATCCTGGCGTTGATCAGATCGTCCGCCTCATATGCATCATATTGATAATAAGAATGCTCCGGTGTATATCCTGCGCCGAAGTCTTCAAATACCTGCACCTTTTTGCGATCCGCCCGGGCGAAAAATTCCTGATACGGCACAGCACGATTGCCGATCAGATGCCGAAGCAGCCCAAGAGCCGTCCGGCTCCGCCCGTCCTTTTCCCGCAGGACAAAGCGCTGGAACGCCAGCTCTTTTTCCGAAAGCTCCCGCATCTGCTCTTTGCCGATGCCGAGGGCTTCCAGATGCTTTTTCACAATCGGATGCTCCATCCGAACCGGATCCTCCTGACCATAGCAGTTCAATGCCCGGCTGATGATCTGCTGCGGCGTCAGCTTGTCTGTCGTCCACTCATAATCAATCATCGTCCAGATATCACCCTGTACGCAGATATTCGGGAAGGTCAGGTCATAATCCTGCTTCGTTCCTTCCGCTTTCCACGCTGCGATTTTACAGTAACGGTCAAACAGCTTATCAAAACCGGCTTCGTCGTTGTTCTGTAAGCACTCATCCAGCAGCTCTTCCAGGGTCCGGTTATTTTCGAGATATTCGATTTCCGCAAAGGGCAATCCGTCCCCGGTCCGTTTCAGTTCCAGACGGTTGACTGACAGGGTACTGCCTTTAAACCGTTCTGTGAAGATGCTTTCATTCTCTGCCAGGGCTTCAATATGTGCCGCGGCAGCTGAGGTTGCCGGATATTTCCGGACAGTGTGTTTTCCGTCCTTTTCCAGAATATCCGTGCGGATGCTCAGATGCTCCGCTCTGTCGTTGGAAAAACGGCTGTATACAATATCCGTCATGGGCCCTGTCATCACGAGGAACGAATTGCTGTACTGTCCAAACAGTCCCTCGCGGATGAGCATGTCGAACACCTTTTTTTCATCGAACAGCAGCATCCGGTCGCGGTCGAAATTTCGCAGGTTATTAGATAGTTCTCCGACTTTCGGCAGATACCGGTCGGAGTACAGCGTCGTCATAAATTTATAATCCGGATAAGGGTAGTAGAAATGATATTCCGTCTCACCGCATTCTTTCAGGATTTTTTCCAGACCGCTCCGGGAAAAGGTGCGAGCCGCACCGCCCTGGGGGTAATCCTCCAGGCCTGAAAAAAACGTGCCGACATGGTCTTCCCGGCACCCCGCCCAATATTTTAAACCAAGCTTATTCTCTATCGCAATCACGATATGTCCATCGGATTTCACATGTTTTTTGATAATTCGGTAGAAATCGTGAAAGGGGGTTTTTCCGCCGATATAGCTCTGCCCGTATTCGAACACGCCGATCAGACAGACAAAATCATAATCCGTCGGCAGATCCGGCTCGATGTCCGAAAAGTTGCCCACATGGATCGTCACGTTGTCACAGTCCTGATGGCGGTAAGCGTTGATCAAGCTGCGTTTTTTCGAAAGGTCGACGCAGGTTACGCTGCCTGCCTTCTGTGCGAGGCTTCCCGTAATCGCGCCGCAGCCGGAACCGATTTCCAGCACCTTCATGCTTTTGTCAACAGGCAGCCATCCGACGATATTTTCCCGCAGGTCGGAAAGGTGGTAAAGCACCTCCCAGCTCGCCGCTTTATAGATTTCCTGGGGATATTCCCGGGGCGGGATTGTTTTTACCAGCTCCAAAAGTGCATCCTCCGACGCTCCGTCGCAGTAAAAATCCTGTTCCGGATAATGGGAATAATCCAGCACAACATTCCCGATCTTCTCTGTCCTGCCTGTCTGCATACGTTAAATCTCCTTCACCTCAACCTGAGATTCCATATCAAAATAGCCCACCGTATCCTTGTCGGACACAACCGTAATATTCAGCACGTCATAAAGACGGTGATACACTTTAAACGTATCTTTTTCATACCCTGTCACACCCAGGGATATGAGATAGTCACCGCCCTGCAGGCGCATCTTCTGGCGGAATGTAATTTCCAGCACCTGCCCTGCCTTTACGCTCTCCAGAAACGTCTTTTCAAACATCGTGTTCGTTCCCGTGATCTCCACGCCCTTGATGTTTTTGATGGAAAAAGCAAAGATCGGCGCCGGAAGATCCTGACCGATTTTCACCTTCATATGCATCGTGAATTCGTCGCCCTTTAAAATTGCGGTCGTCTGCACGTCGTTTTTGTCCGTAATGTAATACGAAACAATTTCCGCCTGCTTCGTGCCGTATTCCAGTGTCTCCGGGTTGACGCCCCTGCGCGCCGCTTCCTGCTTCTTTTTCTGTTTGTCAAGGGCCGCCCGAACATCCCCGTCCGCCGTCAGGTCAGGTACATCCACGCCAGCCTTAGGCGTTTCGTACTGTCCCACCAGCACCTGCTTGTAGGCGTCGATCATGTCTTTGGGCGAGCCTTCTCCGAGCTTTACGCCCTGATTTAACAGAATCGCACGGTCGCAGTATTTGCTGATCGCGCTCAGATCGTGGCTGACGAACAGGATCGTCTTGCCTTTTTTCTTGAATTCCTCGAATTTTCGATAGCATTTTGCCTGGAAAAATACGTCGCCAACCGAAAGCGCCTCATCGACGATCAGGATTTCCGGGTCGATATTGATGGCAACTGCAAATGCCAGTCGGACAAACATACCGCTGGAATAGGTCTTTACCGGCTGGTACACATAGTCCCCGATATCCGCAAAATCCAGGATATCCTGCAGCTTTTCATCAATTTCCTTTTCAGAAAAACCGATCATCGTTCCATTCAGATAAATATTTTCGATGCCGTTGTATTCCATGTTAAAGCCTGCGCCCAGCTCCAGCAAGGCGGAAATTCTGCCGTTTACCTGCACAGTGCCGCTCGTCTCATGTAATACGCCGGTGATAATCTTTAAAATCGTCGATTTGCCGGAGCCGTTCGTGCCAATAATGCCGACAGTCTCTCCTTTATAAATGTCCAGACTGACATCCTTTAATGCGTAATGCGGCGTGGAAAGTTTCTTTTTTGTCAGTCCCAGGGATTCGATCAGACGATCCCGGTTTCTGCGGTACAGCTTGTATACTTTGCTCACCCTGTCCACATGAATTGCCAGTTCTTTTTGTTCCATAACCAGTTTTCCTTTACATGATATCCGCAAAATGAATCTTGAGTTTCTTGAAAATCAGCGCGCCAATGCCAAACAGCACCACCGTGATAATCCAGAAATAAACCGTGGAGTAAAAGTCTTCCCAGAACCACTGTTTTCCGTATACAGCGCTTCTGTAGCCCTCCACAATGTATACAAGCGGATTGATTTTCACGATCATCTGAAGCTTCATCGGAAAATCATTGATATTCCACAGCACCGGAGTTGCCCACATACCGACCTGCAGAAAGATATTGACAATGGACTGCAGATCCCTGAAAAAGATAACAACCGAGCAGGTCGTATAACTGAGTGCCAGTACAAAAACGAACATGCAGAAGCTGTAATAAAATACCTGCAGTGTATACAGGCTCGGATAATAGCCGTTCAATGCTGCCACGATCAGTAAAACCAGCACGAAAAACCCATGAATAAATGTCGCTGCAATAATCTTGATAATCGGCAGGATACTGATTTTGAATACGACTTTTTTTACCAGGTAATTATATTCCAGCAGCGATACCATTGCGCTGGTCAGGGCTTCGGAAAAATAAAACCAGGGCACCAGTCCCGCTGTCAGAAACAGGATATACGGAACACCTTCTACGCCTCCGGAGGCATAACCAGTCCGGTTCGGGAAAATAATCACGAAAACAACCCAGTACATCGCAACTGTGATGACCGGCTGCACCATCGCCCAGAACGCTCCCATATAAGAGCCTGCGTAGCGCTTTTTGAAATCGCTCTTTGCCAGTTTCCAGATCAGCCTGCGGTTCTGGTATAATTCCACCGGCAGTACCGTGATCTTATCGTATAACCGGATAAAGGCAATGACCGCCGCCACGATCAGCACGCAGGCAATCACTTTTTTCAGCAGCTCATCCTGCGGATTGGCAAGGGGATTATGATAAACAAGGATAATAACGGCAAGAATCGCCATCACCGCAGTGAATATGGCGATTCCTGTTTTTTTATTCAGTCTCTTCATTTATTTCTGCTTTCTGTAAATTCGGCAAAAGAGCCCCACTTTTTATCTTTGTCAGACAAGGTCAGTTCCATTCCTTCCGGAATCGGCCATTCTACGCCGATCTGGGGATCGTTCCATGCCAGACCGCCTTCGTCGTTGGGATGATAGAAGTCGGTGCATTTATAGGCAAATTCCGCATAATCCGACAGCACTACAAAGCCGTGTGCGAAATTCTTGGGGATAAAGAACTGCTTTTTGTTCTCTTCGGAAAGCAGCACGCCGTACCACTGACCATAGGTTTTGGAGCCGGGACGTAAGTCAACCGCAACGTCAAACACTTCGCCGCGAATCGCTCTCACCAGTTTGTCCTGGGGGTAATTGATCTGGAAATGAAGCCCCCGCAGAACGCCTTTTTTGGATGCGGACTGGTTGTCCTGTACGAAAACCTGATCAATGCCGGCTTCCTTGTAATCGTTGTAGTTATAAGTCTCCATGAAGTAACCGCGGGCGTCGCCGAACACCTGGGGGGTGATCACCTTAAGACCTTCGATATGACATGTTTCTACTGAAATTTTTCCCATTTTTCTATTCTCCTGTTCCGTTTTTAAAGTCCGTTTGCGACCTCTACAAGATATTTGCCATAGTTGGTCTTCATCAGCGGCTCCGCAAGCTTTAAGAGCTGCTGTTTATCGATAAAACCTCTGCGGAACGCGATTTCCTCAATGCAGGAAATGTACATGCCCTGACGCTTCTGTACCGCTGCGACGAAATCTGCCGCATCCAGCAGTGCATCGTGGTTGCCGGTATCGAGCCATGCAAAGCCTCTGCCCAGCGTCTCCACCATCAGCGTCCCTCTGCGCAGATATTCGTTGTTGATCGAGGTGATTTCGATCTCACCTCTTGCAGACGGCTTTACGTTGCGGGCGATTTCCACAACGTCGTTATCATAAAAATACAGTCCGGGAACTGCGTAGTTGCTCTTGGGATGCTCCGGCTTTTCCTCGATGGAAAGCGCTTTGCCGTTTTCATCGAATTCCACCACGCCGTATTCTCTGGGATCGCGGACAAAATAGCCGAAAATCGTCGCACCCTTTTCCCGCTCCGCTGCCTGACGCAGCACTCTGGAAAAGCTCTGTCCATAGAAAATATTGTCGCCCAGAACGAGGGCAACGCTGTCGTTTCCGATGAAATCCGCGCCGATCAAAAATGCGTCTGCCAGTCCGCGGGGCGTCTCCTGAACCGCATAGGACATCGAAAGCCCCAGCTGCTCTCCTGTACCGAACAGCTCTTTAAAAGCAGGCAGATCCCTGGGCGTGGAAATAATCAGAATCTCCCGGATGCCCGCCAGCATCAGTGTGGAGAGCGGATAATAAATCATCGGTTTGTCGTAAACCGGCATAATCTGTTTGGATACCGCCTTGGTCAGCGGATAAAGGCGGGTTCCGGAGCCGCCTGCAAGAATGATACCTTTCATAGATTCCTCCATTCCTATGCGTTCATTCGCCTGTATGAAAAACATTTTGCTTTACAGGATCGCTCCTGCCCAGATGCGCCAAAAGGGGAACGGTGTCGCGCGCCGTCCCCATTCTGGTATACAAAGCCCTGTTTTTCCCGGACTGTCCGGCATTTTCCTCCCGGCAGTCCGGAAATTTCTCAGGCTTTGTACATTTCGTTATAATATTTCTGGTAGTCGCCGCTGGTTACGCGCTCCATCCAGTCTTCATGCTCGAAGTACCATGCAATGGTCTTTTTGATGCCTTCTTTGAACATCGTCTCCGGATACCAGCCGATCTCTTCCTTGATCTTGTCGGGAGCGATCGCGTATCTTCTGTCGTGTCCCTTACGGTCTGCTACATAGGTGATCAGATCCTTGCTGACAAGCGCCTTGCGCGGGTCGTCGTCTGCAAGCATCTCCTGCAGGGTCTCGATAATGATTTCGATGATCTGAATGTTCTGCTTTTCGTTATGACCGCCTACATTGTAGGTTTCGAACAGTCTGCCCTGCTCCTGCACCATGTCGATGGCCTTTGCGTGGTCTTCGACATACAGCCAGTCGCGGACGTTCTTGCCGTCGCCGTATACCGGAAGCTTCTTGCCGTGCAGCGCATTGTTGATGATCAGCGGAATCAGCTTTTCCGGAAACTGATAAGGACCGTAGTTATTAGAGCAGTTTGTGATATTTGCAGGGAAATGATAGGTATCCATATACGCTTTTACAAGCATATCAGATCCTGCCTTGCTGGCAGAATACGGGCTGTGGGGCGCATAGGGGGTTGTCTCATAGAAATAGCCGCCATCTTCGTTCAAAGAGCCGTATACTTCATCCGTCGAAACATGCAGGAATTTCTTGCCCGGCTTAAAAGTGCCGTCCGGAAGCTCCCACGCGTTCTTTGCGCAGTTTAACATCACGGCAGTACCCAGCACGTTGGTCTGTACGAATACCTCGGGATTCCTGATGCTTCTGTCTACATGGCTTTCCGCCGCAAAATGCACTACGCGATCAATATCGTTTTCTGCAAAGATCTTTGCAATCGCTTCTTTATCGCAGATATTTGCTTTTACGAAGGTATAGTTATCGCGGTTTTCAATGTCTTTCAAGTTCTCGAGATTGCCCGCATAGGTCAGCGCATCCACATTGATGATGCGGATTTCGTTGTCATACTTGCGGAACATATAGTGAATGTAATTGGAACCGATAAACCCCGCTCCTCCGGTAACAAGATAGGTTCTCATGCCTCTTCTCCTTTTCGATTCTGCGCAAAAGGACGCAAAATCCCATAATCCTGATTTTTTTCCAGTGTACCATATTTTCCGTGTTTTTCCAACAGGAAAATACGGCTGATATCAGTAGCCCATATAGCTTACGTTTAAGTCAACATTTCCTTTGATTCCTGCAATCGACCCTCTCGACGAATACTGCCACATCTCGTAACGTCCTCCATAGGTCGGTGCAGCAACATACTGTGCCAGCCAGATCTTGCAGCCGCCAAGGGCGCCCGTATTGATCTTTTCCGTCAGCCAGTTTTTATTCGCATATAGTCCCGGCGTGTAGCCGCTGTTACGGATCGTCTGGCAGAATGCGTTGATGACAGACGTTCGCGCCGCTTTGGAAATTCCGTCTGCGCGCCCATTCGCGCTCTCCACGTCAATATAGACAGGATAAGTGATTCTGTATTTTTTAATCAGGGAAAGCGTCATGGAGGCCTCTTCGACCGCTTCCACTTCATTCACCGCCTGGCTGAAGAAATAAATGCCGACCTTCAGACCTGCCGCCGTCGCGCCCTGAATATTGCTCTTAAACTTCTGATCCTCGACCAGCACGCCCGAAGCCGAGCCGCGGTAGCCGCAGCGCAGGATGACGTACTGTACGCCGGAATTTTTGACTGCGTTCCAGTCGATATTGCCGTTGTGTTTGGAAATGTCAATTCCCATCACAGTTCCCGTATTTAAGCTGCCGTCCCCATTGAACGTGTATTTCACGCCCTGGATCACCTGTTCGCCGGTAACGGCGGTCCCGTTTTTGTCATAGAAAAAGCGTTTTCCGTCGATCGTCTGCCATCCGGTATACCGATATTCCACATTCGCTTTTTTGCGGTAAAATTTGTCTTTGGTATAATAATCCGCCGTCGTTGCCTCACGGTAGGTATCCCCGTCCTTGCAGTACAGCTGGTTGCCGTTTTTATCTTTCAATAAGGTCTTTGTATCGCCGCGGTTTATCTTTTTCTCCGTCACCTTCACAGTGCTGATTCCGCTCTCTACGTTGCTGCCGTCCTGCGCGACCGCTTTGATCTTCGCTTCTCCGGCTTTTACGCCTTTTACCGTTCCCTTATCATCCACCGAGACAAACTCTTTTCCGGAAACGATTTCCCAGCGAACGGACTTGTTCGCTGCATTGTCCGGCGATACCGTTACAGAAAGGGAAACAGTCTGTCCGACCTCAACCGTTGCAGAGCCTGAGATCGTGATTTTCTTGACCTTTACCTCCTCCGGCTTGGTTTCCGGCGTTTTCGTCGGCTCTGTCGCTGCAGTGCTGCTTTCGGTTGCAGATTCGCTTTCCGAAGGCTTTGTACTTTCACTCTCGGATGGCTTCGTGCTCTCGCTTTCCGTCGGCTTGCTGCTTCCGGATTCCGATTCGCTTTCCGAAGGCTTTGTACCTTCACTCTCGGACGGCTTTGTGCTTTCGCTCTCGGAGGAAGATTCGCTCTCGGTCGGCGGCGTATTCTCATTCTCTGCCGGGGATTCCTCCCTGGTCTGGTCGAAAACGGCGATCTGCGTTTCCTTTGCAAAATATGCGTATTTTATCTCCGGCTCCAGAAGTCTTGCCTGGGCAGGCTCCGGGATATCGGACTTGCCGACCTCTTCATATTCCTGTCCGTTTCCTGCCGGTGTTTTGGTGGACGCAACCCATTCCACAGTATCCTGTAGAACCGATTCCACTGCCGGTGCAATCGCGGTATCCTCTTTCGCCACGTTGATCTCCGACTCCTTTTTGATCTCGTCCGTCACGTCGACCTTTTTATACTCAATCTTGTCCTTTACCGTCACTCGCCCGGAAATTCCGGCTGCTTTTCTGCCGCTGATTTCATCCGGTCCGGTCACGGTAACGACGTAATCGCCTGCTTTTAAGTCTTTTAAATAAATTATGCCGTCCTTGTCGTCATCCTTTGCGTTCTGGCTCGACGCGCCCTCCAGCTTTACGGTAAAGGGTTGATTTCCTATCAGCTTACCGGAGTTTTTGTCCGCGAATTTAATTTTCATATCCTTCTGCATCGAAGACAGCTTTAAAATAACGTCGACATTGGCTTCCAGATCCTTTTCCTCATATCCGGTTTCCGTCTCCGTCGTCTCTTCTTCAGAAGCCTCCTCCGGGGCGTTCTGCGCTGCGACAGCGACCGCCGACAGAACCTCTTCCCCGGACATCCCGATCGCTTCCAGATTTTTCCCGACTACAGCCACCGCCTCCATCTGCTTATTCTGCTCGTTTCGTCCCAGATACATCGATGTCGTAAACGCTGCCGCTGCCAAAACCAGCACGCCCGTCAGAGCAATCGCGATATCCAGCGCCGCCATCGGCTCTTTTCTGGCAGACCGGTGTTTTCGGTTTCTGCCGGATGCTGCGGTCGATGCGGACCCAGAGCGCTTTACAGTGCGGTTCTGACTGCTTTTTTCATGAAAAGTCTGACTGCTTTTTCCGGCAGGCTTTTTCACGCGGCGCTTATTGCTGTGCGCTGCTGTTTTGCCGGATACCTCGTCCCAGTCATCGAGAAATTCTCCATCGTCCCAGTTCGACTTTTTCCGCTCGGGAATACGTTCTGCGCGCTGCGCCTTTTTTTTCTGTTCTGATACGCTCTTTCTATCTTTTATCCCATGGGGAGCCGCTTTTTTGGCACTTCCCGTTTTTTTCTTCTTATGCTGTTCCTCCACTGATTCCCTCCTGCCAGCTTTCCTGTCGAAAATTGTAAACGTTTTTTCGTTGTGTATTTTTTGTCTAAATGGCACAATATGTTTATCCGGACAAAGACTTTTGTCACCCAAAAGAAAGGAGTTACGCTTATGATGTACATCCATTATTGCCGTCACTGTAAACGAATCCACATGCTGAACGGGCACAAAAAATACTGTCCCGCCTGCCGCGGCCATTTAAATGAACTCAAAATTTCCTATCTGAAATATGTCAATCTCGCCCCGACAGACCGACGTGCTTTCCGCGACCGTCTGGGTGATCCGGCGGAGCTTGCCGCCTGCACTGCAGATGTGCGCCGCTCCTACGATTATGCAAAATGGCTGCAGCTGACCTCAAAGGTAGAACACAGCCATTCCCAGAACTATGCAGCATATTCCCACTAATTTGCGGGCAGTCAGCTTTTCATGAAAAAACACCGCACCGCAGACCGGAACCAATACATAGCCCAGCGAATCAATGACAGGGGCGTTGAAAAAATCCACGCCCCGAAGTCCCATAATACTTAAAAACACGGAGCCGAACATCAAAATATAACCCGTGATCACCCACGGATTCAAATATTCCCGAATCCAGCTGTCATAATGATGCAGGGCGCCTTTTTTTAATAAAACCTGGGAAACCGCCGCCACAAGCACGGATCCGATCAGAAAGAAGTAATGATAATCAATCATGATTTTCCTGCTCCTTTCCTCCGTTGATAATCAGCGTCCCGGCAAGCACCAGTCCGACGCCGATGAGTTTTTTCACCGTAATCTGCTCCCCGAACAGTAATACCGCCCACAAAAGTGACCACAAAAGCGCCATCGCCCGATTCGCATACGCCACAGACAGTTCCACCCGTTTGATGACCTGCTGCCAGCAAAGCGCATAGATGCCCAGCACTCCGATTTCTGCTCCGTAGAGCAGCAAAAATGTCCATCCTTTTCCGCTCTCCGCGGACTGCGCTGCGATTTTGCTGATGACCGTGGAGCTGGTGTAGATCAGCACGACAAGCTGCAGGATGGCAAAATCCCGTAAATTCAGTTTCTTTTTCATATAAAAATTCCTTTTTGGTCGCCGAAAGTGCACTCACGAACCCGCGCTAACGTGCTTTTCCGCCTGCTTACGCAGGCTGTTCGTTCGTTACCGGCTCAAGAAAAACAAATGCCGCCTCCGGCGTCGCTTGTTTTTCTTTTCTAATTTGTCACTCACGAACTCGCGCTAACGCGCTTTTCCGCCTGCCTAGGCAGGCTGTTCGTTCGTTACCGGCTCAAGAAAAACAAATGCCGCCTCCGGCGTCGCTTGTTTTTCTTTTCTAATTTGTCACTCACGAACTCGCGCTAACGCGCTTTTCCGCCTGCCTAGGCAGGCTGTTCGTTCGTTACCGACTCAAGAAAAACAAATGCCGCCTCCGGCGTCGCTTGTTTTTCTTTTCGTCCTAGTATATCATCTTTCTCACGGATTAGGAAGCATTTCCTAATATTCCAGTGTCATTTCATGAACCGGTTTTTCCCCGTTTGCGTCCAGGAACATATAAATCTGCAGTCTTCCGTTTTCTCCGTCTGGCACCGCAAATGTTGTCCCTTCCTGCGAAATCGTCTCGCCGATCAAAACCCCCTGCCAGTCATCCGTTCCATCCGGCTGCCGGAACGCCGATATATAAAAGCCATTTAGATCGCACTCCGCTTTCAGGGTAACTGCTTTGCCGTTTTCATCCGTGTTTGACGATACAGACAAATAAGGCAGCCCCAGATCCGGATTTTCTAGACTTCGCTCGACCAGTTCATAAACAAAGACATCTGCATCCACATCAATCAGATCCGTTTCTCCCTGTGCGACATAAACATCCTGAAACGCATGCTGTAACACCTTCGACAGTCTCGCCCCGAAAGAATCTCTCCGAATCGCAAGCTTCAGACTGCTTCCGCTGTTCTGATGAAACTCCATATACGATTCGCCCTGATTTCCATCCTCAACTTCATAGCCGCTCAACTGATATTCCCTATCCCCATTCGGAATGCTGACATTTAACATATTTGCAAGATCGCCACGGGAAATCTCCGATAGCTCTGCAGATACTTCCGAAAGCTCCGGCATTTCCACTTCCAACTCCTCTGCCAGCGCTTTTGCACCGATATAAGCTCCGGGATTTCCCCAGTGCGTATCCAGTTTGCTGTAAATCCACATACCACTATCTGCTTTGGCTTCCATCAGCTCCTCATACGGCCAGACAACCGAAATATCCGTATGCTCTTTCAAATAATTTATCAGCTGAAACGCCTCTGTTTCGTCGGTAACAACTGTTTCTGATTCCGGCAGCTTTTCCCGGTAAATTGTCTCTTTGTTCGGTGCAAGAAAGAAAATAAATTTTTCTCCCCTGCTCTGTACCCAGCGCTGTACAAGCGTCAGCTGTCCTGCAATTTTTTCAAGATCATCTTCCGATAAAAGTCGTTGTCCTGTCGACTGTTCCACCGGATTTGTTCCTCCTGTAAAAAACAGCCATCCATCTTTTCCAATCAGGACGTTTTCATTGGAGGAGTCCCGAAATGCAAACAAATCCAGTCCGCTGTTTAACGAAATCAACTGATTCCTCCACGGAATATTATCGTTAAAATACGTCTCATACTGCTGCGGAAATTGCGCATATTCTTCCAGGGAAATTTTCGGCATTTCTGTCACTTCCCGGTTTTCATAATTTTGCGTATCTACAGAATCTTTCAGAAAAAACCAGCTGACAAACGGGCTTCCAAATAATAATGCAAAAATAAGAATCCACAAAATCTCTTTCTTTTTCATCCGTGTTCCTTTCCTGTTTAAAACCTGAAATAAATAAACGGATTATAGGTATTTCCAGCCAGCGCCGCCAGACTCAACACGCCAAGGATTGCACACCATACCGCTTCTCCAATGGAATACTTCCAGCGTTTCGTTCCCGGTATACGCTGCCATATTTTCTGAATAAAACCGCATCCCAAAAGCCCGACAATCAACATCACAAACGCTCTGTGGTCTACAATATTTTGTAAAAGTACATCTGTCTGTAAATACTTCCACGGACAGATCATGCGGACCATCATTCCTCCTGCCTGGGCAAACGTGTCCGCCCGGAATAAAACCCATCCAAACAGTGCTGCCAGAAACGTATAGCTCCATCCAATCACCGGGTATTTTCCCAGAATTTTCTTAAATCCCAATCGTTCAATCACCTGAAGCACTCCGTAATAAACGCCCCAGAGCGCAAACGTCATTCCCGCGCCGTGCCACAGCCCTGTCACTAAAAAAACGATCATCAGATTCACGTATGTCCGCACCGCACCTTTTCTGCTTCCTCCAAGCGGAAAATACAAATATTCCCGAAACCATGTTCCTAAGGAAATGTGCCAGCGCCGCCAGAATTCCTGCACAGATTTCGACAGATACGGGTAATTAAAGTTTTCCGGAAAATCAAAGCCAAACAGCTTTCCGAGTCCGATCGCCATATCCGAATACCCCGAAAAATCATAATAAATCTGAAGCATATACATTCCTGCTGCCAGCCATGCAAAAGCCCCGGTTACCTCTGACAGCTCCATCGCATAAATGCTGTCCACGCACTGTCCGAGAACGTTTGCAATCAGCACCTTTTTCCCCAGACCATACAGAAAACGCCTAATTCCCTCCATCGCCTTTTGGATGCTGTGCGTCCTGCTTTCCAGCTGTCGGTCAATATCCACATACCGCACAATCGGTCCTGCAATCAACTGCGGGAAAAAGGAAATATAAAGCGCCAGATTTAGGATATTTTTCTGGACAGGATATCTTCCCCGGTACAGATCAATTACATATGACAGAATCTGAAACGTAAAAAAAGAAATTCCAATCGGAAGCGGAATATTCTTTTCCGGAAACGTCGTTTTGAAACAGCTGTTGACCAACCCAATAAAAAAATCATAGTATTTGAAAAATCCGAGCAACGCAAGATTTCCGACAACATTTACTGCCAGCAAAATCCCGTCAATTTTCCGAAACCGGTCGATCAAAAGCCCTGTTCCCCAGTTAAAAAAAATGGAAAACAGCATCAGCAAAATATAGACCGGTTCCCCCCAGGCATAAAAAAGCAAACTTGATATCAGCAGCAGGATATTTTTACATTTTGACGGAACAATATAATATCCAGCAACAACCACCGGCAAAAAGAGCCATAAAAATAATAATGATGAAAAAACCATCCTACCGTTTCTCCCTTTTCGTTCTTTCGATATTTCATGTATGCTTTAGTATAACATGAGATGCTTTATATGAATATTGTTAAGATTCTTAAATTATTTTGAATCTTTTGACCCCTGTCTGGACAGTTGTGTGGCTGAATGCTAAGATGAATGTATCAAAACGACTTTTTACCGGTCAAAATTGACAGTAAACCATAAGGAGTTCAGATTTTTTATGAAAGAAAATAATTCTACCGCAGAAAACAGCAGACCAAATCAGCATTCAAAACATACCCATTCCCATACAAAAAGCCGTAAAAGGAGGCGTCGTTCTTCCAGCTCTGGGCGTCCGTCCGGACATGTGATTTTCGTCATCGTCTTTTCTATCATCCTCGTTGTAACGATTGTCCGGCTGTTTCTCTGGAACCGCGGCCGTCAGTCCGATTATGACCCAAATGAAACGACTACAGAGTTCGATGTTGAGGTTATGGATTATCTCCAGCCTCTCGATCCGGAAATGCTCGAAGGACATGAGGATGACGGGGTAACCACCGTTCTTGCCCTCGGAAACGACCTTCTGTCCGATGATCGCTCCGACACCGGTCTGGCTGCCCTGATGGAAAAATCCGCAAATGCCACCATTTTAAACGCCGCGTTCCCCGGAAGCTCCATTTCCATGAAGCATCAGGAATTTGACAACAGCTATCCGCTGGATGGCGTCAGCCTTTACTGGGTTACGGCTGCTCTGCTCAACCAGAATTTCGACCTAATGGACGTCATCGTCCCGCAGATGAATTCCGAAGCTGCCGCGCAGGCGCTCGAAACTTTAAAGAGCGTTGACCTTTCCAAGGTGGACGACCTCGTGATCCTCTATGACCTCCAGGACTACAGGGACGACCGCACGGTTTACGACGAGGCAAACGATAAAAACCTGACGACCGTTTACGGTGCTTTAACCGCGACAATCAAGCTTTTTCAGGAGCAATGCCCGCATATCCGCATTTATCTGCTCTCCCAGCCCTACGGCACCTTCACGGATGCAAACGGCAAAACCATCGATATCGACCGCGATGATCTCGGCAACGGCACGATGGTCGATTACCTCAACTGGGAAGTCGAAGCCTGCCGCAAAAACGGCGTATCCTTTATCGACAACTACTACGGTGCGATCACAATGGAGGATACCGACTGCCTGACGGACGGATATCATCTGAACCAAAAGGGTCGTGAAAAAATCGCAGAGCGGTTTGGAAAAGTATTTAAACAGTAAGTGGATCTTGCATAAAAACCGGGAGCCTGTGCACACTGCGCAGGCTCCCGGTTTGTTTCTTTTATGATGCTTTCTTCTTCGCAATCTCCACCGCTTCATTCCGGTACAGCTCATATGCTTCAATATCCGCGATTTTCGTCAGTCCATTTTTTTGCGGATCGCCGGTATACGGAACACTCTTGTTCAAAATCAGATACTGGCAGTTGTACTCCGTCAAAAGCGGCGAAAGCGCATCCAGATCAATCGTATCCTCCCGCATGATCTTATAAATCGGGTGCGTGTCCCAGTTCCACTCCCAGGACGCCTCCAGCATTTCCCGCCCGTACGGCATCTGCACCTCCGAGGTATACTGCCGCACATAGTAGATCAGCTCCTGCGGAAATACCGCCCATACGCGCTCTTCATCTTCCGCCGGCATGATCTCGTTGCAGATCGCGATCACGGAATTTGGAATATGATACCGGTTCTGCGCCTTTAACAGATACGGGCTGTTGTACACCGATTTTCCAGTCAGCACCAGCACCAGCGCCAAAACAACAAAGCCGATCCGGTAATGCTTTCCAAACAACCGGATCCCCGCATAAGCGATCACAACCGCCATGGGAAGCAGCCACAAAATCCGGTAATAGGTTTCTCCTTCGCCCAACAGATTCATTACCGTCTTTGTAAATGGCAGAAAGAATAAAACCGTGATCACCAGAGAGCTTTCCACCAGCACCACGCGGATCTGTTTTTTCTTTTCTGTCACCAGCAAATACAAAAGCGCAGCCAGAAAAAGTACCGGATACCAGCCGCTGCCGCAGTAATTCTGAAAAATTGTCACAATCTCTTTCAACGCAATCTCTCCTATCGATGCAGTTCGCAGGTGTTTTGCAAACTGTCGTCTTTCACTTACAAAACCAGCAGCAACGCCAGATAGATCACATTCGGGATGCAGCATAACGCCATTTTCCACAAAATCGACCAGCTCCGGTATCGGATCGCCGCCACAAGCGCCGTAATGCCGAACAGCATCGCCGTCAGAAACGCACCCATACTCGTCATCATCGCCGCTGCGATATGATTGACTGCAAGCAGCAGCCAGTAGAGCAGCTGCGATCCCGTTTCTTCCTGCCTCTTCCTATTTTTTTCCCGCGCACAAAGCTCCAACATCAGCCACAGCTCCACCAGCAAGATCAGATTTGCCAGCACTGATTTTCCCTGCCAGGTCCGCGTCAGGAAAAAGGTTTCATTCGTATAGATCGAAATATTCCCCCAGATCTGCATAATGGAAACCAGCATCAGAAAAATCGGAAGCTTTACAGAGTCATCGGAAAACAGCTTTCTGCCGATCTGAACAAACACATAATAGGTCAGCGGAATAAAAATCAGCGGCAGCAGTGTATGCGCCACAATCGTTGCATGAATGCCTGTCATCCGCGCCACGTAGGCAATCCACAGCGGCAGCGTCGCCAGGGCATGACGGATATCTAAGTCCGTAGAAAGTCCAGTGTAGGGACGAATCCGGTTCAACACGCCGGTCTGATCCGCCAATACAGATTGAACTACATAATACGCATCATCCCCATCAAATGAAGCATAGGCAAAGGCCATGTACATCTGATATCCCACTGATGCCAAAAACAGCAGCCAGAAAAGCAGACGCTCCGGATTTTGAACTGCCGTTCGCCGTATGCGGTTCCGTGCTCCGTTACCAGTGCCCGGAATCGTCGATTTTCGCAGACTGCACGCTTGCGCCTGCCCCGCCTGCTGCTGATTCACGTCCTCATTCCGCCCAGTCTGCTTCCGCAAGTCTCGTTCCCGCAGAAGTGTCCAGATAAATCCCGTCGCAGCCAACACTGCAAAAACCGCAGTTGTCAGATATACCAGTAGGTTCATCCCATAAACTTCTTTTACCATCACCGGCACAGCGATCAGCTGAAACACCGCCAGCTCGCTTAAAAAGCCCGCCAGATACAGGGTCAGAATCTTTTCTCTTTTCTGCCCCATTCCTTTTGTCCAAAGTCCGCCGATCCCGACCGGGGCAATTCCAAACACAAACAGACATCCCAATGCTTTCTGCAGCATATTTTCCTCTCATTTCTGCGCACGTTTTTTTGCGCATGCCGAGTTTGTGTCAAGCGCGCAGACACAAATCTCGCGATTGAAAAATTTTATTTTTCAATCTTTATTCCTCCCCATACCGCAGCGTCATGTCGTACCAGTCGTCCCAGATCGCAGGGTAATTATAACTCATCGCCAGTGTCCTGATCTCATCAAACGCCTGCCCATAATTTTCCGGATGCAGTTCATTTTCACCGGTTGCAAAGCACTCCGTGATATACCGGCAGACATTTTTATGATAATGCATATAGTCCGCATAATTGTTCAGATTACAGATAATATCTTCTTTTCCCAGAAAATTGAACACATGAACATTTTCATAGTTCAACAATCGTTCCGTCATATATTCCAGTCTGCCGATGACCGCCTCCAGCTCCTTTTCCCGCGTTACATCGTTCCAGAACAGAATACTGTAGGGGGGATAAAAAATATAAAACTCCGTCTCCGGATGGGCTTCAATATACGGAAGAATATTTTTCTGCAGATTTTCCTCCACTGCATCCTTAAAATAATCCGCCGCAAGCGCTTCCTCTTCCTGCTTTTCCTCTGCCGCCTCATAGTACATCAGCACGTTTGCCTTGTTATAATATTCATCCGTCCACCACGGCTTATACAGCTCCGCCCAGTCCGACGCATCCTTTCGATCCGCCAAAGGGCGCAGAATGTAATCCAGCAGCACATCCTTGTTCAACAGATATGGAACATCATTGAACACGTTATCATCATACAGATAATCCGTAACCGGAAACTTGGTTTCCTCCGGATCTGCTGAAAATGTGGACTGATCCACCGCCATGTACACAGCCTTGACCTGATCGCCTTTCGCGTCAAATACCAGCTGCATGATGTTGGACAGATCCTTCGGATAAGAACCGTTATAGGAAAGCTTCTGGGTTTTCATTCCCATCAGCTCCTCAAACCAGTCCGTATTAAAGCTCGCAGTCATCGAGGAACCGATCAAAATGCCATCGTAATCCATATGCTTTGCCAATCCCGGATTCTGATTGACCTGGTTATCCACCAGATACGGGAACCACGCAAGGGGCTTATGATACTGAAAAAAAGGATCGACCCAGATCACCAGTGCCATACATCCTGCAAGTCCCGCCAGAAAAATGCCCAGAAAACCGCCAAGCCAGCGTTTCGGCTGCATTTTTTTCTGCTTTTTTTCTTTTCCTTCGTTTTCTTCCATTCCAATCTCCATTCCGCAGGCGTCTTGCGCCGAAGGAATCGCGAGCAGAACTTCCAGTTCTGCTCTGCGATCATAGCTACTTTGTGACGCCTGCGGCACAAATAGCAGTGTGAAAAATAAGCGATCACGCTTATTTTTTCACACTACTCCTTAATTTAAGCCAAACATCCTCTAAAACCGATAATACAAAAAGCTGCTTACACTGCTTAATGACACCACACACCAGATCATCAAAAATGCCGTCACGAACATCGTTTTTCCATTCGGTTCAAAGCTCTTTTCCCGCTCTCCCGCATTGCGTGCAAAAAAGACGAGCCAAAGCGCCACTGCCAAAAAACCAAAGCATAAGTACAGCTCGCTTCCCGGCAGACGATCCAGATGTAAAATCTTGATCACATACCAAAACTCTTCCAAATTGAACGCCTCTGTGATCTGAACCGCCGGAGCTGCAAAGCCACCTCCGATTAACCGTCCGATAAACTCACCTGCCTGTGACAGATTTGCAGAACGGAACAGCATCCATGTAAAGTTCAAAAACAGGAAGGTCAGAGCGACGCAAAGCACATGTTGGGCTACAGAAAGTACGTCGAATTTTTTCGTTCCACTTTGAGCATGCACATCCGCCGCACACTGCTGCCGTGGCTGCTTTAACTGCCGTTGCTGCCTTAGCTGCCATGCCCGAGTAACCAGATACAGCATACCATGCAGCGCTCCCCACAGAACAAAGTTCCAGCCTGCGCCGTGCCAGATTCCACTGATAAGAAATACCATAAATAAGTTTAAATACATCCGTGCTGTACCTTTCCGGTTGCCGCCCAGCGGAATGTATACATATTTTCTCAGGAAACGGTTCAACGTAATATGCCAGCGTTTCCAAAATTCAATGATGTTGGACGCCTTGTAGGGAGAATCGAAGTTCACCGGCAGTTCCATGCCAAGCATATGAGCAATGCCCCGCCCCATATCGCAATAGCCGCTGAAATCGAAGTACAGCTGCAGCGTATAAAACAGCATCACCAGCCAGGCATCCGTGCCAGACAGCCCTGCCACATTTCCATAGCCTGCATCCACCGCCTTGCCGAAGGTATCTGCAAGCAGCACCTTTTTTGACAGTCCAAGCGCAAACAGATACAGTCCGCCTGCAAACTTTTCCCAATTCAGGCGCTGTCGACCGATTTGCCGATACTGCGGCAGCATTTCCTGCGCATTGACAATCGGTCCGGACGACACATATGGGAAAAAGGAAACGAACAGGACATATTCCCTCAGGCTGCACGCCCCAACCTCTCCTTTATAAGCATCTGCCAGAAATCCAATCTGCTGAAAGGTAAAAAAACTGATGCCAAGGGGCAATGCAAGCTGCAGAATCGGATCCTCCTGCCCTTTCATCTGACTCCAGCCAGCCGATATTGCATTAAAATATTTAAAAAAGCAAAGTAATGCAAGATTTCCTGCAATTCCAATTCCTAACAAGAGTCTTTTCCGGGAGCTGTCACGTTCCATCCCATACTCTGCACGCTCCATAGCACTCCCGGAAACACGCTCTGTAACACACCCAATGCCACGCTCTATGGCGCGAAAAAAAGCATAATTCCATGCAATACTGCCCAGCAGCAGCAACAAATAATACGGACTCGCTGCTCCGTAAAACCACAGGGAAAAGGCAATCAGCCAGAGCTGCAAAAGCTTCTGGCGCTTTAGCCCCCAGAAGCCCAGCAGACACAGCGGAAAGAACAGCAGGATAAAAATATATGACTGAAATAACATACTCAGCTCTCCACTTCGATCACATGGTTTCGTTTTTCATAGCCTGCTGTATTCAGCTTCCAGACACTGTTTCCAGCCTCATCCTCCGAACACTTTTCAAAGCCCAGCTCTCCGTAGAATTTCCGTACCATGTTGTTTTTCGCCGTCGGATAATAGTATCCGTAAATTTCTTCGATTCCTGCTTCCTGACACCGTTCCACAAGCTCATCCAGCATTGCAAGCTCCATATCCCGTTTCAGGACGCGGCAGCTCATCAGCCACAGGCGGATATGCGCTGCTTTCTCTTCCCTTTGGGCGATCACAACAGAAACAACGCCATTATCCCCGAACTTATCCTCCAGTTTTCCATATAAGGTAATATAAGAATCATCCGCCGCCATTTGTTCAATCTGTGCCTGTGTCATACGCTGAGTCGTTAAATTGAACTGATTGCTCTTATTGGTCAGCTGTGCGATTCTTGCCATGTAAACCGGTTCAAAGCTTCGGATCGTGGCTTTCATATCCAGGGATTTCAAATACTCTGTATAATCTGCAAAGGATGCCTGCGCCTTTTCACGCTTCAAATTCGCCTGATACATCTCATTTCGTTTTCGGTCATCCTCCGAAAGCGATGTCACTTCAAAATAGCCACCGCGATCCAGCACCCGGATATAATCCTCTGGCTTGCCGATTTCCGGCGCAGTCACACCGGGCGCCTGCTGCCGCACAATCTCCCGCTCTGCTGGATTATCATCTGCAAACACAAGGCTATCCGGCAAAATGTTCAGCTGATGCGCAATTTCCAGAATATTCCGGCTCTTTGGCTCCCAGTTTGCCGCAATGATCAGGAAATCCTCCGGCTTCAGCACCCCTGCCGGATGATTCAAGCCTGCAAGTGCATTTTCCTCTTCATTCTTGGATGCGACGTTCAACATCACGCCATAGTCTTTCAGTGACTTCACATAGGACTGAAATTCCGCATAAACCTGTCCCAGATTCGTTTCCTGTCCAATTTCCAGATTCTCCGGACCGTCATCTCCGACAATACCTCCCCAGAGCGTATTGTCCAGATCCAGCACCAGCGATTTTTTATTTTTGCCGTAAAGCGACTTCATGATATTCGCAACGTTGTGTGCCATCCACGGAATCGCCTTCAGGCACAAACTATACTTGTACATGTGCCAGAAAAACGGCGCAGACCATTCATCCAGACCATATGCCGCAGACTGATAGCAGATATCATTGATCAGGAAATTTTGATGCTCTGCCGCATAATCTGCAAACATCTGGTTCATCCGGTTCACATACCAGGTTCTGCCGTGAAAATCCGCACCATCCTGATTTCCCATCAAACGGTAATAGGGAAGTTCAAAGTTGTCCTGAATGATCGGACAATGCCAGGTATCCGCCAGTTTCTCCCACATCACCTGAAAATGTTCAAATTCCGATCTGAGCTTGTCTTCCACCTGTTCCCGGGAATCCTTTACCTCCGGCAGACTGCGCAGGTTCCGAAAGCTCGTATGAATATAAACCAGATCCGGTCCAAACGCGTTCAATTCTTCATTGCCGAACATCGCATCTTCCCAGTACATTCCGTACTCCGATTCATAAAAGGTCGGTTCAATTCCCTGATTCAGCAAAAACAGCTCCAGAATCCGGATAATATCATGGGTCGTAGAGCCTCCCAGCACCGCGATCTTCTTCGGAATCCGCTGGGTGTTCTCCTCCAGCAGACGACGCTTCAAGCTCTTTGATTTTTTTAAAATATATTCACTGTCAAATGGATATTCCAGTTCGTGCAGCATAAGTGTGTTCCTTTCTGTGGTTCTGATACTCTTTATCATACTACAAATCCCTGCTTTTTAACAAGCAGGGATTCAACACGCTGTTTTTCACTGCTGTTCCCCGAACAGCTGATCATAATCATAGGAAGTATAAAATGCCTTCTCTTTTGCAATGTAATCCTCATAATTTTCTTTTGTCAATTCATACTCGCCGGATTTCATCCATTGCAGGATCAGGTTATTTACATCCTCCGAATAATGAATATCATCCACATAATTGTCCAGGTTACAAATTAAATCATACTTATTAAAAAATGAAAACAATCGCACATTTTCATATTGCAGCATGTTTTCAATAGCATACTTCTCCATATCTATTCTTCGCTCTAATACCGCTGTTCCATTCTGATTCAACTGATCCCACCAGCAAATGCTGTACGGAGGAATAAATAAATAAAATTCTACATCCGGATGCTCTCTGATTATCGTTAAAACATTCGTTTCAAGATTTTGCCGCAAGTATCCAAAGAATTCGTCTGTTTCTTCTTTCGTAACTTCTTTAAGCTCTTTTTCCGGTCTGGTATATAACTTTAATACATTCTCCTTTCCAGTCAGTTCATCGCTTCCGAAACCATCTTCCTCTATATTCCCTTGAAATCCATTCTTTATAGAAGCTGCGATAGATGGAATTACATTATTTTTCCATACATCTATATTATAAATATAATAAACATCATTAAATGGATTTTTATCATACAAATATTCAGGATACGATTCTCTTCCTTTCCAGTTCACATCCGAGATAAACCAAATCGGATCTACCGTCCGAATAACTGTTTTCAAATCCGGATGCGTGCTCAATGCTGTTTTCAATCCTTCATTGATCACCTTAAACCCTTCTCCTAAATAAAATACATTTAAAGAATTGCATTCAAATATATCATCTACTTTTTGTTTATGGAAATTCATCGCCATTGATGTTCCTATTGTCAAAGTATCATAGTCAAAATGCTTTAATTTCCCATCATTGACATATATATCAGCTCCACTGACATAAGAAATATTTTTTAAGGGTTTATGATAATGATAAAATGGGTCTATTAAAATTACAATTCCTGCCATCGCTGCGATAACAGCAACAATAATTCCAATTATTTTGAAAAAATATTTTTTCTCCATTGCTTCCCCTGTTAAAAATTAAAATAAACAAATGAACTCACGCTGGAAAAACGTAAAACACATAACGCTATAATTCCTGCTGCAACAAAACCATGCCAGACTTTATACTTCATTTTTTCTGCTGCCTCTTTTGCATTTGGCGCAATTAACAGAAAAACTAAAATTCCGATTATAGCTAAAAGGACGAGGATGCTGTACAAAACCGCATATTTCTCAGCTCCTTTTCCTGCGATTCCAAAGAACTGAAACAGGTCTGGATTGATCGAAATTCCACCTTTTAAAAATGCACGGAAAACTTCTCTCAGTTCTTTCAGATCCGCTGTCCGGAAGATAATCCATGTAAAATTGATAAACAGCAGTGTCACGCTTCTTTTCAAAATCCGAGGGATCCACTTCCCATAACGTTTCAACGCCTTTGTCAATACCATAGCCACACCATGAAGCGCTCCCCATAAAACAAACATCCAGCTTGCACCATGCCAGATCCCGCTGCACAGAAAAACGATCATCGTGTTGCAATAAGTTCTCAGGTTTCCTTTCCTGCTTCCGCCCAACGGTATATAAATATATTTTGTCAAAAACCTGGTCAGCGAAATATGCCATCTTTTCCAGAATTCTACGACTGAATACGCTTTATACGGAGAATCAAAATTGACCGGTAAATCCAAATTCAGCATCCAGCTGATTCCGATCGCCATATCGCTGTATCCGCTGAAATCAAAATAGATCTGGAACGAATAAAAAAAGGTAATCAAAAACATACTCATACCGTTCAAACTAGCAATATTCCCATATCCCCAATCCACAGCCTGTCCGAACATATCCGCCAGCAATACCTTTTTCCCAAGTCCGAATACAAACAGGAAGATTCCCCGATTGATTCTGTCCCAGTCGATCTCTTTACGTTTTTCACTTCTCAATATCGGAAAAAACTGATCCTGTGTCATAATTGGTCCTGATGAAATATGTGGGAAAAATGACACAAAAATCGTATATTCCAACAGCGTACATCTATCACATTCCCCTCTGTACGCATCCATCAGAAATGCGATCTGCTGAAATGTAATAAAACTGATTCCCAGCGGAACAATTAGTGTTCTGAAGCTATGCTCTGTATGAAAAATTCCATTCCAATTTTCAACAAAGAAATTATAATATTTATAATAGAATAAGAGGAACAGATTTCCGGCAATCGCTCCACCACAAAGCCACTTTCTTACTTTCTGATAACTCTTTTGATATTCCAGCCACACAAGAAGTCTGTAAACAGCGTAATTTACAAGCACTTCCAGACCGAGGAAATATAGATATTTTACATTTCCATACGCATAAAAAACAAAGGACATTATCGCCAGAAAAATATCTGCAAGTTTTATCTTCTCATTTTTTAAGAAGACATAATAAACGATAAATAATATCGGAAAAAATGCGAACAAAAATAGATAGGACTGAAATGTCATAAGCCTTTCCTTTCTCGTTTTCAGCAACTATACCAAATTACAGATCACAATACTTTCATAATGTAAAGGACTTTTCACAAATGAAAAAATTACGAAATTACATTTTTATTCTGTCAATGCATTCCAGTCCTGTAACCAGAATATAACTGAATATTTCCAGACCTTTTACCATTTTAAATTTCTCTTCATTCTGCTACATCCTCACGTATCATCTCAAAGCTTACATAAACATCGGTTCCCGCATGATCGATAGCCTGATTCAAATCCTGATCATAAATTTAGCCTGTACTTTTGTCCATAATCCATCTGCTATGGCCATAATTTTCTCGTCTAATTTGTTCAGCAAAATCCCTCTCATAACCCCGATAAACACACAGATAAGCAGTATCAGTATTACAACCGTTAATAATCCAATAAATCCTGCATTTTTACTAATACTATTCTTATTTAATACTTCCATCATACATTTTACCAATGAATTATCCAGAGCAAAAACGGCAAACATACACCCTGCAACCTTATTAATCACTTTCGAATGGAATTTCCATTTCTTTACCATATAGAACAGTATTACTGCCATGATAATGTTCGTTATGCTATTATCCTTGCATAAATGATGATAAATGCCGCCAATTTGTATGGGAAATTCATGTGAAATACCGTTAATAACCCACAATCCCCCAAATATAAACAAAGCCTTCAAAGATAACTGCCTATCCTGATATAACCTGATATACCTCCCTATCATATAAATCATTATCATTTGCCCGATTCCCTTACCATTATCAGGGATCAGTTCAAAATAGAAGAGAGTCGGAAAAACACTAAACAATACCAGTAATAAGATCAGTAACTTCATTACTTCTCTCTTCTTCAGACAATCAAGTAACTGTTGAATATAACCTGCAAACAGTATGAGGCAAATATAACTGGAATAAAACCAGTATTTTCTTGTTATAAAAGGCATCATTGATTTAATCAATTGTTCCAGTAAAGCAGCACCTTGCATCTGTTCTGGTATAATCAGCCATAATATCAAAGTCTCTATCATGGAATATGTAATCATCATACATTCCATTTTCACAACTTTTTTAATATTAAATTTGAGTCCATAATAACCTGAAATTAAGATAAAACAGGTAACTCCAATATTACAGATTCCATTGACCAGTCCATTATAAAATATCCGGCTCTTCCCTGGACAAAATATCGGCAGATACATATTTGCATGAATCAGTATTATCATAAACATTGCTATAATACGTAGTAATTCAAAATTGGAATTTCTTTCCTGTCCCTTGTCACACCTTACCTTGTTCTCCATATTATATTCCATGCTCTTTACTCTCTATATTTGCCTCTTTGGTTTCCTTGCCCCAATTGCACAGATGTGCATTCCTGCAAACATTCCTATTTACACTATTTATTTTTTCGTATCTTTCCCCACAATCTGCAGTCGAAATTCAAAATCCCTTCTGTCCTTCACGCCAAGATTATGCAGGATAAGACCCGCGAACAAAGACTGTAATGCAGCTAATCCTGCAAATCCACAGGCGATCAGTGTTGGAAATTTCGGCACCAGACCAGTCTCCATATACTCGATTCCAACCGGAATAAAGAACCCAACTGCAATCACAAACAGCAGCAACGCCAAAATCCCAAAAAATGCAAAGGGGCGATACTGACGGAACATCCGGAAAATCGTCTTCAGCACGCGAAAACCATCCGAATACGTATTTAACTTGGATTCGCTGCCCTCCGGACGGTCTCGGTATGTGATCACAACATTATCTACCTGCATATTGTTATAAACCGCATGGATAGTCATCTCTGTTTCGATCTCAAAACCACGGGACAGTACCGGGAATGTCTTGACAAAACGGTAGGAAAATGCACGATATCCCGTCATAATATCCCGAATATCCGATTTAAACAGTGCATTGATCGACGCACGAACCAGACTGTTTCCCATATTATGAAAAGGGCGTTTATTCTCTTCAAAATACGTTGAAGACAGTCTGTCACCCACTACCATGTCTGAGTTGCGCTCCAGCACAAGTTCTGCCATTTCCCTCGCATTTTCCATCGGATAGGTATCATCACCGTCTACCATAATGTAACACAGTGCATCAACCTCCTGAAACATTCGACGGATTACATTGCCTTTTCCCTGCTTATATTCCTGCCGCACCACTGCACCGGCCTTTTCTGCCAGCTCTGCAGTGCGGTCGGTAGAATTGTTGTTATATACATAAATAACAGCCTCCGGAAGCGCTGCTTTTGCGTCCCGGACAACCTTTTCAATCGTTTTTTCTTCGTTATAACAGGGAATCAATACCGCTATTTTATCCATTCGCGTTCTCCTTTTCTTGCTTTTTGTGCCAGATCCAATGCATAAACCGCCTGCTTTTCTACGCTCCGATCCGGAGAAACATGAAACGCAATGGCATCTTCCTGACTGAATTCATCGGATATTTCTTCTCTTAATACCTGACCTGGATGAAACAGGATTTCAAGCATCCTGCCGTTATGCTCTGCTTTTTTTTCCATATCCGGTAAAAGCTGCCGGATTCGCTCTTCATCCATATGCCCGCTCATGATCAGCCCCCACAGATACATCGGCTTCATCCCTGCATTCCGGAACCGTTTCTGCAGCAATGCAGAACAATAGTTCAATAAAATATTCTTTACAAAATTAACCGGTCGATAGGTTTTGTATAAAGAAGTCTTTTTCAAAAATACAAAAAAAGGCTCCTTTGCATCCCGGATATAAGCCGCCTTCCAGACCTGCTCGTCCAATACCTCAAACAAAGCCTTTGCTACAACCGGTATCATATGCGTATGCTGATGACTGTCAATACGAAGCGACTGCATACTTATCTCAGGAAATGCTTCCACCACCGCCCTGATCTGAAGTTCAATTTCCATTTTTAACTGTTCTTTGAACTTATTTCCGGACGGAAGATAGGAAACAAAGAACAGCTTCTCCCAGGAAATCTGAAAATGTCCTTTTTCATCCACCAGATCCGGTAAGTCCTTCGGATCTGCCAGGCAGCTGCCCTCCATCAGATTTACATGGACAGAAATCGCCGGCTGCCAGGGAAATTCTTCCTGTGCCCCCCGATACAGCCTCACACATTCTTCAAAACAGCTCATATTTGCGAGCACACTGATACTGTTCAGTTTTCCATCTTTTAAACATTCCAGAATATCTCTGCTTGCATGAACGGATTCCCCAAAATCATCCGCATGAATATCAATCTTTACGCTCATTTTCCTGCTCTTCCTCTGCGCTATCCTCTGCATCCCGCAGGATCATGGAATCCACGATATACCGCGGACGCCCTTTGCTCTCCATATAAATCTTCCCGATATATTCTCCGATAATCCCCTGGGATAAAAGTGTAATGCCGCCGATCAAACAGGTGGAAGCCACCGTTGTCGTCCAGCCGGCAACAACCGCACCATTGGCCCAGTCCACGATACAGGAAATGAACAGTCCAATGCTAAACAAAAAGGTCAGAAATCCAAGGATTACGATCATCTGCAACGGTCTGGTGCTCATGGAAGTAATTCCATCTACTGCCAGCGTCATCATCTTTTTCAATGTATATTTCGACTGTCCGGCTTCTCTTTCTTTTACATCGAAATAAACAATATCCGACTGGAAGCCCATGGTCGGAATCAATCCCCGCAGAAACAGGTTCGTTTCATGAAATTCTGACAGCGCATCCAATGCCTTCTTTGACATCAGGCGATAATCCGCATGGTTCGTAATTGTCTGACAGCCAAGCACATGCATCAGCTTGTAAAACAGTCCTGCTGTCGTCTTTTTGAAAAATCCGTCGGTATCACGATCATTGCGCACGCCATAGACAATCTCACAGCCATTCTGATAGCATTCCAGGAACTGATCCAATGCCTCAATATCCTGCTGTAAATCTGCATCAATTGTCACAACCGCATCCGCCTTGCTTCTTGCAGCCATCATACCAGCCAGGATCGCGCTCTGATGACCATAATTGCGGGAAAAGCTCAGGCCCGCATATTTGCTGTTCAGGCATGTAAGCTCATAAATGATCTGCCAAGTGCTGTCCTTACTGCCGTCGTTGATAAATAAAATCTTACTCTTATCCGAAATCGTCCCCGCCTGAATCAGCCGATCCAGTTTGTCCAAAAGAACCGCTGCCGACTTATGCAGAACCTCTTCCTCGTTGTAGCAGGGAACAACGAGATATAAAATGGTGTTTGTTCGTTTCATAGTCCTTCTATATCCTTTCAACTATCTCTGTTCATCATACTGTATCTTTTCCCATTCGGCAACAACTGCAATGTAACAGGAAACTCCCCGAACTATCTTTACACTTTATTATTTTCAACTTTCACTTCTGGAAACTTGAATAACACTTTCTTTTCCAAAAAACTGTTTTACAACTGTATTTGTCCATTCCTCCGGATCTTCCATCACTTCCATATGCATCAAAGGTCCCTGATCAGGGTTCATAGAAGGAAGCTCCACATTTTTCAATTCCGGATTTCTTAACAGAGAAAGTCTTTCTTCCATCTGTGCTTTATAATCATCCGCCTGACCAGATTCAATATACGTATAACATTCATAGCTTGTAGATTCTTTCAAGGTTCCCTTATTCGCAATTAAAATACAGCCCGCAATTAAAATTACAACGATCTCGCATATGTATGCGTTTCTTTCAGATACTATTTTTCCACTTCTTTTCTGATATGCAACAATCCATCCGGAAAAATAAGTAATTGATACAAAAAGTGTCACCAGAAACACCTGAAAAATAGTATTTGGCACACCACCAGACAATTCAACATCCGCATATAATCCGGGCGCATACATTGCGCAATACATACAGAACATGGCCACCGCAACAAGAATCGGACAAGGAAAAGCAAATGTCAGCCTGAGCTTTTGAAATGCGTTCACCACCAGCACTGCTATTACCACAAAGCAGAGCAAAATAAACGGTGTTTTAAACAAATACAGAAACATCTGCTTTGTACCATCAACAAAGCATTCCAAAATTGTCTTTACAATCAATAATCCATGTATTCCAAAATCCTCTCCGCCCCTGCATTTATTCCCGGGCGCCAGATAACTTACAATCAGCCCAGCCAGTTCTGCAGCAACAGGGATGAACAAGTAAAAAACATGCTTTTTTGTTTTCCATTCACACAAAATCAGATATGCAACTGCAATCAATACCAGCAGCGGTGCGAGATAGCTTGCACCGCCCAATAATACCATGCAAATAAACGCTGCGATCAAGTCTTTCTTTCGTTTTCGGTCCGCAAAGCTCCAGCAACAACGAATTGCGACTAAAGCCATACTATATGGAATAATATAATGGACTGCACCATTATACCAAAAAATTCCCGATTTTGTAGACGGGAAGTACTGTATCATCGCCAATAACAGAATAAGGGTGCAGCTAATCCATGTTGCCTTAGGCAGTCTGAGCTTTTGCACCATAACATATTCTGTCAGATATAATGTAGAAAAAATGGTCAATGCGAGCATAATCCAGGGAACAATCCAATAGCCGTTATCCCAAAAGACCTCCGGCTGCAAACTCATCAAAAAAATCGTAAACCAGGTTCCCTGCCATCCAATCCAATATAGCTTTACTGTCTGTCCTGCAGTCTTTAATACCTGCCAGACAGAATGTGTGCTCAACCATATTTGGTGCGTCCGCGCACCATAGCCGTAATCATCTCCGTTTGCATGAACATAACCGGAAAGATACAGAATTGGAATTAAACTGATAAGGAATACAATTCCTGTAAATACCGCTATTTTTTTTGTGTGTATATTTACATTTCTTTTCATCATCTTTTTATCTTTCTAGCTTATTCATTTTTCATATCACTCTTTATCAACAAATATGTACCTATCTCTGATTCAGGATCCTCAGCAACATAATGTTGACCATGATAATCAAATTCACCAAGTCTCGGTTCCCATTCTCTCACAAAAATGCAATCCGGAACAAAGGTCTGATCCTCGTATATTTTTGTCATATTGTTTACATTTATATGCTCTATTCTATACCCATCATCATTTAACAAATACCATAGCGGATACTCAAAAGTATCCATACCTGTCAGCAAGCCAACATTATGATACCCTTGCTCTTGTATTTCCTTTGCTATCTGACTGTAGTCGTATGCATTTCCCTCTCCACAAAAGTAAAAATATGCTTCTATCCTGTCTTTTTGAACACTATTTTGATATGCAGCCGCATGATATTCCCACATTTTTACAGATTCAGATGTTCCCACAAACAAAATCACACCAATAACAGCATATCCTATGGGTTTCAGATTATATTTTTGCATTAGTATATTTAATAAAACTGGAATCACCACACATAGAAGTGCTAAATATGTAAGCATATATCTCGATACAAATGCTTCCCATCTCATAAACATACAAATCATTAAAAAACCAGCATAACTGGTAATGCAAAAAATTATCGATACTTTTTCTGTGCTATTTAATTCCTTCTTTTTTCTTTTAACCGCACAATAAATCCAAACCCCAATAGCTAAAATTACTAAAAAAATAGAACTCCAAAAGACTAATTCATTTACCGCCGAATTATGGTTTAATATTCCCGGCGACATCATTTCAAATGGTCTTCCATCTTCTGATATTGCAGGATCATTTAATACCACATTCAAGCGATTAGCCAGCCAGTAAATAATACTTTCACATATATTATTTGTCTGAAAATATAAATTTGGTGTATTATACAAAAAATTTTTCAAAAAATTGATGAATATATAGCTCAGGTTTAATGTCCCAACTAATTGTCTTGCGCCAGTTCCCGGATCAGATAATCCATGGAATGTTCGAATATTTCTTGAAATTTCTGGAATTATAATCATCAGAATTGTCATTCCGGAACTCAATAACAATATAAATAAAGCTTTTAACTTTGTTCCATTTCTGAAACACATAATTAATAATGCAATTGCAAAACAAGCTATGCCAAACCCAATTGAAGGTTTTGCCAAATATCCAAATCCAATACAACAGCTTAAAAGTATGGTTCTTTCAATATAAAACCAGTTACATTCCAGTTCCGGATTTTTATACAAATCAATGATTATATAAGCAAAAAATAGCAGCCATAATGTTGCATATTCATCATTCTGAGTTGTAATAGACTCTGCAAATGCAATTGGCATTGTAGCATACAAAAATCCTGCAAGAAAGCCGAAAAAATTATTACATCCCAATTTTTTCGCAATCGCAACTGTCAAAACAATACAAGATCCAAAAGACATACATTGTAATAAATTAAATGCCACATCTTTTTTCCCCATCAGCAAATAAATATGAAGGTTAATAAACTCTGCCAAAGGTGGACTTGCAATTTGACGATCAATATTCGTTGCATAATGTGCGACTGACTTATTTTGTACCCAATGCATAATTCTGGGTAAATGATAAGTCAAAGAGTCCCAGTTGTATGGCACAATACGCATTGCCATAATAAAAGAAATTCCCCACATAAGGAACAAGCTCAAAGCTAAAACAACATTAAATCTGTTTATTTTTTTCCGTATTTTGGGTATTTGTATTCTTTTCTTTATAAACCCTAAAACAACGATTATAAGAAGTATTACATCTGTAATGAGCCAGAAATTCTTCACATTATTTTCTGTAACACGATTCCCAACAGACAATATTTCAAGACTACTGTACATCAAAATAGTCCAAATCACCATTGCTTTTATATATCCATACAAATAATCAATCCTATCATTGCTCTTTTTACCAATAAACAATATATATAGCAAACTTATTGAAGTTATCATATTTCCCCCATATATCATTTCTAAATACAATATTATCTTTCCGAATATTACACTATTTTTTCCTACTATAATATTCTGCATACCACTCCGCAAACGCAGTCAATCCCACTTCCAGCGGCGTATCCGGCTTAAATCCGAAATCCTTTTCCAGTTCCGATACATCCGCATAGGTCTGATATACATCCCCCGGCTGCATCGGAAGAAATTCTTTTTCCGCTTCATGGTCGATCACTCCGGCTTTCTTCAGACAATTTTCCAGCGTTTCGACAAAAAATTTCAAGCTTACCGGCTGATGATTTCCGATATTATAAACCTTCACTCTCACTCCATCTTCATTGGCGTCCGGAGCCTTTTCTATCACTGCAGATACACCTTTAACGATATCGTCAATATAAGTGAAATCACGGTACATATCTCCGTAATTAAACAGCTGGATTTTCTCGCCCTTTACTATTTTATTCGTAAATCCGAAATATGCCATATCCGGTCTTCCGCAGGGACCATATACGGTAAAGAAACGCAATCCCGTGCAGGGAATCCCATACAGCTTGCTGTATGCATGGGCAAGGAGTTCATTGGATTTTTTCGTTGCCGCATATAAAGAAACTGGCTTATCTGTCTTATCCTCTGTTCGATACGGTACTTCTTTATTTAATCCGTAAATTGAGGAGCTGGAAGCATAAACCAGATGCTTTACGCCTGGCTTTCCGTCATCATAAGAATGCCTGCAGCATTCCAGAATATTATAAAATCCAAGGATATTGCTCTCGATATAAGCATCCGGGTTCGTGATCGAATAACGCACACCGGCCTGTGCCGCCAGATTCACAACAATTTCCGGTTCCCATTTCTGAAAAATCTGTTCCAGAAAACTGCGGTCTGCGATATTTCCCTTATGAAAAGAAAAATGATCCCAATTTTCCAGCTCTTTCAGACGATATTCTTTTAAGCTGACATCATAATAATCGTTCAGATTATCAATACCGATCACCTGAACTTCTGAATCTTTCTGCAAAATATTTTTTGCGAGATTTGAACCGATGAAACCGGCCGCACCGGTAATCAAAATTACTTTTTGTTTCATTTTCTTCGCCTCTTTCATATTATTCAGGCTGCTTTTACTCCAATTACATACATTGCAATCGGAATCATCGCAATTACAATTCCTGATATCATTCGTAAAACCATCATCCATGTTGCCGGTTTTTCTTCCATATTGATAAAATGAAATTTATCCTTCAGGCAGGGTAGATTCAGTACAGAAAATACCAGCATTCCCGCTGCAAAAACCGTACATCCCATTCCGATCAGATAGCTCGATGCGTTATCCCCGCTGACAAACTGATTCACCAGTGTCATCGGCGTAACACTCTGAAACGTGCTCTGCTTCCCCAATAACAGCGGTAAAAACATTCCGTTTACCAATGCATTTCCAAAACACCACGGGAATTTAAAAATCTGTGCAAAAATCATTCCCCAGGTTAAAAGCATTTCGACGATCATATTCACATATAAATATTTTGCATTCTGTGCCATCATAATCGCCATAAAAGGCATCATAATCAGTAACCAATACGGATGCGACATGCAAAGTACGAATAAAATCGCATAGGACATAAAGCAGGCATAAATTTCCCACTGCTTCAGACTCTCCTGCGATTCGATCTTTACAAAATAACATACTAAAAATAAAATAATCCACGCCGCAATCGATAAATACATCTGTCCGATTGCAATTGGCGCTTCATGATATACCGCATAAATCCATGCCAGATTACTTAATTCTGTCGACTTTAACATATTCGACAGACTAAATGAAACCGTTGATGCGTCTCCCATCACCGCACGACACGGCAGCAAGAAACGAAAGATCAGAATCGGCAAAATACTCAAAATTCCGCTGCCGATAATCTGCGGGATTCTTTTTTCTTTCAGAAGTAGCAACGGTACAAATAAAAGCAGTGCAAAGAATTTTAATGGAATCGCGCACATAAAGCATAATAAAAACCCCTTATTTTTTCCCTGGAAATAGTAGTCAATTCCCTTGATTGCAAAATAAAGTGCAATGATATCATAAGCACTCATCATAATGACAGAGGTCATAAAAAAGTTGGAAGATAAAAACAGCAAGCATACAAGACTGCTTAAATTCTCATTCAAATCCAATGTCCGACATAACCGGTAAAGCGCCTTTGTAATCAGCAGTACCGAAACTAACAGCAGTGTTTTTTCCCACATCATACAGAGAACAGAATTCATAACGTCTACTTTTCCAAAGTGCTCCACCAGCCAGATAGGAAAATTCCAAATAGCAAAAACGATATAAATCGGAAAATCATATACAGCCTGCACTTCTTTCACATATGCAGCGGATGTCTGCTGCCATCTTCCGCCATAAAAATAATGCAGGTTCCCGTGGATCAGTTCTTCCCAAAAGCTGATTGATACACGCATTGTTTCCAGTATATCATTGTAAATAAAACTGTAAAACAACACTATACTGATCAACAGCCAGAAAACGTAAAAAATCTGTTTCCTTGTCCACTTTCCATTTACCCTTTTTAACGCTGCCATCCTATTCCTGTTCTCCTTTTTTCTCCACGTTAATCATTTTTTCCACTACAACACGCGGTTTGCGATTCACCTTCTCATTGATACTCAAAATATATTCGCCTAAAACACCGATAAAAAACAATTGGATCGCTCCCAGGAAAAAGATTCCCACCATAATGGACGCTGAACCAAGCGGATAAGTATCCCAGAAAAGAATCTTCCGGATAAAAATGTAAATTGCCAGACACATGCAGACAATTCCGACAAATACGCTGATAAACGTAGCAAGCCGCATCAGCAGTTTAGTCGATGAGGTAATACCGTGCATTGCGAAATCATAATTTTTCAGGAAATTGAAATTGCTCTTTCCCCTGTGGCTTACCGACTGTTCATACTGAACAATGCAAAGATCAACCCCGTATTCGTTCAAAATTGTTTTAAAAAACGGCTTTGTCTCCTCAATCTGCTTTAGGATATCCAGAAATACCCTGTCATATAATCCAAATCCATTTACCATTTCAATCTGCTTTGTATCCGACAGCGTGTCCACTACCTTATAATACAACCGCCGCAAACCATACATGAAATGATTTTCATCGCTTCTTTTCCGCTGCCCTACAATACACTTATAGCCTTCTTCCCATTTTCTCACAAACTCCGGCAGCATTTCCGGCGGGTCCTGCAGATCCCCGAACAGCATGAACGCACAATCCCCTGTCGCATACTGATAAGACTGAAATACGTTGCGGTCAAATCCAAAATTTCTCGCATTGAAAACAGCCTTTACTTTCTTGTCTTCCGCACACAATTTTTCTATCTCCACACGGGTATTGTCTTTTGAAAAATCGTCCACATAGATGATTTCATAGTCATACTGCGTCAGCTCTTCCTCAAATATCTTTTTCAGTCGATGATACATCTCCCTGATACTTTTTTCTTCGTTGTAGCAAGGGATTACTACACTAATTGTTTTCATTTCACAATCCATGTTCATTTTTTAATTTCTTCCGATACTGTAATATTCAACACCTGCTTCCTTCATCTTATTCAAATCAAAAATATTTCTTCCGTCATAGACAAGCGGTGTCCTCATCAGCTGTTTAATTGCTTCCGGTTCAACTTTTTTGATTTCTTTCCATTCCGTAAAGATGAAGCAGATATTTGCGTCTTTTAATGCTTCTTCAATCTGATTCGTATAGGAAATCGTTCCTCTTTCAACCACACCTTCCGGAAATTTCTTTTTGAAATTACTCATTGCTACCGGATCATAGGCAACAATGTCCGCGCCATTTTTTAAAAGGAGAGAAATATTATCAATTGACGGTGCTTCTCTCAGATCATCTGTTCCAGGCTTAAACGCAAGTCCCAATACAGCAACCTTCAAATGTTCAAAACTGATCATTCGGTTACTAGCCTTATAAAAAAGTGCTGTCTTCTGGTCTGCATTGACATCCACTGCAGCTTCCACTGTACGCAGCCGATATCCGACTTTCTGTGCCTGAAATTTCAATGCTTTTGTATCTTTCGGGAAACAGCTTCCGCCGTATCCAATCCCCGCTTTCAGGAAATTTGCTCCAATTCTCGCGTCATAGCTCATTCCCTTCGCAACATCTTCGATATTCGCCCCGATTTTTTCACAAAGATTTGCAATATCATTCATGTAAGAGATTTTTAATGCAAGAAAGTCATTGCAGGCATATTTTGTCATTTCAGCAGACCGCCTGTTCATTGCAACAATTGGCAACTGAAAGGGTTCATAAATTTCCCGAAGCAGTTTTTCTGCCTCTTCACTTTCTGTACCAATGATAATTCTTGCCGCATGCAGTGTATCATGTACTGCAGAGCCCTGTGCCAAAAATTCCGGATTCGATGCCACTTCGATATGAAGCTCTTTTCTTACCAGAAAATCTTTGATAAACTGCTCTACATGATCGTTCGTCCCGACCGGAACGGTTGATTTTACCACGACAAGACAATCTTTTTCCACGGTTTCTGCAATCTGACGGCAAACGGTCGCAATATAGCTTAAATTAGCGGAGCCATCCGGCTGTTCCGGCGTTCCGACACCAATAAATATCGCATCTGGATTCTTATAAGCGCTTTTATAATCCGTCGTATAATGCAGTCTTCCAGCCGCATTATTTCGCTTCATCAACTCCTCCAGACCATCTTCATAAATCGGAGATACCCCGGATTCCATCAACTTTACTTTATTTTCATCCACATCGACGCAGGTAACATCATGTCCTTTTTCCGCAAAACAAACACCTGCTACCAGACCTACATACCCGGTTCCTGCTACTACAAGTTTCATCTTTTCCTGTCCTCCCTAAACAGCTATCTTATCTCTTTGAAAACGACTCCATTTATCACTTTAACATCTGGCGCTTCCTGTATTTCTCCATCATCTTTCATCAAGACCAATACCGGCTTCATCTCCTGCAGCATTTCTTCCGACACCTCTGAACGAACTTCTAAATTCTTCGAATAAATAGTTTCCAGATAGGAACCAATTTGAGCAACCAGAATACATTTTCGATTCATAGCAGTTGAAACAGAATATGCAATCTCTGTATCAAATGCTAAAATCGTCGTATCAGGACTTTCTGTCAAAATTTCTTTCGCTACTGTAGCTGCTTTATCCACCTGTTCATGCCGAACAAAAACAAACAGATCAATCAATCCTACTACAGCCATAAAAGAAATTATACGAACCTGATACCCTTGGGCTTTGAGCTCTTTCGCATATTGCGCCACCGCGAACCACATACAACCTGCAGCAATAACCATATACCTCTTCTGCCATACCGGTGTATATAAAGCGGATACCAGTTCTCCTAAACCCATTAGCAAAAATGGAAGCAATACGCCCATCAAAACATACGCGTTGTCTTTTTTTGATTTTCGAAATGCAGCAATTCCCCATAGAACCGTAGGAAATACTATAATAATAGTTCCATAGTATCCAACCAAAAACCAGACGCTTTCAAATATTGTTTTAAAAGATACTGCCTCTGGCCATGTCCTTTCAGAAACAGACGCCAGGGTTGTAAACAAAACACTCAGCCATGGAAGATATCCAATGATCAGAATACCTCCGGAAATCAAACATCTAATCAGTTCTCCTGTCCTGAGCTTTTTAAAGAAAAGGAATGCATAAATCGCAATAACGCAAATTCCACAATAATAATGTGTATAAATAGCCAATAAACTAACAATCGCCAGCATAATCCATTGCTTCCATCCCTGCGCATATCCATAATAAATCCGATACCCGATCATATATGCAAAAAAGATCAATACCAGCGCTAAACTGTACATTCTTACTTCGATACCATAATCCATACAATTTGGCATGCACAGCGATAATAGTATTATATCAGAAATCAGCCTATCTTCTATTGTTTTTCGCATAGAAAGCGAAAAAATCAATAAAATAGCGTATGGAATACCCGAAAATAAACGCGCAAGATAAATGGTAGGAACCTGCGGCAGAATAAACCGGATGCTTTCCGTAAATCCTTTCAACAGAATATAATATAATGGAGGGTGCACATCACGACCTGTCAGATAAATCAGTTCTTTGTAAGAATGCTGAATCAGACCAATTGTAAAAGTCTCGTCAAACCAGATCGAATAACTGGCAGAATAAATCACAAGTAACAGAACGGCTGTTATCCCCAGGCACTTCGTAAGTGCCTGCTGCCCTTTTTCAAAAATCCGCCGGATTTTTTCATCCTTTCTCATTTCTTTTCCATTTCCAGTAAAGTACAAAACAGACAGATAAATCGCCGGAAATTCCAGAACAGCCATTCCGAACATTCTTCTGACAGAAACGCCTTCCCCGGACTGATAATAATAAGTGCCAATATAATATAATGCTATTATTATGCTGATAAAAAATACTGTCTTTTTTCCCCTGTTAACTATGCCATCCAGACATTCGCTCATTGACATTTTAATTATAAAAAAGAAAATGATTATCAGTAATCCGCATCCCACAATTTTTCCGTTCTCGCTCGCAGGCATTGCCAGATAAATCCAGGATACATAAGAAAGCATCATCAAAGTTTTTAAAATAAGCTCTCTCCAGTTTACTGATAACCATTTTTCTCTCATTATTGAATTACATCCTCTTTATTTCATAGAATTTTCGCAAATTTTATTTAAATTTCGTATACACTTTTTCTTTATAAGCATAATTACACTGTCCTTAGCATTTAAGCTTTTTATTGAACTAACCAGTCATATCTTAAATGCTCTTACTGAATTACTTCATTCTTATCACGTAGAGTAACATTTCCTCCGGATACTTCATATACAAGATCCGCATTTTTAATTGTCGTCAGACGATGTGCAATGATGATCATCGTCTTGAGGCCCTGCAGACTCTCAATGGATTCCATAACTGCCTGTTCTGTGCTGCTGTCCAACGCAGAGGTTGCTTCATCCAGTACCAGAATCTCCGGATCATGATACAATGCACGTGCAATTCCGATTCGCTGTCTTTGACCACCAGACAAGCGAACACCACGGTCTCCAACATAGGTATCCAGACCATTTTCAAGCCCCTGCACAAATTCTTTCAACTGTGCCTTTTCCAGTGCTTTCCAGATTGCATTATCGTCGATCTGGGCTTCATAAATACCAAATGCTACATTGTTCCGAATCGTATCATCTGACAGGTAAATCGACTGCGGAATATATCCTAACTTCTCTCTCCAGCTTCTCAGATTTTCATAAACATTATGCTGATCCATCCTGACAACACCTGATACCGGCGGAAGCAGTCCCAAAATAATATCCGCCAGCGTCGTTTTCCCGGCACCAGAAGGCCCGATCAATGCAACCGTTTTTCCTTTTGGAATTTCCAGCCTGATATCATGTAATACTTCCACATCCGAATCTGGATAATGATAGGTTACATGCTCTACGATCACACCTTTGGTAAAAATCCAGTTTTCTTTTTCCCCCTGCCATTCAGCCTTCTGTACAGGTTCGGAATCAATCTCCTTCAGGTCATCATAAATCATATCCAACGATGCTTTATTGTACATAATACTGTTAATATAAGCATTTACACGACCTACAGACGGCAGCAGGCGAAATGCTGCAACCGCAAATACAGCAATCTGTGGAATGAAGGTTTCCAGAGCTCCATGTCCAAATAAAAGCTTGATAATAATTGCAAAAACAAGTCCTACCATGGCAACTGTTTCTACAATATATTTTGGAAGTGCCGAGATTAACTCATTCACCCTTGCACCCCAGATCAGTTTTTTGTAATTTGTTTTATAAGAATCAATAAAATATTCTTCTCTCTGAAGAATCTTCAACTCCTTGATTCCACCAAGGGACTGATTGATCCACTGAAACAGCTTCGCATTATAATTCTCATTCTGCCGTCCCAACCTGCTGGACACTTTTTTGGAAATCATAAAAAAGAGTCCGATACACAACAAAAGTAAAACGCCGATTACAACTGTAATCGAATGACTCGTATGGAACAAATAAGCTGCCAGCGCAAGACAGGTGACCATTTCCACCGTCAGCTGTAGACAGGAATTGATTAACGACATAAACTGAGAAGTATCCGATTGCAAACAACGCTGCATTTCCGCAATATTTTTGGACAAATGAAACGTATATGGCTCATTCATATAAGTTGTCAGCAACCGTGTTGCCAAATTCATTCTTGTCATATAGGAAAAGGATAAAATGACATTCTGCAAAAAACTAAGATATATATTTTTCACCAGATAAATCACCGCAATCAATGCAGAGAGCACAACCAGATACTGTTCTATTCCGTTTAAATGAATATGCGTAAAGAACAACTTCAAAAAAGAATCATCTTCTATGGAACTGGTCTGCATCAAAACTTCAATAAATGGATTAAATACTGCAACTGCCAGAAGCTCCAGAACACTTCCGATAACCATAAGTATCGCCAACCCAACCAGTTTTATTTTATCCTTACGATCAAACACATACCTTAATTTTTTTACCATCTGAATTTCTTCTCCTCTTAAGCGCCTTTATGATCACCGTCTATACGGATCCAGTCGTCACAGATCACATCCGTTACAGAATGATTATTAAACCATTTTACCGGTGCGATCACCCTTTTGTTTTCATTTTGATTCAGCCACGCCGCCCACCAGGAAAAGCTGCTGTTCGCAATGATGTTATGTTTGCATCTACTCATCAAAAACATATCTTCATAATCAGGGCGCTCTTTATCTTCTTCGACAATCGTAATATCTTCCGTATCTCCAAAGATTTCTTTTGCCCATTCGGGATCATTGGAAAACAGATAAAAATTCGGCTTTTCGCACAACTTACGCATTCTGGAAATTGCACTCTGATAATATTCAATGGTACAAATATTTCCATAGATTTTGTAATTTGCTGCATCCAGATAATCGCCGCGTCTTATATGAATCGAAACGGATTCTGTATTTTTGATCCTCTCCTGCAGTCTGGAACTTTCAGTACTTATTTTTTTCGGAAATGTATAATTTTCCAATATTTTTTCACGAATATCCTGAAAATAACGCTCACACTGCCAGTAGCCATCCAAATAAACCGGATCCATTTCTAAAATTTCCGGCTGATATCCTTTGTCCAGATCTTCCTGATAGTAGCTTTCTTTCAGCCCAAACATTTTTCTTCTGAATTTATCCACCGGACGATAGGAACACTCGCCCAGTTTTCTGCATTCCTCTAAATTAGCTGTCTGATACTCAATTGGAAATATATCCAGTGAAAACCTTCGAAACGCATTTTTATCCTGAAAAGAAGACAGATCCAGTTTAACATCTTTTCCTGTCTGCTGTATCTTCCTGTACAGGGCATATTGAAACATCTGATTTCCAAGCCCACCGCTCATTTTAACAATTACCATAATATTCTTCCCTATTTGGGCAACTTTATCTGATCGCCCAGCTTTTTTGCAAATTCCTCGTGCTCGAAATGTGCAAATCCAGCTTCCTGATAAAACGTAATTTCGCCAAAATAAATTTTCCCATTGATAGAATAAAAATCCGTCCGCAGACTGATCGTTCCAACTGCCAGCTTTCTCGAACATTCCAGCATTTCTTCCAGATGTTCCGGCTTTGCAATTTTCACCTTCGGATCTTTTGGGTACTCAATCGTCTCATCGATGTATTCCCACTCTGTCGTATACAGATTTCTTCGATGATTATGGAACCGATCAAAATCCACCTGAATCAGATAGGGTTTTCCACCAAATGTATAAATCTTGTAATCCTTCAGCTCTGTACCAGATTCATCTGTCATATAGGCTTCCGCAATAATTCTGGGCGTAATATTTTTATACGGCCATTCCCTGGAATGCCAGTAATAGTTCTGGTTCAAGGATTTCTGCAGCTTGTCCATCGCAGCGTTCCAGTCAAAATTTTTCTTATTCGTACAAATACAAACACTGGCAGAATCATGCGTACATTTTAAGACAAATTGCTCCGGCAGATCATCTAGTTTCAATTCATCTGCAGAATTCCATACACCCAATAAAGGAATCAGATACTGTTCTCCAAGCTTTTCTGCCACATAATTTCTCACTTCATACTTATCAGCCCAGACAGTATATTCATCTTTTCTGTCATATAATTTCAGCCACTGAAGTTTTTCATCAAAAGTGATAGGATTCTTTAAATTCAGTTTTTTCCCAATACGGGTTTCGTATAACAATTTTAAATATGTTTTATCCGAAATATATTTTCCAAAACATACACAGATTTTTCGGTAAATTCTTTGTTTTACCGTCATAAAAGCCTACATTCCTTTCTACTACAATCAATCAGTTACTCTACAACCCCTATATCCCAGAAATATGTATATCTGTATTTTCCACCATTCATATAAAATGCTGCAAAACTTCCGCCGCATTGTCCGGCCACAAGTCCTCCGCATTTTGACAATAAATTCATGGAAGATAAGTATTCAATTCCTCTGTCATATTTTGTCTTTATTCCATCAAGATTAACATAGGACAGGCCCTTTTGATAGTCCAATGTGTCGTAATACGTTCTTTCATTCGTAATTATGATTCCCGGAAATTTCTCTTTTAAATACTCTTCACTTTTCTTTTCTTCTGTTGCCAGATAAATATATTTAAATCGTTTATCTTTTTTTAATACTTTTCTAATCTCGTCTTCGACCTGCTCAAGCGAAGGCTGTAACGCATGTCCCTTGCAGGTTTTTATATCTGTTCCCCTGACTAATACGCCTAACGTTTCTGCTTCTTTTCCCTTCAGCAGGGTATCATATTCTTTCTGACAGTATGCTTCTGCCTGGGGAGAAAATTTGATATAATTTCTGTACATAACACTCCAATATGCGCAGAGGTCTCTTCTTTTTACACCACGCATATTCGGCAAATTATTCCAGTCAATATCCATATGATTTCCAACGACATACTTGCATTTTTCATATATTTCATCAATACTCTTCTTCGTAAACTGTTGAAAGAAAAGTTCCCACGAGTTAATCTTTCCAACTTCATTTTCTTCCAAATATGTATTTGGATTATTTTTCAGATCAACAACCGGGACCATATTCTTTTCCAAAGCATATTTTACCATTGCCAGTATAATTCCAACATATCCGAACAATCCCTGAAACGGTAATTTTTCACAACTGATTACATAATATGTAGTTTCATTATTTTCACGACATTTTTCATCTATGAATTTCTGCAGTTTTCTTTCATCTTTTTTCTCTATAAAGACTTTGTAAATGATATTATAAGTATTTTTAATAATGCTCTTGATATTCTCCTTGATATTCATATTTTATCCCCTATTTCTGATCTTTTCTAAAAAGAGCCTTAAAATTTCACGTCTGATTTTTCTTTTATCAAAATATCCATAATTATAGATATATATAAATTGATTCCAATTTCCTTTACCTGATTTTCTAAATGAACTTTTTAATGCTGTAAAAAAAGCATTAGTAGCAATTATTATCAACTGATCGTCAATTTGCATTTTTTCTTTTATATTTAATTGATCTATCATACTCTGATACAACAAATGCGATACAAAGATCTGCTTACAGGTATTACGTTTTTCTTCCTGTCTCGACATGCTATCATTGCAAACTCTATAAATAAATGTAACATTTTTGTCTTGTCGAAAAATAGGCGCAATAATTCCTGATATAATTGGCAATTTTCCCGAATCATCTACCGGAATTTCAGTATATGCCTCAAAATTCTCGTTCGACATATACTTATATATATTTCTGAAAAAGAAACCTCCAACCTGTCCCGGGTAGTCATTTTTTAATGCATTCTCTTTTCTGAAATCAAAAAAACAATTCAATTTATCTAAATCCGATACGCCAGTAATCTCGTTTCCCTGACGATCAAAACACGCTGTTTGATATCCTATATACTCTACATGCTTTTCCAGAAAATCATATTTCTTTTGAAGGCATGTTTCATCCGTCCAATAATCATCTCCATCGCAAAATGCAATATAAGGAGCATCACATAATTTAAAAATTTCTTTTCTATTTTTAAACAGCCCCAGATTATGAGGTTGTAAAATCAATTCGATTGTATCCGGATACTGTTCTTTGTATCGTTTTAATATATCTCTCGTTCCATCTGTAGAATAATCGTCCCCAACTACAATCAGAAAAGGAAATGTTGTTTTTTGTTTTAATATTCCATTTAAAGCATCCTCTATAACATCCTGCTGATTATAAGAAGTCACACACACTGCCACTTTATATTTGGAAGTATCTGCCTTTTGCTTTACAAGTATTTCGTCCAAACTTATCATTTCAATTTCATCTCCTTTTCCTTGTGTCATTTTCGAAGCACACTCTTCTTAAATACTCTTTACACTTCTAATGGTTTCGAATATTCTTTATACACTTTTTTATTTTTTCTGAAGCTTTCTGCTTTATAATGCAAAAATTTAAAAAGAATCTATGACTTCCATCCACTCGAAAGGTATTCATTTTTGCATGCTCAATCAAATAATAAACATCCCTTGCATACTCTTCTCCATCAAACACCTTCGTTTTATCGGAATTCAAGAATTTTTGAATTGCATCCAAATATTCCTGATATTGTTTTTTATCAATTTTCTTCAAATATCCCATCATTTCTTCTGGATTTTTGAAACGATTATAAGGGATGAAACAATCCTCCGGTACGTAATCTGCAATATCATCCGCACCTGCATAAATCGGCACGATTCCCGAAACCAGACAGTCTAAGATTTTTTCTGACACATATCCTTTGACATTTTTCATATTTTCGAAAGCAAGCGCAAAACGATAATGATGATATGTTTCCGATTTATTTTCAACTCTGCCACGATACGATTTATGACTTGTTTTTTCCCAACCACTTCCATAAAATTCAAAATCATCCGGATATTTTTCTTCTAATACAGAAATAACTCTTTCCCGTTCACTGTATAATTCATCTGGATGTTTCGAATGTTTATTGCCGGAGATACTTGTCAGTAGTTTTCTTTCTTCAAACGGTATTTCTCCAAATTTCAGTTGAAATACATAAGGAATATTTTTCTTGAAAATACGTTTATCATCAATCAGATCCATATTCCATGTCATAATATACGGATAGTAATTCAGCAGTTTATAAATATTTTTTTTATCATGCGCCGGATTCACAATAGGAGGTTCCGCATTACAGTATATCGCTTTATATTCCATCCTATCATCAATCAGTTTTTTCAGCCATTTATCATTTCGTTCAAAAAACAGAAAATAATCTACATCTTGCAAATGCTCAAACAGATCTACTGTGTGAAGATGATCTCCATGCCGTTCGAATTCTTTTTTCATTTTCAAAAGAGGCGTCAACCGATCATCATAATTGATCGATGGATCAACTTCCCCGAATATTTTATCCTGTAAAAATGTATCATTCCACGGTATGATTGCTATATTCATCTTCTACCTCTGCTATTTCGTAAACTGTTTTCCATTTACGTTAATTCCGTTATTGATAATACACAGTGTATCATACTGTTCACCAGAGCTTTCTTTTACAATTCTGGCGCAGTTAACAACCTGAGATAATCCGGCAACAAGTCCGTCGCAGGATGCCAAGGCATACATATCCCGCAGGACTTCATATCCTAGGCGATAATGATGTTCTGGACGATCTGACTTGCTGAAGGCAACCGAAGTATTGCCCTCTCCTCTGTAAACATCCTGAAAATAAAATACTTTCCCGGGGAATTCCTTTTCAAACCGTTCGACTGCGTTCTTTTCATCTGTAGCCAGAAAAATCTTCTGAAATATATTTTCTTCCAGGCTTCTTTTTACCTGGGCTATTGTCTGTTCAATCTGGACAGCCACTGGATGGTTCTGGTATCCAGCTTTATAATCCGTTCCCCGAAAATGTACTCCCAAAACTTTACTGCCATCAAAAATATCTTTCAGATCATTTTGGATCATTTTTTTCGTTGTTTCATTCAATTTAATGTATTTACGATACATCTCGGCCAATTTACTCTGATATTCGGCTGTCATCTCATAAGTATCTTTCTTAAATTCCCGTTCAATAATGACACCCTGTGCAGACTTCGATTCCGTTACATAACTACTTTCCAAAATATCCTGTTTGGTCATTCCATTTGGCTGTCTGAAATAATATTCAAAAGCATTTTCCGTTCCATTTACAGGCTGTTTCTCTGTATATAAAAAACTCTTCCCCCATTCAACATAAGGAGCTAAACCAAATCTCTCTGCAAATATCATCTTTGCCAGCATTGCACGAACTTCTGCGAAAAATCCCCATCCATTTCCGTTTTCCCGGATCAGCATAACTTTTTTATTCGGGATGTCTCTTCCATTTTGCTTAAATTCCAGCAAAAGAGGATCTACTTCCCGCTCAAGGAAAAAGTCCATATATGGTTCATCGCCAAAGTGTTTGGCGGCTTTCAGCACATAATGAATTCTCTTTTTCCATTTGTTCCCACTCATTCGTTCAATACTCCCTGCTTATCTTATATCGAAAAGTCTCTGCCAATTTTGCGATCATTAGCCCGCAGTTTTTACCGGATACTCCACACACGCCAACTGCCTGCAAAATCGTTTTCACCGACTTACTCCGGATCATCCACTGGTATAAAAGCTTCTTCAGTTCCTCTTCCAGCTCTTTCTGTGCATAAATCTTTGTTTTTTGATTCTGCTCAAGAAACAGCGGAATCAGCTTCGCTGCCTGCCGATAATCCTCCAGGTCAGCGTTTTTGATTTCTTTTGCCCAGGTTTCCAGCGCATCTCTCTGCTTTTCATCCAGTGAAATGTTCAGCCATTCCAGCTGCATGCTGCGCACTCTGGCGGCGTTGTTTGACTGTTCGCCGCTTTTTTTACTGGAAACCTGTTTTTTATGAACCCGGTAATCCAGAAGGATGTCCGGCGTCACTCCGATTCCGAATTTTCTTGCAACTCTCGCCGCAAAGTTATAATCCTGAGCGGAACGATAAGATTCATCATATCGGAAGCCTTCCTGCACAATCAGCTTCCTGCGCATCATGAAGCCTGGATGCGCCAGAACAGGCCGGATCAACATCATCGCCTGCAGCTGTTTCGGTGTTCCCTGAATCTGCGAGATCAGATCTTCTTCGCCAAACATATGCGTCCTGCAGCTGATCAGCATCAGCTCCGGGTGCTGTTCCAGATATGCGATCTGTTTTTCAAACCGTTCCGGTCTGCTCTTATCGTCGCCATCCATCCGGGCGATATAAGTGCCCTGCACATATTCGAGCGCCGTATTTAAGTTTCTGGTCAATCCTCTGTTCTCTGAATTGCAAATCAATCGGATTCTGTCATCATGATAATTTTCTATGATTTCAACCGTTCGGTCTGTCGAACAGTCATCCACAATAATCAGTTCAAAATCCTGTATCGTCTGAGCAAAAATACTGTCCAGCGATTCTTTCAGATACTGCTCATCATTATAAACCGACATCACTACGCTGACCAGTACTTTTCCACTTTTCATCACTATTTCCTATAATCCTTTCCGATTTCGCAGCCATGCGAGTAAAATCACCGCTTCTGTCCGCTGTCCTTTTATTGCCCACAGAAAAATTCTCTGCGCAGTGCCAAATTTCCCTGCATCCAGTCCATTCACCGCATCTTTTACAAGCTCGCTGCTGCAATAGCTTTCGATCTGTTTCTTTACCGTTTTGCGCGGAATCTCTCCGATTCGCCTTACTTCCTGCTTCACGCATTCCATCAGGCTGACCCATACCATCCTTCGGATTCGTTCCTGCGTCTCTCTTTCTATGCCGTAACGTCCTGCATATTCTTTTAAAACGTTTGCCAGCACTTCTGTCAGGTGAAACCGATCCGGGCGGTACGCATGAGAAAACGATGCTTCATTTTGGCAGTAATGATAATAACATCCCGAATCGATCACCGCCTTTTTTGCAAGCAGGCAGAAATCCAGATTGAAAATCGTATCTTCGCTGAAATATTCCCGTTCTGAGCGGAAACGGATCTTTCCTGTTTCAATCACACTTCTGCGAAACATCGTCATACATGCGGAAACGCCCCGCATTTCCTCGTCATCTGCTGAGTCTCCAAAAAAATGAAGCACAAAGCGCTTTCGGATCGCTTCGTTTTCGCAGCACTGTTCTTTTAACTGCGCCCGGTAAAACAGCTCTCCCTGCGGCGTCTCGATCTGATAGCCGAAGCTGCAAAGATCTGCTCCCTCCTGTTCCATCCGGTCTGACAGCTTTTCACAGGTGTCCGGTTCAATAAAATCATCCGAGTCGATAAACAGGACATAACGTCCTTTCGCAATATTCAGTCCATCATTTCTCGCCAGACCCTGTCCCGCATTTTGTTTATGGATCACATGGATTCTCGGATCCTGCTGTGCAAACTCATCGCACAAGCGGCCGCTGTTGTCTTTCGAGCCATCATCCACGAGAATGATCTCAATATTCTGCAGCGTCTGTCCCTGTAGGGAATCCACGCAGCGTTTTATATAGCGCTCCACGTTGTAAACCGGTACAATTATGCTTACAAGAGGCTTCGAAATAGCAGATTCCATCATTTCTTTACAACCCACTTTCCACTTCTATTGGATCCCTGTCTTTCTATCAATCCATCTTCCCGTAAATCTTTTATCAGTTTCTGAACCTGTTTTCTTGTAAGATTAAATTCTTCCATAAGCTTAACCTGAGTTATCATCGGATTTTCTTCCATTCGCCGTAATACATCCAGCTTTTTTTCGGCTCCTTTTTTTGGCTCCTTTTTTTGGCTCCTTTTTGGCTCCTTTTCGGTTCCTGCTTGTGTGTTTTCCTCTTTTAAAAACGCCTCCTGCACAAACAAACGCGAAATAAAGTAGCTGTGATCATCATCTGTCTCAAATTCCGGTTTCGGTGAACCATTCTCTTCAAGAGCTCTAAGAATCTTGCCAAATCCGGTATTTCTGCCTTCTGTTAAATGTAACTCCTTAAGAATATCACCAATGCGCCGATTTCTATATCTGCGGTTTGATACCCTGTATCGTTTTAAACCTTCCTGTGTAACCGAACGATCCGGTCCCGGAAAACTTACAATTTCAATCATTTCCTTTTCAACCCGTACTTCTATCGGTTCTCTGATATCATATGCACGATGGTAAACTGCATTTGCCAATGCCTCTTCCACTGCAGCATATGGATAATTATACACCCAATCCGCCTCTGCCTTATCCGCGCTCTTAACAATTTTCTTTGTTATGATTGAATTTTTTATAAACTGCAATGCCTCTCTCAGTTGCTGATGAATCGGACCTTTAAATGTATTTTCTATAATACTGTTGCCACCCAGGCCATCTGGAAACTGTACAATATCGATTTGAGTACAAGGGAAAAATTTATCCGGTTCCATGCAGAAAAACATTAATCCCACATTTTTGGGTTTTACATATTCCGGAAGCAAACTGATAATATTCATATCACTGCATAATTCAGAAAAATCTCCCGTCTTTGATTTTTCATAAAGCGAACTTCCTATTTCTTTAAGATAATTCTGAATCAGTGTAATATTTAAATCTTCCAGTTCAGCCTGATGGTTTACTCTGTCATCGAACGGAATTCTATTTGCCAGGTTAAACAGATCTTTTTCTTCATCATCAGAGGGTTCTACCGTATTGGAAGCTTTACGAATATAATGAATTCTCTCTTTGTTATCCTTCTCCATCGTTTTTGGAGATGAATACGGTCTATTATCTCCACCCGGGCACCATATAACAATAAACTGTTTGTCCTGATATGTCTCAATACCAATTATCGGTGTATAAGCAGGTCTGAGAAGCTTGCATTTTGCAAATATATTTTTCTGATAGGCATCCAATTTATCGGTCGGAACTCCCTTTAACGGATAAGCAGGTCTTCCATTCTCCTCCTGCACGCCGATCACAATATATCCACCGCCCCAGTTATCCAGATCATTTGCAAAAGCACAAATAGATTTCAAAGAAGCCGCTGCGTCCCAGGTTTCTTTAAATTCAATTCTCGCCCACTCAACTACGTCTCCAGACAGGAGCGTTTTGATACTGGTTGGTATTGCCATTCAGCCACATCCTTTCCCAAATATGACATATCCTGCAGGCACTTTCTTGCCATTCTCATAAATTTCTATCCCACAATCTCCCTGCAAAACTCCCAGATGTCCTGCGCCATTCTCTTTTCATTCCATTTCTCCCGAACAGAATTCATGGCGTTCTCTCCGAGTTTTTCGGCAAGCTTCGGATCTTGTATCAGGCGCTCCATCTGTTCTGCAAGCTCTTCCGCATTTTCCGGCTCATAGAGCAGGCAATCCTGCTCGTCTGTCACATAATCTCTCAGGCTGGGAACATTTGCCGCGATCACCGCTTTTTTCAAAAGCATCTGCTGCAGCAGTGTCATCTGCCCGAATGAATAGTTAAAAGACTGCAGTGGAAGCACACAAAATGTCGCTTTTTCAATTTCCTTTATCAGCTGCGTAACCGGAATAAATCCGACGGTCTCAACACCGTCATATTTCCGATCCAGCTTTTCTTTCCCAATCAGTTTTAACTTCGGGAAATCAGCAAGTCCATCCTGATTTCGCCCCTTTTGCAGATTTCTCAGTTTTTCGTATGCCTGCAGCAGCGTATCCCAATCCCGTTTATTATAACCGACACATAAAATATACGGATTTTCTTTCTCTATCGGTGTTCCGGTCAGCTGAAAATATTCTACATCCGTCCCAAACGCAATATATCTGCTTTTGGAAAGCAGCCACGGGTGGCACTTTTCGTAATAGGTAATCTGGCTCTTTGTATGATAAATCACGCCGTCCAGAGACTTGCTTGCAAACTGCATCAGCTTCAGCGCTTTTCCTTCTTCCTTCGCGCTGTTAAAGCCACCAATGTCAAACACGATATGCTTATATTTTCCATGTCCGAACAGTCTGCGCCACAGGCACAATACAATCCCACTCTGCATTCCATGGGACAAAACCAAGTCATACTGATTTAATTTCGGCAATACCTTCAGCGTCTGCCAGATATAAAACCGGATTTTTTCTTTTTCAAAGCGTTCCAGCCATGGAAATGAACGGATATCCACAACATCTACGGAAATATCATCCGACAGATACCGAAAAAACCAGTATTTCTGTCTCGGTACGACATAGTCCGGCGGCTGTTTTCCTTCCGGTATTTGATTTTCATAGGCAACTTTCCAGTTGACCAGCATCAAAATTTTCACACTGCACCTCATTTCAAGCATATACTGTAGAAATATTGCTCAATGTGTTCTACTCAGGCTTTTAAACCGCCATAAATCTGCAGCAGCTTTTCGCAATATTCATCCAGATTCAGAAAATCTGTTTCCTTACAATTTCTGGTATACTCTTCAAGCCGCTCCGAATCTCCCCAAAGATTTTTGATCTTCTCTTCCAGCTCTTTTTGATTCCCCGGTTCAAAAAATTCACCGGTCATTCCTTCTTTAATCAGTTCAACCGTTCCGCCAATTCTGGACGCAATAACAGGCGTTCCATAATATTGTGCTTCAATTACACTAAACGGACAATTTTCATACCACTCTGATGGAAAGACAACAAACTTCGCCGCCGCAATTGTCTGATAAAGCTTCTTTCCCTTCGTGAAACCGATATTCTTCACATTTCTCAACTGATTTACTTCATTTTCCAACGGTCCTTTTCCTGCAAATACAAAAGGAATATCGTTTAATTTTTCACAGGTTTTCAGTAACGTTTTAATTCCTTTTTCTTCTGAAAATCTGCCAAAATACAAAACATAATCTTCTTTTTTGACCGGACATAACTCCTGCTCCGGCAAAAAGTTATGCATCGTCACCGTCTTCCCGTCCAGATCCGGATTCGTCTTCAAAACCTCTTCCAGGAAATGGCTCGGGCAGATCACCGTATCGAACATCCGATACGCATGGTTATGCTGATAGATCTTCGCTTCCACGCTTCCCAAGAGGCTCTTCACGCGGGAATTGTGGATGCATTTATGTTTTGTGCAGTTCCACTGCTTCTGTCCCAGGCATTCCTGGCACAGCTCGCCGGACGGTCTCTGCATCAGATGGTTTGGACAGACGAGCTGAGAATCATGCGCCGTGTATACGATCCGAACCGTTCTGCCGGTCTGTTTCTCATATCTACGGATCGCGTAGAGAATGGACGGTGTCAGCTGGAAATTGAAATTATTGACATGAACCACGTCCGGCTGAAAATCGTCCAGCACTTTCCGGATCTTTTTTGCAGCCTCTGTCGAATAGAGAATCTGGAACGGATACCGTAATTTTTGAAGTTTTCCAGTATGAAAATCCATATTCCCTGTATAGCAATCAAGCCGGTTCGAAACGACCCGGCCTTCATGCTCCATTCCAAAATATTCTACCTGATGTCCCATCTTCTGAAGCTGCTTCCCGACTTCAAAAATATAGGTTTCCGATCCACCGTTCGGATGCAGAAATTTATTGACAATCAATACTTTCATTTCTGATTCTCCCGTACCTTGAGCACATGCTGATAAAGATGCAGTGTCTGCTCCGTCACCCGATCCCAGTTATATTTTCCACAGATAAAGTCTGCATTTTCCTGATGTGCTTTCTGCGTCTGTTCCGGATGCGCCAGCACTTCCTCCAAACGTTTCTGCAAATCTCTTTCATTTCCCTTTTCAAAATACAGGGCATGATCTTCCGCCACCTCTGTATTTTCCGGAATATTGCTTGCAATACAGCAGTTTCCATAGCTCATCGCTTCCAACAGTCCAAGCGCCATCCCTTCAATATCACTGGGCAGTACAAAACAATACGCATTAGAGTACAGCTCTTCCAACACTTCCCCCTGTACAAATCCGGTCATAATCACACGGCTGTCTTTTGCCGCCAGATTGACCATTTCCTGTACGTATTCCTGAGAATGGCTGCTGCCGCCCGCAATCACCAGTTTTTTATCCGTCTCGATTTGTTCAAACGCATGCAGCAGATAATGCAGTCCCTTTTCCGGTACAATTCTTGCCAGAAACAGAATATATCCGTCTTTTTCCAGACCATACTTTGCCTTAATTTCGGAATCGCCCTTTAAAATCGGTCTGTTGATTCCATTTGGAATAAAACGGGTTTTTCTGCCGTATGTCTCCTGAAAATAATCCTGCATATTGTGCGACAATACGATCACTTCATCCGCATGGAGTGCGGCGGTCTTTTCCCCCAGCTTCAGCATATGAGATGCAAAATTTCCCCATTTGGAACGTTGCCAGTCCAGCCCATGAATCGTCGCCACTGTCGGGATTCCAAACAGTTTGGTCAGCCAAAGCATAATACACGGTCCTTCCGCATGGAAATGCACAATATCATAATGCCCGAACAATGACCGGATTGTTGCCAGAAAAGAATATACAATCGCATTTAATTTACTGCTGGAAAACGTCGGAATCGTAAAAATTCGGATTCCCTGAAAATATTTTCCATGTTTTTCATCAAACTCTTTGCCGGATACATGATAGCCGGAACGATTATACGCATCCACCCGGTTCCCGGAACGAACCATTCGTGTAGACAACTCTTCCACAACGATCTCCACACCGCCCTCTCTCGACGGAATGCGCTTATGTCCGATCATTGCGATCTTCATTCCTGTCTTCGGTCTTGAAGGTGTATGCACCAGCTCCTGATTTTTCTTTTTTAAAAGCTTATTTTCTTTCCAGACATAATGAATAAATGAGAAATTTGTATCCATATATCGTGGAATCAGACGTTTCGGATCCTGCATCAGCCGAAACAGCCATTCCAGGCAAAGCTCCTGCATCCAGCCCGGCGCTCGTCTTACCGTTCCCGCATGGAAATCAAAGCCTGCTCCTACGCCAAGCATGACGCCATGCAGCATTCCGGCATGTGCAGCCATCCATTTTTCCTGTTTTGGAGCTCCCAGTCCAATCCAGATAAAATCCGGTTTTGTATCATTGATCTGTTTTACAACCGCCTCGTCCTCTTCTTCTGTCAGCGGTCGAAACGGCGGGGAATACATCCCGACAATATTCAGTTTCGGATACTTTTCACGCAGTCTCTGTTCCAGCGCATGCAGCGTTTTTTCCGTACTGCCATAAAAATAGTGCCGATATCCCTTTTTCTCGGAAAGCTCGAAAATTCTCGGCATCAGATCCGGTCCCGGAACACGTCCGGCCTCCTGATGTCCGCGCATCCGACATACAATAGACAGGGGTTTCCCATCCGGAAGATTCATTGCACTGCCGTTTTGCACTTTCCGATAATCTGCATCGCGAAATGCCATGACCGTCGTATGCACATTGGAAACACAGACATATTTTCCACGCAGTTCATCCAGATGCTGATCCATATAATCAACTGTTTCATCCATCGTAATGACATTGATGTTTGTTCCCAACAATTTACAGAATTTCAATTTTTCATTCATACTGTCCGCTCTTTTTCCGCCCTTTTTCTAAAATTTCCGCAATACCTGTTCCAAGCAGCGCTCCGGCTGCTCCGGTCAGGATTGCTGCTCCGATCATACCCCTCATCCATTCCACAGTTACAGTAACTCCAGAGAACCGAAACATCGGTGTCTCTTCTCCCATATAATACAATACTTCCGAGCCGTTTGCCCGTTCTTTTTCAACTGCTTCCTCGTCCAGATAATAGACTTCCTGCAGCGAATAATCACAGATCGACTTGGGCACAAGATACTCTTTGGCCATCTGTGCCGTCAACCCAAAAGCAGTGCCTCCGATCGCGGCACAAGCGCAGGTCAACGTAGCAATCAAATGTTTCTTTTCTCCTGCTGCAGCCCCTATCCTTTTCAGCCCCAACAAAAGAGTTTCTTCCAGTTTCTCTGCCGGAGCATTTTTCGGAAGACTCCGATCACCAAGCGTACTGATTCCAATCCATGCGGTGTTCTGCCGCCGGATCGGGTTTGCCTCGTTTAGCAGATAACTTCCCACAAAAATCAGGGAAACATTTTTAAAAGAAGTATTGAACAAAAACGGCTCCGATATTCCGGCAATCAGAAATCCCAGCGTAATCGCCAGTTCTTTCCGCCGGTTCTCCTTTACCAGATTCCGGATGGTAAAGAAATAGGCGATCATCAACAGGACAAAAACAACCGCCCCGTAGGTCATCAATGCAAACACATAAGAATTGTCCATGTTCAGATCTTTATCCGCCAGCTGGAACTGCTGTCCGAACAGAGTAATCTTTTCCTGCGTCAGAAAATATTTGGAAAGACGCAGTCTGGTATTCATCAGTTTATTCATCACTTCATAAAACTGATTTCCTTCCGGAATCAGCGGCGCCAGCAGGGAAAATGCCAGTCCTGCCGGAAGCACGCACTGCATCAGCACTTTTTCCGGCTTTTTAAACTGACTGCGCAGTTCAAAATACAGCACCAGCATCAGATAAATTCCGGTCAACAAAAATCCGGTAAAGCTGACTGAATAGATAAAAATCAGTACGTTTCCGACAAGCGCGGCAACAATCCAGCCAAACAGCTTTTTGCCTTTTTGCTGCAACAGATAAAACAGAAATGCCAGCAAAATTACATAGGAAATATGGAATACATTCGGATGCGGATATCCCATACTCCACCGGAAGATAAAGGCTCCGAGCTTTTTATGTACCAGCAGAATGCCTTTGTCCCAGCCGATCAGAAACGCCAGAATCCGATAAAGGAACACGATGCTCCAGACAACCGCCCCGACCTGAAAGACCTTTTTTATCCGCACATCTTTCATACCGATCAACATCATTACGCAGGTCAGCATTCCCTTTTCCGCAGAGCAGCGCCAGCTCAGAACGCCGAGCACGCCGAACACCGCTGCGACCAGAAGCTGCCACGGCGTATATTTTGTCAGAATCAGTTTCAGCCCAAGGCATCCCATTCCGATCAGCAGACAGAGCTGATACGAACGCATCCCGTCGTACCAGCCCATTCCCTTTGAAAACAGCATCACACCGAAGAAAATCAGGTATAAAAGCTCATTGACTGTCACTGCAGCTTCCTTTTTCTGTGTTTTTAACTCCATTCTATCTGTCACTGCCAAAATTCCGGCACTCCTTGTGTTTTAGTTTTCCATACAGGAAAATTTTCCAAAATGCAAAATTCCCCGTTATACGAGAAGTATACCACTTTTGAGGCAAGAGGACAATCTGTTCCTGCCCGCCCTGTTTTCAGGTACTATACGGTCTGGTGTCATAAGAATCTGTTTCAGGCGGTCTGATACGCATTACAAGCCCGGATTACCATTTCAACTTCCTCGTCCGTCATTTCCGGGAACAGCGGCAACGTCGCGCAATGGGATGCCAGATACTCCGCGTTTGGACAATCTCCAACCTGGTAACCAAGATGCTTATAAGCATTCTGCAAATGGCAGGGCACCGGGTAATGCCGGTTGCACTCAATTCCCTTCTCTGCCATATAAGCCAGAAAACGTTCCGGGTCATCCTCCACCTCCACCTCAAACATATGGAAGACCGGATTCGTATTTTCCGGATGATGCTGCAGGGTAATCGCCGGATTTGTAATTTCCTTTGTGTACCGCCATCCAATCTCCCGCCTGCGGGCAGTCCATTCCGGCAGATATTTCAGGCTGACACTCAACACCGCTCCCTGGATGCCCTCCAGTCGATAATTATATCCGATCATATCATGATAATAACGCACTGTACAACCTTGATTTTTCATCATTTCGATCGTATCGAAATACTCTTTTCGATAGCCGGTTACACTTCCGCCTTCTCCAAACGCATACAGGTTTTTTCCGGGGTAAAAACTAAAGCATCCGAGATCTCCCAGCGTTCCAACCATTTTCCCTTCATATAAAGCGTCATGTCCTTGCGCACAGTCTTCCACTACATACAGATGATGTCTGTCCGCAATTTCTTTTACTCTGTTAAATTCAAACGGTTGTCCATATAAATGTACACCAATAATCGCTTTCGTTTTCTCTGTGATCTTTTCTTCGATTTTATCCGGATCGATTTCCCATGTGTCTGGAGTACAGTCCACAAATACCGGAGTTGCCCCCGTATAAGTCACACCCCAGGCAGTCGCAATATAGGTATTGGCAGGAACGATCACTTCGTCCCCTTCTCCGATTCCCAGCGCAACCATCGCACAATGAAGCGCAGAGGTTCCATTATTTACGCCCGACGCATAGGGAACTCCACAATGCTGTGCAAATTCTTTATCGAATTCATCCGCATACTTTCCACCGGAAAATGCGGTATCCTCACACACTTTCTGAATGGCTTCCAGATACTCTGCCTTATGTTTCTGATAATCTCTCGTTAAATCAATTCTTTTGAGCATAGTGTTCTCTCTCCATCCTTCCGGTTTTGTATCGCAATCGTTTATTTTCTGAGTTTATCTTCCTGACGAAATGCCTTTTTCAGATGGTACATCTGAATCAGATAATTCTTGATCGTTTTCCACACTTTTACCGTCGTATTGTAGTCTTCCTGCCATTCGACCGGCATATCATAAATTTTCATTCCATCCCGTTCCGCGCGGAGTAAAAATTCAATCGTATAAAACCAGCCGTTATCCTGACTGCTTTCCCTTACAAGCTGCTCTGCCGCTTCTTTTCTCAGAAAAGTGAACCCGCAGACCGCATCGGTCGCTTTCATATGAAACAGTGTTTTTAACAAAAGTACAAGTCCCATGGACGTGATCTTCCGATACCATTTTCGTCCCTTTGTGTCAGATTCTTTGCTGAACCGGCTTCCGTTTACATACTGTAAATTCGGATCGTTCTGAAACATTTCGATCGTTTTCCCGAGATATTTTAAATCTGTGGAAAGATCAATATCCATGTATCCGACCAAGTCACAGGTATTGATGGAAATTCCTTTTCGAAATGCAACGCCAACGCCGCGTTCCCCTACCCTGACATAGCTCACTTCCGGGTATTTTGCTGCAAGGGCTTTGCCGATTTCCGGTGTTTCATCCTCCGAACCGTTATCCAGAATTGTCAGCTGGTATGGTATCGTTACATTTTCTTTTAAATAAGCCATAGAACGTTCGATCCCGTTTTCCAGTCTCAATCGCTCATTCAATACCGGAAACAACAAATTGATACTCCTTACGTCCTGTTTCATCCTTTTACCACCTTTTCAATATCCATAATCAGATATCTCTGTTTTTTAAAAATCAAATTCAGCATTACAGACAAATATTTCAAAATAATTGTCAGTAAGGCAAATACGCCAAAAAATCCCAATGCCATAAAGCTCATGGTAGAAATCCATCCTTCCACCACCGCATTATGAAAAATCAGATCCTTTGCGACAAAAATTCCCATTCCGACAGACAACAATAAAAAGATGCCGCATATTACTGCTGAAACCGTTTCCATCGCATTTGTGAAATAAATAAAAGAATCGAATGCCAGGGAAAATCTCTCTCCCACATATTGTTTTTTTCTCTTTCCTTTTTCCAGAGAACGGTAATTCATAACGGCAGTATTTAATCCGCAATTGGAATAAACTGCTTTTCGATATGGAATATACTGCCCGATGGATTTGATCCGGTTGATTGCACGCCTGGAAACAATCCGAAAAGTTTCCGGTCCGATTTTTCCTCTTCCTCTGCTCGTTTTATTATAGCAAAAATAAAAGATCCCGGACGTCATTCGGACATGATCCCTTGTCCCTGCCGATACAATATCATTGCCTTCCAGAAGCTTATCATAAACTTTCATAATCAGCTCCGACGGATAATCCACATAAGCTGTGTCGAACTCATAGATAAAATCTCCGATCGCAAGATCCCTGCCTGCATTCATCGCGCTTTCCAGGCCGTGAAAAAAGCTCATATGAATAATATTGACCATTTCTGAACAATGATTTTCTTCCAGATATTCTTTTAAGACGCCAATGGTACCATCCGTACAGGCATCGTTTACACATACAATTTCAAAATTTGTAAAATTGTCCCGAAACACCGGCAGCACCTTTTGAAAAAAAGGCACTACCTCATTCTGTGCATTGTGTAAATATAAAACCAATGAAACAAATTTTTTCTGTTTAACCCTGTTTTCCATTTTTCATCCCTATAAATATGCATCCAGATCATATACTGTATTGATTTTTCCAGACAACACACTGATAAACGTCGGTCTTTCACTCAGCACTTTGATTGCAGTCGGTCTGGAATCATCCACCTCTGACGATTTCAGGATCGGCTTCATCGAATATAATGACTGCTGATAGGTATATCCGTACTCTGCTTTCATGTATTTATTCGCCAGCTGCGACATATACATCCAGGCGGATTCCGGTTTATGCGGGCACTCAGAACAATTTCCCAGATGCCCGGGCGTGCAGGATTTTTCTCCGCTTTCCAATCCTTTTTGACAGGAAAATGTCGGCAATTCCTCGTATGAAGTGACATGCGGTGTAAACGTAACTGAGGTCAGGGAATGCAGTCCTGTGCATCCAAACGGCATGATTGAAAAAAACGGACCATCCATCACAGTCAGACCGATCGGTTTTAACTTCTCTGTCGGTTTACAGAGAATAATTTCACACAGTTCATATTTTATTTTGAACTTTTCTGTCCCGACATTCTCCAGTTTTTGCAGGATCTGATTCACGGAAGCATAGGACGCGTTTAACACAAAAGAAGTTTCATATTCTGTTCCATCTTCCAGACGAATTACAAATGATTTTTCTGTCTTTGTGATCCGGTCAATTCTGGCACAGTACTGAATTTCGATATTTTTTTGTTTTTCCAGCTGTTCCTGATAATACGCCCCGAGGATTTTCGCATCGTAGGTATATTCTTCTGTCAGAAAGGCACCATCACACATTCCCGGATTGAAATATTTGGCCGCAGACACTTCTTCGCAACGGATCCCGGCAGCTTTACAAAATTCTACGAATTCCACCGCATTCGTCCACGAAAACTTTTCCGAAGTCGCGTAAATCTGATCAAATTTATCATGAATACAAAAGGAAAAATCCTCTACAAATCTCCGGAAATATCCTGCGGATTTCATCGCGGTCGAAAGGCTTCTCGGATAATGATATCCCATATGTACCCGTGCCTGGTTGATATATGTTGCCCGCTGAAACGGTGCTTCGTCATATTCCAGAACGAGAACCGTTTCGTTACGTTTTCCGCACAGATTTGCAGCATAACATCCATACAATCCGGCACCAATTACAATTTTATCGAATTTTCTCATTTTTTAACCCTGCGCTCTGATTTCTGGTTCAGATATTCTCTCAGATTGTCGATTCCTTCTGTCGCAAGGAACACAAAAATCGGTACAAATGTATACAGATATCTTGCATGTGCCTCAAAAATCTGCAGATAAAGCATCAGCCCCAGCACTGACAGCACTGCAACCTGGCGTTTTTTGTCCAGAGGTCTTTTCGTAAATACAGAAAAAGGGACAAGAACCAGTACCATATACCACAAAATCTGCCGAAACAGCGCCGGATACCGGTACAGCGTATCTTCCGTGTTATCATAATACAGGGAACGGATCAGGGAACACAATACTGTTCCTCTTTCCGGGAAGATTTCTGTATAGAAAGTCTCTCCCAGTCCTCCCCATCCAAAGCATCCGTCAAAATAGTTTCTCGCTGATTTTTTTACAAAATGCTGCAGATATCCGCCTACGCCGAAATCTTTTAATCGTTTTCCGATTTTCTTTAATTCCGCCGCATGCTGCTCCTCTGCACTGGAAAAGCTCGTCGAATAATCAAAATCTGCCTGACTGTAGCCGCCGTTTGTATCTTTATTCAATCCCAGCATCATGTGATGCTGCCAGCCAAGCACGGTATCCGTAACAACCGGGAAATGCATGGAACCAACAACTGCAGAAACTCCCCCAGCTGCCACTCCCAAGCCAAGCACTGCTGCCAGACAATATGCCAGCAACGATTTTTTCAAGACGCTCTGCTTTTTCAACAGCCTGCCAGCAAAATGAATTCCTTCCACTGCAACGATCGCAATCATCACAATTGCCGCCATCGGCTTGATCTCAAAACCGATGTAACACAGGAAAAACATAAGAAACAGCAATACACATTTTTTCTTTGCAGACTCTGTCTCTTTTAATTTCACATAAAGCCAGAAAAGAAAAACCGGGAAAATAATACCGGTAGAATCTGAATACGGAATCATAATCCACGCCGACAACCCGCCCAGAATAAAATAAAATCCATATGCAATCCAGGCAATTTTCTGATCCGTGAAATGGCGCACAGTCTTATAAAGACAAGCCCCTGCACCTGTCACAAAAATACACTGAAATAATGCAAGCAACATCGTTCCATTTGCAATCGGTGTGCCTATTACATCATTTAATTTCAACACTATAGAATAAATCCATACCAAAAGCAGATTATTGGGATACACAGAAAAATAATATCCCATGCTGTTGATGCCTTCCTGATCCCCCATCTCCACGAAATGAGCGCCATACCAGACTGCGCCCGGATCCCATGCCGTCCTGAAAACCGCGTTCCAGATCACGACAAACTGAAGTGCCAGCAATACAAGGGATGCACACAACAGACAGATATTTTCTGTTTTTATGGTTGTCGTTTTGTCTGATTTCAATTTTTTCTTTTTCCATACGCACCAGACCAAAATTCCATCGAGTAACGCCGCAATCAGAAATACTGCCGCCCCCGGAATTCCACAATAACTTTTCTTTACATACACAAGTGCCATGACCCAGAGATACACAAAAGAGACACACAGCAAAACTTTTAAAACACCGGACAGCCAGTCTTTCTTCACTTCCATAACTCTTCTCCCGTTATAATACAAACAATAGAATGCACGCTCTGCGGGCATTCTATTGTCATGAATAAAGCCTCCCTGTGGAAGCCTTACTTGTATCTTTTCTCTTTCTTGTACCTTACATCCCAATTTCTTTCAAATATCTCCGCAGCGCATCCTGCCAGGTCGGAAGCGGTGTAAAGCCGTTTTTCACCAGCTTGCTCTTATCCAGTCTGGAATTGGACGGGCGTTTTGCTTTGGACAGGCCATATTCTGCTGTTGTCACCGGCAGTACCGTCAGTCTGTCTTCGGAATACTCTGTATGTCCCAGCTCCACTGCCTGTCTGAAAATTTCTTTTGTAAAATCATACCAGCTGATGTAGCCGCCCTCGTTGGTCACATGATAATACCCGTATTTGTCGGTTTCGATCATGTCTACCAGCAGGCGCGCCAGATCATAGGTGTAGGTCGGTGTGCCGACCTGATCGGATACGACTTTCAGGGTGTCATGTGTCTTGCCGACATTCAACATCGTCTTGATGAAATTCTTGCCGTTGATGCCGAATACCCATGCAATCCGGACGATAAAATACTTGTCCAGGGTCTCCGAAACTGCAAGCTCGCCTTCCAGCTTCGTCTGTCCGTAAACGTTTAACGGCTGGTAGGTTTTGCAGTCCGGATCCCAGGGCTTAGTACCCTGTCCGTCAAATACGTAGTCGGTGGAAAGGTAGACCATCTTGCAGTCCAGCTTCTTACATACCTCTGCAATATTCTTCGTGCCGCCGGCATTGATGCTGCGAACCTTGTCCACCTTATCATCATCCTCTGCCAAATCCACTGCAGTCCATGCCGCGCAGTGCACGACAGCATCCGGCTTTACCTCCTGTAAAACCATTTCTACTGCTGCTGCATCGGTGATATCCATCGATACATAAGGCATCTTTGTTACGGCACTGCCGTCTGCAATCCCGCTGTATTCTGCTGCCAGATCAGAGCCAACACCCTCGTGGCCGCGTTTGGCAAGCTCATTCATCACATCATGTCCAAGCTGTCCGGCTACGCCGGTTACCAATACTTTCATTCTGGACCTCCTGTTATTGTTTCTATCCATAATTATTTTTTATTGTACCACGGAAAAGGTGTCAGGGCAAATACCAGGATCAGCACAGCTGCAAAACTGACGAAAATTCCTTCTTTCAGTAATATCGGATGAAACGCCATCGTAAGCACATGCGCTCCTTTGGGTATGGAAACTTCCATCATTGCATCTTGATATCGATCCGGAGCAATACTTTCACCATCCAACTGCAGCTGCCATCCCGAATGCCATGGAATCATCAGAAGCAGTTTTTGGGAATCTTTTTGTTCATTCTTCAGTACAACTGTAAACGCTGTCTTTTCAGCCCTTTGAATCTCTGCACTGCCGACTTCTTCCGATTCAAAGCGAATCACCGGCTGATAATTAGAATTTTCCAATACATAATAAGGACTGTCCTGTTTTAAAACCCATCCCTGCATATTTTCCGGCAATTCTTTCCTAATCAAATACTTAATTCCGCTTTTTCCGGCTGTCTTGGAGTCTGCTTCATCGCATTTATACAAAATAGACAGACTTCCCGGACAAGCGCTGAATCCCTCTTTTGCTGCAAAAGAGGAAACCGGATACGGCATCACAGAACTGTAATGTGTGATGCTCGGATATCCGATCAGCATTGCATCATTAAAACAGATCTGATCATAACGCACATCATTTTCAATCCGATACAGAACTTCTTCATCTTGTTCCGAAATTTCCTGTACCAACTGAGTCATATCTTCCACATATGCCCGGTATTCCTTGACATTAGCATACGAAAAATGGCTGATATCCAGCTTCATATTCATCCCCAGTTCCAGTGCCAGCATCGGAAACATAAAGCATACAACAGCTTTAGAATATTTTGGGGGTGAATATTTTTTCAACCGGATCAAAATACACCAGCAAGCCAGAATTCCGCATGTCAAAACCACACTCTTTTTCGTCAGATAATCCGATCCATCTTTCTGATACTGATAAAAAGCAATACAGACCACTGCCGTAATGAAGATTCCTGCAATAAGCTTTTGTGCGATTCTTTTCTTTTTCTCTGCAGCCTGACCTTCTTGCTCGAAAATTGCATCCAGTTCTTTGTACCGCTTTGCCGCAATACGGATCATCCAGAAAGAGATCAGAAACGTATAGCGGTATGGGCTGCCATTTGCTTCTGCAAACCCGTGCCACACCATATTTAATCCTGTCGATACCATCGACAGCATAAAAATCCCGCAGACAATCGCATCCACTGTTTTTTCTGCTCTTTTGACTGTTTTTGCATGCAATCCGGCAAAATAATCCAGAAATAACAAACTGACAAGACATCCGGCATAAAGATTCGGCAGTCCGCTTCTTAATTCAGTTTCATTGTAGGTTCCAAGACACAATTTTCCCGGCAGCTCCCATATTCTGCTGTCCAGATGAAAAAGCGCTGTCAGTGTCTCTTTGAAAGACGAGGCTGACATCCTGCTACCGGAAATTTCATAATATACAGGAATCAGGCTGAAGCCTGCCAGCAACACCGCCAAAAGGATACAGCCCAATCCTTTCACATACTCCCGGAGGATCATTTTAATATGCAATTTATCCTGTCTCAGAATGATTTCCGCCATTAAATCAATTGCAGCAAATCCGCACAGCATATATCCTGTGTAAAAATTGATCGCAGCCGCCGCTCCCAGAGAAAGCACAAACAATAAGATTTTCTTTTTATTTACCCATTCATAAATGCCCAACGCAACCAGCGGAAGCAGAATCACAGCATCGATCCACATCAGGTTGGACATCTGTGCGATATTATATGCCATCAGCGCATAGCAGGTGGAAAAGAGCAGCAGGTCCTTTCCTTCTTTTGACAGCCACTTCGACAGATACAAATACATCGTCAGACCGCAGCTGCTCAGTTTCAGAATCGTAACGATAAAAATGCCGACCGGCAAATCCGCCGTTTGAAAAAATAACAAGACAATGTTAAAAGGGCTTAACAGATAATACCCGAGCAGTCCTGCCGTGCTGTCTCCGTACGACATGGAAAAGCTGTAAAAGAAGCTGTCCAAAGATGTCTCTTTCAGCACACGGGATAGCCAGGAAAAGTAACTAACATACTGCCAGTTCATATCCCATACCAGAATGGAATTCTCTCCGAACGGATAAAAGTGCATGCAGGCAAACACTGCCATCAATATCACCATCGGAAAGAAAAAAGCCGCCGCATATTGTTTTAAGTTCGTTGTTTTTTGATTCATTCCTACACCAGATGCTTCGGCACACCGCCGGCATATTTTTCGATTTTATTTTTTTCCCGTTCCCGGATTTTGTCAGCAAGCTCCTGAATGCGGTTTGTGATCCACATGTTTGCAGTCGTATTTTCGGAATAATCCGCCTCGGCATACATGTCAACTCTTCCGTCTGCACGCATCTGTTCTACCTGCTTCATGGCAGCGACGTCGCCCTTTGGATAAATGGCAAAGGTGGAACCGCCGTTTTGATGTACAAGGGAAAAGGCCGGGATATCGCTTGGTCCGTCTGCTATGTAGATCATATTTTCAAATTTCACGCGCCGCAGCTCCTGGGGAATCTTGGAATTGACATCGATGCCGTCAATCTTTCCAATTCCTTTATTGATTTCAAAAATCGCACGCGTTTTCGTTGTATTATCGATCGTATAAACAATTTCGTTGATGACCGGCTGATTATCTGCATCCGGCGCTTCCATCAGTTCGCAGCCCCAGACATCATCCACATAATTCATCAGCTCCATTCCCCGGATTACCTCTGCAAACCCGGTGCTGACAATATAATGCTCTACCTGAATATCATATTCCGAATAACTCGCATCATTTCGGAACATGTTTTTTGTTTTCCGGAAAAATTCCAGCGTCCCCGGATAAAGCTTCTGCAGCTTTCCAAAAGAACGAAGCTTTGCATTATTTAAGCCCGGAAAAATCCCCTCATGGGCACATTTGATAAAATAATTCAGATAATAGGTGTCGCGATTGACCCGCACGCCGGTTTTCTGGTATTCATCCAGGATTTTATTTTCATCCGCCCAGAACTGCTTCGTCTCAACGCCATATTCTGCAAACATCGGATCCTGCATATATCCGTCGATCAGCGTCTTATCGCAGTCCCAGATCACTGCAATCACATTCTTCATAGGCATAATTCCTCTTGCTTCGCACATTTACTTCCAACAATAGAATGCACGCTCTGCGAGCATTCTATTGTCATGAATAAATCTCTTTTACCAGTCCTGTTTCAAACGGAATCTGTACCGCAGTCGGGCCATAAGCATAGCCTGCGATATCATAACGGTTAAAGATCACCACCAGCTCATCGTCTGTCAGATACCACTGAATATTGTCGATATCGGACGCTGTCCCTGCAGTATCCGGGGTTTCCTCCCTGTCTGCAGCTGTCATGTCACTGTCCTCCAAATCTTCTTCGGCTGAAAATCCGTAAAACATTCCCTTGACGGTATCCTCGTAGTCTTCAAAGAACATATCATGCTCTTCCTGAAAAGCCCTCAGAGTGTCCAGAACCTGTGCATACAGGCTGTCGTAATCCTCTGTCACATCCCGCAGCGTCAGCCTTTTGCCAGTTTTTGTATCATAATTGTAGCTATTATAAACGACGTTCGGATGTGCACCTCCAAGATAGGAATAATCTGTGGTTACATAGCTGAAGATCCTGTCATCCCCACGCTTCATGGAAATGGTGTCCTCGATGGCATATAAAGAACCAGTTGTTTCCCAATCGCTGTCTTCCAGGAAAGCCTGCATATCTCCCCATGCTTCCTGGGCCAGCTCATAGGTATCTGCGCTCTGCTGATCCAGCACCTTCTGCAGTGCATCATAGCCGCTGTCTTCGATGGTGGCTTTCTGAACGCTAATTGTGACCAGGACCTCTCCTGCATCGTTTTTCTTTTCTTCCTTCTGATCCTCTACCGTTACCTTGATGTCGGTATTCTCATTTGACGCTGTAATTTCTGTATCCGGGTCTTCTGCAACCAAAATCTCTGCGTCTGTCGCTGCATTCTCCGTGCTTTCCGTTGTATTTCCGGCAATCTCTGATACAGTTTCTACCGCACTTGTTTCTCTATCCGCTGCTGTTTCTACCGTACTTGTTTCTTCATCCGCTGCTGTTTCTGCTGCTCCCTGCATATCTTTTGCAGGGCTGCCGCATGCTGTCATGCTAATGGCCATCGCTGCTGCAAGCATAACCGCTGTCACTTTTTCAGATATAACTATTTTCTTTTTCATTATAATTTCTCCTCAATCTACAAAACAGCGCAAACGCGCCCAATTACCAGTTTGTACCGTCTTGTTCGCTGCTGCACATTTTACCTCAAAAAATATGTGCAATTGCCGTGTGTCAGTATTATTATACCGTATTTGAGGAACCGCTTTTCTTAACTTTTCTTAAATAATTCTTCCCTTTCCATCTATCAGCACCCAGCCGTCCCAGAGCTTTTTCATCTCCTCCGGCACGATATTCTGGCTGTTTTTATGCTTTGACGGACGGATCATCACCTTATCCGGCCTCGGATTGAGCCGCGCTCCCCAGAAGCTGAAGGTGGAATTTGCGCAGATATTATGGCTGCAGCAGCTCATCAGCTGCATGTCAAACAGGCTGTTTTTCCCGGTGTTCCAATCCACGACGGTAAACTCTTTTCCGGGGTAGGCATTTTTCACATATACAGAGTCATCCGAAAAAACGTAGAAATGTGCGTCCGGTGTCTGCTCCTTTATATACGAAATCGCCGCTTCATAATAAGCATCCGTGCAAATCCCGCCGAACATCTCTGCATTTTGTGCATCCAGATAATCCCCGCGGCGGATATGGATGCTCACAGAGGTTTCCTGCTTCATGCGCTCCATCGTTTCTTTATTTTTCGCGGCAGCCTCTAAATCCCAGCCTTCACCCTTTTCCGGATCCGGAAAATGAATCTGGCTGCGCAGCATCGGCAAAATATCCGCATAATAAGCCTCGCAGGCCCAGAAACCGCTTAAATAAGCGTCCTCCAGATCAAAGATTTCCGGATGATACATGTCGCTTTCCGTAAAATGCCGGTTGCTGCCCCCAAGCAGCTTCTTTTTCAGTTTTCCGACCAAATTATTTTTTCCAAGAATTGCCTGCTTTTCTTCCTGTGTGCAATATTTTGCAGGAAGATTTTCAAACCAGGACAACTCCAGCTTCCGACTTGCAAGCACCTTTGTCTGCCTCTCTTTGTCGAGAAACCAGGAAATATCCAGTCTGGCATCTTTTCCCAAAGACTCCAGCTTACGGTACAACGCGTACTGCTGCATCTGGTTTCCCAGTCCGCCCATCACCTCTACGATAATCATGACCGTTTCCGCCTCCCTTTTACCATTCCGTACAAATACTTAAATTCCTCCGTCCTGCCGAACACGATCAGAAAAATTCCATTAAAGACAACCGTAATGATCACGATCATCAGCGCAAATTTTGCAATCGTCACCTGCGGCATCAGCAGATTCTGCAGCGGAATGAGCACTGCCAGCGCAGCTCCGATGACGAGCAGATATTTGATGGACTCCTGAAAATAGGAAACCGCACTTTTTTCAAAGCAAACCCGATAAATAATGATGGGTTTTGTGATATTTGCAATCAGTCCGGATACGACGGTTCCGATAAACACCCCCGCCAGACCGATTTGAAACACCAGAGCAATCGACAGCACCAGGTTGACGATTCCCTGAAGGATGGACAGATATTTGTCCTGTTCAAAAACACCCGCCGCCGTTTTGAAATTCGAAAGCACGACACGTTCCCCTTTGAAGAAATAGTCCGTCAGATACCAGGCGATAATCGAAGTTGCCAACACCCGATCCGCTCCGACATACAGCTCCACGAGAGGAGACAGGAGCAGGAAAAATCCGACAGCCGAAAATCCGTATACCCAGATTGCGAAAAAACGATACACCAGAAACAGCTGAAACTGCTTTTCCCTGCTCTCCGTCGCGATCAGATTTCCAAAGCTGGAAATGACGGAGTTGAAAATCAGGTTTACATAACCCGAAACGGAATTGACGATCATCTTGTAGGTTCCGATCAGACCAACCCAGACAACACCCAGACAGGACGAAATAATGATCGCATCCGTCTGCAGACGCGCCATATCCCCGATCCGGTGTAGCATCAGCGCCTTTGTCTTATCCACCACCGCTCCGGTTTCTTCTTTTGTCAGCGGTTCCACATTTTTTTCCAGCAAAAGCGGATATTTGCGGTTCAGATAGCAGCTGATAAAAATCTTCTGTCCGAGAGATACGCCAACCTGAATCAGCAGGTATAACAGGTAGTTTGGCAGTACCAGCAGTCCCAGAAGCTGCAGCACCACGGAAACCGCTTTGCTGATGGCATCCGCGTTTGTCTGGATATAGTTTTTTTGCTCCGCATTGGCAAGACTGTATTTATATGCAACAAAATACGTGGTCACTGTATTGAACAGAAACAGCAGATAGTAAACCCGCAGCTGCCTTAAGGTCAGATAATCTGCATTTTTGACGATCCAGGGTAAAAACGGTACCAGTGCAAGTCCGATGACAGCAATCACCATGGCAATGGTGCGGTACGCTTTTTTATACAGCTGCATGTAGGATTTGATTTTTTCCCGCTCGCTCCGAGCTACCGGACCGTACAGGCTGTAGTTTAAAGCGGTTCCGACGCCAAGCTCCGCAAGGGAAAGCATCGTCAGAATTTCGCTGTAGAGATCCTGCACGCCCAGAAGCGTGTCGCCCAGATGGGTGATAAACACCTGCCGCAGGATAAAATTGAGCAGCGTCGTTGCCCCGCTCCCTAAAAAGCCGAATATTATATTTCTGGTCGCATATCTGACTCTTCCCATGTTTTCCGTCCTGTTCTCCTGATATTCCTGCCAAACTGTTTGATCGAACTTGTCCTGCGACAGGGCATAAGGATCATTCTGCCCTATCGTTATTCTCTTCCCTGAAAAGCTACACTGCCAGAAAGGCCAGCGCGCTGCCGCTGCCCCAGGGATAGGTTCCGTATACCTGCGGATATTCCGCAAAGCCCTTGCATTCCCCGGAGCAGTCTGTGACATATCCTTTTTGGATACTTGTCTGCAGGGTGGCTGCCAGACGGCTCAGTGCAGGGCTCCACTGCTCTGAACGCTGCACAGCAGCCCTCTCTGCTGCCAGCCAGGCTCCATATCCGATCATCCCCTCTGCTGAGGTATCCCGGTGTCCCTCCTGTGCCTGCAGCTGCCAGGAAAATCCACCGTCTGCGCGCTGCCATACAAAAATGCTGTCAAGGAGCTGCTGCTGCAGTAAAAGCAGACGATTGCAGCCCTCCCGGGTAACAGACCGGGAGGACGGACAAGCTGCTGACTGCTCTGCCTGTTCTGCTCCTGCAGGCTGCTCTGAAATCCACAAAATGCTCTGGGACAATCCAAGCAGCATCCAGCCGCAGGCTCTTCCCCAGCCGATTATTCCGTATTTCATGCCGTTCTTTTCATCATAGCCATGATAGGGCAGACCGGTTTTTTCATCCATCCCTTTTTGGAAAAAGAGCTCCAGCTGACGGATTCCGAGGTTTAACAGCTCTTTATCCTGTTTCTGAACACCGTAACGACAAGCAAAGGGACAAAGCATACCAAGGGTATCTGCAAACAGCCAGTCCGGATGCTGGCTCCGGTACGCAAGGATGCCGTCCGCAGTTTTTTTCGCTGCTTTGATCCAACCTGCGCAAATGTCTGCCCCTTCCCGGCAGATCCAGAGCGCTTCCAGAGATTCTGCATCTTCTCTTTTTTCCCTCGTCAAAATCTCTTCTGTCCACAGGGCAACGCTTCCATTCATCACATGATCCACATGAGCGATGGGATATCCGCTGTTTTTCCACCGTCTGAGATAGGAAAACACACTGCTTAACGCAGTCTTGTCCTTTGTCTGCTCATATACCTGCAACAGCCCCATCGCAAGAAGCGCCTGAGGCCAGGAATAACGCTCTGCCTTTTCCGGCGTCATGCCCGGGACGCAGGTCTTGATCCACTGTTTGATTTTCTGTTTGGTGGTCACCACCGGATAAGTATCCAGCATCGCTGCTGCCGGTTTTATCATTTCCTGTATCTGGCTCACAATTTTCCCTCCCTCTGCTTTTTATGAACTGCCTGCACGGCTGCATTGTATTTCACGCAACTGCTTCTGATTTTTTACGCTTTCACAGCTCTCTCAACAGGTTTTCTGCTTCTTTTGCCTTTTTGCAATAGTCCGGCATGATCTGCTGCAGGTGTGCTTTCTGTGCCTGTGCATTTTGATACAGCCAGTCAAATGCGTTGACGAGGTCTTCTTTTTTGGCGAGTGCCTGCACCGGCAGGACATAGCCCTCGTCCGTTCCAAATAAATCCTTTGCGATTCCACGGGCCTTGATCGAATAGCCGACTACCAGCGTCGGCACGCAGGAGGAATACGCCGCGATTGTCGCATGGGTCCGGGCTCCGATAAACATCTCGCAGCGGCTGATATAGCCCTTTAATTCCGGAGCGGACCCATCCGGCAGCTCGATCACACGTCCGGTCGATGCAAAGGCTTCATAAAGCTGCCGGATCGTTTTTCTGTCATCATTGCTTTCCCACACCACATGGGGAATCAGCGCAATATGCAGATCGGTCGTTTCCAAAATATGGGAGATCAGCGCTTTATAGTTCTGCATCGTAATGCCCGGAGTCTTTTCATTGTCCACAATCATCGGACTGATGTTCAGGCCCAGCATCTTTCCTGGAACCCAGCCCTCCGGCAGGGGAGCCAGCTTTGTTTCCAGTAAAAAAGCAGAGTCCGGATATAAATGGATATTTTTGTCAATTCCGGCTTCCTGCAGCGCTGCAAAGGTCAGGCTTTCCCGCGCGACGATCGCGTCGTAGCGCTTCATATCCTCCATGATTTCCGGACGTTTTAACAACTCCGGTTCGATGGAGCAGCCATATAAAACCGTTTTAGCGCCCTGCTTGTGGAACATGCGGTTTGCGGAAATCAGCCGGTCGAGCATGTTGTCATAACAATAATTATCCCCGCCGATGGAAATATTCAGACGGTGCAGATTTTTCCCGCAAATGTCCTGATACCGATATTCCATGAAGCAGTCCGGGTCATGTAAAAGCTTTCGCTTCAAATAGTACCAGGTATGCACGAATACATTCTTTTCGATGCTTTTTTCCTGTACAAAGCTGCTGCAAAGCTCCTTCAGGGAATAGGTTTCATCCTCCTTCGGGCGGTTCGTCATCAGAATCGCCGGTTTTGGAAGCATCCGGCAAAGACTGTTGACAATCGCCTCGCAGCCGTGGTTGCCGCTTCCCGCATGCATATATAAAACAATTTTATCGTCTTTCATGATTCCTCTCATTCTGCTTTTGCGTCATCCAAAAGCAATTCGATCCCTCGGCATCCGGTTCTTATTTTAATTTTTCCAATGATGATACAACGCAAGATACAACGGCGGACAGGTGGTGAACAGCATCGTTTTGATCCGATAGCCCTTCGGCAGCTCCTCTTTTGCCCCGGAAGCAGCAAGTCCTTTTTGAACAGCACTGCGGCACTGTACGACTTCCGTCTGGTATTTTTTCCGTTCAGCACCGGGCAGGCGCGCAATTTTTCCGGCCGCCAGCATCGCAGAAACCGCCAGAATACTGTATACCCGCCCCTTCTGGGACGGAAACTCTTTTTCCACAAGCCTGCAAGCAAGCTCCCAGCTTTTGATTTCATCCATGTAGCTCGGTTTAAAGGGCTTGAGCATCGCGCCCTGCTCGTTAATCCGGTAAAAATAGCCGCGATACTCTGTGATGCTCACGCTGGAAATCTGCATCAGCAAATCCATCAGAAACATCATATCCTCACCGATGCTCAAGTCTTCCCGGAAACGGATTTGCCCAATCGCACTGCGGCGGTACAGCACACTCCAGCAGCGGGTATTGCCGCGCAGGAGATAGTCCGAAACGTATTCTGAGCGATTGTATACACGGACGCCCTCCGCACGAACTGCGCGTTGTGGAGAAACCGCTTCTGACCCGGCTTTTTCTGCGCCGTCTGCACGCAGCACTTTTTTTGCCCGAGCAGCATTTTCCTCCCGCTCTACATCCGTTTTTAACAGTTCCCCTGACCGGTTATAAACTCCGTCCGGTTTACCGTTCCATCTATAGTAATCACAGACCGCAAGGTCGCTTTCTGTCTGCCCCAGCATCGCCCGAAGCACAGAGAGCATCTGCGGATCCAGCTTATCGTCCGCATCGACAAACATGATAAATTCTCCTTGCGCTTTTTCCAGTCCCTCGTTGCGCGCTGCGGATACGCCGTTTTTCTGACGCAAAATCGGTAAAATCCTCGAATCCTCTTCCGCCAGCTTAAACACCAGCTCCGTCGTCCCGTCCGTCGAATGATCGTCCAGCACCAGAAGCTCCCAGTTGGTATCTGTCTGCTGCCGGATGCTTTCGATGCATTCCCCGATCCAGGAAACGCCGTTGTAAACCGGCATGATAATACTGATCCGTCCCTGCTTTTTTGATTCCATACAACTCTCCATTCAGCGCTGCCGCTTACTGTTTGCCCACAAAAGAAAATGGACAAGCTGCATCATTGCCGTATTTTCCGGATGCGCCAGCACCTGATACATCAGCTTATTTTCAGTAACAGTCGGAGTAAGCGGCATTCTTTTGACCGCTTCCTGCAGCTCTGTTTCCCTGCATTCCTTCTGCAGCCGCCCTTTCCAGCCTTCCCGTCCGTTTCTCGCCTCGTTCTTAATTTCCAGAAACATCAGAAGTTGCAACTCCCGATCCGCCTGTTTTTGGGCGTTCGGCGCATGCTTGTCTGCAAGTATTTGGCGAACAATTTTATCCAGACTGCGGATATTTTCATACATTCCGGCATCATAACTGTGCACCATCGACTCCCGCAAAAACAGGTAGTGATACCAAGCTGCGCCCTCCATGACCACAATCCGCTGCGCATCCAGAAGCGCCGGAAGGGTGATGACCATATCCTCGCCCATTCGAATGGACGGGTCACAGTATTTCATATTTTCAACAATTAAAGTACGGGAAAAAAGCTTCATGCAGCGAGACAACGTGATCGGACGTTTTTCCTGACCCAGAAGTTTTCCGTGAATCCGATCCTGCAGGCTGCGCCCCGTATAAATGCCCGGCTCCATCGCCTGATAAATTTCGATGCTGCGGTTTCTTTCCTCCTGTACATAATTGCCGCAGATGATCTCTTTTCCACAGTCGGACGAAAAATCCAGCATTTTTTCCACCATGCAGGCGTCAATCCAGTCGTCACTGTCCACAAAACACAGATAATCGCCGGTGCTCATCGACACGCCAGCCATCCACGCGGACACCAGACCGCCGTTTTCCTTATGCAAAACGCGAATTCGGTTGTCCCTCTGCGCCCAGTCGTCACATAATGCCGGGCAGTCGTCCGGCGAACCGTCGTCCACCAGAATAATTTCCAGATTTTTATAGGTCTGACCCGTGATGCTCTGCACACAGCGCGCCAGCCACTCCAACGTCCGGTAAACCGGAACGATCACACTTACCTTTTTTTCCATGCAACATTAGTCCTCTTTTCTCAATTTCTCGTAATAGCTGACCAGTTGGTTTACATAATTATCTATCGCATAATACTCCTGCACCCGCATCCGCGCTTTTGTACCAATTTCGCGACGCAAATTTTCATCCAAAAGCAGCTCTTCCAGCGCCTCTGTCAGCATCCGGCTGTTTTTTGCCTCTACCATCACGCCGCAGCCGTCTTTTCCGGTCGGCAGACTGTTCCATTCCGGCTCCCCGAGGGTCTGCGGAATTCCGCCAACTGCAGTCGTCAGGCTGCACATTCCCGCCGCCATCGCCTCTAACAGAGAAACCGGCTGTCCTTCAAACCACGTCGGCAGGACAAAAATACTGCTCTGCTCAAACAGCCCGGTGCGCTGCTTTGCAGATACCCAGCCGGGGCATTCGACAATTCCCTGCGCCTCCAGCTTTTTTGCTTTCTTTTGCAGCTCCTCCGTCCCGTTTTCCCAGAAGCCGCCCAACACCAGATGAAAATCCGGGTGCTTCTTCCAAACCGCCTCTACACAGTCCAACAGCTCGTCCACTCCCTTTTCCGGACAAAGCCGTCCCAAAAAGACCGCCGTATGGCTGCTATAATCTGTTTTCGGCATTTTCGGAACCGGAACCGCATTCTGCAGGACATGGATTTTGTCCCGATCCACCATGTCTGCGAAAAAATCTTTCCAGACATCCGTCAGCACCAAAAACAAATCCGCACGGTTTAACATTTTTTTGATATACGCCTGTCGTTTCGCGCTGCATCGTTTATAATAAAAGCCCTGAAAATCTCCGCCGTGCTCGTGAATCACAACCTTTTTGTGGAACCAGAGGGCGATCTGCATAAAAATCAGCTTCCGGTAGCAGCTCGCATCCGCCGCCATATTCAGATGGACGATGTCTGCTTCCGGCAGCACAGTGACAAATTTCAACAGCGCCTGAACACCTTTTAACAGCTTCGCAGCCGTGCTTCCATCCACCATTGTCCCGATATAGGTCAGGTCAATACGCTGATCGAGTCCCGCCTCGTACAGGTTATTGACCACCGCGGATACGCCGCCCTTTACGCTGCGGTCCGCACCAAGCATTACAACTTTCATACGTTTTCTCCCATTGCGCCAGTGATTTTATGCGCGGTTTGCTGTACCCTATTTCATGATGTTATGCTGCTTCCACTGCATAAGTTTCAGCGTTTTCGTTTCAACACATGGCGTTCCAGTAAAAACCACGACGCGCACGCCAACGCAAGAAATCCTGCCACATACAAAAGAAACAGCGGAATGTGATGCATCTTTTTCGGCAGATTCCAGTAAAATACCAGATTGATCAACGGCCAGTGGTATAAAAATATTCCATAGGACAAATCATTTTTCAGGCGATGCTTTTTCCAGCCATAGGCGCAGGCAAGCACAACCACCGGGAGCAAAAGGCTCGTCACAAGATCCGCATAATATCCCGGAAGCTTCCAGCCAAAGGTCTGCCAGCACACTTTATAGCAGATAAATACAATCAGCAGAATAAACCATTTTCCTGTCAGCTTTTGTAAAATTGTCTCTTTAAAATGCCACAGATATATCCCTGCAAAAAACCAGACCAAATACGGCAGGAAGCTTCGATCCAGCAGGGAAGCAGCCGCGCCGGGAAGCGCTCCCAAATTCTTTAAAAAGCCGCAGGCGAGATTTAACAGCGCAGTCAGCACCAAGAGGACATGCCAGGTACGGTCTTTCCAGGCAAGACACCGTTTCCAGACCACCGCAACCAGAACGTACAGTTGAATTTCCACCATCAGCGCCCAAAGCGTCCCGTTGATGCTTTCTATCGCAAACGCCTGCAAAAAGGACGGCGTATAGGCCAGACCGACGCCCTGCACAACTGCCCAGGTCAGCAGATCTTTCCCATGCCCCGAAACGACGCCGGGAAGCAAAGAGAGCATCCCAATCGTCAGCACAATGTTGACCCATAGCGCCGGATACAACCGCAGGATCCGTTTTTGGGCAAATATTTTTCGGTTTTGTGTCCGCATCAGTGTCTCTCCCATCAGAAATCCGCTGATGCTAAAGAGAATAATCAAGCCGGGGAACAGTGTCAGCGCTCTTTTAAAGCCAAGCAGCAGTCCATCCCCCGGTCCGTCTTTTCCATATGTGAGCATTGTCAGATTCAGATAATGCGTGATCGCAATCTGCAGCGCCGCAAACAGGCGGAGAATATCCAGACTGTTCTCTGCAAAAACAAACTGCGTTGTATTTTTTCGTCCGGCTGCTCTTTCTGTCATCTCGCAGCCTCCTTTATGGTTGCAGCCTTCTCCTGTACTTCGGAGCAATTGCCAACCGTCGCTTTCTTCCCAAAGCTGCCATCCGCTGCTTTGGAACCGTGCTTCCAAAAAGCCCCCGGCAGCTGCCACCACCAGATCGCTTCCCCACCCAGCGGAAGCATTGCCGTCCAGTACGCTCCCAGCAAAAACAAGACATAATTGCGCGCCAGATAGACCGATACCGCATGTGCCTCGACTACCGTAAACAGCGCAAAGGACAGCACAAGAACAAAGCCCTGGGCATCCTTTAAGGTTCTGCAAACACACATCAGGAAAAACAGCAGCACCATACAGCATGCGCCCGGAATAATTCCATACCAGAAAAACAGGCGCACATAACCCATATCGAAATATTCCACATAGTTCGGATCACCGAACATCTTCCAGTTCCGGAGCACGCCGCCGCCGTTTTCAAAGGCATAAATACTGGAAATACGCCCGGTCAGGATCCTGTCAATCCTGACCACCCAGGCCGGCATTAGTTCATACCAGTTGGAAATATGCGCTGCGTACAAGGAAAAGACAAAGCCCGCCGCAACCGCTGCCATTCCGCCGATATAGACAACGCTGCCTTCGCGGATTTTTGAGGACTTGTCCATCACAAACGCCAGCACCAGCGTTGCCGCCATGACAAGAAACGTCGTCCGCGTCATCGTCGCAGCGTAAACGCCAACCGTCAGTACGCCGAGAAGCATCCAGTGCACCGGCTTCATTTTTTCATGGAACAGATAAACGCCCAGCGTCATCAGCGCCCAGATCATAATCGCAAGCGCATTGCTGTTACCGACGCCAAGACAAAGCCGCCTGCTGCCTTCTTTGATTCCATAGCCAGCGCCAGCGTCCCAAACCTCGCCCAAAACGCCCGCCAGCGAAAGCGCCGCCAGCACTGCCATTCCGGTAAGCGTCACATAAAAAACAACCCGCAGTGCCTTTTTGTGGTCAATCCCTTTCATCGACGCGACAAACACAACCGCACGCACCGCTTCATCCCGATCCGAGCTAAGATAACACAGCCCCGCAATGACTCCTGCCGCCAGCACAGCAAGCCATTCTTTTTTGGAATACTTCGTCACACAGAGCTTGCAGGCAAACAGCAGAAAGCTGACCCGGAACATCTGCCCTTCCAGAGGATTGATCCACGAACTCTTGTCCAGGATGACAATCAGAAGCTCCAAAAGAAGCCCTGCATAAAAGCAGATCCTGCCGAACTGTTCTATTTTTTCATTTTTCGTATGTGCAATCTGCTCTGCCATGCTGTTCCTTTCCTGTGGACAACCCTCTCTGACCGCTCCTTCTGGATACCGGCCCCATCAGACCATCAAAGGGCTGTCCGCTCTAAAACTTCGGATACTGCGCATTCGTCCCCGCCCATTTGTGGAACGCAAAGGGTGTGATCCCCTCAATCTCCGGAATCATCGTCTCATGCGCAAAATATTTTGCAACCTCCAACGGTGCAATCTTCATCCCCGCTGCCTCGATCAGATGATGATTCTTTACGCACAAAAAACCATCCTCATTCAAGGAACCGTGATCCGGCTCAAAGGGCAGATTTGCCTCCTTCGGAAAATTCACAAGCCTCCGGCTGCGGATTCCCACGCTGTTGCCGACCCGACACAGATTCCCGTTGATGTCCCGGTATGTGATATCATCCTTCGGAATCGGCCACGGAGAACCGATATAATCATAATCCAGGAACTCATCCCGCCACATCTCCGGATGCACGATAAACCCATCCGCATGCACCACCATAACAAAATCCGTATGGATATAATCTCCCAGCTCATAAAGCATCTTATAATTAAAACAGTCAATATTCGTCAGCTTAGAGGTATGTGCATACCGAATACCCTTCGGCAAAAAGAAAGGTTTCCGATGCGTGATCAGCACACAATCCCCAAAATCAATCTGACGCATGCTGTACTGCATCGCCTTGATCGTCTGCCGCACATTGACACTCGTCATCGCCATCAGCGTCACATTCGGAAGCTGCAGCCTGCCGTCTTTCCACTCCATAATAAATCCTCATTTCATCTTAAACCGCTGCCTGCGCTCCAACTGCCGCACAGACCGCTCATTTTCTACTATCATACTGCATCCGCCATACCAATGCAAGCAGGTCGCAGTTTCCTTCGGAAACTGTGACTGCCCAGCCCCATTTTAAATTTTGCTGCGCAAAAGGGGCTGTGCACTCTTGATTCACTTTCTCACGCCCCTGAACAGCAAGTGTTCAGGGGCTGCTTGCACACAGGCAACAGCTCCAAAGGAGCGCCTTGCCGTCCTCCTGCCAGCTATGTTTCAGCAGCAAACTCAGCCCTTGACCTTGACCTTTTCCCTTCCGCCTTACACAGCCAGGTCAGCCGCCGCGCGCTTTTTGCGCCGGCGCTGCCATTCCCGATCCGCCGTATGCAGACCATAGAAAAGCGCCGGTACTTAGGAAGCGTCTTTTGCTTCCTTATGTACCCGCTGCGCTTTTCTTCTGAGCGAAAGCGCGTCTGTATGGCGGACGGGAACGACAGCGCCCGGTGCAAAACAGCACAGCGGCTGACCGTCCGGACCGTCACTTTGGCATAAACCCGTCCCGGATATCGCTTCCCCGTAACTTCGTCCTCTCAGCCATCATCCGATATGCCGTCGCCGGAAAAGCGTCATAACTGATATTCTCCTGCCCGCCTGCCGGATAATAAACTATCAGACCGCCTTCCATTTCAAACGACTCCACCTCTACGCTGTCATAATCCTGCTGTACAACCCAAGCCGGGTCTGTCAGATGCTGCTTTCCCCAAACCAGATCAAACAACACATAATAATCCCAGTACATACTCAAACTGAAAAAGATCGCTGCGCAAAGAAAACCTGACGCAATCCGCACCGGCCCCATCTGCATCGGACGCAGCCATTCGCCAAATGCCATTAACGGAAAAATCAACAGAAACGCAAGCCCGTACCGGATAAACGGAGCGAGGAAAAACCAGCCTGCAATGCCGCCTAAAACCGCTGCATACACAACGACACGATCCCAGCATAACTTTTCTTTCCGGATTCGTTTCCACACAACCGACAACACTGCTGAAATCCCGGCAACCATATTGGCAATCAAAAGCATCATCTCATAACGATCCTTTTCTCCCCACCAGACGGGAAACCATGCGCTCACAGGATCATTGATTTTCGTCACATCATACAGACAACGTCCCCAAACCTTGATCTGATCCGAATCATTCTGAAGATAAGAAGCAGGAATTTTCCAGTCTACGGAAAACAGATCAATTGCTGCAAACGGATAAATCAGCCATCCGGAAATCAGCACATTCCGCACCAGCCACGGCGCAAGCACAACACAGCCACAAAGCAGATAGATTCCGATCTTTTTCCATTCTTTTGACCGAATCAGACAAACCGCCGGATACAGTGCAAGAATGACGAGCATTCCAGCTGAGAGCTTAAAAGTTGTCACACAGACAACCGCAACACAAAGCAGTGCATACAGATCTGTTTTTTCCCCGACTTTACCCTCTTTTTCACAGGCAATCGACGTCCACAGCGTTACAATAAAAAATACCAGATACATCGTCCCGAAATCCGTTGCCGGAGACATAATCCGCTCTGACACAACAATTGCATACAATAAAATTCCAACTCTGCATCCATCCGCCAGATGACTTTTATGCCGGGCAAAATTCTTCAGACCGTACAGCGCCCAGATACACAGAAATGCCTGCAAAAAGCCATTGGTTCCATGCAACGACTGCCCTACCAGCCATTTCATAGAAAAGGCAGCCGCATACGCAAGATATGCACTGTTATAAGCAAAATGCTGCTGCAGATTGCCAAGCCCTTTTACAAGCCCATACTCCTCATACCACCGAATCGCCTGAGCATGATAAATTCCGGTATCCGTATGCTGCAGCCCTCTGGATGCAAAATAAGCTGTCATCACTGCAAAAATCAGATAAAGAACACCTTCCCAGGAAAGACATATCTTCTTCACCCGGCTCCAAATCACCAGAAGCTCTTTCCTGCACCAGTATGCACATGCTGCTGCCGCCGCCAGCAAAATCAAATGAGCAGCCATAAAAACCTTACCGAAAATGCTGACCGTCTGGGCATAAACAGTGATCGCCACGATCCCGGCAAGCTCAGTACCTGCCAGACCATAGACAATCTTCTTCCTGCCTGTCAACAAACCAATGCCTTTTAAAACACCAGCTCCGATGCAACTATTCACTATCCCAATATATCCCCATAAGATTAAGAGTTCTGCCACACCGCACCTCCATAATCAAATCTCAACCGCCAGACAACGCACTCCTGAATCACTTTCTCACGTCCATGAACAGCCCGTGTTCATGGGCTGCTTGCACACAGTGCACACAGGCAACAGCTCCAAAGGAGCGCTTTGCCGTCCGCAGAACGCCACCAGCAAACTCAGCCCTTGACCTTGACCTTTTTCCTTCCGCCTTACACAGCCAGGTCAGCCGCCGCGCGCTTTTTGCGCCGGCGCTGCCGTTCCCGATCCGCCGTATGCAGACCATAGAAAAGCGCCGGTACTTAGGATGCGTCTTTTGCATCCTTATGTACCCGCTGCGCTTTTCTTCTGAGCGAAAGCGAGTCTGCATGGCGGACGGGAACGACAGCGTCAGGTGCAAAACAGCACGGCGGCTGACCGTCCGGTCTAGTGCTCCTCTGCCGCCAGCGTCGTCTCCACGATCTTTCCGTTATCCACCTTGTAAATAATATCGCACCCCGCGATCGTCCGCAGCCTGTGCGCAATGATCACCAGCGTCTTCTTTCCATGAAAGCTCTCAATTGCCTCCATAATCGCCGTTTCCGTATCGGTATCCAGCGCACTCGTCGCCTCATCAAATACCAGAATCTCCGGATTATGATACAGCGCCCTCGCAATACCAAGACGCTGTCTCTGACCGCCGGAGAGACGCACACCCCGCTCCCCGATCTCCATATCCAGCATACCCGGCAGCTCCTTTACAAAATCCTTCAACTGGGCTTCTTCCAGCACATGCCATACGCGCTCATCATCGATATCCTCTTTTGCCACACCAAACGCTATATTTTCGCGGATCGAATCATCCGTCAGATAAATGGTCTGCGGAATGTAACCGATATGGGACAGCCAGGATGGATAATTTTCAAAAATATTTCTTCCATCGCATAAAATCTCGCCGCCCTGTACCTGCAAAAGTCCCATTAAAATATCGATTGCGGTACTCTTTCCCGCACCGGAGGGTCCCATCACGCCCACCGATTTTCCAACGGGTACAAGCATCTGAGCATGATCCAGAATCACCTTGTCACTTTCGGGATAAGTATAGCTGACGTCCTCCATGCGGATTTCTTTTTTCAGCTCCATCGGAGGCGTATGGGAATCATAGTCTTTTTCATATTTTCCATGCAGACGATAGGATGTGAAGTCTACATTTTCATAAACATAATTCACGCTTGGCTCATAGAACGCAATATTGCTCATATGCGTGTTGATCCGGTTTACCGACGGCATCAAGCGCATCGCCGCTACTGCAAACGCGGAAATCTGCGGCACAAGCTCCGTCATGTCCGCGCTGTTTAAAATACAGATTGCAAGATATCCCAAAATACCGCAGATGCTCAGCGTCTCCAACAGCAGACGCGGCATGTTGTTAAGCACTGCATATTCTGTCGTCAGCTTCGCGTTCTCCTGAGAATATTTTCCGAAGCTCGATGCAAAATAATGCTCTTTATTTAAAATCTTTACATCCTTGATTCCGTAAATAGACTGCAGACGCCATTTTCCCATCTGACTCTGCAGCCGCTGGGAGGTCCGCCCCAGCCGGTTTAAGGTAGGCTTTAAAATTTTCAGAATTACAACCGTCGTTCCCCCCATGACTACAACAATAAAAATCGTCATCGTCGGGTTTGTTACAAGCAGCGTCACACACAGAACCGCCGAAACCATCAACTCCGTCGCAAGCTGAATATATTCCATCAGAGTTGTGAATACCTTCGGCACATCACCGTCAATCGTACGGAAAATCGTAGGAATGTCCGCATTTAAATAGAATTCATAGGGACGGTTCAGATATTCCTCCAGCATGTAGCTGATCGTGTTGGACTGATTCGTGTTGACAAAACGGGACTGTACATATGTCTGCAAAAGCAGATAACCGTTTTTGATAAAATAAACTGCAATGATCACACCGATCAAAAACAGCAGCCACTGATTCGGTGTATCAAAATGAATCCATCGTTCCAAAATCTGAATATACCACTTATTCAACAACTGATCCGGTGCCATTACCCCCTCAACCACCGGCATGATCAGCCCGACACCGATCATTTCCATCAACGCACCGATAAAAATCATCACGCCGAGTCCCGCAACCTTCCGCTTCTGATCTTTATTCAAAATATGAAGCAGCTTTTGTAAAATCTGAACCATCCTGACCTCCATTTTTCATGCGAACCGCTTTTTTCCAAACGCTTCCCGAACTTTGCGCTTTGCAACACCGATATAAAACACAAAATCATCCCGCCGCTTCTTCGCAGCCGCCTTCTCATACTCCTTCTTTGGAATCCCATAAGGCGCCAGCGACGCAAACGGCATCTTATATTTCAACGCGATCTGAATAAACTTCTGCCGATATTTTTCTTCTGAAAGCAGGGAAAACTCCTGCATCACAAACCCATACTCGAAAATATTTAACGTTCCGTCCGTCCGACAGCTCTCCGTCAGCTGATTCTCACTGACCCCGATACTGACAAGAGGCTCCTTACTCACCACAAACCTCGGATTCTTCTGAAGCAGACGCATATAAAATTCCACATCCACGATCCACGTCAGCTTCTCCTCATACTCCGGCGCGCCCTTCCGGTAAATCGTCGCGCTCGGCGCCCCAATATAATCCCCGATATAAAGATCCCGCCAATCCTCCGAGATCATCTTCAAATGCTCGTCGCTGATGGCCCGGTCAAACTCCTCTCCCATTCGGTTTCCGACACCATCCAACATCACCTGCCGACTCCCGCAAAACGCAAGATCCGCCTCCGGATGCTCCTCCAGCATCTCCACAAACCGCGCCAGACAATCCCGATCCGTGAACCAGTCATCGTGGTGCATAATCTTGATATACTCACCCGAAGCATGCCGCACCGCCTCGTTCCAGTTCCCTGTTGCACCTTTACGAACTGCATTCCGAACATAAACCATCCCCGGAACCTCTGCCCTACGTACAACCTCCTCCACAGACCCGTCCGGAGAATCATCCGTCACAACCACCTCATAATCCGTAAAAGACTGCACCTTTACCGACTCCAAAAGCCGCTCTACACCAACCGGATTCTTATACGCCGGCACACAAATCGAAACCTTCACCATCCAAAACTCCTAACTGCTCCATCCAAACGCCCTACACCACCAGACAACAGCTCCACCGAAACGCCTTGCCCTCCTCCACACACAGGCAACAGCTCCGCAGGAGCGCTTTGCCGTCCTCTACACACCCCACAAATTCAGCCCTTGACCTTGACCTTCACGCCCTTGACCTTGACCTTCCATCCGCCCGACACAGCGCCTCTTGTCCGCCCATTCGGCAGTTTTGCGGACGTTCCCGGAGACTGCGTGCTGCGACCGGCACTTGGTCTGGATGCAGACAAGCGGACCGTCTCAAAACGCCGGTGCTTGGGCTGCGTACTATGCAGCCCTACGCACCCGCTGCGTTTTGAACCGAGCGAAAGCGAGTCCGCTGCTGCACCAGACCAAATGCCGGACACAGCACACAGACCAGGGAACCGCCCGCAAAACTGCATGCGGGCGGACAAGAGCCCTCCCTCAACGACCCAGGATGCGGTCAAAAAAGGACTTCTTCTCCGGATACATCAAATACTGGTACTCCTCCAGATGCTCCCTCAAATACACCGGATAGCTCTCATCCACCGGCACAATCTGAAAATCCGTACTCCTCCCCAGAATATCCTCATGATTCCGGATCTTCTTCTTCACCTTCGACAGCGTTGCCCGATTATTATACTCCTGATGTGCCGCGCTCTTGATCTTGTATTTGACACGATCCTCCACAGACTCGTCCTTACCGCCGCCCATATAGGAAAAATGCCAGCCGCCGTCCGCAACGCGCACCATCAGCTCCTTTTGCTTGCTGTCCCGCAGCTGCTCCGTCGTAAACCGTTTTAACATTCCATAATTACAGATCTTTGTTCCAAGCCACCTTCTGTCTTTTCCGGTAAAGCTCTCAAACTCACCCGTAATGGACAGCAGGCTTCCGGAGGTTTCTTCCATATTCAGATAACAGTAAAAATTCCGCTGCGCCAGCGCATAGATTTTGCTGCCGTCAAAATCTGCCAGAACCTTTTTTACTGCTTCCGGATTCGGGATTTCATCGACGTCAGAGAAAATGACGATATCATCGTCCTTTGCACCTTCAAGACCGCGCGCCACTGCACACTTCTGGTGGCTGTCCCGCATAAAAGCACTCGTATCCATCGGCGTATCATCCACAACCTTGTGAATGATTTTGTCTTCAAACTCCTTGAACATTTCCCGGTTTTCCTGGAAATATAACGGCTTTTTCTCGCCGGAAAAGGTTACAGTTGCCTCGCTGATGACAAATTTGTCCACAACATCGTTTAAAACATGCATACGCAGCTTTAAAATATCGAGCTCGTTGAAAAACTGAAAACAATCATATACCATAACTCTCTCTCCTTTATTCTTCCGGTTCGGACACGGTAATTCTGTCTTTTCCGTAATAATCCATCAGCGCCAGATTCAGCCAGTAGCCCCGGTCGCCCTCATTGGTCACATCGTCGATATATAACAAATACGGTTCCACGGAAAGCGGTGTGATCGTGATTTCCGGTTCCCCGTTTGTATACAATTCCAGGCGCGCGTTGTTTTCCGCCGCATACTCCGCCGCCTCACCATTTAAAATAGAACGCACGGCAGAAACGGACGTATACGTATTTTTATCCGCCGCAAAGAGGAAAATCACACCCATCGCAATCAACGTCACGGCATAAAACGCACTCTTTGTTTCTTCCAAAAGCTCCAGCAGCCTGTAAAAAAATCCCTGCCGGGACTGTGGAAGCTGCTCGGACTGCTTTCGCTGCCGGGACTGCGGAAGCTGCTCGGACTGCTTTCGCTGTCCTGGCTGCTTTAGCTGCCATGCCCAACCACATCCATTGAGCAAATTAAAGAACACCAGCAAATACAGCACCACGCGCATCACATTTTTGCAGCGATCGGGTCCCTCGCTGGACGTCGCATACAACGTCGGCGTGAACATCGCGCAGAAAACACAAAAGCTTAAAAAGACTGCATACAAGGGTTTCAAAAACTTTCCTTCTGCCTGCTTTGCCAGCCGGTAAATCGCAGGAATCAGCATTGCAAAGCCAACCAGCACCATCGGTGTCAGCCATTCCGTCACATACACAATTCCCCAGTAAAAGGACATGACAATCGCTTTTACCGCTCCCATACTCTCCGCCGTATCTTCCCGAATCAAATTGCCTGGTGCCAGCACGTTAAACGCAAAACCGACCAGGCTGCAGACAAGCGGAAACAAAAACCAGAAACGGTTTTTCTTTTTCCGGAAAAACTCCCATGCCGTCAGCAGTACGATCAGGATCACCGACTGTAAGCCGGTCAACAGGTTTGCCCCGCCTAACAGTGCGCACAGAACGGCAGAAAGGATCATCCAGAGGATTTTCTTTGATTTCTGTTCCGACGTTTCCAGGCAAAGCAGCGCAGACACTGCAAAGAACAGAACAGCCTCCATGAACACATAATGCAGCGAGCCGTTATACCAATACAGCGCAAGCACCGGCGAAACGAAGGTCTGAAAGGTCAGGAATAAAACAGTCAGCGTACAGATTCCACGCAGATAACGGTTTTCTTTTGCCCGGCTAATGTATCGGCAAAGCACGGTATGCATCAACACACAGATGCTGCCGCCGAGCATTCCTGCCATAAGAAAGGTGGTCAGGAAATACCATTTTTCCCCGAAAATTCCGGGCGTCAGGGTCATGAGGAAAATGGAGAACCAGGTTCCCTGCCACAGCTCCCAGGTTTCCTTTGTCACGGCAAGGGCTGTTTTCAGCACTTCCCCAAAGGAATGGGTCCCATTCCACACTCTATGTGTCTCCAGGCCATAGGTGAAGTCATCGCAGTTCGGGAACGCATAGCGGGACAGGTATAAAACCGGCACCATGCTTGCGATAAAAACGACCAGTAGTATTCGAAAAAGCCATTTCTCAGGCTCTGTTTTCCATTGCTTCAAAATCTGCACGCCAAGTTCTCCTTTTCTCACTTCTGCTGACCGGTCAGCCGTCTTTTCAGGCTTCTGACCGCGCGCCCGCCAAAATACGCCGTATAAGCTGCTTTTGCCTGGATTTCTCCCAGACGATACGCCATGCCGTCCGGCTTTTCATGATGTTTTGCAAAAAATTCGCTCTGCCTGCGGTAGGTTTCCAGCTCCTCCCGGCACGCCTGTGCATCGTAGAGCTTTCCGTCCCTGCCAAGATACTCAAATCCTGTATAAATATTCTGCTCCGAAGCCCAGTAACCATTCGAAACATTGTGACGCGCCCAGTATTTCGGTGCAATCACCTTCTGTACCGTCTCCGACGTAAACGCCGGGAAGCAGGCAAAGGAAGAGTTGGAAATAATCAGGTAACGTGCGTTTTTGACTGTCACATAATCCCCATGCACCGGAAAATGATATGCCGGAATACCTGGTAAAAGCTTATGTGCCATCGTCACATCGTCCGTCACGATCATAAATTCCATGTCACTGCGGATTTTTTTCATCTGTGCCATCCCATCCGTCCAGTATTTTTTCCGTAAAAACAATGCCGGTTCGGACGCATATTCCCCGCCGCGCAGGTTCAGCACGCACAGGTTGTCCCTCGTATATTCGTAGGAATCAAACTCCGGCTTTACCTTCAGCCATTCCTTTAACTGCTCCCGGTTCGTTGCAAAATAGCTTTCTGCCTGCAGATTACCCATCAGGAGCGTGCCGTCTTCTACATCGAAAACGCCCCGGTCTTCTCCCGCCACATAGCAGCCGTGCTCCAGATCATGCCGGCAGGCGCCCGTGTAGATCCGTTCTTCTTTTTCCTCATAAACGCGTGTAAAATCTTCCGGTTTTGCTTCTTCTCCCATCCAGAGATCCAGAAAGGGCTCGGAATTGTTTCCGGTCAGACCGTTTAACAGGGTTTCCTTTCCGGGTACGCCGAATGAAGTTTTTTTCTGCTCCGCAATACTGCGGGCTGTCACATAACAAAACAGCCGGTTGCCAAGCCCCTGCCCCTGCAGGATCTGCGTTCCTATCATAACATTCCTCTCTATTTTCCAAACGATGCCATCAGACAACCTATCGCCCAAAATCATCGCTGATTTACTGCATAAATCCCGGATATTACACTCGAATCATTTCATCCGTATAAATATCGCAGCAGTCGCGCCCCTTCATCCATTTTTCCGGTGCAATCACGAGCTTGTCCTTGCCATTATCCAGCCACGCGCCCCACCAGGAAAAGGAGCTGTTCGCCAGAATGTGGTTTTTACAGCAGCTCATCAGGTACAAATCCTGCTCTCCCGCCTGCTCGCTGTTTCCCTCCACCGGGACAAATTCCGAACTGCAAAAATGCTCCTTCGTCCACTCCATATCATTGGAAAACAGGAAAAATTTCACATCCGGCTTTCTTTTTCGGATCTCTGCGACCGCGCGATGGTAGTAATCCAGATCGCAGATTCCGCCAAACAGCGCCTGATTGGCGGGTGTGAGGTAATCGCCCCGTCGGATGTGGACACTCACTGACTCACATTCCTTCATCTGCTGCTCCATCGCTGCCGATTCTTTTGTCAGAGTAAGATTTCGGAATGTGAACGCTTCCCGCACCTGATCTTTGATATCGGCAAAATACCGTTCCGTCTGAAAATATCCCAACAGCAGGGCTGGCTCGCGCCGCAGTATCTCCGGATCGTAATTGCACGACGCTTCCCGGTAGGACAAATCCTTCCTGCCGCACAGCAGCCGCCTGGCACGATGGAGGGGACTCATACTGGAATCGGTGATCTGCTCATACTCCTGTTTTGTCATGCGCTCATAGGAAACACCGAATACAGAAAGCTGATTGACCCGCTGCTTTTCCTGTGCGCCATAACAGGTTACGTCGTCGATTCTGACGTCTTTTCCCATTGATTTCAATTTTAAATACAGGGCATACTCAAACATCTGATTGCCCAGGCCACCCGAAAGCTGCACTCCTACCATAGTTTCTGTTCCTTTGAATAAAATTTTCTACCTCTGTCTCCGATTCGCCATCGCAACCTTGATCGGAATCAGGAAAGAATCATTCAGTCTCATCGCTGCCCGGTACAATATCGGTGACTTCAAAAACAGCTTCATTTTCCGGTATTCCTGACTGCTCGCCTGGGGAATCCCATAGACTGCTGCATAGCAGTCTTTTCCTGCTTCTATTTTCTGCTGCAAAAATGCCTTATGTTCTTTTTTCTTTGGATCCTGGCTTCTGCAGACCGCCGTATAGAATAACAGCAGTCTTTTATATAAAAAATAATCCTGCAAAAGTGCCAGATCCTCCCTACCGATCTCCCGTAAAAACGCACTGCGCTCATAAAAATTCGGAATCAGATCATTAAAGGTCTTCTCGTTCAGGCCGATATTCGTGGTGCTCGTCGTCCGACTGCACACATAATTGTACATCGCCCAGTCCAGATACACGCTGCGCCTCGATTTTGCCAACAGTCGGATGGTAAAATACATATCCTCATACAGGCTTTTTGGAAACCTCAGCCCGTCGCTCAACGAACGTTTCCAAATCTTGTTCCAGACCGCCGTCTGAATCAGCCACGCTTCGTCCTCTTCCAGATATTTTGCCAAAAGCTCCTGCCCTTCAAACACCGCTGCCATCGGCGTGGACAAATCCACTCTTCGGTTTTCGTAAATTTTCCGATACCGGCAGACCGCAAGATCGGCGTCCTGCTCCATCATCGCCGCCAGCAGTGTCTCATACATCTGCGGCTCAATCCAGTCGTCGCCGTCCACAAAGGTCAGGTAATCGCCTTTTGCCTCCAAAAGTCCGGTGTTGCGCGCGCTGTAGGCTCCGCCGTTTCTTTGATGGACAACCCGCACCCGCCCATCCTTTTTTGCATATTCATCGCAGATGTGTTCACTTCCATCCGTCGAACCGTCATCTATCAAAAGGACTTCGAGATTATGATGGGTCGAAGAAAGAATCGAATCCACCGCTTTGGGCAGATATTCCCGGATATTGTAAACCGTCACAATGACCGAAATCAGCCCGGTCTGCTCGCCTTTCTTTTGCTTTTCCGGCTGATACTGTTCCAATTTGCGCATGGGTTCTTGTTCCTCCCTTCTTCTCCTTGCTTCAAAAATGCCTCTGCTCCGACTGTTGCTGTCCCTTTTGATCGCAGCAGCGCTGTTTCTCAGTTCCCTGCCTTACGGTTTCCTATATTCCTGCTCCAGCCAGTCCTCAAACCGCAGAATGTGCCAGATCTGCTTACGCCAGATTCCACGCTGTGTAAAATCCTTCCACAGCCGCGTCACCATTTCCGGGTCAAAATAACCTTCCTGACGGATTCTATCCTCCTTTAACAGACTCTCTGCCCAGGCGTAGAGCTCCGGCTCCTTTAACCATTTCTGGATCGGGATCGAAAACCCCTTTTTCGGACGTTCCATCAACTCCCTGGGCACATGGCGGTACAAAACGTCCCGCAATACAAGCTTGCCTCTGCCGTTTTCCCATTTCATCCACACCGGCAGACTCCATGCAAACTCCACAACGTCCTTGTCCAGCATCGGCACACGGCTTTCCAGTGAGACTGCCATTGCCGTCCGATCCACCTTTACCAGAATATCATCCGGATGGTACATCAGCAGATCCATCAGCATCAGATTGTGCTGCACATCCGCCAGGTATCCGCTTTCGTAGGTTTCAAAAATGCTCCTCGCGCTTCCTCTTTCTTTTGCAATCTTTCCAAGAAACGGCTCGGAAAGATCAGAGCGCGCATACAGCTCTTCTGCATTATGCGCCGATAATAACATGCCCCGGATCTGGTTCGTTTCCTTTTTGGAAAAAGCTCCGTCCGTCAAAAAATATCCTGCTGCACTGCGCACAGGCTGCGGGATTTTCCGGATTTTATTCCACGCGTTCGTGATCGACTGATAGGTTCCATATCCACAAAACAGCTCGTCCCCGCCATCGCCGCTCAAGGAAACCGTCACATGCTCCCGCGTCAGCTTGCTGACCAGATAGGTCGGGATCTGGGAGGAATCCGCAAAGGGTTCCCCAAACATGTGGCTCAATTTGGGCAAAATTGCTTTTGCATCCTGCTCCGTAATAGTCAGCTGCGTATGCTCTGTCCCCAGATGCGCAGCGATGGCAGCAGCAGCCTCCGCTTCATTGTAGGCGGCATCCTCCATCCCAATTGTGAAGGTTTTAACCTTCCGGTCAGAAATCGACTGCATCAGGGAAACGACAGTAGAGCTGTCGATTCCTGCTGACAAAAATGCTCCCAGCGGCACGTCTGCCATCATCTGACCGCGGATACTCTCCGTCAAAAGCCGTTCCAGCTCTTCCGATGCTTCCTGCCTGCTTCCGGTAAAGGGCTGCTCCTGTCCTTTTTTTGCAGTTTCTGCCATTGACCAGTAGGTTTCGATCCTCCAGTCCCGATAGGGCTTTTCCAGACGCAGGATTTTTCCCGGCTCTAACTTATAAATACCCTCATAAATTGAATACGGTGCCGGAATATATCCGTGGATCAGATACAAATCCAGCACGTCTTTGTTAATTTTTCCACAAAAATCGGGAAGAGCCGCGATTGCCGTCAGCTCGGAGGCAAACACAAAGCTCCCGTTCACCAGCCCATAATACAGCGGTTTTTCCCCAACTCTGTCCCGCAAAAGCCAGAGCTGTTCTTCTTTCCTGTCATAAAGTGCGATGGCAAACATACCCTTGCACAGACAGATCCCCTCTTTTACGCCATAGGCTTCCAGAGCTTCGAGTAAAATCTCCGTATCCGAGCTTCCATGCAGTGCTCCCAAAAGTCCTTCCCTGCGCAGCTTTTTTTCTATCTCCCGGCAGTTATAGATTTCGCCATTGTAGGAAATCACAAACCGTCCGCTATGGGAAACCATGGGCTGTGCACCGCTCGGCGACAAATCCAGAATGGAAAGTCTCCGATGTCCCAACGTCACGTCCTGACTGTCGTTACACCAGCTGCCCTCTGCATCAGGTCCGCGGCTTATCAGCTGCTCTTTCATCCGTTCCATATCCTCCCGCCAGGTTTTCTGACGGTTGCAAAATCCTGCAATTCCGCACATCGGGACAGCCTCCTTTCTTTCAGTCTGCGACCTCCGGTGCCCAGTTTTCTTCTTCGATATCCTTCCGGCAGCTTGCCTCTGCCTCGCTCTGCTTCTGCTGATACAGCTCCCAGGCGCTGTCCCAGCTTTCGTAGCCCTGCACGCTGCGTCTGTCCGGCAGCTCGTAATGACTGTCCAGATACTGTCGCAGAAACTCCGTGCACTTTCCTTCGCCGAGGGCGTTTACATGTCCGCCGTAATCATAAAAATCCGTCGAAAAATCCAGCCCAATCTCGTCAATATGCTGATTGAAATCCAGTACCGGATAGCCGGCGGCTTCAATCCGTTCTGTCAAGTCGTTGAACTTCATCCGCGCCTCTTTTTCCATCCCATACGGCGACAGGATAAACAGCGCGTCCTTGCCGGTCGAATCGATATAGGAAAGCAGATCGTCCAAAACCGCTAACTGCTCTTTGGCAGGCTCCATTTTTTCTGTCACATCAGAATAATCCGTCCAGTCCACCGGGCCCACTCCCGTTTTGATTTCCAGACCCTTTAACAGATTTTTCTTTTCATAGCGCCAGCACGCCAGCTGATCCGGCAAAAAAAGCGTTTTCCAGTTGGAATGATATTTGAAAATATCAAAATAGTAGGTGTAGCGTTCGCTCCTGTCGCTAACGAGCGCATTGATTGCATCCACACGGTTTTTCGAATATTTCAGGTTATCTGTCACTCCGCGCGTGAATACCATCGTATCCTCCCATTCCTCGTCCGGCATGGAAAACATCCGCATCTCAATGATAAACAGCGACGGGTCCTGGGTTTTTTGCGCCTCTTTGAGCAAATATTTGATCGCTTTGGGGCGCTGGTTATTTGTCGAGAGCGGATACGCTGCAATGCCGCTTTTCCCGTAGAGCGCAGGCGCGCTGTAATAAGGATACACCGGGCTCGAACCCACCAGGATCGCATCAATCGTATTTTCTTTTTCCGCATAAAATCCGGTAAAACGGTCCTTTACATCCCCGTTTGTCCGAATGATGTAAGTCACCGTCACCAGAAGCCAAAGGAAAACGGCCAGAAAAACAACCGCTTTCAGTGCCTGTTTTTTTGTCATTGTAATCTCCATTTTGCATACGAGCCTGTGCTGTGTATGCAGTCCCGCCGGACACGTCTGACTGTCCGGTCAGTCCTATCACACCTTGAAATTCTGATAAATAAATTCGGACGCGCTGTAACCCGGTCCGTATTTTCCCAGCAAAATCACATAAAACAGCAGCGCATACAGTGCGATCCAGCGCAGCCAGATCGGCTTTTTCTCCAGGGTAACGCGCATATCCTCTTTCTGGTTATGGATCGTAACCCATGCAGAGAACAGAATCGAAACCGCCAGAATCATCAGCTCTGTCCAATCCAGTCCCAGACCCGACAACACGCCGTTTCCAAACAGCTGCAGTCCCAGGCCCGATACGCCCCGTCCGAGCACCCGAAGGGCATCCGGAACCGTCGCGCTTCTGAAAAAGACAAGTCCGATCATGACAAGGAAAAAGGTGCGCACGCGCTGAAACAGGATAAATCCTTTCTTTTCCTTTTCGATATGAAAAAAGGCTCTCCACTTTACAAACAGCGGCTCCATCAGCTTGCCGGAAACGATATAAAACCAGTGCAGCAGACCGCAGCCGATGATAAACGTCCACGCGCCGCCGTGCCAGTATCCGATGGTAAACCACAAAATCAGCATGGCGAGAAACGTCGTCGCCTGCTTCGCGCCCTTTTTGCCCAGCTTTCCTTTCAGCTTCTTGGGAAGATTCATGAAAAACTTCGTCCGAAGCAGCGGATAAAACAAATAGTTTTTCAGCCAGTCGCCCAGGCTGATATGCCATCTTCTCCAGTATTCCTCGATGCTTCTCGATAAAAACGGCGCAGAAAAGTTTTCCGGCAGCCGGATACCGAAGCACTCGGAGATACCCAGCACAATATCCATACAACCATCGAAATCGGTGTAAAGCTGCATTGTAAAGGCTGCCGCACCCACCCAGATCGAAACGCCGCTGTACTTTTCATAGTTGTTAAAAATTTCATTTGCCAGGATCGCCGTCCGCTCGGAAATGACCAGTTTTTTGAAAAATCCCAGGAGCATCCGCTGCATGCCGAAGGTCACATTCCGGTAATCCAGCTTGTGTCCGGTATACATCTGTTTTTCCATGTCGCTGTATTTCATGATCGGGCCGGAAATCATCGTCGGGAAGTAGCAGCCGAACAGCAGCAGCTTTCCATAGCTGCGCTGCACCGGTCCGATTTCATAATAGACATCGAACAAGTATCCCAGAAGGGTCAGTGTGTAGAAGGAAATTCCCATGGGCGCCAGCAGCCCGAGATGGAAGAATTTCAGCGTGCACAACAGACCGACACAAAAAAGGACAGCACAAATAAGAGCAGCCAGTTTTTTCTTCTGCTCTTTTGCCCTGTCTATCAAAATAGCTGCGCCCCAGACAGCTCCTACAGCTGCCATCGGGTACAGAATCAAATACCACGCATGGCTGTCACGCACCTCTGCCGATGTCAAAAAGTATCCAATGCTTAGAAGCAGTAAAAGCGGCCACTGCACTTTTTTCGGAACCAGATAATACAACAGCAGTGCAAGTGCAAACAGGCACAGGAAGTAAAAGGAAGTAATACTCATCCTTCACCAGCTCCCGGTTTCAGACCTTCTGCAGAATGATATCTGCCATTTCGCCTACATTTTTCATCGTTACGATCTGTCCCATGGAAAACTTGATGCCAAACTCGCTCTCTACAGCCGCCATCAGGTTGATATGCTCCAGGGAGTCCCAGCCGTCGATATCCTCTGCAGTCGTGCCTTCGTCAACCGTAATGTCTTCCTCGTCAAATACATCCCGGAATACTTCGTTTAAACGTTCAAAAACTTCTTCTCTGCTCATTTATAAACCCTATCTGTCTGATCAGATTCCTTTCTGCGTCGCTTGTTTTTCTTTCGTGCTCTTCTCCGCTCACGAGCCCGCGCTGGCGCGCTTTCCCGCCTGCTTCGCAGGCTGCTCGTTCGCTAATGGCACGAGAAAATCAAATGCCGCTTTCTGCGTCGCTTGTTTTTCTTTCGTGCTCTCGTCTGCTCTCGAGCCCGCGCTGACGCGCTTCTCCGCCTGCTTCGCAGGCTGCTCGTTCGCTAATGGCACGTGAAAAACAAATGCCGCCTTCGGCGTCGCTTGTTTTTCTTTCGTGCTCATTACATTATAGCATGTCCCCATGTATTATACCAGTTTCTTTTTTCCGGCGATTTTCTGGAAGTAGTCTGCCCATTCTCGGTTGACCTTTTCCGGAAGGTATTCTGCCTGAAGCTTTGCCGCATTTTTTCCCATTTGCTGCATCAGATCAGGATTTTCCAAAAGTTTTGTCAGTCTGTCTGCCAGCGCGTCCGAATCGTCCACCGGTACTAAGAATCCGTTTTCTCCATCACGGATCAGATCCTTTGGACCGCCGCAGGGGCAGTCCGTCGAAATACAGGCTGTGCCCAGCGACATTGCTTCGATCAGGGTGTTGGGCATTCCCTCCGTAAAGGAGGTCAGCACAAACCCATAGGCCTTTTCCAGTTTTTCCGGGACGTCCGTAATCCTGCCCGGCAGCAAAATCCGTTCTGACATGTCAAGGCTTCTGACCTCTTCTGTCAGCTCTCTGCGCAGGGGTCCGTCTCCGTACAGAATCAGGCGTGCGTCCGGGAATCGCTCTGCAATTTTACAAAATGCCCGGATTGCCATTCTCTGGTTTTTATTTTCGTCCATCCGTCCGACTGCAACAATATCCTGCGGGCGGTCTTCCTCATACCGTAGCCGCACAAATGCCGGATTCAGGGAATTTTTCAGAATCACGCATTTTTTCTGCAGCGACGGTTGAAAAAAACGCACTGCATCCGCCGTCTGCATCACGATTCCGTCTGCCGCGTAAAACAGTGTTTTTGCAAGCAGACGCATCCCCTTCGTCGGATACTCCTCTGTAGGCTCCGCCACGACGGAAACCACAACCTTCGTCGGCAAAAAAGCATTCGCCAAAAGTGCCATAAAATTGTTTTTGCCGATCGTAGACAGCACGACATCCGCATGGATGTCTTTGAAGATCCTGCGCAGCTTTTTGTAGCGTCGAAACAGGTTCACGATCCGGCCGCCCTCTTCCTCCGGCGTCAGGTCGGAGATCACGCGGCGTACCCCTGCAGGCAGCTCGTATTCATTTTCTTTTTTGTACTGCGTTACCATCGTCACATTGCAGCCCTGCTCCAGAAAGTAGGTTGCAAGGTTGACAAAAACGCGTTCGGCGCCTCCTTTTTTCAGGGAGCCGATATAAAATGCAACACTGCCCATGTTGTACCTCCTAAAGACTTTCTTCCGCAGTCCATTGTCCATCCGGCGCATGTCTGCGAGTCATCGAGCGGTCTGCATCCCTTTGCAGTCGGCAGACTCGCTTTCGCTCGGTTCAAAACGCAGCGGTCGCATAAGGCTGCAAAAGACGCAGCCTAAGCGCCGGCGTTTTGAGACGGTCTGCCGATCTTTGCAAAGGGATGCAGACCGCTCGCTGCTTCGCAGCATTGCGCCTGGATGGACAGGACTCTGCGGAAGAAAGGTGTGTTCTCGTGCGTGATGCCCCGCGATCGCCCGTTGGGCGGATGCTCGGCAGAAGGGAATCTTGAATTGTTCTGTCTACAACAGTTCTATTCTGCTTGTTCTTTTTTTAACTAACGCAAACAATTCTATAATCTGTCAACTTTTCAGTTGCAGATACATTCCACACTTGCTACAATCGGAATATGAGTGCTGTCATAACGGTAGGCGGTTAGTCCTTCTACAGAGGGACTGTGACCCTCTGATTACATAGAAACCCAACAGGGAATCCACTGGAAAGGAGGGCTAAGCCATGAGTATTGTCGATTTTATAGCAGTAGTAAGCTTCGGCTTAACCTGCTTTGGTCTGGGATATACCATTGGCAAAGATAGCAAGTCACAAAAATAGCCGCCCTGTCTGGTAAACTAAGCGGCAATTTTTGTTTGTCAATTATTTAGTCAGGCTAACCGTCTATCGGCAGCACTCTTTTTCTATAATCATAGTATCATGCATCTATAAAAATGTCAAAAAATTTATTGTCCTGACTAATCAATAACCATTTAAAAACGAAGCCGAGCATAATGCTGCGTCTTTTGCAGCATTATGCACCGCTTCGTTTTTACTGAGCGAGAGCGCGTCCTGCAGGCATTGGCTTCGCATGACGTCCTGCGGACGGCGCTGTTGCTGCCGGGCGAGCTGGGGCGGGGCTGTTGCTGCCGGGCGGCAGACTCACGCCTGCAAATAGCGTTCTGCCCATTGCTGGAAGATGAAGAACGCCCAGATGATCCGGGAGTAATTGCTTCCGGTGTAGGCTCCGCCGTCCCCGGCACCAATCCAGTCTGCAATCAGCTTTGAGGCTGCGTCCGCGTCGAACAGCCCCTGTTGTTTCAGGAAAGCCGGCGACGCGTAGTCGGTCAGCTTATCCTTGAGGGGTCCTCTCAGCCATTTGTCCAGCGGGACAGAAAACCCTGTCTTTTTACGATCCAGTAATTCTCGCGGAATATAGTCGTAGGCAATCTCTTTTAAAATATATTTCTGGCAGCCGTTGTGATCCTTAAAGGAATGGGGCAGCCGGAAGGAGTATTCCATCACCCTCTGATCCAGGATCGGGCATCTGGCTTCCAGTGAATATTTCATGGAAGCACGATCCACCTTGCAGAGAATGTCCCCCGGCAGGTAGGTGTCCATGTCCAGGAGCATCCGGCGGATCTGCCAGTTTTTCACATGATAATCCAGCTCACGGTCAAAGCGCACCTGATCTGATCCAGTCAGGCTTTTCACACAGGCCAAATATTTATCCGAACACAACTGCGTTTTATAGCGTTTGTCCCGGTTTTGTGCAATTGTTCTTACGGAAAATGGTAAACGTCCCAGCAGGTTTACCTGCTTGAGTCCGGGCAGCCGGGAAATACCGTAAACCAAAGCGCCCGCTGCGTCCAGCTTCTGCGCCTGTCCGAGTTTTTGGTACATCTGGTAGCCGCAGAAAAATTCATCGCCGCCATCGCCGGAGAGCGCGACCGTCACCTGTTTTCTGGCGAGCGCCGATACGAGCATCGTCGGGATTTCCGAAGAATCTGCCATGGGTTCATCGAAATACTGCGGAATGCTCTCCACCAGCTCCAGCATCTGTTTTTCACGGATGATTTCTTCTGTATGCTGTGTGCCAAGATGCTTTGCTACCGCCGATGCATAACCGGATTCGTCGTACTGCTTTTCTTCAAAGCCAATGGAAAAGGTTTTGACCGGAGCCTCGCTTGCCTCCTGTGCCATGGCTGTCATCAGGGAGGAATCGTAGCCGCCGCTTAAAAAAGTACCCAGCGGGACGTCCGCCTCCATCCGGCTCTTCACGGATTTCTGTAAAATTGCCTTTAGCTCTGCCTTTGCCTGAGAAAAATCCGTGACCGGATCCGCGATTCCTTTTTGGTAGCTTTCTTTGATACTCCAATAGGAAAAGCACTCTCTTCGCTTCTGCCCATTGTCAGGCTGCAGGCGAAAACGGAGAATGGTTCCCGGGCACAGCTTTTTTACCTGTTCAAATATCGTATCCGGCTCCGGGATATACTGCTGGTACAAAAAGACCGGTAAAATATCCGGATTCAGCTTCCGATCAAAGCCCGGGCACGCCAGGATCGGCTTTAACTCTGAGGCAAAGACCAGATTTTCCCCGTCCTCCCAGTAATAGAGAGGCTTCTTGCCGATGCGGTCCCGCACAAGATATACTTCCTGCGCATCCCGGTCATACAGGGCGATCGCAAACATTCCGTTAAAGCGGGAAACACAGTCGATGCCCCATTTTTCATAGGCAGCCAGAATGACCTCCGTATCACACTGGGAGCGGAACGGATACCCGGAAAGCTCTTTTTTCAGCTCCTGGAAGTTGTAGATTTCTCCGTTAAAAACGACGCTGACCCGTTTATCCGCCGCGTGCATCGGCTGATGTCCCAGTGGGGAAAGATCCATGATGGAAAGCCGACGCTGTGCAAAGCCAACCGCATATCCGCCTGCCGCATCATAAATTTCCACTCCGGAGTCGTTTGGCCCGCGGTGGTACATCGTATCGTTCATCGCGGTCAGATCTTCCAGCGTAATCCGCCTTTTGCTGATAAATCCACTGATTCCGCACATAATGCTTTACCTGTTCCTTTCGGGAATCAGGGATGCCTCCAGAAATTCATCCTTAAATTCGCAGAAATCCTTGCACTCGTTGTTGATGCTGTCGATCATTTCGTTATATTTTTCCTGGATCAGCACCGCATAGTTGTCCCGGTTATCGTAGCCCTTCTTGCTCCATGCAAAGGGATGGGTCAAAATCTGCACCTTGTCATAGCCGGTGATATTGGCTTCATCAGGATAGCCGTAGCGCCAGATATGGTTGGCGTCGGACATATATTTTACCTTCAGGGGCGTCTGATCGGTCACTTTTTCTGCAAAGGTGAAAAACTCGTCCTGGTATGCATTCAGGATTCCCGGCAGCTTGATGTTTTCGCGCAGCACATCCGGAGACGGACGGTGTACAGAAAACTGTGTGATCGGAAAACCGAACATTTCAGAAAGGATATCCATTTCCTTTTTAATCTGATGGCGAACCTCCTGCATATCGGTCAGGCCGTTTAACGCATAGTGCAGTCCGATCACGTGGCCCCGTTCGTGCATGTCCTTGATCAGATCCTGATTGCGTCTGGATAAAATATTATAGGAATTGTTCGTCCACTGGAAAAAGAAGGTCGACGTAAAATCCATGCTGCTCTCCACCTTTGCCAGTGCATAGGCACGATCCACGCTGTACTCCACATCATGGCGCATGATAACAAATTTATCTGCCGTAAGTGCCTCTTCGTACCCTGCCTGATTACCGGTAGACTGAATGATTCTGATAATTTCTTTATAATCTTCGTAGGAAAACATTGTCCTTACCTCCATTGTCTGCAGTCTTATCTGTTCTTTTTGCAGCATTCCTGCAGATACGTCTGCCACTGCTCAAATACCGCATCCTCGTTGGCTCTTTCACTGATCTTGCGCGCCTCTCTGCCGAGCCGCTCTGCAAGCTCTCTGTCCTCAATGAGGCGCAGGATACCGTCTGTCATCGCCTTTTCATCCATGATTGGTACAAGCAGACCATTTACCCCATCTTCGATCAGGGTTTTTGGACCGCCGCAGGGACAGTCTGTAGAAACCACCGGAAGTCCCAGTGCCATCGCTTCCATCAGCGCATTGGGCAGTCCTTCCCAGTCAGAGGAAAAAGCGTACAGCGCAGCGTCTGCCAGATCCTTTTCCAGCGTATTGCTGCCGCCCATCAGCTTTACAAAATCCTCCGCATGATTTTCATGAATAATGGATTCCAGAATCTCCTTTGTACCGTCCTTGGAATCCGGTCCGTAAATTTTGAGTGTATAATCCGGATGTTTTTCATGAACCTTCAAAAAAGCCCTAATCAGCATCGGCTGATTCTTAAAGTCTACCAGACGGCCAGACTGAACAACATCCTTTGTCCGTACAGCCGGCTCCGGAACACCAACGTATTTCGGATTCAGCGGATTTAAAATAATTCTGGAATTTTCCTGTAAATACGGTGCAAAAAAGGCTTTTGCGCCCTCTGTCTGGAACACGCAGCCCGCCGCATGAGGAAACAGAAGCGGGATCCGAAGCTTGTCCGCTTTTTTATCATAGTGTCCCACCGGATCGGTACGCACGGAAATCACGACCGGGATACCCGTCCCGATTCCTGCCGCCAGCGCACGGTACAATACGCCCCGGGTAAAGGCAACGACGACGTCCGGCTTTTCTTTTTTCATAAAACGGCGCAGATACCAGATACGGCGCAGCATCTTGCTGATCCTGCTGCGGTTTTCGTCTTCTTTCGTCAGTCCGACATGAACTCTGCGGACTTTCTGATCCAGTGCAAATTCGTCCGTTCCGTACCATTCTGTCGCAATGACAACCTCATAGCCCTCCTTTGCAAAACGGTTCGCCAGATTACTCACCACGCGCTCAGCCCCGCCCTGCTGCAGGCTGTTTAAATGAAATGCAATTTTCTGCATCGGAATGTTTCTCCTGTTTTTCTCATGAAACAGAATCCTGCTCTGCAGGATTCTCATTTTGTCAGTGCCCCCGTAGTGTATCACATTTTGGAAAGCCCTGCAATCTGCAGGATTTTGTCCCGGTATGCCCTGTCGTCAAACTGATCTGCGCGCTCCTTTGCACATCTGGAAAGCTCCTGCAGCTTCGCTTCCTCTGTCAGCAGCTCTTCCAGAAGAGCCGCCAGTTGTTTTTCTTCCTCTGTAATTTCGTTTGGATCCAGATTTTTCTGATCGTCCATCACCGGAATCAGAATCCCGTAACGTTCCCGGAGCACTTCCTGTTTTCCAACGACGTCCTCAAACCGGTCGGACAGAATCTCTGCGGGACCGCTCATACAGTTGGAAAAAACGGCAGGGAGCCTGCAGCTCATCGCCTCAACCAACGCATTTGGAAAGCCCTCCATGCTGGAGGTTCCAACATAAAGACTGCCCGCTGACAGCCATGGAAATGGATTCTTCTGAAGTCCCGCAAAGCAGACCCGGTCAGCAATTCCCAGCTTTTCTGCCAGTTCTTTATATTCTGAAAAAGAACCGTCCCCGATGATACACAGCATCGCCTCCGGCACTTTTTCCCGGATCAAATACAGGCATTTGATCAGATGCCAGAATTCCTTGCAGTCATCCTCACGCCCCATGCTGACGATCACCTTTTTCCCGGTAAAATCGGGCATGTCCCCAGGTTTTTTTGCTGCATTTTCTGCGATCTGACTGCCATCGTAAGGATTGTACAACACCTCTGTATTTTCGATTCCAAGTTTTTCCTTTAACTCATGAGCAATCACCTCCGAACAGCAGATCACCTGATCGGAGCGCTTTGCAAACAGCTTTAACTTCGATGGGTTGTCCATATCCATATAGCTGCGGATTCCCGTCCAGATCTGCCCCCGCACCGGTGTCAGGACGTTAATCAGGTTCGCTGTCGGGCCAAAGCTGTAGGTCAGATCAGGACGCAGCTTTTTCTTTAGCTTCCGAAGCTTTACCGTTCTTTTTACGACATTGACCATTTTTTTCAGCTTCCCGTCCTGTGCCGGAACATCCAGGTTTACAACAGAAAGTCCGTTTATATCATATGCGATATCCGCATCCGAAAACATGGCGATCGTCACTTCAAAATCATTCCTCAGAATCCGCGCTGTCCGCACGCAGACCCGCTCGAAGCCACCCTGATGCAGCATGGGTACAACCAGAAGGAGCCTTGGTTTTACCTGTTCCATAAGCCGTCTCCTTTCCCGGTACGATAAAAAGCTTCCAGCTCTTTTGCCTGTTCCTTTGCGTCAAATCCGGCTTTGCGGATTTCCGGCATGCGGTCAAACCGCTCTTTCTGCCGTTCCAAAAGCGCAAGGGCTGCCTGTGCCCAGCTCTCTGCAGAATCCTTTAGGCTTTTGGACTCCACCAGCTCTGTCAGAGCAACCTCCTGTGTAATCGTATCCGACATCAGGCACGGGAGCCCTGCAGCCTGTGCTTCCAGCACCGTTCCGGGCAATCCCTCATACAGAGACGGGAAAATAAACAGATCCATCGCCTGATAATAATCCTGCGGATTCCCCTGATTTCCGAGGAACTGAACGCTTTCTGTAATTCCAAGTTCTGCCGCCTTCTGCTTTGCAGGTTCCATGCATCCGCCCTCGCCGAGCAAAATCAGCTGCGCATCCGGACGGCTCTTTTTGATCTGTGCAAAAACCTCCAGCAAAAACAGGTGGTTTTTCATCTCATTAAAACGCCCCACATGCCCGACTGTCAGACAATTGCCCAACTCCAGTTTTTGCCGCATCCGTGCACGCATCTGACCGTTATAGGAAAACTTATCCACTTCGATCGCATTCGGCACCACATGGACAACCCCCTGTGCCCACGCCTTTTCTCCGAAAACTGCTTTGCCGGCAAGCTTGGAGCACGCCAGGCAGACATCCGTTTTTTTCCAGAGATTTTTACGCATCCGCTTCGTCATCATCCCTTTGACGCCGCCTTCTGTACCCGCGCTTCTGGCATGGGCTGCCGTCAGGGCGATTTTCCCACGCTTCGCTTCCGGCAGATAAATCGACGCAGTACTCGTCATATGCCCGTGCACGCAGGCATACTCGGAATGCTCTTTAAAAAAACTGCGCCATGCCGCCCGATACGGAATCCAGTTATAGACCCGAAACCGCGGCAGCCGGTAAATATGTCCGCCAAGCGCTTCAATCTCTTCATCAAAATACCCTTTTTTTGCGGTGTGCACTGCAAAATCAAACTGCACCCTCTCACGGTCGATATTCCGGTATAAGTCCATGACCCGGCTTTCTGCCCCACCAAGTCCCGTTGTTCCCAGCACCTGTAATACCCGAATCGGTTCTTTCATACGCTTCTGGTTCCTTTTTCTTTTTCTAATTTGCACGCCGACGCCTTTCCATCCGCTTATGCGTGCTGGTTCTTTAATCGGCCAAGCCGCGCGGCAAGCCCTTTTCCGAACGCCAGCACATATTCCCGGATACGCGCTGTCATGGGCTGCTGCTTTGCTTCCAGCTTAAAAAAATCAGAATACGGCACAATGTTCTCCCGGTTTGCGTCAATCATCTCTTCGTAGGCTTTCAGCTCCGCTACCGTGGAATGGTTGGCATGAATGACGATCGTCGTCATTCCCTCCCGATCAGAAAATGCGTATTTCCGCAAAAAGGCAATCGGTAAAAAAGTCATCCCACTGCGCACATACGGCAAATCTCCAAACCCGTCCGTCACATGGGTAAACCCGAGCGCTTTGAGGGCACGCAGTGTCGTTTTGTCAAAGGTATGGCCCGGCGCCATGAACAGCTTCGTCTCGATGCCGCGATCCAAGAGCTTTTTCTGTCCGCTTTCCAGAAGCTGGTACTGCTCCTCATAGCTCTTCCCCGCAAACTCCGACTGGGCATTCAACGGGAAGCTCCCGCCTCTTTTTGTTGTATACACATGATGGCAGCCGTGCATGGAAAGGGTCCAGCCTTTTTCCTGCAGCTCCTGCATTTTTTTCCAGAACGCTTCCCGTGCCGGATCCACCGACAGCTTCGGATCAAGATTGTCCGGTACAATGCCTAACAGCGGATAACATCCATAGCGTTCAAACAGCTGTTCAAAGGCTTCAAAGCTTTTCCAGTCCATATCCGGTGTAATATCATCCATTCGAAATGCGATTTTCATACTCTTTTCCTTTTCGCTGCTGCACAGCTTTATTCCAGGAGCATTCCCGGCTCCAGCTCTATTTCCGACTCATAGTCTTCGACTAAAAGAGAGCCATCCACCGTCCGCACAATCAGTTTTTTGTCAAAAATGTCGATGATCTCCCCTGGTGCATACATCGAGAAGTCTAACATCTCATCAAAGGGATGTGCGCTCCATACCGTGATCTTTTCGCCGTTGCAGAAGCAAAATGCTCCCGGGAACGGTCTTGTCACGCCCCGGATCAGGTTATACAGATTCCGGGTACGATCATGGAAATCCAGCTTTCCGTCCGCCGCCGTCCGCTTATTGTACCAGCTGTCGAAATCTCTGGACTCCCGGTGTACGCTGACGGTTCCCGCCTGATGTGCCGCGATCAGCTTAGCGATCAGGCGCTTGCTGACCAGCATGTTTTTATACTGCATCGTACGCACGGTATCATGAGGAGTGATGGCGCACATCTCGCTTGCAAAAACATTCGGGCTGTCCGCTTTTTCATCGTACTGGAACAGGTTCAGATTAAAACGCGTATCTCCGAGAATGATCGACCAGTTAAGCGGCGAGCGTCCCCGCCCAAAGGGCAGATATGCACAGTTCCCGTGGAAACCGAATACACCCTCCGAAAATCTGGAAAGCACAAAGCCGGGAAGCAATCTCTGCCAGCCCATGGAAATCCCCAGCTCGAAGGTATTTTCCGCGAAAAATTTCGTCGTCTCCTCATCCTTTAAACCGTAAGAATGTGTTTCGTAAACCGGAATCCCGTACTTGTCCTCCAACCAGGAAAGTCCCTCATAGCCGGACACCTGATTGCCAGAAAGCACATCGGGATGAATCGTCACAACCAGATCCACCGGACAAAGCTTCTCCTGAACAAAGCGGACGATCTCCGCAGTTGTATCTTTTACACCGAATATAACAACTCGATAATGCATAAACTAATACCTCCTGTTTTGCGCAATCCTTGCCTGCAGCGGGACGCGTCAGCGGCATCTTCCGCTCCGACGCAGGGCGCATGTGGTAGCTTTTTAACGAATCAGCACATGCTGATTCGTTAAAAAGCCGTCCAAACCAATTGGACGGCTTTTCGTTCTTTTATTTTACAGATTTTCTTTATACCAGTCAATGGCAAGGCGGATTCCCTTTTCAAAATCATAATCCGGATCGTAGCCAAGCAGCTCTCTTGCTTTGCTGATGTCCGCGTTGGAATCCCGGATATCTCCCTTTCTGGCAGGACCAAAGACCGGCTCAATCTTTTTGCCCAGGGCTTCGCAGAGTTCATAATATAAATCGATCAGATATACTCTGCCGCCGGAACCGATGTTGAACGCTTCTCCTGCTGCTTCGCTCGGAGCCAGGCAGGCTTTTAAGTTCGCTTCGATTACATTGTCGATATAAGTAAAGTCTCTGGACTGACGACCGTCTCCGTTGATGGTCGGCGCTTCATCCTTTAACAGCAGCTTCAAAAACTTCGGAATAACAGCGGCATACATGCCTTCCGGGTTCTGACGGCGTCCAAATACGTTGAAATAGCGCATGCCGTAAGTATCCAGACCGTACAGCGTCTTATAAAGACGACCGAATTCCTCGTCTGTCTTCTTGGTCAGGGCGTAAGGGGAAAGAACATGGCCTTCAATGCCCTCTTTTTTGGGAAGTCCGGGATGATCGCCGTATACGGAAGAGCTGGACGCGTATACAAACTTCTTTACGCCGTTCTGTCTCGCCGCTTCCATCATGTTCAGCGTGCCGACAATGTTATTCTGCGCATAGAAAATCGGCATTTCGATGCTTCTGGGAACGCTGCCCCATGCCGCCTGATTCAGCACATAATCCACACCCTCGCAGGCTTTCATACAGGTATCCAGATCTTTGATGTCGCCTTTGATAAAGGTATAGTTCGGATTTCCTTCAAACATCTCCACATGCTTCGGATTGCCTGTGGAAAGGTCGTCCAGACATCTTACCTTATAACCGAGGTTCAAGATCGCCTCGCACAGGTTGGAACCGATAAAACCGGCACCGCCTGTTACCAGAAATACACTGTCCTTGTCAAATTTCAAATCCTTATATCCCATGGATTTCCTCTCATTTCTGCCGCAGCCGCGGCACTGTATTTTATTCATGACAATAGAATGCTCGCAGAGCGTGCATTCTATTATTTCGGATAAACGATCCGCGGATTGCGCCATGATCCGGAAGTATTTTTGTCCTTCTGCCCCTGATATCCGATCCAATCAGTTGAAGGAAGCGATATTGTTGCCCGAGATCTGACCCGCTGTTCCGTAGAGCAGGCAGGATGCGATGGTTTTCGCATACAGGCTTCTTCCTTTTTCATTTAAATGAATGCCGTCTTCCAGATATTCATCTGCATTATAGGCATCCACTCCGAGATTGTCGTAAGCATCCACGCACAGCGTTCCCTGACCGACTGCAACGTCACAGGCAATGCTTGCATAATTGTAGAGTGCCTTTTCTCCCATATTTTTAACCGGGATCGGAAAATAGGACGCAAAGTTGGGAGATATGATCAAAATCTGTGCCTGGGGGAAAACAGAACGAACTCCCTTTACGCCCTCGTTTAACGCCGTTCCAAAGCCCGTCCAGGGTCTGTCCGAGTTGTTGATCGGAGCCTGTGCCAAGAAGTCATTCATACCATAGGACAAAATTACCACATCGATCTGATCCTTGACATTCATCACAGCTTTGATGTCGTCATAGGCAGCCTTGCCCTGCAGCATCTCTACATCCGTATTTCCACGGAGAATAGAGATCATCTTTCCCAAGGAGCAGTCACTGGCAGGACCAAACTGGTATTCATTATCGTCCGGGCTGATGGTTGCGCGGGTGCCGCCGATGGCACCGTTATAGACCGTCGCATTTTTCCCTTTTTGAGCAAGACATGCTGCAAGGCGTGCGGACACACCGGTATCATCCCGGTAGTTGCCCCAAATGCTATCTCCAAGCACCAGGATCTTCATTTCGTCCCCGGAGTTATCCGTATTCTCTGCCTGCTGAACGTCGGTCTGAGCCGTCTGGTTTTCAGACACCATCTCCTGAGACTGATTTTCTGTCTCTGCAGCAGTCTGGGTCTCTTCAGCGCTTTGGGTCTCGGTAATGCCCAGCTGCGCCTTTAATTCTTCATTCTCCGCCGCAAGGGATTCCAGCTTGTTCTGATATTCCCTGATCTCTGCTGTATAATCTGTCGTCTGCCCGCATCCTGAAAGCATTGCTCCAATCAGCAGGGATGCTGTCAAAAGCAGACCGCATGATACTTTTGATAACCGTTTCATACATTCGTTCCTCCTCATGCCTGTTTCCATTAAGACAGCTTCAGTATATCCCCTTTGCAGCCAATCTGCAACGGACTTCATAGAATCTTAATCAATGTTTAAGTTCACCTGCGGTTTTCTGTGAGCAGATTTCATGCTCGCATGAAAATCTGCTTGCGGAAAGCTGCAGAGGGAGCGCCGTGGTATGAGCAAAAGTGAGCTGCGCAGCAGCGGAAAGCAGCGCAGCTGCGATTCGCGACAATAGAATGTTAGCGAAGCGTACATTCTATTGTATTGCGAATGGCGCGGGTGAACTTACGGCAGTCGATGCGCGGTTTTTCCACCCGCCAGTTCGTACAAAAGCATCAGTCCGCTGACATAAAACAGCGGCAATCCATAGATCACATAGCGGGAAAGGCACATGATGATCATGGAGGTAGCAAATACGTTTGCTAACACAGCCAGCAGGGAAAATGCCGCCAGCCAGACCGCGTTGGAATTGTGATTTTTCCTCCATGCAAGGGCAGCCAGCACGATATAGGCGAGGTACGCCGTCAGAGCATACCAGTTTAGCAGCGGGTGTACGACTGCGATGGACCGGATCAGTCCGTAGCAGGCGAGCGCCAGATAGTCATACAGCCATCTGCCCAGAACTGCCGGAAGTAAGGATTTCACGATGGTTGCCGCAATCCGGTCGGATTCCACATTTTCAGGAATGTAGTCTATAAAGCCCTCCCTGTCATGAAGCTGCCTCCAGGGCTCTTCGATCATTTCAAACTTGATCGCGTCATGCCATTTTTCCAGATGCGCTGCCCGGTTGAAAAAGCCCTCCGGCGCATCCTGATACGTCGCACCCTGTTCTTTTGCAAGTCGATAGGAAAGCTCAAACATAACTCTTGCGTCCTGATCGACAATCCTTTCGGCATCCTCTTCGTCCGCCGCATACAAAATGTTTGCGAGCAGTCCGACGCTTCCAAACGTATTATTGATAAAATATCCGTTAAAAACAAGGTTGTAGCTTTTTACGAGAAGCGTCCTTGTACCAAACGCCAGCCCAGTGCACACGACACAAATCAACAGGCGTTTCGCCAGCTTCTTTTTTTCTACGATCACGACGGCCCCTGCAAACACCAGCCAGAGCAGGATCGTGAACATCATCTGTCCGCGTACCAGAGACAAAAATAAGGATAACAGCAGGGAGGATAAAGCTGCTCCCCTCTGTCTTGTATACACCATCTTCATGCACTGTGCCGTAAACAGATAAAACAGCGGCAGTCCCAGCGCTTCGCTGATGACGCCGTTCGACAAAACCAGTCCGCTCGCAGAAAATACCGGCGTGATAATGTGGGGCGCCAGTAAGATCAGGCACACCAGCGCTTCCATCCACTGCCCGAATGCAAATCGTTTTTTCAGGCTCTCCGCCAGCCAGATCACGGAAAACGCCGCCAGTCCGTTCTGCAGAAATCTCACAATATCAAGATACTTTGTCTCCCCAAACAGGCTGCGGAAAATCCACAAAAAGAAAGAGTACAGCGGCTCCCGGTGAATGTGCATCGCAATATACTGGTTGCTGTCATTATAGATCCCCGTTGTTCCAAGCAGCCACAGTGCTGCAAAAAACAGCACCGGAAGCAGCCAGGAAAACGGGAATTTTTTCCATTTTCGGATCATTTACACCTCTGATTATAATCTCCAGTACAGGCAGTCATCACGTGTCCATTCCTTGCGATTTAAGATGCCCTTAACATCTATAAGTACTTTTTTGCCGTTTGTCGGATTAAAGAAGCTTTCAATCGCTGCCTGATCCAATCCTTCAAATTCCTTATGGCATACGGCAATAACCAGCGCGTCCACATCTTTTACAGCACTCATATCCTGCAGCTCTACTCCATAGAGACGCTTCGCCTCTGCGCGGTCTGCGGTCTGATCCACCAGCACCGGCTCGATGCCGTACTCACGCAGCTCTTTTACAATATCGATAACCTTTGTATTTCTGGTATCCGGGCAGTTCTCCTTGAAGGTAAAGCCAAGGATCGCAACCTTCGCATGCTTTACCGCGATATCTGCGCGGATCAGGTTTTTCACAATGTTTTCTGCGACATATTTGCCCATGTCGTCGTTGATGCGGCGGCCGGACAGAATGATCTGGGAATGATAGCCCATCTGCTCTGCGCGGTAGGTCAGATAATACGGATCAACACCGATGCAGTGTCCGCCCACCAGACCGGGATAAAATTTCAGGAAATTCCATTTGGTTCCTGCTGCCTTTAATACGCTCTGCGTGTCGATGCCCATCTTGTTAAAGATAATAGAAAGTTCATTCATGAACGCAATATTGATATCTCTCTGGCTGTTCTCGATTACCTTTGCAGCCTCTGCGACCTGAATGGATTCTGCACGGTATACACCGGCTTCTACAACCAGCTCATAAACCTTTGCAACAGTATCCAGCGTTTCCTCATCCATACCGGAAACGATCTTTGTGATGGTTTCCAGACGGTGTACCTTGTCGCCGGGGTTGATCCGTTCAGGAGAATAACCGATCTTGAAATCCTTACCGCATACCAGTCCGGATTCCTTTTCCAGAATCGGCACACATACCTCTTCGGTTACGCCCGGATATACGGTAGACTCGAATACGACAACGCTGCCCTTTGTCAGGTTCCGTCCCAGAATCCTGCTTGCGCCCTCTACCGGGGTCAGATCCGGCGTATGGTCATCGTTTACAGGAGTAGGAACTGCTACGATATGGAATTTTGCTTCCCGCAGCTTTGTCTCATCTGCAGTGAACTCCACTTCCGTCTGGCGGATCACATCATCCCCAACCTCGTTGGTCGGATCAACGCCGGACTGATACAGTTTGATCTTTTCTGCGTTTAAGTCGTAGCCGATTACCTTGATCTTTCTGGCAAATGCGACTGCGATCGGCATGCCTACATAACCAAGACCTACCAGCGACAGTTTTTCCTCGCCTGCCAAAATCTTTTCATATAAATCCATTTTCATATCCTCGCTTTCCTGCGCTTTTCTATATGGTTTTTCCTTTTTAATATCTGGTTGCCCCAATCAGGCTCCCCAGCGTTTCGAGATACTCTGTTACGACCTGTCTGCGGTCAAAATGCGCCTCCACATAGGCTCTCGCCTGACGTCCCATTTCGGCCCGTTCCTCCGGAGCCAGCAAAAGAAATCTCTCGATGGTCTCTGTCAGGCTGTCCGCATTCTGGGGTAAAAATGCAAGCCCCGAAACACCGTTTTCAAAAATCTCCCGGCAGCCGTTTATATCGCTGGCAATCACCGGTCTTGCGGTCGCTGCCGCCTCCTGCAGGACATTCGACATGCCCTCGTGATAGGACGGATGGATTACCGCCTGACAATGCCGGTAAAACTCCGGCATATCGTCCCGGTAACCATAATAACGCACAATCCCTTTGGATTGCAAGTCCTCAATCATCGGCTCATAGCGCGCCCGCGTTTCTTCCTCGTAGGCGCCCAGCAGCTCGAACACCGTTTCCGGGTGCTTTTCATGGATCCGTCTTGCCGCTTCCAGCAGCTCCTCGATTCCCTTATCCTTCATGATTCGCATAACCGATACAAAACGGACAGTATCTTCCTTCGGATAGGGCATCGGCGGATGCTCCTCCAGGTTGACACCGGATCCGGAGATCACCCGGGTTTTCGTCCTTTTTTTCAGACAACCCTTCTGCCGCATGAACGCCAGATTCTGCTCATTCTGGAAAAAGACGCAGCCCGCATCGGCTATTCCTGTCCGGTACAGCAAAACGATCAGCTTCTGTAACGGTCCGTCATGCTCCAGTGTCGTTCCAAGGCCTGTAATGTTGACCAGATAAGGTACCTTTGCAAACCGACACGCCACACCGCCATAAATATTCGGTTTAATCGTATAGGTCAGCACCGCCGCCGGATGGATGGTCTTTAACAGCCTTCTGTAAAACAAAAGCAGCTTTCCGTCCTTCAACGGATTCATACCGCGGCGCTCCATCACCGTCTCATGACAGATACAGCCCAGTTTTTTGATTTTTTCCAAATACCCGGTATCCGGCACCGACACATGGACCTCATAGCCCTCCTGCATCAGCGCCATCAGCACTTCTTTTCGGAAATCATACAGCCCGGAATCGCTGTTTCCAAGCACCAGTACGCTTTGTTTCATCCTTCCTCGTTTCTGCTGCAGCTTTTTGTCAGCGAACCATAATCTCATTATATTTCATCATGATCTTCCCAACCGGATAATTTCCGATTTCCGGAACATTTGTCTGTCCTTCCAGATTTCTGACAATCATTTCCGGTACGCGCACGCCGCAGGCCCATGCATGGGGATAACCACCGCCAAATCTCGGATTAACCTCGGAAATATACCAGTTTCCGTCGATTTCAAACAGATCGATATCGATAATACCGCGAAAGCCCATTTTCTTTACAAAATCTGTAATCAGGGCGAACAGCTTTTCCTCCTGGAAGGATTCCGCCTTATCGGTTTCTCCTGCACGCATTTTCAACTTTTTCTTAACGAAAATAGAAACCACTTCGCCGCTGAGCATGTCGATGTAGACGTCTGCACCGTATTCCTGTCCGTTCATGAACTCCTGAATCATCAGTCCGTCCTCACGGCTACAGAGAAATTCCACTGTCTCCTGATCCTGAGCCATATGAATGTCCAGACTCGCGCTTCCGCTTTCCGGCTTGACAAAAACCGGATAGGTCAGCTCGCCGTTTTCCACCGCATGATAGAATTCCTTCCGATCCAGAAAGCAGCGTCCCGTCGCAAAGCCGAGTGCTTTGCAGGCTTCATACATCGCATATTTATGGAAGCAGATATCCACCTGCTTTGCGTCCGGCACGATGGGCACGGTTCCGACCTCCAGAAAACGCTCTTTATTGTCTGCAAGAAGGGACAGCTCCGGGTCGATCAGGGAAAGTACGCCCGTGATCTGTTTTTCCCGGCAGATCTCAAGAATTTTGTCCAGATAACCGGGCTCTGTGATCCTGGGCACCAGCACATATTCGTCCGCTTCATAAATGGCGGGTGCGTAGGGGCTGCAGTCCGTTGCGATTACTTTTCCTTTTCCGGCAAGGGCTTCTTTAAAATACTGCACGACCTTGTCTCTCGTGCCGGCGCTTAAAATCAGGATATTGATCATACGAATCCTCTTTCCGAGCAGATTATGCTCTGTCTTCTTCAGGCCTCCAGCCTCCCGGTTCTGTCAAGCCGCTCCTGCCTGATCCTGGCAAAATTGCCCTCCGCCTGGCTGGTATCCTCTGCGACGTCCGAGCGGTCGAAGACTACCTTGACGGTCAAAAATAAAACCTTCAAATCCATTTGAAAGGAAAGTCCCTTTACATACTCCACGTCCTTCGCAAGCCGTCTGTCCCAGTCCAGAAAATTTCGTCCCGACACCTGTGCAAGACCTGTCAGGCCGGGACGCACTGTATGGCGCAGAGCCTCTGTTTCCGTATAATACGGCAGATACGAAACCAGGAGCGGACGCGGACCGATAAAGCTCATGTCCCCTTTTAAAATGTTGAAAAACTCCGGCAGCTCGTCCAGACTCGTTGCCCGCAGAAGCTTTCCGAATTTGGTAAGCCTGTCCTTATCCGGCAGAAGATTTCCCTCTGCGTCGCGTTTATCCGTCATCGTGCGGAATTTATACATTGTGAAAATTTTCTCATGCAGTCCCGGGCGTTCCTGCTGAAAGAAAATCGGACTGCCCAGCTTGCTGCGCACCAGAATACACAGCACCAGAAGAAGTGGACTCAGCACTACGAGGATTGTCAGCGACAGCAGGATATCCAGCAGCCGTTTCATATACTTTGCATACATATTCTTTTCCTATTTTTCAAATACCTTACGGATAAGGGAGATAATCAGCTTCATATCCTCCGGTGTATTTTTGATATCGCTGGGCAGGCAGACACCGCGATTGAAAATATCCTCCGAAACGCTCCTGCCTTCCTTAACCTGAATGAAATCGCAGTCTGCAAAAACAGGCTGTAAATGCATCGGCTTCCAGATCGGGCGCGTCTCGATATTGTACTCTGCCAAGACATCCATCACCTGATCGGGCGTCACGCTGCAGTCCGGTGCGATCGTCATGCAGGACAACCAGTTGTTTGCGTCTCCGTCTGGATTCATCGGATTCATCGTGATCGCTTCGATATCCGCAAACGCCTCTTTATACTGTCTGTAAATCTCATTTTTCCGAGCTTTATGCTCTTCCAGATGCAACAGCTGTCCTCTTCCGATTCCGGCTACCACGTTAGACATCCGGTAGTTATAGCCAATGGTGGAATGCTGATAATAACGAGCGGGATCCCTTGCCTGAGTCGCCAGAAAACGGGCACGCTTAATCTTTGCTTCGTCGCTGCACAGCAGCATACCGCCGCCGGAGGAGGTGATGATTTTGTTGCCGTTAAAAGAAAGAATGCCATAATCTCCAAAGGTTCCAAGCTTCTGCCCTTTAAAGGAGCTTCCCAGCGCTTCCGCAGCATCCTCGATCAGCGGAACCTGATGCTTTTTGCAGATGTCGCGGATGCGGTCGATCTTAGAAGGTGTTCCGTACAGATGCACAGCGATGACAGCTGTCGGATGCGGATATTTTTCAAAGGCTTTTTCCAAAGCGACAGGATCCATATTCCAGGTGTCGGGTTCTGAATCGATAAAGACAGGCTTTGCCTTTTCATAGCAGGCAGGATTTACGCTTGCAGCAAACGTCAGGGACTGTGCAAACACAACATCCCCTTCTTTTACACCCGCCAGGATCACTGCCAGATGGATCGCTGCGGTTCCTGCAGACAGAGCCGCCGCATAACCGCCGCCAATATAGTCTGCCATCTCCTTTTCAAAGGCATCCACGTTGGGACCAAGGGGCGCTACCCAGTTCGTATCAAATGCACTCTGTACAAAGGCCTGCTCTTCTCCGTGCATTGTGGGGGAGGACAGATAAATCCGTTTTCTTTCCATCTCGTTACCTCTTTCTTATTTCAAGCTTATTTTTCTTCCAAAAGCTCCAGCATACCTGCCGCCGGGTGCATGAGAAATACTACTCTGCGTCCGCCGATGGCCGGGGCAGGCGTTGGCTCGTCGATCCGGATGTAGCCGTTTCCTTCCAGCTCTGCCAGCTCTTTTTCAAAATTCTCTGCTTCGTAGCAAACATGATAGGGTGCATTTTTGTAGGTCCTGATCAGTCCGGAAACCACGGAATCCGGCGCATAGGGGCTCACCAGTTCGATCCGGTAGCCGTCCTTTTGCAAAAACAGGATGTCCACCTTGCGGATTTCGTCATGCGTCCATTCGCCCTCTGCAATATATCCAAGCGCTTCAAATGCCGCCTGTGCTTTCGGACCTTTTTTGACCAGATACCCAATATGATGTATGTTCATCGCTTCTCCTGATAATGATACGTCGGCACGACCTCATGAATCAGCGGCCGGATATCTTTATTTTCTTCTTTAGATGCCTCTTCCAGCTGCTTTAACTGCTGAAAGAACAGCCGCTCGTCCAGCTCGATCGGTCTGCCGATATGAATCAGCTTATTGTCCGTATCCTGCAGTCCTTCTTCCTTCATCAGAAGCTCTTCATAAAGCTTCTCTCCCGGGCGCAGACCGGTAAAGACGATTTTGATATCTTCACCGACACGATAACCGGACAGACGGATCAGGTTCTTTGCAAGATCCAGGATTTTGACCGGCTCGCCCATATCCAGAACGAAAATTTCTCCGCCCTTTGCATAGGCGCCCGCCTGCAGCACCAAAGACACTGCCTCCGGAATGGTCATGAAATACCGGATGATGTCGGGATGCGTAACTGTTACCGGACCTCCTGCCGCAATCTGTTTTTTAAACAGCGGAATAACACTTCCGTTGGAGCCGAGCACGTTGCCGAAACGAACTGCTACAAACTCCGTCTCATAATGGCGGTTGAACGTCTGCACGATCATCTCGCAGATTCGCTTGCTCGCACCCATGATATTCGTCGGGTTCACCGCCTTGTCTGTCGAAATCATGACGAACTTTTTCGTGTGGTTCTGTGCCGCCGCCATAGCGGTTTTCCAGGTGCCGAATACATTGTTTTTGACCGCCTCGTTGGGGCTGTCCTCCATCAGCGGCACATGCTTATGCGCTGCTGCATGGTACACGATATCGGGATGATACGTTTCAAACACATAGTTGATCCGGCTCGTGTTGCGCACGCTGCCGATCAGAACCACCAGATTCAGCTCCGGATACTTTTCCTTCAATTCCTGCTGCAGGTCGTAGGCATTGTTTTCATAAATATCAAACACAATCAGCTGCGCAGGCTTGTGACCGGCAATCTGACGGCACAGCTCGCTTCCGATGGAACCGCCGCCGCCTGTAACGAGCACAACCTTATTCTGCACATATCCCAGAATGGAATCGATATCCACGCGGATCGGTTCCCTGCCCAGCAGGTCTTCGACCTCGACGTCCCGCAGCTTGCTGACGTTGACTTCGCCGTTTACAAGCTGATACAGTCCGGGAAGGCTGCGCAGCTTGCAGTTTGTCTCTTTACAGATTTCCAGGATATCCTTAATCTGCGCCGGAGACGCAGAGGGGATCGCCAGGAAAATTTCATCAATATCGTATAAATCTGCGGACTCTATGATCTTGTCGCGGCCTCCGACCACCTTGATGCCCTGAATGAAGCGTCCCCATTTATTTTTATCGTCATCGATAATACAACGGATCACCATTGTAGAGAAGTTGCTGGAAACGATTTCTTTGATGATCGTATTGCCCGCCTCGCCGGCACCGATGATCATGACAGAAATGCTGTTTTTGCGGTTCTGCAGCTTGTGCTTGCGGCTGCGGAAAAAACGGTAGGAAAAACGGCTGGCAAACAAAAAGGTCAGCAGGAAGAAGAAATACAGAAAATAATAGCTGTCCGGAACTGCTTTTCCCTCCATTCGGAACAGGTTGATCCCTGCGCCGTTGACCGCACTCGTCACAAGACATGCCATCACAAGGTTTTGAAGCTCTGTCTCGCCTGCAAATGCCCACAGGCTGTGATAGAGACGGAACAGATAAAATACGAACAGTGCGATCACAATCCCGATGGGCAAAAAGTGGCGGATCGGCAGCAAAAACGCTGCCGGTACTGTACTCACGTCAAAATCATACCGGATCAGGATCGCCAGATAGCTGGCGGCGATTACACTGATAATATCGTATACAATTAACGCTGTCCTGCGATAAAACAGCTGATAATTAAAGGGTTTTTTCTTTTTGCCTTGCATTTCTTTCTTCCTCATTTATCGTGATATCCCCGTCAGGCGGCATGTCTGTAGGGGCAAAAGCTCATCAGGGGTGCAAGCAGCGCCATCGCGGAAAATCCGAGCGGATTGCAGGGATGGAACAGCCATTCCACCAGCCCCGCGACGCAAAAGCCGAGCATGACAGCCAACGGCAGTACAGCATATGCGTCCTCCCGAATCTTTTTAATCGCATATGCAAACATCAGGCAGATGCTTCCGGCTCCGAAGCACAGGAAGTAAATGCCGACGATCAGTCCGTGATCATGGATGACCTGCAGATAGGTGTTATGGGCATGGACGCTAATGGAGCCGTCCGGCAGCAAAACGCCCATTTCCGTATGTCCCGTCGCATTCCAGTTGTCCATATACGACCGGAAAATTTCCAGACGTCCGTTGGAGAAATCCTCTGCGTCCGACATGCCTGCCTCATCCTGCGCAGACGCTACCAGCACGTCATTTTTTACAGAAGGCTTACCGGTCACTGCATTGCAGAAAAGCTCTGTCTGTTCCGTCAGCCCGGAAGCATCCGAAAGGAGCTTATTTTCTATGACATATTTGAAATAGGAGACCGACATATAGGCGTCAGAATCCTTCGGATCATCCTTGTGAATCGCGGATGCGGAATCCTCGATCTCATACAGATACGGATCGTTATAGAGTGCCGGAAGCAGCCGGATGCCGGAATAGGTCATCGGCAGACAGATCACAAACGCTGCAATCATATAGACAAGCGCCCGGAAAATTTCCCGGATTTTCTGTCTGTATACAAACACCGGCACAAAAATCAGCAGCACTGCGGTCATTACCAGCACCGCCAGATAGCCGGTTCTCGACAGCGTTAAAAACAGCAGCGAAACTGCGATTCCGTACAGCAAAAACGTTCCCCACAAATCCGCGGGGCAGCTGTTTTTCGCATCCTTTTTGCGGAGCGGCTTATGCTTCATCCCTTTGGCATTTTTTGTGCTGTTTTGGGGCATGCCCTCCGACAGTTTGACGAACAGCCGCACCGTCAGCACACAGAGCACCAACGTCAGATAAGTTGCTGTAATCGTTACAGTGTGAAAAACAAAATTATATCTCGAATACACCCACGCGCGGAACGGTCTTCTCGCAAATGCGAACACGACTGCCAGTGCAAAGTTTAACATCACGCCATTGCAGAAGTTATTCAACAGGTGTTTCTTTTTGTTCCAGCCCAGATAAAAAACATAGTAAAGTGCAAATACGACCGCCAGATAAATCGGCCAGAGGCGCGTATTTCTGAAAATCACCAAAAGCGCCATAAATCCAAACAGCACTGCCGTATAGACGCGGTTGACACTGCCCTCGACCAGCTTTTTGGCGCGGATTCGTGCTGCCAGCTCTGCCAGAATCAGAACGAAGAAAAAGACGATCAGCCCTTCCAGAAAAATCTGTTTGCCAAGCAGCTCGTTGGTCTGCATGGCTTCCTTCTGCGTCAGCGACTGCACTACATACCAGATTCCACCGGCGATCAGGCCGATCAGTGCCCGCCGTCCGCCCTTTTTGGAAAACAGAACTGCAGGAGATACCATCGTCAGAATCAGAAACGCCGCCCACGAAAGCACTTCCCGATACACGAGGTTCTGTTGATTTTGGTACAGCGCGTTCATATAATGAATGCCGCCCAGCAAAACACCGGCAAACGCCGCCGTCTGCAGCCAGTCCATCCCCTGCTCTGTCAGCATTTCTTCAAACGGTGGATGGTATTTGCTGCCACGCCGCGAAAAAAGCACCCAGGCAGAAAATGCAAAAAACAGACCGATTCCAAGTCCGTACACGATCAGGTCGTCCGGTTTGCCTCCAAATGCCCTGCGCCCATAGACCTCCCAGAGCAAAACTGCCGTGCCCACAGTAATCAAAGGTCCGGCTGTCACCCAGTGGACAAAGCGCCATGTGATTTTATTGTTGAGTTTTGGCTGTTTCGGACTAAGATATACCGCAGCAAGGATAAAAGCTGCCGCTGCAACGCACAGTATTGTCTTTAAAATCTTCATCACTGCCGCGGACGGCTTGTCGGTGTAGACCAGACGCATGACAATATTCTGTGTCTCCATCTGAGTCGAAGTGCTGTCTGCGAGGACATAATAGCTGCCAAAGCAGGTCAGCCCCGTTTCCCCTGTATTTTCATAAGAAAGCTCGAGCGGCTCCGACTTACCCTGCAGCTGCCAGACATAAGCCGTCCCCCTCGTCGTATCGATTCCCAGCGGAATCCGCACAAAGCCGGGCACTTCGTCCGCTTTGAGTTCAAAATCCCGGTTAATCAGCATTTCGTTATTTTCATCGTAAACGAGCAGATGATAATACTCCCCGGCAGATTTTGGAGATGTCACATACAGCTCCAGATAACGTAGATAATCGCCCTCTGCAATCAGCACCTGCTGAACCTGCTGATCCTCCCGCACCTCCACGGTTCCGACCGGATTTTCTGTACCCGCCAGAAGCCTGTCTTTTTCCAGCAGTTTTCCCGGTCCCAGCAAAAAAAGAACCGCTGCCAGATAAAACAGAACGATATAAATAATTGCCTGATATGCTTTAATCTTTCGATTCATGAAAAGCCTTTCCGAAAAGGGAACCATCCGGCAGATTTCCGGCAGCCTGTTTTTCTGCTTTTACGCAGAATTTCCCACTTTTTCCATTATCTTTAGAAGTATAACACACTCCGACACAGATTGACAAGTAAAGGGGCAGGGCGAACCAGAAAATCAGGACGTAACGTACCAGATAGGTCGGTCCTAACAACACCGTCAGAAGATTCAGGCAGACCGGTGAAAATACCGCCGCCTTCCTCCAGTTTCCGGACGCAATCAAAAACAGTGTGCCGAGCACGTAACACCAGCACAGCGCTCCCGGCGAAAAGGGAAGGGAAACGACCGGTATTTTGTGCACTGTATCCGTCCAGGAAAGGTTTTCATACCAATGCTCCAGCCACGGCAGTTTGGAATCCCGCCGTCCGGGTCCTTCCGTTTCACAGGAAAAATAAGAGCTGCTTTCGTAGCATCTTGTGCCATTGTATACATCAATATCCGCGCCCGGACACCAGAAGCCATAGGAGGTCAAAAGCCAGGCGTTTAAGTACGTTGCCGGTGCTTTTATCCCGATCCTTGTCCACAGCTTTGCATATTTTGCAGGATCCTTTTTAAAATTTTCCGTCACAAATCCCGCCTTTACCAGATCGGAAAGCTTCGGCTGATACAATGCCAGGGATTCCTCCGGTAAAATTTCAAACAGCGTTTCCTGATCTTCCTCTGAAAACAGCTCCGGGCTATAGTTCCACGTCCGCGCAAGCTGCTGAATCGGCACGGTCAGGCTTTCCATCGCATTCGTGCTCTCCGGCTTCAGGACAATGTTTAAGCCACTCTGTAAAAGAACATACGCCCCCAAAACAACGCCTGCCAAAAGCACTGCCTTTTTCCGACTGCTTTTCTGTACCAGAAAAAACAGGATCGGTAGAAACAATACAAGGACGATCACTCCATTGCTGCGGAAAACTGCCATGACCAGCAGGGCGAATGCCAGTGCCGGAAGGGATGCGGTGCTTAAAGGAAAATGACCGGCTTGGGGCATTTCGGCGTCTGCTACAGCTTTTGACCGAGCGGCGCTGGCTGTCGATGATACCACGTCCGCGTGCGCAACAGCAACTTCAGCTTCTCCCCTCCTGCTGCATCCGCCACGCTGCATCCTGCACAGCAGCACCAGCACTGCCAGCATTCCTGCCGTATACGGTGTGTCCTTGCTCGTGCACAGCACATACATCGGGACGACCGGGAACAGTCCGTAGAACAACAGCCCGCTGACTCGTCCTGCCCTGGTTCGAAGCTGCTGTATGGTCCAGCCAAGCAGCATCGCCATTATCGCCATTTGTGCAAGCACATAAACGCCGATCCCGCTATTATAGCTGCCCGTCAGCTTCTGAATGCCGCTTACCGTTTTCCCAAGCATCAGTACATGTAAAAGGGGATGTCTTGTCACATACTGTCCGGTCAGCACCTCCTGCAGCTCTTCCGTCGCATCATAGGCAAAAAAGCCTGGATAGACCGCAAGGAATACCGGCATCCAGCATAGGAACAGGATGATGGTATAGCGGAGGATCGGACTTTGGAACAGCTTCTTCCAGCCCCGCTGCAGTTGCTGCCCGGCATCCGGCGCTTTTGTGTTGCTGTGGGATACCAGCCTATCGTCTGACGCCTCTATGCCGGTCAGCTTTTCCACCACCAGATAAAACACCGGTGTCAGCACACAGGCCGTCAGAAATGGGATCAGCCAGCTGTACAAATCCGTTACTGCTACGTTTCCGTTTCGATCCAGCTGACTGCCCCAGTTTGCACTGAATCCGCAAAAGAAAGCCCCTGCTGCGCTGCAAATAAGCGTGCGATATTTAATTTCCCGCTTCCTCTTCTTCTCCACCAACGATCTCCCTTACCACAAACTGCGGCGCATGATTGAGACAGATGTACATTCTTCCGACATATTCCCCGATCAGCCCCAGCATCAGCATCAGCATTCCGCCGATAAACATGATCGACGCCATCAGCGCTGAAAATCCAATTGGAACACCCGGAAGCACCAGCTTTTTAATAATCGTATAAATTCCGTACAAAAATCCCAGTCCGGCACAGCCCACACCCGCCATCGTTGCGATCCGGAGGGGCTTTTCTGAAAACGCTGTAAATCCGTTAAACCACAGCGCCAACAGCTTTCCAAAGGTGTAGCCGGATTCGCCGACCATTCGATCCCGATGTTCTACCGTCACGTTGACAATATTTCTGGTTGCACGAAGCACCAGTCCAATGACATAAGGGAACGCATTTTCATATTTCAGCATCTCTTCCAGTACAAAGCGTCTTGCGGCAAAATAGCTGGAAATAAACAGATCCTTTGGTTTGTTCAGCATAAAGCAGAGCATCCAGTCGTTGACCCTGCTTCCGAAATTCCGAAATGCGCTGTGATGCTTGTGCTCATATTTTGCATATGCAACGTCCGCGCCGTTTTCCAGCGCAGCCAGAAGCTTGCCGACTTCGTTTGCAGGCGTCTGACCGTCATCATCCAGACAAACCAGGATGTCGCCCTTTACCTGATGAAATCCCGCCATCAGTGCCGCATGCTGTCCAAAATTTCGCGCCAGATTTATCCCCTTGATCCGTTTATCCTTGCCGCACAGCTCGCGGATTTTTCCAAAGGTATCGTCCGGCGAGCAATCGTTGACCAGAATGATCTCATACTCATACCGCTCCAGCCCCCCCATCGCTGCTTCGATTTCGTCCACCACACTGCCGATCGTTTCCGCTGACCGATAGCACGGGATTACAAAGCTGACTAACTGTTTCTTCATACTTTCCTCCTGTATTGCCGCAGATGCGGCTGTTTACCTGTTTTCCTCAAACAAAATCGCCATCAGCAGCATATCCCGATAAACGCCGTTCTGCAAAAATTCATCCTTCAGGCATGCCTCCTGCACAAATCCGGCATTTTGGTAGCTTTTGACTGCCCCGACATTATCCGCGAACACGCGCAGCATCAGCTTGTGGAGCTTTAACACATCCCGCGCGTAATCTGATGCAAGGCGGGCTGTTTCCGATCCGATTCCTCTGCCCGCAGCGTCCGCTTCTCCGATAAAAATTCCATATTCCGCTTTTTTATTGTCGTGGTCGATGTCCCGGAAATATACACTGCCTACCGGTCGATCATTATTTTTTTCACAGATAATAAACTGTACGACATGGCCGGTTTCCACCTGGGTGTGCATCCAATTTTCATGGCTTTCTTTTGTAAAAAGCTTCTGATAGATAAAATTATGCCGGACGCGATCCTGATTCCGCCACGAAACAATCCGGTCCGTATCCTCCATCGTGATCGGCCGCAGATAAATCTGCTTTCCCTCAATCTTCTGCATCAATCTCTTCTCCCCGAAACATTTCGTTTATGCGCTCTTCTGAAAGGAACTGATAAACCTCAACCCCTTCTCCTGCAGAGCCGATCCGCAGCAGCATTCCGGGTTGTCCCCGTTCCTCCAGATATTCTGTCAGCCAGGACATATCCGTGCCCTCGTCCGCCAGCAGACAGACCTTCTCACTGCTTCTGGCCGCTTCTCCCATGGAAGCATATCCAAACGCTGACAGCTTCTGCTTCGTCAGCGGGCTTTTTACCAGCCAGCCGCCCAACAGATCATAATTGAACGGTTTATCGCGGTCCAGCATAATCTTCTCCGAATACGCCACCGTCGAATACACATCCTCTAAAAACAGCGTCGAAGCATGTTTTTCGCAATACGCAAACACGTCCTCGTTTGTCTGGTTTACCGTCTCCCTGCGTGTCTGCTCCTGCGCCACACCCTGCCACATGCCCGGAACCCGGAGAATACAAAGCAACAGGATAACACCGCAGACTGCAGCGGTCATGACAGTGTGAATACGTCCGGTGCTGCGCGTGTTGATGCCGGGCGCGGCTGTGCTCGTTGCCGTTCTCCACAGCCCAGCCGCCAGCAAAATCTGTGCCAGATACAGCGGATGGGTCACGCGATCCACCATCCGTCCCTGCATCAGCAGATAGCTCCACAGCATTCCGCCGACACAAACCACAAAAACCGGCTGCCGGAAATATCTTCGGTTTCCTTTCTGTAAACAGCAGGAACACCATGCAAAAACAACTGCCAGCCAGACAAAGTTCCAGGGCAGGTCGCTTTTCGACAACCAGTTTTCATGTACCAGCCGCCAAATTGCTTTTTTTACCTGCGATAACACCGATTCTTCTGCGTCTGTTTTCTTCGCCTGCACCGCCAGGGAAGAAAGCATCTGCGTGTCGATCTCATCCGCCGCCCCAAAGTTATAGTTTTTGAGCATCTCCTGCAGCGTCCTGGAAACACCCGTCTCTTCATAGGCTTCCCGGTTTTCATCGTATTGCTCCATGAAATCCAGATGGTAATCATATAATATCGTGCGCTCATCGAAAAACTGTCGGAAATCTTTCCAGTCCGGATCGGAATAGGCAAGTACGTCAAGCCCGTAAAAAACACCCATCCCGATTACCAGTGCTGCAAACAGTCCAAGATAATGCCGCAGGCTTTCTTTGGAAAAAATCTGTTTTTCCCTGCCCCAGATGCAAAGACCGCCAGCTCCTGCAAGCGGCAGGCACAAAAGCGCCATCTCCGGACGCAGGCAGAAAGAAAGCCAATAAAGCAAAAGCGCCCAGAGGCGTTCTTTGCCCTTCGCCGTAACAACCCAAAAAATCGCCGCGCCCGCCAGCATCCCTGCCGTGACCGTGTACTGCAGATACACGAGGTGACTGCCCATCGCTGCGAACCAGAACAGAGCCTCCGCAAGGAGAAGCACCCCTTTTACGCCCAGCCGCTCGGCAGTAATATTCCATGCGCTGCATACCGCAGGCTCTGCCAGACGCGCGGCGGACGCTGCACTGCACATCCCTGGTGCAAAAGGCGCGCCATCACGTGCTGCCCGCTCCTCGTCCACCAGTACGGTGCTCCTGTATCCGACCGCCCAGATACTCCCAAACTGGCAGAAAAGCAAAAACGCGCCGAATACCGGGATCGAAAGCCCCCGGTACAACAGCGCAAGCAATGCTCCCAGCGGATACAACAGCTGCATGGTATGTCCGTCCGGCGTACCGGAATATACGCCGGACAGAATATCTTTTATCAGCACATCGTCATTCAAATCATAATAAAAGTCAAAGCGCGCCGCTAAAATCCCCGCCAGGATCAGAGCCATCGCAAGCGACAGTATGCAATTTTCGTGTTTTTTCAAAAACTGCTTACCTGCCATAAAACTCCTTCACCTGATCCGCCACAAATGCTGCCTCTTCCGCCGTCAGACCATAGTACATCGGCAGGCGCAGCAGGCGCTCACTTTCCTTTGTCGTGTAGACATCCTCTCCGTTGAAGCGTCCATATTTGATTCCTGCAGGCGCGGAATGCAGCGGCACATAATGATAAACCGCCAGAATATCCCGTTCCTTCAAATAATTGATCAGCTCCTGGCGTTCGTGTTCGTCCGCCGTCTTGATATAGAACATGTGGGCATTATGGACGCAGCCCTCCGGAACCACCGGCAGCTCAATCCTGCCTGTCTGAGCAAGTGGCGTCAGCAGCTTATAGTACTCATTCCAGCGCGCCAACCGTGCCTCATTGATCTGATCTGCCATTTCCAGCTGTGCATACAGATACGCCACATTTAACTCGCTCGGTAAATAGCTGGAGCCGAACTCCTGCCAGCGATATTTATCCACCTGACCGCGAAAATATTTGCTTCGGTCAGTACCTTTTTCCCGGATGATCTCTGCACGCTCCACATGCTCCCGATCGCGGATCAGCAGTGCACCGCCCTCCCCCATGCTGTAATTTTTTGTTTCATGGAAGCTGTAGCAGCCATAATCACCGATGCTCCCGAGAGCTTTCCCTTTATAAGAAGCCATCACGCCCTGCGCCGCATCCTCAATCACAAGAAGGTTGTAACGCTTTGCGATATCCATGATCGTATCCATTTCGCAGGCTACTCCGGCGTAGTGCACCGGCACGATGGCCTTCGTCTTTTCGGTGATCGCTGCTTCGATCTGTTTTTCGTCAATATTCATGGTATCCGGACGAATATCCACAAAAACAGGCACGCCGCCCCGCAGCACAAACGCATTTGCCGTGGAAACAAATGTGTAAGACGGCATAATAATTTCATCCCCCGGTTTGATATCCGCCAGAATCGCGGCAAGCTCCGTCGCATGGGTACAGGAAGTCGTCATCAGGCACTTCGCCGTTCCGGTTTTTTCTTCAAACCAGTGACTCGCCTTTTTGGTAAATTCCCCGTCTCCGCAGATCTTCTGATTTTCCACTGCCTGGCGCACATATTCGTATTCCCGTCCTGTAAACGGAGGTACATTGAACCGGATTTTTTCCCGTCCGGTAAAGGGAAGCTTCTTTTCTTCCATGGCTGATTCCTTCTTTCCCAAAAGCGGTTTTGCAGTCCGTTTTTTCCGCACTGCGCTGCTTTCATCTTTATTCATAAATCTGATAGATTCCGTTATCCAGCTTCATTTCATAGGCATTCTGCGCCAGAAACTCCTGCAGCAGTTCCCATTTCTGCGCTTCCTGTGCATCCTCTGTGTCCACCTTTCCGGGACAGAGGATCACCAGCGGCTTTTCGCCCGCCTGGGACAGCGCTTCCAAATCTGTCCGCATCGTCTCTGCAGGGTAAGTATTCATATCCGGCCAGTCGTGGGACAGCGCCGAGGGCAGATCGAACAGCCAGCAAAAGCCCGGCACATCGCCAAACGTCAAAAGCCTGCTGTTTTCCTCCAATTCATCCGCATGCTCTGCGTAATAATCCACAACATCCTGCAGCTGCTCTGCATTTGCCCGATTCGTTTTTGCACCGGAAAGCTTTGTGCAGTTTACAACCCGGGTATCCCGCTTTTGTCCCTCGATGCTGTCCCGAAAAACCGCACGCACGCCAAAGCCCGTGCTCTGTATCAGAAAAACAACCGCCACGCACACCAGCATCGCCCGGCACGCAAAGCTATACGGCAGGCGCCGCAGCTTTAACAAAAGCCGGTAGCCCATCCAGAAGGTCACCGGAGCAACCAAAAACAGGTTATTCATATTCGGATATGTTTCGTTGTTGCTTCCGATCGGCGTGATCAAAATGACCAAAAGCACCATCAACGACAACAGCTTATCCCTTCGAAATACCAGCGGATCGGCAAGGGTCCAGATACACAGCCCGATTGCCACATATAAAAGCACCATACACCACTCAAATACGCTCCAGTAAAAGGCGTACTGCAGATTGAACATGCCGCGTCCCCATAAAAACCGCAGCAGCACCGGAAGCATGCATAGATACAGCACCATCTTGCCTTTTTCGAATTTTCCGGGGAAAAGGAAAAATAAAACCGTACCTAAAAGCGCTGCGATCCCCAAAATCAACACCCATTTAAACGCTTCTACATAAGCAGATACAACAGAAGTAATCATAGAAAGGGATGAATACGTCTCATCCGTTCCGGAATATCCGGCAAGCCCGACAAGCATCTTCGGATATGCATCAAACCTAAACTGCAGGCTGATCGCAAGAAAACCGACAAGAAATGCCGCCACAAAGCCGATCACACAGGCAGCGACATCTTTCCAGATCTCCGCCGCTTTTTTCTTTTTCAAAATGCCATAATAAAATACCGCGATAATCAGCGCACATTCTACGATGTTAGGCAGGCGCGTCAGCACAGAAGCGCCCAGACACACGCCAGCAAATGCCATCCATTTGCGATTCTGCCAGATCAGTCCGCGGTATAAAAGCACCGTTCCGCACAAAAACAGGAAAAACGTCAGGTAATTATACAGGCTCGTCGTCGGAATCCAGCACAGGCTGATTGCCGCGAATTCACCCAGAAACGCCATCCAGGACGGCATTTTGCCTTTCAGGAAAAAATACGCCAAAAGCGCCATGGCGCTGACGAAAAGTCCCGTATAAAAACGCATTCCCACCAGGCTGTCCCCAAAGGGCAGGCGCATCAAAAACGCCCCGAGCACATTTGCAAGATAGGTCGCAACCGTCCACTCCTGCCCCGCATGCGGGAAAAAGCGGTAATTTACCAAACCATAGCAGGTGTCCGTCAGTTCGATTCCCTGTGTAATTTTTAACAGCGGATACAAAAACAGTATCACCGGAAACAAAATTGTTCCCAATCGTTTTGCTTTTTCTTTCACGCTCTCTTTTTTCCTCCAAAAAAACCTTTCCCTACTTTGCAGCAAACCTGCCGCAGCTTTTTCCAATTCTATCGAACACGCACAGCCGCAGCCGCTCGATTCCGATACAGACCACAAAAACGATGACGGACTGCACCAAAAGCACAAGAAGCATCCGTCCTGCAGTTACGCCCGTCTCACCCGGAACGATGTTCCAGAAATCCCCAAGTCGTCCGGTCAGGGCGTTGACCCACGCAAACCAGCGCTGTGCAATATCCGTCTGTTGATGAATCAGATAAACCCCGAATACCGCAGGGCTCCAGAACCGCACCATATCTGCAAAACGCCCTTCTTTTACCTTCAGGCCGGCAAACGCGCCAAACAGCCCTACCGCCGCAAGATAGGCAAACAGTGCATTATAGTGAAATGGAACGGACGCATAATAGGTCAGTCCCGTCAGTCGTCCTGCCAAAGGAAGCAGCAAAAGCTCCAGTAAAAATGTTCCCAGCGTGCAGCCTGCATACAGCGCAATATTTTTGGGAAAGCTGTCCAAACGCGGCATCCCGTATTTTTTCAAATAACCGCCGGTCAGGTACAGCACTGCAAACCATCCGAAGTCATATCCGAAACGATCCAACGCAAACTGCAGCGGACTGAAGGATTTTCCGATGCAGAAAAAGAACAAAAGCGCCGCCAGCAACTGCTGCATCCGCCTTTTGGAAAGGGCTTCCAGCCCTGCGTTGAAAAATGGAGACAGCAGGCACAGCACCACATAAGCGCTCACGAACCAGTAATGTCCGGACTGCACTGGAAAAATACTGTTCCAGATGTGGTAGGGATTGAGAACCTCCGACCACGAAAGGACACCGACAAGTGCCAGAACCGGAGGAATCAGCACCGTATAAAACAACGTCTGAACCAGCACCCGCGCCACACGCCGGAAGGAAAAGGTACAGGAGGAAAGGAAATATCCGCTGATCAGCACATAAACGTTGACCGCGACAATGCAGACTGATTCTGTCACAAGGGACCAGACCCCGGCGCCCGTCACAGGGCTTCCGACATCCAAAAGCAATCCGCTGTTCGTGTTCCAGTGCAGGATCACAACCATGAACATGGCGATGATCCGAAGCAGCTCAAAATTTGCCTGACGTCCGGGCTTTCCCATGTCTCCTCCTTTCCGGGCGCGCGGTGTGTTCCAAAAGTGCGCAGTGCTGTACTCCCGCCGCGTAAATCGTCTCTCCGGGACTACGTTTTGCTTCCGCATCGTCCGTGTTCGTCGCGCATCAGCGTTCCCGTTCGATCTCCCCGTGCTCTACACGGTAAACAATATCGCATTTTTCGATCGTCTGCAAACGATGTGCAATAATAATCAATGTCTTATGACCATGCAGGCTGTTGATGGATTCCATGATCGCAGCCTCTGTATCGTTATCCAGTGCGCTGGTCGCTTCATCCAAAACCAGAACCTCCGGATCTTCAAACAGCGCTCTCGCAATTCCGATTCTCTGACGCTGACCGCCGGAAATCCGGATGCCACGCTCGCCAATGCTGGTATCCAGTCCTTCGGGAAGGCTGCGGACAAACTCATCCAGACGGGCTTTTTTGAGTGCCTCCCAGACCTTTGCATCGTCGATGTCTTCATCCGCGTAACCGAATGCCACATTTTTGCGGATGGTGGAATCGATCATGAAAATCGTCTGTGGAATGTAGCCGATATTTTTCAGCCAGGATTCGTAATGATCCCGAACCTCCACGCCGTCTGCGAGGATATGTCCCTCCTGAATCGACAGCAGCCCCAGCATAATATCCACAATCGTTGTCTTGCCCGCACCGGATGTCCCCACAATGCCGACAGATTTTCCGGCAGGGATCTCCATATGCGCATGGTCGAAGATCAGCACCTCGGAATTCGGATATTTGTATACAATATCATCCAGTACAATTTTATCCTGTAGGGGCAGCTTATCCACCGGCTTGCTTCTCCGATAGGCAGCTTCGTCGTAAACCACGTTTTTGTCGTTGATTTCCTCCTGCAGATTGTCGGACACGCCCATAAAGAAGGGCTCGAAATAGGAAATCTGTGTCAGATAGTTGTTGATCCGGTTTGCAGAAGGCAGAAGCCGCATGGCAGCCACGCCGAATGCACCCAGCTGGCTCACCATGCTGGTGACATCCTCGCCGGACAGGATCATGAAAATCAGGTACAGGATCAGTCCCGCCATGCAGACCGTCTCGATCAGCAGACGGGGCGTCGCGTTAAAAATATTGTATTTCTGCACTGCGCTCACATAGCCGTGACCGCATTTACCGTATTCCCGGATGAAATAATTTTCTTTATTGGCAATTTTGATTTCCTTGATGCCCATAACGGATTCTTCAATCCATTTGTACAGACCGCTGTAATAATCCTGGTTCTCGATGCCCGCCTGACGCATAATCGGCTTTAAAAACTGCTTGATCACAAGCAGCGTCACGATCAGAAGTGCCGCTATCGTCAGGATCATCTGCGGAGCCATCGCAGTCAGCGTAACCGCCAGCAGGACAAAAATAATCACTTCACTCATCAGCTGCAGCAGTGCCAGGATCAGACCGTACATGTTATTGACATCCGACGTGATCATACGCTGGATGACAGAGGTATCCGCATTCAGATAATATTCATAGGGGCGCTTCATGAAATTGATCATCATACGCTGAGAGGTTTCAAACTGGTTCGTGTATACAAAACGCAGCTGCACCACATTCTGAAAATACAGAAAGACGTTTTTTAACACAAAGCCCAGAATAATCAGCACCAAAATCAGCGCCGTGAAATATCCCGGTTTCTGAAAGCCTGTCCATCGGTAAATCTGCGCCAGGAGGCTGTCGCCCTCCACGCAGCTCGGGTCCATAATCATCTGAATCGCCGGTACCACAAGACCGATGCTGACGGTTTCCAGAATCGCGCCGATCACCATCATAAACAGAATCTGAACCATTTTCAGCTTCTGCTTCCGGTTCATCAGAACCATCATTTTACGGTAAATTTTTTTCATGAAAGCGTTCCTTTCGTTCCTGCAGCCCTATTCCAAAACTGCTTCTTAAAAAATCTGCTCATTAAAGCGGTGTTTTTGAGGATCTTCGTACAGATCCATAAAGTCATCCCCCAGAAAAACCTTTTCCTTTGCAAAATGAATCGAATCCGGCACGGTATACACGGAAACTACCTGGTCGAATTCCAGTCCCTCGATGAAATTCAGGATTTCCATCGGAAACTTTCCATCCAGCACAATATCGTCCGGGAACAGCTTATGATAGTCTAAAACATCTCTGGGATGCGGTTTTAAAATCACCTGCGCATCCTTTCCGTATTTTGCTACGATATCCCGGAAAATCTGCTCGCGCACCGGCAGCTCGCATAATGGCTCCGTCAGCACCAGCACCTTGTGCTCATGATGGGCGCCGGTTGTAAGCTGCGTCATCAGCGTGTCCAGATCCTCCATAAAAATCCGCAAAATCGTATTTTTGTCGTCCTGCGTCAGCCTGCGCACCATCGCTTCCCGCGGCTGTTCGATATATTTGGAGCAGGGATATTTCAGGATTGACGTATTGTTGACCTCCATATCCACGCAATATTTACTGTATCCGTTCTGGATAAAAATCAGGTTATGCGCCGCAAGAAAGGCTTTCAGTCCGAAATGCCCTCGGTTGTCATAGCGCGCGGTATCGTAATAGCAGATACAATCCAGACCGTCCTCCACCGCATGATAGTGGATTTTCTTATAATTCAGATAATATCCGATCGGATCGGAATCGCAGAACACATAGATGTCCTGATACTTTTTAAAATCCACCGGCACATAGGGCTGCTGCAGCTTTCCGTATAATTTCGTAAAAATCATTCTGGAAAACAGGTTAAACACCAGATTTCCATGATCTTCATGATAGCGTGCCAGCTGCGGAAACCCATGCTCCTCCTTTTCCTCGAACATAAACACAGCTTCAAACAGACCGCTTTTTTCTGCGCGCTCCTTCAGGTTGCCAAAGTCGTTCGACATGGTGCTCAGCACCAGATCCGCCTTTCCGCGCATTGCCCTTGGAAGCGTCAGCTCCTTTAAACAGGCAACATATACATGATAATAAGTATGGCAGACATAAATCCGCTCTTTTGGCTTTCTCTTTTTCATTTTCGTTTCTTTCTCCGGCAATTTCCGGGAAACCTGATGAAATCATCCCGGTTAAACCAGTTGACTCCATTGCATAGTCGTTATATTCTACCATACTTTTGTCTGCCATTGCAAGACAATGCGCTTCAAAGCGGCGGAATGCATCTTCTCCGATGTGCTGGGAATCCCGCGTGAACTGTGCTTGAATAATATTCCCCGGATTGTTATACTACTTACGATGCGATGTCTGCGGCGATTTCTTTTTCCCCAGACACTGCACAATCCGATTTTTGACAGGAAACAGGAGGTTTTGCCATGTCAGCACTTGCCATTATTACAGCGCGCGGAGGCAGCAAGCGGATTCCGCGTAAAAATATCCGTCCGTTTCTCGGAAAACCGATTCTTTTATATTCCATCGAAGCCGCTTTGCAGGCTGGCATTTTTGACGAGGTGATGGTTTCTACAGATGATCCCGAAATCGCCGAACTTGCAAAAGGTGCCGGGGCGTCCGTCCCGTTTCTTCGAAGCGCCCAGACCGCAAACGATTACGCCTCTACCGACGACGTCATCCGCGAGGTACTCGAATGCTACAGGGCTGCCGGCAGGGAGTTTGACACATTCTGCTGTATCTACCCCACCGCGCCGTTTATTACCCCCAAAAAACTCAGCACCGCGATGGAGCTTTTAAAAGACGCCGAGTCCGTCATGCCGGTAACGACTTTTCCGTATCCGGTTCTGCGCAGCCTCGCCGTAGATGAAAACGGTCACATCGGCTACAAATGGCCCCAGTACGCGACTGCGCGCAGCCAGGATCTCGAAACGCTTTACCACGACTGCGGACAGTTCTATGCCTGCCGGACGGAAGCTTTTTTCCGGGAAGGAACAACAGATACTCCCGGTATGGTCCCCCTGGTTTTACCCGAACTGGAGGTTCAGGATATCGATACCGAAGAGGACTGGGCGATTGCAGAAGTCAAATATCAGAAAATGATGGAGAAAGAATAACAATATGAATCAGGAAATTTATCTGGGCGGGCGCAGAATCGCCGCAGACGCCCCTGTCTTTATCGTTGCAGAAATGTCTGCGAACCATTTGCAGGACTACGACCGTGCGATTGAAATCATCCACGCTGCAAAGGAAGCCGGCGCGGACGCGATCAAGCTGCAGACCTACACTGCCGACACCATGACCGTCGACAGCGACGCGGACTGCTTTATCAATAAAGGCGGTCTCTGGGACGGCATCAAAGAATACGACCTTTACAAGCAGGCTTATACGCCGTGGGAATGGCATGCCGGTCTGATGGAGGAGGCAAAAAAATGCGGACTGCTCTGCTTTTCCTCCCCTTTTGACGCAACCGCCGTCGATTTTCTCGAAGAACTCGACGCTCCCGCTTATAAAATTGCATCTTATGAGATAAATGATATTCCGTTAATCCGTCGGGTGGCAAAGCTCCACAAGCCCGTCATCTTTGCCACCGGCGTCGCACATCTCGAGGACATCGAGCGCGCCATGAACGTCTGCCGTGAAGAGGGCAATGAGGACGTGATTTTGTTAAAATGCGTTTCCGCTTACCCGACGCCCTACGAGGACGTCAATCTGCGCATGATTCCGACGCTGTCTCAGACCTTTGGCTGCCTGACCGGCCTCTCCGACCACACGATGGGCGGGGCTGTCGCTGCAGGCGCCGTTTCCCTCGGCGCGCGGATGGTGGAAAAGCACCTGACCTTAAAACGCAGCGACGGCGGTCCGGATGGCGCATTTTCCATGGAGCCCCAGGAATTTAAGGAAATGGTTTCGCAGATCCGTATTCTGGAAAAGGCACTCGGCTCTTCCGAATACCGCCTTACCCCCAAGCAGGAAAAAGAACGGGCAGGCTCCCGTTCCATCTTCGTGGCACAGGACATGGCAGAGGGCGAAGTTTTCACAGAGCAGAATATCCGCTGCATCCGCCCCGGCATCGGACTGCACACAATGTATTATGAGGAAATTCTCGGCAGGAAGGCTTCCTGTCCGATCGGAAAGGGGACGCCGCTGTCATGGAATCTCATCCGTTAGTCTATATCCGCACAGACGGAAATGAAACAATTGCGACCGGACATCTGATGCGCTGTCTATCCATCGCCCGTGCCCTGAAGAAACGGGGTGCAGCGGTGGCTTTTCTCGTCTCCGATGATACCTCGGCTTCCATTTTACAAAAAATGTATTCTCCTGACGAAATCGCTGACCACAGCTTTCCGATCCTGGAGCTGCGCACCGATTACAGAAGCCTCGATCGGGAAATCAAGACCATGCAGGGGATCCTTTCTTCCCACAACGTTGCCTGCCTGCTGGTGGATTCTTATTTTGCAACACCGGAATATCTCGATATCCTGCGCCAGATCTGCAAAGTTGCCTATCTGGACGATCTGCAGGCATTCGACTGCCCGGCTTCCCTCGTGATCAACTATGATTTCTGTGTTGATGAAAGTTTTTACACCAAAGCGGACTGTGTTCTGACCGGATGCGCCTACACTCCCCTCCGGGAGCAGTTTGCAGATCAGCCCTACCATCTCTGGGAGCAGGTAAAAGACCTATTTCTTTCCACCGGCGGCACCGATCCCTTCCATATCGCAGGCAGTATGTTAAAACGTCTCTGCGCATCGGACGACTGGAAGGATGTTTCCTTCCACGTCCTGACAGGTCCCATGCATGTCCACCGCGCAGAGCTTGCCGTCATGGCAGGAAAAGACAGCCGCATTGTCCTGCATGAACAGGTTTCCGATATGGCTGCACTCATGTCCACCTGCGATCTCGCATTTTCCGCAGGCGGCACGACGCTTTATGAACTCTGTGCCGTCGGCGTCCCGTCTGTAAGCTTCAGTATGGCGGATAATCAGCTTCCCGGTGTCAAAGCCTTTGACGATGCAAACCTGATTCCATGGGCGGGCGACATCCGTGACAACGAAACCTTCTATGATGACGCAGTGGAAAAGCTGACTGCACTTCTGAAAAATCCGGACGCCCGAAAGAAACAATCCGACCGAATGCGTATGGCAATCGATGGTGCCGGCGCACGCCGCATCGCGGACGCAATTCTGGCAAAATGAGTGTGCGACGGGCCGAGTGCGCACCCTAAGCGGAGCGTTTTTATTTCATAGGACGCATTTCCTATGAAACAAAAAAGAGAGCCGGGAGGCTCTCTTTTTTGCGCTACTTCTGAATTTCCGAAAGAAAATTTAGAAGGTTCGTTTTTCCTATATTCCGCCACACAGCTCCATATCATTTTTTCCCTAAATGCTTTTTTCGAAAATTACGCCATGTCCAGAGTGCTTTATAGTACAATACAAACGCTGCTGTGGAGCGCTGCTGCATGGCAATCATTTTTTTCTGCTCTGCATTGACGCGTTCCTGATAATACGGATTGTCCGCAAAATCCGGGAACGCTTCTTTTAATTCGTTTCCCATCTTCCGGATAAAAGAAAGGGATTTATGACCCTCTCCGACCATATAGGAAAACAACGTGTTGACATAAAACAGCATCGTGTATTCAAAGCAGATTTCCGGTCGGTAGGTTTCAAGATAACCGAATTTCTTCGCATTTTCCAGAATGCCCCGTCCAGCCGCCATCCGGTCTTCACAGCGCTCCCTGCTGATGGTATGCACCGTGGACGCTTCATGCTGGTAATAAAAATACATGACCTCCGGGATATATTCATAATGATGTGCCTGTAAAAGCACCGCGTCGCTGATCGCATTATCCTCGTAAAAAATGTGCTCCGGAAAGCGGATGCCGCTGTCCATGAAAATTTCCCGGCGATAGACCTTTACAACAAGGCTTCCGCTGTCTAAAATCAATGACCGACACTGTTTATTGCCAAGCACGCCGCTCTGCTCTGCTTTGCCGTTTTCCACACGTTTGCCGATTTTCATGCTGTGTTCATCCGTCAGGCAATAATCACAGCCCACCATATCCGCACCGGTTTTCTCTGCACGTCCGATCAGCTTTTCGTACATCGTGGGCAAAATCCAGTCGTCACTGTCAATAAATCCGATCCACTCGCCTTTTGCAAGGGACAACCCGATATTTTTCGCGCCGCCCTGTCGCTTGTTGACTTCCGAATGCACAGCTTTGAATTTACCGGGGTACTTTTTTTCATACTCCAGCAGAATGGAAAAGGATTCGTCCGTAGAAGCATCATCCACCGTGATGACCTCGTAATCCGAAATCGTCTGCGCCGCCAGTGAATCCAGGCAGTAATTCAGTTTTCCGTCCGATGCCATGTTATAAACCGGCACAATGATACTCAGCTTCATATCGTTTTCTCCGTTCTGTGCGCACTCTATTATTTGGTTCCCTCTACGCAAATCCAGTCCTCGCCATCCTTTGTGTGAATCCTTGTCTCTGCAAATCCGGCTTCCCGAAACAGGTTCTTAAACTGCTCCCTGGTCGGGTTGAACAGGTGGAATTTGCGGATATTATCTTTTACCTCTCTGGGCAGTCCTGGCTTTTCATAGATGTCTGCAACCAGTAAAAAGGTTCCGCCGGTCTTTAATACCCTGCGCACCTCTTTTAGGTTTTCCTGGGGGTTCGGCCAGAAATAAAAGCTTTCCACGGTCACGATTTTGTCAAAGGTCTCTGCCTCGAAGGGAAGCTTTTCCACCGATCCTTCCAGAATTTCCATCTTGCCTGCCGCAACCGATTCTGCATTTGTTGCGCGGGACGTTTCCACCGATACCGGTGAATAGTCGATTCCCGTCAAATGTCCATCCGTCACATGCTCCGCCATCCGGGACAGCGCAGCTCCGCCGCCGCAGCCGATATCCAGAATGTTGTCGTTTCCCTGAATCTCCCAAAGGGAAAGCGCCCAGCCGGTCACATTGTGATGGCTCTCATTCATGCGCTCCAGCATTTTTTTGCCATCCTCGCCCTCCGGCTTTCTCGGATTTCCGGACTCGGTAATTTCCGCCTGAGCGCGCTCTGCTTCTGTGAAATGTCTTTCTTCGAAATCATTTTCTTCCATTCCGCGGCCGTCCAGACGACAGCTTGCCAACACTTCCTCTACCCACTGTTCCGGGTAGCATGCCAAAAGCTCTTCATGCTGCATCGCATGGTACCGGATATCCGGATCCACAAAATGTCTTCTGTAGCGGTTTTCGTATTCCTCCCCCATCTTCACGGCATAAAAACAGTGAATTTTCGTTCCGGGCACATAAATATCATCTTCCAGCGGCGTCACCATATCGGAAAAGAACTGGTTGAAAATGCTCGTATTGGACACAAATGCCATGGAAGGCAGCTCCTGCGTAGCGGCACTGCACCCGAACAGCTGCAGCATTGCCTGCGCATACTCGACACCGGCTTTTTCTTCCATTTTCTTTTTTGCCCAGACTGGAAGCTTTCCGCTGCGAAGCATTTTTCCAAGAAGAGGCGTCATAGCTTTCGCCATCGCCCAGGTTCCAAAGCTGCTGCCCTGATCCAGATCGGAGCTTCCGAGGATTCCGTGCCGGATATGGATTTTTTTGCGCTGCACCATAAGTCCCACAAAGGAGCCGCCCAAAGAACAGCCATATGCCGCAAAGAGCTGACCACCGAGATTTTTCTGGATATAGTTTTCCAGCTTTGCCGTCTCGATCAACATGTTCGGAAAGGTCGAATCCTCCGTCTCGTCGAACCCGTCATAGGACGCGCAGAGCACATAAAAGTGCTCCTGCAGCAGAGGGATCACATGTCCGAAGTTCCGTTTCCAGTGACAGCATGTCCCCGGCAGCAGTAAAATTGCCGGCTTTGTTTCCTCGCCAAAAGAATAGATTTTCATTGCCTTTTCATCTCCCATAGGCCCATTGCAGCGCACAGATATCGCTGCCGCCTGCATACTTAGCCTTATCTAACTTTGATCTTCATTATATTCCCGGGACTTTTCAATTTCAACAGGCGCATGTATAATATTTTCACCACTAACACTTGGAGATACGCCTATGCAAACATTATACCCCGATTATTATGCGCAGTTTCGCTGTACAGCGGACAAATGTCCCATCACCTGCTGCCAGGAATGGAAAATTTCTGTCGATGACGATACGCTGAAGCGCTGGGCAGCCTTAAATCCACCTGTGGATTCGAAACTCTTTACCTACGTTCAGGACGGTCAGCGCGTGATCGCTTTAAACAGCCGCCATGTCTGTCCGTTTCTCGAAAAAAACAAGCTCTGCCGTCTTGTCCTCGAACACGGAGAGGATGCGATTTCCGAAACGTGTCAGGTTTTCCCCCGCGAAACCCATTCCTTTGCCGACCATGAAGAGGCTTCGCTCATGCCCTGCTGTCCCGCAGTAATCGACCTCTGGGCAGCGCAGGATGCTACGCCGCTTACTTTTCCGCGTCCGAATATTGACAGCATACCATTTTTCATCCGTTCTGCAGTCATCGACGCCATTTTGCAGCAGACCGACCGGCTGCCGGAGCAGATTCTTTCCGCCTGTTTTTATATGATACAGGAAATCCACCGAAAAAAAAAGCCGACAAAAGACTTTGTTTCAGATTGTTTTTCTGAAAAAAGCTTTTGTCAGCTCTATGATGCCATGGATGACCTCTCGCCGGACTGCATCGACTCTGTTTTGGAGTGCAACGAACTTTTGTTAGACCTTTCTGTCAACTATCAGAAAGAGCAGCTCTATCAGGAATGGCTTACCCCACTTACGCAGCAGGCGGAAACGTTGTCGGAATTGCTCACGGAACCGGAAGAAGAAACCTCCGATCCCTCCAAACCATACGAGGAGATCGCCAGCCACGCCGGCATCGCACTTTCCAACCTTCCGGCACATTTACAGACAGAAGAAGAGCTCCCGGCGCAATGGCAGGCATTCCGTACTGCCTTCGCGCAATACGAGCCTCTGATGCGCAGCTACCTTGCAAACGAGGTCTATTCCGAGCTGCTTTCCTTTGAGGACACCACAAAGCATATGCTCGTGCGCCTGCAGTGGCTGATGCTGCAGTATGCCGCGGTGCGCCAAAGCCTGTTCCTCATCTGGCAGGACAGCCCGGAGGCATTTTCCTATGAAAAAGTGCGGGAAGCGCTGGTCATTATCAACCGTATGACCGGCTATGACGAAGAAGATATTTATGAATATCTGGAAAACAGCTTCGAATCCCTGCTCTGGGACTGGGGCTATTTTGCGCTGCTCGCGGGGTTTTAGAACCTGCCGGATGGTAGACGGCAGCACCGCCGGTACAATAGAATGCTCGCAGAGCGTGCATTCTATTGTTTTTCGCAGAACAGTTCGATTTCTTCTCCCACCGGTCCGATAATAAATGCGATCCGCGCCGGGAGAGAGGGCTTCGACATGATTTCAATATCGCCCGGCTCCATCGTCACAGCATAGCCTGCCTTGCGCGCAGCCTCCACGATGCTGTCCACATCGTCTGTCGCCAGTGCGAAATGGCGGATTGCACCCTGTGGCAGATCTTCCTCCGCGTTCGGGAAAATCTCAATCAGGCTCGTCCCTGCGCCGTACATCAGCCCTTCCACCTTCGGCTCACCCCAGCTTCTGACAAGCGGAAGTCCAAGAAGCTCCCCATAGAACTTCTGAACCTTTTCCAGCTCCTCCGATCTGCATTTCATACATACATGATGAACACCTGTAATCATTTCGTTTCCTCTCTTTCTGCCGCATATCCAGCGACTTATCTTTTGTAATTCCTGCTGCGGCATCCACCAGTCCAGCATTTTCTTCCCATGTCTGCCGCTTCGCGCAAGTGCTTTACCCCTGCTGCCCCAAAATAATCCGGATCAGCTCTTTTTCCAGCATCAGCGTCCGGTTCCAGGGATTCAAAATGATCCCTTCCACGCCGTCTGCCTGCAGCGCGGTTGCAAACAGCTGTCCCATATCCGCCAAAAACGTCGATTTCACGCGGTCGCTGCCGCGCAGCTCTTCCTCAAATCCGGTAAACGCAGCCCACCACAGTTTGCTGTCCGACGTTTTGACGGTCTGCAGTAAAAGCTGTCCGCCGCCAGCCGGAGGATCCACTGCAACGATAAGCTGTCCGTTTTCTTTCATTCGGCGGCGCACCACCGTCAGCGCATGTGCCAGCATTTCCTGCGTCGGCTCCTGCTGCAGCCCGGCGATGGCTTCCTCTATTTTTTCATTTCCCCGCAGCCCCTCGCCCCGCAGCCCCTCGTCCCGCAGTTCGGTGTCTTTTTCTTCCATAATCATCTCCATTCCGCAGGCGCTATTCGCCGCCTGCGGCACAAACAATAGAATGCACGCTCTGCGAGCATTCTATTGTCATGAATAACTGTGTGAAACATAAGCGATCCCGTTTATATTTCACACTATCCCCTCACTCTGCACGCACCGCCCAGCGCATTTTCGTCGAACGCGCGCGTCCGTTCTGTGCACATTCCTGCGCAGAAGGGCGGATGACATCTTTGGCATAATCAGAATAGATGCCCTCCCGATAGCCCTCTTTCAGTGCCTGCTTCACGAGCCTGTCCTCGCCGGAATGGAACGTCAGGATTGCAACACGCCCGCCCGGCTTCAATACGCCCGGCAGCTTTTCCATGAACTCGTAAAGCACTTCAAACTCGTGATTGACGTCAATGCGCAGCGCCTGAAACGTCCGCTGACAGGTCTTTTTGACAGTCTCCTGCTTTTCCTTTTCCGGCAAAAAATCCAGCGCCCTTTCGATCACCCCGCGCAGCTTTGTCGTCGTGTCAATCCGGTTGCCGCGGCGGATTTCTTCTGTGATTGCCTTCGCAAGCTCCTCACAGTACGGCTCGTCTGAATTTTCATACAGCATACCGGCAAGCTCTTCTCGCGATATCGTATCCAGCCGTTCTGCCGCGCTGATGCCCTTTTCCTGATTCAATCGCAGATCCAGAGGGCCATCCACTTTGAAGGAAAAGCCGCGCTTCGGATTATCGATCTGCATCGAAGACACTCCCAGATCCGCCAGAATGAAATCAAATCCGCCAACCTCCTTCGCGATCTCGTCGATCGTGCAGAAATTCTGCAGCCGGATGGAAAGAATATCCTCCCCATAGCCCAGCTCCTCCAGACGCTTTTTCGTCTTGGCGGATTCCTCCGGGTCTACGTCCGTCGCATACATGTGCCCCTCACCATGCAGACATTCCAACATTGCCTTTGTATGTCCGCCGTAGCCCAGCGTCGCATCAAAGCCGGTTTCCCCGGGCTGAATCTGCAAAAAATCCAGAATTTCCTTCACCATAATCGAAATGTGCATCCCGGCAGGCGTATTTCCCTTACGGATCACATGCTGCACTGTATCCTGATATTTTTCCGGCTGCAGCTCCTTATATTTTTCCTCGAATTTCTTCGGGTATTTTCCTTTATATCGAACACGGCGCTTATGCTGCTGCGCCTGATTTTCCTGTTCCAAATCTGTTCCTCCTTATTTGTCTCCGCAGGCGGAATCTATGCTATCACTTTCAACGCCTTTCTCTGCTTCGAAAGTGCAGTACTCTATCCTCTGCAGATTTCATCGATCCATGCAAACAGCTCGTCCAGATCATAGTCGCCCGCATGCGGCACGCCCCACGGCGCATGGTAATCCACGCTACAGCCCTGTGCACGCAGCTTTGCGACCAGCATCGCTGAAATTGCAAGGGAGGTATCACGGTCACACTCTCCGTGCCGGATGCGGAAATATTTCGCTTTCTGCGCGTCGGCAACATCCACATAGGACATCGGATTTAGCATGCGTACAATCTGCTCCGGCGCCATCTCTCCACGCTTTTTACTGTGTTGCAAACTGTATTTTGTAAAATGGCGGCAGTTGACGTTTTCCGAACCAAACAGGTCGTTTTCCGCCGTTTCCAGCTCCAGCCCGTCAAACGCAGGCGCCGTTTTCATACGCGTGATCGCTCTTGCATAGGCAGGAAAATCCATTCCAACCGCACGTCCGTCCCCCACGGTCAGCCAGGTTTCCCCGGAAAGATCGGTTTTCCTATCGAGCGCTTTCTGTGCGGATTCCAGAACGATCGCTTTCACATATTCCAAAAACGTGCCGGTTCCATCCGCTGCAAGCGTCAGGGCGCGCCCCTGTTCATCTTTTAACCCGAGACTGTTGACGTACTCCGGGAAAAGCGCCGCTTCGTCCTTCGAGGTCTGCACCTGCTCCGGTGTCATATCGCCGTCTACCGCGGAAAATTCCGGTCTGCCGCCCTCCGTCAGATTCATCTGCATCCGGCGAAATTCATTCACACCGAGAAACTGCCATTCGTAAGCCGCATCCGCATGCTCCAGGTTGATGATCGGGCAGTAACAGGACGCTGCAAAAATCTCATCGCCCGCATCCGCTGCTCCGATCGCCTTTAAATACGGCTCATAATCCGGGTGGTTTCCTGAACTGCCGACCAACGAAGACAGTGCGCCGCCCGCACTTGTCCCGTTTGTGATAATCTTTTCCTCATCGCCCGGCAAATCCTTGGCAAATGCATGCAGATAACGCACCGCCGCTTTATAATCCACAATGCAGGCAGGCGCTTTTCCGGTATAGGTTTTGTTTTCATCCTGCTGCACCCTGCCGCGGATCGCCGGCGCAGCTACGACATAGCCATGCTCCAGCGCACAGAAAACCGTATTCGGGATTCCGGAGCCTTCCTGCGTTTCTCCCGGCGCGGCCGGCTCACCCGGCATATAGCCGCCGACTTGATTCGGCATAAAAACCGGAGCAGTCGCAAGCGTATATCCGTTGATGCTTTCTCCCTCGTAAAAACCCTCCGGAGCATAAATGTGCATCCGCTGATACTCTGCATTCGCCGGTAAATCCGCATAAAGCAGATCGGCAAACTGCCGATAGCGGATTGTATGCACTCCGACTGTCAATGACTCTACGGTATAAGCATTTTTATCAAAGTTCATCTATCGTATCTCCAATCTCAAAGAATCGTGAACGGTGCCATCACACCGTAATTATTTTATGCATTCCAAAATTTAAAGGATGCCAGTCGCGTTCCGATCGCATACATTCTATAAAAAACTTGTACAAAGCCTGTATTTTATGTCATAATGGTGCAAAAGACTTTCCCGTTTCAGTCCGGTAACGCATTCAAGTGAAGCTCCCTGCCCATTCCGGATCAATGGGAAGAAATGAGGGTTTTATGTTAGAAAGTATCATCAAAATCAATCAGGCGGTCAACGGATTTATCTGGGGCGTCCCCGCAATGATCTGCATCATCGGCGTAGGACTTCTGCTTTCTGTCCGTACCCGTTTCATTCAGGTGCGCAAATTCGGCGCTGCCATGAAAAACACGATCGGTAAAATTTTTGACAAAACACAGGCAAAGGACGGCTCCATGAGCCCGTTCCAGGCAGTCTGTACCGCGCTTGCAGGCACGGTCGGCACCGGCAACATCGCAGGCGTTGCGGGCGCGATTGCCCTCGGCGGTCCCGGCGCAATTTTCTGGATGTGGTGCTCTGCTTTTCTCGGCATGTGTACCAAATTTTCCGAGGTTACGCTCGCAATCCATTTCCGGGAAAAGAACGCAAATGGCGAATATGTTGGCGGTCCAATGTACTATATTAAAAATGGTCTGTCCAAAAAATGGCATTTTTTAGCGGTTCTTTATGCCCTGTTCGGCGTCCTGACTGTGTTCGGCACAGGAAACGCCACCCAGGTGAATACCATTGTTTCTTCTATTCATTCTGCACTGCACAACCTGCATATCATCGACGGCACTGTAGATGAACGTGCCAATCTGATCTTCGGTATTTTCATTGCCGCTTTCGTTGCTATGGTGCTGCTTGGCGGAATCCAGCGGATCGGTCAGGTTTCGGAAAAGCTCGTTCCGTTTATGGCAACTTTATATGTAATCCTTGCAATCGGCGTTGTTATTTTGCATATCAACCGCGTTCCTGCAGTGTTTGCCATGATTTTTAAAAGTGCATTTAC
>ERZ773187.10-NODE-10-length-179347-cov-74.132003_pt1 | contig 179347 bp, 170 predicted proteins | sample MGYA00511242_ERZ773187 | MGnify/ENA primary metagenome ERZ773187 (study PRJEB29015, sample SAMEA2737744) | human gut metagenome | biome: human gut; feature: human-associated habitat; material: faeces | place: China | collected 2012 ...
TGAAATCTCATAAAGATAGAACTGCATAAAATAAGTGTCGGAATTTACTCAAATTCTGTAAAAGATTCAGATTGCAGAAAAATCCGGGCATAGTATCAATGAATGATATTGCCCGGATTTTTTATATTTAGTGGCTTTTCTTAAAATTTAAATGATGATATAATGAGTGAAAGTGAGAATAATACATAAATGCATTTATTAAAGAAATAGCAGGATAGTTATACTTTAGCAGGAACAAAAAGGCCGATATATAGTGAGGAAAAAATATGGATGATACCGGTATAAAGAGAGAGCCAGTTATCAGAATAAGCAACGACAGGATGGAGGCATTTATCATGCTGCCCACTGTTGAAGAAGAATACCACTATACAGTGGATGAGGTGCTTGAAGCTGTAAACCGCAATGGTGTGATATACGGCATCAATTGCGAGACCATTTCAGATATGGTAGAAAAAAGACTTATGGGCAGGGAAGTGCTTTTTGCAAAGGGAAAGCCGGCTGTTGACGGGGCTGATGGATACTTTGATTTTTACTTCGACAGTGACTTGAACCACCGCCCAACGGTTAAGAGTGATGGCTCAGTGGATTACTGGAGTGTGCACTCGGTTGAGGTGGTCAAAAAAGGCCAGACGATTGCAAACTATTGTGAGCCTGTTGCAGGTGAGGATGGTATTGATGTGCTTGGCAGGGTAATTGCCGCAAAGAAAGGCAAGGGACTGCCACCGCTTGTGGGGCGTGGCTTTGACAAATCTGTCGATGGACTTACATATACAGCTGCTATCGATGGCAAAATTGAAAGGCACAAGAATCGAATCATTATTCTTCCTATTCTTGAAATAAACGGTGATGTGGATGTGGGGACAGGAAATATAGATTTTGTCGGAGACGTGGTCATACATGGCAGTGTGAAGACCGGAGCCAGAATAAGGGCTGCAAAGTCCATCACGATAGATGGTGTTTGCGAGGGCTGTGTGCTTGAGGCCGGCAATGACCTGATTCTAAGGAATGGCATGATTGGTATGGGAAAGGCCCGGATTATTGTAAAGGGCAATCTGTTTGCCAAGTTCATGGAGTATACCGATGTGGAGGTAGATGGCTTTGTGGAGGCTGATTCTGCAATCAACTGCAATGTGGTCAGCAATGATAAGGTAATCTTCAATGGTGGACATGCAAGCATAGTCGGTGGAAAAGTATATGGCTGTGCAGGCATTGAGGTGCAAAACCTGGGTAATGATGCCTTTATCAAGACTGAGGTGCATGTGGGCGTGCATAAAAAGATTAAGATAAAGATAGCAGAGCTTGAAAAGCTTGTTGATCAAAAGCATATGCTGCTTAACAATATCAATGCAGGCATAAAGCAGATAGAACAGATGATGGGCAGTGCCGCTGACGGTATGAATCTTGAGGAAAAGAAGCTTGCGCTTGTCAGGGCAAAAATTGAGAAAACAGCAGAGCTTACCGAAGATAAGGAGGAGCTGGAGCGGCTTAAGGGCATAGTGGAGCGCTCGACAGGCGCGACAGTACAGGTTTTGGAGCATGTATATCCAAATGTCGAGGTGTGTATTAACAACTCAAAGCTCGTCACCAAGGAGGAATTCGACAAGATTGAGTTCAAGGAGAAGGATAAGGCAGTCGTGATGTTGTCGATGAAATAAAAAAATTGCGATATTTTTATTAAATCTTAATGGAAATATACTTGCATAAAGGGGTTACTTTATTATAATATATAGTGACCCTTTTTTGATGGGATTATTTAGCAGGTAATTATGGAGGCAGGATTATGATAAATTTTGATGAAGAAATAAAGAACTATGAGCCAAGTCTAGAGATAGAGGAGGCTGAATCTGCGATTTACAGCCACGATCTGACAGATGTCACAGATATCATTGCACAGTTATTACGTGAGCAGGACAAAAGGCAGGGTGAATTAAGATGATTTGTTATAAATGCGGACAAGATGCAGGCTGGAACGATAAATGCCCTGTATGTGGGGCTGATCTTTCACTTTTTAAAAGAGCTATTAGAATATCCAACTCATACTACAATGATGGTTTACAAAAGGCACAGGTGAGAAATCTGTCTGGAGCGATTATCTCTCTCAGGCAGAGTCTTAAGTTTTATAAGTACAATATCCAGGCAAGGAATCTGTTAGGTCTCATATACTATGAGATGGGTGAGATGGTTGACGCCTTAAGTGAGTGGGTCATCAGTGCAAACTATCAGCCTGATGATAATCTGGCAAAGAAGTATATAGATCAGATTCATAATAATAGAAATCAGCTCGAAACAATTAATCAGACTATTAAGAAATATAATCAGGCTTTAACTTATTGCAAGCAGGACAGTAAGGACCTTGCGGTTATACAGCTTCGAAAGGTATTATCCTTAAATCCAAAGCTTGTAAAGGGACATCAGCTTTTGGCTCTTTTATATCTGGAGGAGGGACATCTGGATAAGGCAAAGAAAGCCTTACGCGATGCAGGCAAGATAGATACAGACAATACCACTACCCTCAGATACTTAAAAGAAGTGAACAGGCGTCTCAAGGAAAAAGGAACTGAGAGGAAAAAGAAAAATGATGATTTAATTTCCTACCAGAGTGGAAACGAAACAATCATTATGCCAAAGCGATTCAGGGAGAGCTCAATGTGGGCAAATATACTCTATATTATAATCGGTCTGGTAGTCGGAGTGGCGGTTACGTGCTTCCTTGTGGTTCCGGGCATAAAAAGCCAGGCGAAAACAGATGCAAAGAAGCAGCTATTATCGGCCAATGATACGATTTCCACAAATGGGCAGACCATCAGTGGACTTAATGATCAGATAGACAAGCTAAAGAAGGAGCTTGAGGACGAGAAGAAGAAAAATGATGGAGTATCAGACCAGATTTCCACATATGAGGCTTTGCTCAATGCCTATGTATACTATACAACCAATGATGTAATAAAGGCAGGAGAAGCACTTGAAAATATCAACACAAGCTACCTGAGTGACTCGGCTAAGCAGACATATGATACGCTCAATGGTTCAATTGCAGATTCATATAAGGAAGCACTGTACAGTCAGGCATACTCATCATACAGCAGTGGCGATTATCAGAGTGCAATCCCTACATTCCAGAAGCTTGTCGGCATGGATGAGGCATACAGGGATGGTTCAGTTGCATATTACCTGGCGCAGTCGTTCAGGAAGTCAGGTGACTTAGCATCTGCAAAGCCATATTATCAGTATGTGGTAGACAACTACGCAGGCACTGAGAAGGCCAGAACATCAAAGAATTATCTGGCACAGGAACAGCAGTAAAACAACTGCTGCGAGGCAATAATTAAATATAGAATTACGAAAGACACCAGATAATCTCCGGTGTCTTTTTTATATGAGCAGGAAAGGAAGAGTGTGACATGATAGAAAATTATATCAAGGAAGCAGACCGGGTGACATACCTTATGCCAAAGGAGGTGGATCACCACTGCGCCGGGCAGATAATCGCAGAGCTTGATGCACTTATAGAGGGCTGTGGTGTCAGAAAAATAGTATTTGACATGAAACAGACAGAATTTATGGACAGCTCCGGCATTGGGGTGATAATAGGAAGAACAAAGAAGCTTAAGTACTTTAATGACAGCTCGGTGTCAGTTTGCAATATGTCGGACAGAGTGGACAAGCTTTTGAAATGTGCCGGCATTTACACTATTGTACATAAGCTTTAAAACTGAATTAAATTAAAATATAATCAGACAGAAAGGGAGCATAATGAACGCAGCAAAAACAAATCATATATCGCTTAGCTTTGATGCAATTTCAGAGAATGAGGCATTTGCGAGAATGACAGCAGCCATGTTTATGGCACAATTAAACCCCACACTAGATGACGTGGAGGACGTAAAGACAGCAGTGTCAGAGGCGGTGACAAACGCAATTATCCATGGCTATGAGATGGGGGATGACAATATTTCATCCGGTCAGGCAGATCACCAGGCAGCAGAAGAAAAAAGTTGTCCACAGGTACATATGAATTGCAGCTACATAGGCAGGGAGCTTTACATAGAAATATCAGATAGCGGAGTAGGCATACAGGATGTGGCAAAAGCAATGGAACCGTTATACACATCCAAACCACAGCTTGACAGATCAGGCATGGGTTTTTCATTCATGGAAGCATTTATGGACGCGCTCACAGTTACATCAGAACCGGGACACGGAACAACAGTAAAGATGAAAAAAATACTATGAAGAGTGACAAAATCAGCAGACTTGTCACAGAAAATATAAACCTGATTTATTTAGTTATGAAACGCTTTAGAAACAGAGGCGTTGACCGGGAGGATTTATTTCAGATAGGAGCAGTTGGGCTGACAAAGGCAGCGCAGCGATTTGATGAAAGTAAGGGCTTTGCCTTTTCTACATACGCAGTACCGTTGATAATAGGGGAAATACAGCGCTTTTTACGTGATGATGGAATGGTACATATCAGTCGAAAAATACTGGATGATGCAAGAAAAATTGCAATTATCAGAGAAAAATACAGGATGAGTGAAAATAGTGAAATATCACTTGAAAAAATGGAAAATATCTCCGGTATGTCAAAACAGGATATAATAATTGCCATGGAAGCCGATAAAAATGCATCGTCAATAGAAAATGAAAGTGTGCTTGATTATTTGGACAATAAAATGAGTGCAGAAGCATCAGACAAGCCATCGGAGACAGATAAAATGATAAATCACATCGCAATGCAGCAGGCGTTTAACTCACTGGATGATAGCGAGCGCAGACTGATTATGCTTCGCTATATGCAGGATAAGACACAGAAGCAGGTGGCAGAAGTGCTTGGACGCAACCAGGTGGCCATATCACGAATGGAGAAGAATACATTGGCGAAGCTTCGCAGGGCGATGATGTGAGTGGGAAGCAGTGGAGGTTTTGAGCTTCCCACGTGCAGGCTGAGAGGATGCCAGGGTGGCATGTAGTATATTCTTCAGGAAATTATGAAGTCAGCCCCGAGCTCATGTGCGGATAGATTGTGGATATGCCGGGGCTTTTTTGTTATTAGGGAATATGGAACCTCGTGGCAGTTCATAATTTTCTTCAGAACACACTGCATGCCTTCCGGCAAATAAAGTGTGTCAAGTGGGAAGCATCGTAGGATGGGAGCTTCCCACATAAAGGCTGAGAGCGCCGAGCCGTCCGAACCGCAGGTGAGGACCGGCACATTATATCTCAGCGTAAGTGGCATAAGCCGGTGGTTGGGCAGGCGGTACTGTCGGGTGGGCGAATAGCGCAGCTGTTTAGTGTCTGTAGAATTATGCTGTAAAGCACAGAAATGCCGAGGCATGGACGCCGAGGCAAGGAGAAATCGAGCCATGGAGGGCGAGTTTCGACGGTTTCGTCGGGCATAGAAAACCTGCGGGCATAATTCGTACAGACACTTAACAGCGAAGCGTAGCCAGCACGACAGTACCGCCTGCCCCAACCACCGGCTTATGCCACGTATTATTGAAATTACTGGAAACTATTGAAAAAAGAAAAGTACTTGCACTCAAGCCACAAAGCATATTACAATGGGTGGTAAGGAATATAATTGGATTGTCGAAAGGAAAAAGCATGAAACTTCCACTCACATATGATAACTATATATTTGACCTCTACGGTACGCTCGTGGATATTCACACAGACGAGAGTGACACTGCAATCTGGGAAAAGCTCGCCATGTTCTATGGCTATTACGGAGCACTGTATGAGGCAAAGGAGCTTAAGGAGCGCTATGAGACACTTGTAAAGAGCAGCGAGGCAGAGCTGAAGAAGAAAATTGAAAAGTCTGATGCAGATGCGCAGTTTGCCATCTCATATGCCCATGAAGCATCACCGGAGATACATATAGAGGATGTATTTGAAAAGCTTTATGAGGAAAAGGACGTGAATCCGACAAAGGAGCTTTCAGTGCATACAGGTCAGTTTTTCAGGGTGATGAGCACCGAATACATAAAGCTTTATCCGGGCACAAAGGAGATGCTTAAGGAACTTAAGAAGGCGGGAAAGAATGTATATCTGCTTTCAAATGCGCAGCGTATATTTACAGCCTATGAGATGAGAAGACTTGATATCTTTGATTTGTTTGATGACGTATTTATCTCATCTGATTATAATACCAAAAAGCCTGATATCAGATTTTATAAGGAGCTGATAAATAAGCATGATATTGACGTATCAAAATCGCTTTTTATAGGAAATGATTCGACTACCGATATCAAGGGTGCAAAGGAATGCCGGATGGATGCCTTTTATGTGAAATCGAATATTTCACCAAAGGATGATATGGCTCATGATGCAGACTATATTATAGATAATTTTACCAACTGGTAATGCATTATTGTTTGTAAAAATGTGAATATTACATAAAAAACATATATAAATTAAAATCTTTTTATAAACGGTTGCAAATAAAAAATAATGGTGTAAAATGAACTAGATTTGAATTAGTTTATTTTTTAACAAAGTAGAGGTGAAAAGAATGTCAAACACATTATTAATGTTGTGTATCCCATTTGCGGGCTTATTACTGTGCATAGCAGTTATGCCGCTTGTGAAGCCTGAATGGTGGGAGAAGCATCAAGCTCATGCAGTTATCTTATGGTCACTGCTTTTTGCCATTCCGTTCGCGCTGTTCTATGGAGCACCAAAAGCCGTAGAGACGGTACTGGAGTGTCTGATAGGTGACTATCTGACCTTTATCGTGTTGCTCTTTGGACTGTTCTGCGTAGCCGGAAATATCAAGCTGGAGGGAAGTCTGGTCGGCAACCCAAAGGTAAACGTTATCATGCTTGCTGTTGGAACTTTTTTTTCAAGCTGTATAGGAACTACAGGAGCCAGTATGCTCTTTGTAAGGCCGATTATACAGATGAACTCATGGAGAAAAAACAAGCGTCACATCATGGTATTTTTCATTTTTCTTGTGTCAAATATCGGAGGATGTCTTACACCTATCGGAGATCCGCCACTGCTCATGGGATTTTCAAGAGGAGTATCGTTCTTCTGGAGCATGAGGCTGTTTCCGGTTCTCGTATTAAATATGATACTGCTTCTTACCATATTTTATCATTTGGACAAGAAGGCATACCAGAAGGATATCACTAAGGGACTTATGCCTGAGGTGAAGGAAAATGAGCCTCTTATCAGGATAAAGGGTGCCCACAACTTTTTATATATCGTAATGATTGTTATAGCTGTTATACTAAGCGGTGTGCTTCCTAAGCTTTCTGCATTCCAGAACGCTGCAGGAGAGGTTATCGGTATTCCGATATTCAGGGAGGTTACACTCACTGTGCCTGCAATTATTGAGATTGCTATTATTCTGCTTGCAGCCCTGCTTTCCTTCAAGACAACACCGAAGGAGGTTCGTGTGCAGAACCATTTCACATGGGGAGCAATTCAGGAGGTTGCGGTGCTTTTTATCGGAATCTTCATCACCATGCAGCCTGCTCTTATGGTATTAAAGAGTGCAGGTTCAGGTCTTGGAATCACAAAGCCGTTTGAGATGTTCTGGGCAACAGGAGCACTTTCAAGCTTCCTCGACAATACACCGACATATCTGGTTTTCCTTACTACAGCGGGAGCCATGCACTTTACTACAGGTGTCGCAACCACACTGGGAGTGGTGCCGGTCAAGATGCTTATGGCAATTTCGTGTGGCGCTGTATTTATGGGAGCCAACACATATATTGGAAATGCACCGAACTTTATGGTCAAGTCATTATCAGACGAAAACGGTATCAACATGCCATCGTTCTTTGGTTACATATGGTGGTCATTGCGTTATCTGATACCTGTTTTCATCATAGATATGATCATATTCTTTTTATAGGAGGGATGAATTATGGAATTTTATGACGAGAAAATTAAAGCTCTTGCCATCGAAATCTATGAGCTTGATGCCGAAGTATACAAGAAATTAGGCTCATCCCTCGGCAGGGTATTTGGTGGCGAGAAGGATATATGTATCCGTAACATCATGGAGGATCTGCATTCAAGGCAGAACAGCTCAAGAATCCGAAGCGAGCTTGCCCTGATAAGCAACATGGCAAGAACAATACCTGATCACGATACAAGGCATGATATCATGGTCAGATACAACAACATAGTAGAGGAGATAGCGGAGCTCCCGACAGGTTTTGCTGACGGAGATATCCTCGATCCAAAGATAGCGGATTTAAATACCGTAAACCTGAAGGATCGTTTCAAGACGGGCGATCATCTGATTATCTGTATAGGACGTTCCTGCGGATGTGGTGGAAATGAGATTGGATTTGCACTTGCAGACAAGCTTCGTATGAATTTCTATGATGTGTCTGTCATGAATGAGGTGTTCAGACAGAAGGATGGAGAGGAAGCAGCCCAGGCTACAGCTACCTTCCAGAAAAAAGAGCGAATGGGAATCAAAAAGCGCATAAAAGCTTTTAAGAAATACCACGGACTTTCATCAGAGGATGTGCTTTTCTTTGATACAAGCAAGTTCCTTGTAGAGAAGGCAAAGCAGGAGGACTTCATTGTTATGGGACGTTTTGCAGATGCAATTCTGACAAACAATCATATTCCTCACATAAGTATTTTTATCACAGCACCGGAGAAGAGAAGAATCCAACGTTTCCTTGAGATAAACAAGAATGTGACTCCGAACCAGGCAAAGAAATGGATAGAATCTGAGGATAAGAGACATCTGAAGACCTACAAATTCTATACCGGCAGAAAGTGGAGCAAGGCAAGTAACTATGATATCTGTATCAACAGTGCCAGCTACGGTATCAAGGGCTCAATAGAGCTTATCATCCGTATGCTCCAGCTCGATGACCGCGTGAAGCAGCTGATTGAGTAATTTTTTAAAGCGTGTTTTATTGACGTAAAACACGCTTTTTTGATATATTTGACATTTTTTAAAAATTCCTCTTACAAAATTCGTGAAAAAGTGATAAAATGATAACGTATAACGAAAGAGGTGTGATATGTTCGAAATAGGTGATTACGTATTAAATGCTACAAATGGAATTTGCAAAATAAGCGAAATCGTGGAGTTAGACATGTCAGGAGACAAGCAGCTCAAGTCATATTTTTTACTCCGCCCTGTTGAGGAGGAGAATGACAGAGTGTATATACCTGTTGACAATGCTGATAAGAGGATACGTAAGGTAATAACACAGGATGAGGCACAGGCGGTGCTCGATAGAGTACCTGAGATAGAGGCACTCGCGGTAAACAATGAGAAGGAGCGCGAAACGCGCTATAAGGAGGCAGTCAGAAGCTGTGAGCCGGATAGTGTGATCAGTCTCTTAAAGTGTTTACATATCAGAAATGAGCAGCGTGCACAGGCAGGCAAGAAGTCTACAGCCGTCGATGAGCGCTATGGCAAGATGGCAGAGCACAATTTAAATGCAGAGCTTGCATTTGTTCTTGAAAAGGACAGGCAGGAGATTAAAGATATAATTCATGATATGCTATAGTATGTGGGCAGAATCAGAAAGCGGGTTCTGCCTTGTTTTTTGCTAAAAATAAGAGATATTAAGAAAAGTTTAAACAAATAATTAATGAGTTTATGTCATGAATATGTTATTATATATCAGGTAAGGGCATATAATATTACCGGTTAAGGGTAAATGAGAAAACTTATCATGTTTTATCTGATAAAAACAAAAGAATGAAAGTAAGGGAATCAATATGAATAATATGAATATTAATTCTGCAATAGCAGATACTCTGGATATAGGGAATACAGACACAGAGAAAAAGACAGGGCTCATAGGCTTTTATAATTACACGGTAGTGCTTACATACATAGGCATGTGGATAGGCTTCCTTGGAGTTATGCTTGCCATAAAGGATAGGTATGTGGGTTCACTAATCTGCCTTATGCTGGCCGGTGTCTGTGATATGTTTGACGGCACCATTGCATCCACAAAGAAGGATCGTACCAGGGACGAGCGCACATTTGGCATACAGATAGATTCGTTAAGTGATATCATATGCTTTGGCGTGCTTCCGGCAGTGTGGGTATTTTGTGTGACTCCAAAGATTTCAATAGCATTTACCGCCATATTTGTATTCATTCTTTGCGGGCTTATCCGTCTGGCATACTTTAATGTGGATGAGGCTAACAGGCAGGCAGCGACAGCAGAGCGCAGACAGTATTATCTGGGGCTTCCAATCACATCAAGTGCGCTTGCTATTCCGGCGGTATATCTGATTGGAGAGTTCACAGCTATACATACACAGACAATCGCGGCACTTGCCCTTTTAATCATTGGCATTTGCTACGTGCTCCCTGTAAAGCTCAAAAAGCCATCTCTTTTTGGAGAGGTTCTGCTTGTAGGTATAGGAGCAGTTGAGTTTTGTATTCTCATTGCGGAGGTTCTTATTTAATGGCAAAAAAATCGTTTGTAGACTGGCTTTATACCACGGCACCGGGGCGTATGACACTTAAGGTGCTTCTGCATACAGGTGCACTTAAGCTCGGAGAAATAGTAGCACGCTCCCCGCTGTCTAAGCCGTTTATCAGCCGGTATATAAAGAATAACAATATAGACATGTCTGATTTTAAGGGTCAGAAATATAACAGCTTTCAGGACTTTTTCTCTAGAAAGCGTGATGATATTGAGGTGGACAGGCAGGCTGAGCATCTTATCAGTCCGTGTGACGGCTACCTGAGTGCCTACAGGATAAAAAGCAACAACAGCTTTCACATCAAGGGCTCATGGTACAAGGTGACGGACCTTGTCACCGACAAAAAAATTGCAAAGGAATTTGTTGGAGGAGACTGCGTGATACTGCGTCTTTGTGCCAACGATTATCATCATTACTGCTATATAGATGATGGATTTCAGGGCAGGAATCATTTTGTGAAGGGACTGCTTCACAGTGTACAGCCTATTGCACTGGAAAATGCGCCTGTATACAGGCAAAACAGGCGTATGTGGACAATTCTTGATACAGTTAATTTTGGCAAGGTGGCACAGATTGAGATAGGTGCGCTGCTTGTGGGAGGCATAGTCAATGACCACGAGAATGTTATGATGAGAAAGGGCACAGAGATGGGGCACTTTGAGCTGATTGGTTCCACAATAGTGCTTTTGTTTAAAAAAGGTCATATTGACCTGCTTCCGGAAATTAAAGAGTGTATAAAAGGAGACAAAGAAGTACGTGTTATCCAGGGACAGCATATCGCAAACAGGACAGTTTTTTAACAGAATACTTCCAAAATACAGTCGCATTCCGCTGCTTTTTACAGTAGTGCTCAATTTCAGTGTATACTGGGGCGCGCGTGCTATTGCAGGCGGTTTTATCCATCACAATATAGAGACCTCGCTTGATGATATGATACCGGTTGTGTACCCTACAGTAGTCATTTATTTTGGCTGCTATATTTTTTGGATTATAGGATATCTGTACAATGCAGCGATGGATAAAAGGCACTGTTATCGTTTCCTCATGGCAGACTGGCTGGCAAAGGCAGTCTGTTTTATCTGTTATGTCGTGTATCCTACAACCAACACCCGCCCGGAAATAGTAGGCTCAGACATATGGGCACAGCTCATGCGCTTTTTATATAGTATGGATGCAGCGGACAATCTTTTTCCATCTATACACTGCCTTGTAAGCTGGCTATGCTATATTGGCATTCGTGGCAATAAAAAAGTACCGCAGTGGATACGTACAACTTTCTGTATTTGTGCTATAGCAGTATTCATATCCACATTGACTACGAAGCAGCATGTGATATATGATGTAGTGGCAGGAGTGATTCTCATCGAAGTAACATACCGAATTTCACGGCTGTTACTTACTAAATTAAGTAAATAATTAATTAGAATGCAGCTTCCCACTCGTAAACCTTCTGCCGGAGAGTATGCGGTATGTTCCGAAGGAAAATTATGAACTGTCACGAGGTTCCATAAAAATAGTAGTTGAAAGAAATGATAAAATAAAAACCATCTAATTCTATGTGTGCTCGTGACTGACTTCATAATTTTACAGAGGAATATACTGCATGCTATGCCGGCTTGCATAGATTATAAAGTGGGAAGCGGAAATATATTATATGTAAGGGGGGTAAACATGGATGATACACAAATAGAGATGCTGCCGATGTTGGGCGAATTCAGTTCAATTGCCTCGCAGTATGAACACATCATGTTCTACTACGAATCGGGTATACAGCAGATAGTAGCAAAGCTGCAGATATTAAATAATGAATTCAAAAACAATCACGAAAGAAATCCAATCGAGAACATAAAGAGCCGTGTAAAGTCGCTTGACAGCATAATAGACAAAATGAAGCGAAAGGGCATTCCGCTCACCACCAACGCCATGAAGCGTGAGATAAAGGATATAGCCGGCGTCAGGGTCATTTGTCCATTTATATCCGATGTATATCAGGTGGCCAATATGCTTGTGAATCAGGCGGATGTCGAGATTGTCACAATAAAGGACTACATAAAAAAACCGAAGGAGAATGGCTACAGGAGTCTTCATATGATAGTGCTGGTTGATGTGTATTTTTCGGATCACAAGGACAAGGTGCCGATAGAGATACAGTTTCGTACCATTGCCATGAATTTCTGGGCCAGCACAGAGCATCAGCTTCGCTACAAGAAGAGCCGTATATTCACGGAGGAGATGCAGCAGGAGCTCAAGAAATGCGCAGATATCATGGCTGACGCTGATGACAAGATGCAGAATCTGGCAAATGTTTCGGGGATTGTGCAGCCGATTGAGTAAAAGAGAGTGATGTAAATCACTCTTTTTTGCTTGTAAATCAAAAGTTTATATTTATTTAATAAAAATTGTTAGCACTCTCACTTGACGAGTGCTAATCTGCGTGCTATAACATAGTCACAAGGAAATATTGAAGAATTATTTAAAGGATTATTTAGAGATAAAATTTTGATATTACCTGTATGACACATAAGAATCATATTTATGGATAACATAGTAGAAGGGAGTGAGACTATGAACATTCAAAAATTTACACAGAAATCAATAGAGGCAGTCAATGACTGCGAGAAGCTTGCATATGATTATGGCAATCAGGAGATAGAACAGGAGCACCTGCTTGTGGCATTACTTTCACAGGAGGACGGACTGATACCGAAGCTGATTGACAAGATGGAGATAAACGTAGAGCATTTCACAGAGAATGCAAAGCGCCATCTGGCAGCGCGCACAAAGGTAAGCGGCAGCAGTGCACAGGTCTATGTGGGCAATGATTTAAACAAGGTTCTTATCCATGCTGAGGACGAGGCAAAGGCAATGGGAGATGAGTATGTTTCGGTAGAGCATCTTTTCCTGTGTCTGCTGAAGTATCCAAACAAGGCAATGAAGGAGCTGATTAAGGAGTACGGTCTCACAAGAGACAGATTCCTCACAGCACTTTCTACGGTCAGGGGCAATCAGAAGGTCACATCCGATAACCCTGAGGCCACCTATGATACACTTGAGAAATACGGCTACGACATGGTGGAGCGTGCAAGACAGCAGAAGCTTGATCCTGTTATAGGCCGTGATGATGAGATACGAAATGTAGTGCGTATTCTCTCGCGTAAGACTAAAAATAACCCGGTACTTATCGGTGAGCCGGGTGTTGGTAAAACGGCAGTCGTTGAGGGACTGGCACAGCGTATCGTAAAGGGCGATGTGCCTGAGGGCTTAAAGGACAAAAAACTGTTTGCACTCGATATGGGCTCTCTGATTGCAGGAGCTAAGTACAGGGGCGAGTTTGAAGAGAGACTTAAGGCAGTGCTTGAGGAGGTAAAAGCCTCTGACGGACAGATAATTCTCTTTATCGATGAGCTTCACACAATAGTAGGAGCCGGAAAGACAGACGGAGCCATGGATGCAGGACAGCTTCTTAAGCCAATGCTTGCAAGAGGTGAGCTGCACTGCGTGGGCGCCACCACACTCGATGAGTACCGTGAGTACATTGAGAAGGATGCAGCCCTTGAGAGACGTTTCCAGCCTGTTATGGTAGACGAACCGACAGTAGAGGACACTATCTCAATACTTCGTGGCCTTAAGGACAGATACGAGGTATTCCACGGCGTTAAAATCACAGATTCGGCACTTGTCACAGCGGCAGTGCTTTCAAACAGATACATCACAGACAGATTTTTGCCTGATAAGGCAATAGACCTTGTGGATGAGGCATGCGCCATGATAAAGACGGAGCTTGATTCAATGCCGGCAGAGCTTGATGAGCAGAATCGTAAGATTATGCAGCTTGAGATAGAGGAGACAGCTCTAAAGAAAGAGACAGACCACTTAAGTCAGGACAGGCTCGCAGCACTCCAGAAGGAGCTTGCAGAGTTGCGTGATGACTTTAATGCAAAAAAGGCTCAGTGGCAGAACGAGAAGGGCGCTGTTGACAAGGTCAGCAAGCTTCGTGAAAAGATTGAGTCCACAAAGAATGAAATCAAGACAGCACAGCAGAACTATGACCTGGAAAAGGCAGCAGAGCTGCAGTACGGCGTGCTTCCAAATTTGCAGAAGGAGCTGGAATCAGAGGAAGCACTGCTTAAGGACAGGGATTTATCGCTTGTACGTGAGAATGTGGGCGATGAGGAAATTGCACTCATTATCTCGCGCTGGACAGGAATACCTGTTGCAAAGCTTACGGAGAGTGAGCGTAATAAGACACTTCACCTCGATGAGGAGCTGCACAAGAGAGTCATAGGACAGGATGACGGAGTTACAAAGGTGACAGAGGCTATCATCCGATCAAAGGCGGGCATCAAGGATCCTACAAAGCCGATAGGTTCGTTTATGTTCCTCGGACCTACAGGTGTAGGTAAGACAGAGCTTGCAAAGGCACTTGCGGCAAGTCTGTTTGATGATGAAAACAACATGGTCAGACTCGATATGAGTGAGTACATGGAGAAGTATTCAGTGTCACGACTCATCGGAGCGCCTCCGGGATACGTAGGCTATGACGAGGGTGGACAGCTCACAGAGGCTGTAAGGCGTAAGCCATACTCAGTAGTACTCTTTGATGAGGTGGAAAAAGCCCATCCGGATGTATTCAACGTGCTGCTTCAGGTGCTTGACGACGGACGAATTACTGACTCACAGGGACGTACTGTGGATTTCAAAAACACAATCATCATTATGACAAGCAACCTCGGCTCACAGGAGCTTCTTGAGGGCATAGAGGCAGACGGCAGCATCAGCACAGAGTGTGAGAACCGCGTCATGGATGAGCTTAAGGGTCATTTCAGACCGGAGTTTTTAAACAGACTTGATGAGATCATCATGTTCAAGCCTCTCACAAAGGACAACATCGGTCATATCATCACCCTGCTCATGGCAGACTTAAACAAGCGTCTTGTAGACAAGGAAATCACAGTCGAGCTGACAGACACTGCAAAGCAGTTTATCACCGATAATGGCTACGATCCGGTATACGGAGCAAGACCACTCAAGAGATATCTGCAGAAGCATGTCGAGACACTCGCAGCAAAGCTGATTCTGGCAGATGGTGTGAGAGCAGGAGATACCATCCTCATAGATGTGAAGGATGGACAGCTTAGTGCATCCGCAGTGCAGCAAAATGCATAAAAATGAAGATATATTTGTAAAACAGGCGCAGGAATTTTCTCCGCGCCTGTTTTATTTTGTGCTTTGGCATGGAGGACAGACCTCTGACAAAGGAGAAAAAAATCCCTCTCTTTTTAATTGTGTTATTATTTGAAAAAATATATAATTAATGTAAGCAACTAGAAAATAAGTCGAAAATTTTAATAATCAAATGTTTGAGGTGATAAGATTATGCAAGGAGAAAAGTTTACATTAATGCAATATAATGTTAATGCAATATTGGGCTTTATTGAAGCAGGGCAATTTGTTATTCCTGAGATTCAGAGACCATTTGTATGGAAAAGAGCTCAGGTAAGGGATTTGATTGATTCTTTGTATAATGGATACCCTACAGGGTATATTATTACATGGAAGAATCCGGATGTTAAGACAAAGGATGGAACAGTAGCAAATGGAAAGCATGTATTAATTGATGGACAACAGAGAATTACAGCATTGATGGCATCAATAGCAGGTCTTGAAGTGTTAGATGAAGATTTTAATAAGGATAGGGTTAAAATCGCATTTAACCCGCTTGCAACCGATTCAGATAAGAGATTTGCAGTACAAGATGCATCTCATTTAAAGGATAAAAAATGGATTCCAGATATTTCGGAAGTATTTAAAAATGATTTTGATCCATTTGAGTTTGTCCCTAAGTATTGTAATAATAATTTGGGTGTGAAACCCAATGAAGTAAATAATGCAATTATGAAGCTGAGAGGAATTGCAAATAGGCAGATTGGAGTTATAGAGCTTGATCATTCTCTTGATATTGACGAAGTAACGGAAATATTTATTCGTATTAATTCTAAGGGAACTGCATTAAGCCAGTCTGATTTTGTTATGTCCAAAATGGCTGCAGATACGGTTCATGGAGGAAATATATTGCGTAAGGTTGTTGATTATTTTTGCCATTTAGCTGTAAAACCGGATTTTTACCCCCAAATGATTAAAGATTTAGAATTTGAAAAAACAGAATTTGCATCTAAAATTAAATGGCTAGCTAAAGATAATGAGGATATTTATAATCCTGATTATAATGATATGCTTCGTGTCGCTTTCATGTATAGTTTTAATCGTGCAAAGCTCTCCGATTTAGTTAGCTTGCTTTCAGGTAGAGATTTTGAAACACGTGAGTTTAAGGAAGAAATTGTAGAAGATTCATATAATAAACTTTGTGAAGGTATCGAAGTATTTATCAATGAACATAATTTTGAACAATTTGTATTGGCTATTAAAGGTGCTGGATTTAAATCTAGTAAGCAGCTCAATTCTCAGATGACACTTGATTTTGCATATATGTTATATCTTAAACTATCAAAAGATTCTTCAATACCACATGATCAAGTAAAGCATCATGTGCAAAAATGGTTTGTTCTTTCAACACTTACAGGAAGATATGTTGGATCGCCTGAGTCTGTAATGAGTAGGGATATTAGATTAATAAATGAAAAAGGTTTTATTAACTTCTTTTATGAGATTGAAGCATCGGTTCTTTCAGATACATTTTGGGATATATCTTTGCCACAGAATCTAGAGACAACGTCAACTAATAGTCCGGCATTTAATACGTTTCTTGCAGCACAGATTAATCTTAATTGCAATTCGTTATTTATGCATGGAACAATGATTTCAGATTTAATTAATATATCAGGAGATGTACATCATATATTTCCTAAGGCATATTTGAAAAATAATGGCATTGATACAAAGGGGAGGTATAATCAGGTTGCAAATTTTACGTATCTTGATACTCAAGTGAATAAAGCTATAAGTGATGATGCCCCGAATATATATTTTCAAAGTGCATTGGAACAGTGTGACAAGAAGAACATTGCATTTGGAAATATATTTGAAAGAGATGCTCTTATGAAGAATCTTAGTGAGAATGCAATTCCAGAAAGCATTGTATCAATGACTGTAGAGAATTATGATGATTTCTTGGCTGATAGGAGAAAGCTGATGGCAAAATTGATGATGAGATATTACAAGGGACTATAGATTATTCTATTGTTTTAGTAAATAAAACAGTAAGGGAGAAGAAGATGAGATTTTATGGATATAAAGCAACTAATTGGGAAAACTACAGACTATGATAAAAAGATTGCACTTGAGAGAAAGAACAACCAAGTTTTTATCGGTGGATTGTGGTTGATAAACTTATGAAAAATGGATATAATTATATTGTAAGAAAAGTAAGGAATCCATTACTTGGGAAGGAGGTTTTTGTATGGAATTAGCAAAGGTAACATCAAAAGGGCAGATAACAATACCTATTGAAATTAGAAAAAAACTTGGAATTAAGAATGGCGATAAGATATTGTTTGTGGAAGAGTCTGGAAGAGTGTATATGATGAATTCATCTATGGATGCACTTCGTGAAGCACAGAGATCATTTGCAGGAGAGGCAGAAAGACTCGGACTTAAAGACGATGATGATGTAATGGAAATGATAAAATCTCTTAGGCAGGAAAGTGTGGTGAAGTAGATGAGAATTATGCTTGATACCAATGTATTGATATCGGCATTACTTTTTCCGGGGACTAAGATGGATGCAATGATGAACTATATATTTACTAACCATCAGCTTGTGTTGTCATCTTACGTTGTAGATGAGTTAAAAAATGTAGTCAGGAGAAAGTTTCCCGGAAAAGAAATGATAATCAACAAATTACTTATGATGATGAGCTTTGAGTATGTTTACACACCTGGTAGTATGGAAAGTGGACTATTTAATATCAGAGATATCAAAGATTATCCAGTACTTTATACGGCTATTATTGAGGATGTTGATATTCTTGTGACAGGAGATAAAGATTTTTCAGATATAGATGTCGAGAAGCCGAAAATTATGTCTCCAACACAGTTTATGGAGAATTTTTTAGAAGAATGGTAAAAATGTTCGGGGATTATAAAAACACTCAAAATCAGCTATACCTGATATGGTATAGCTGATTTTTTTGAAAATTAATATGACTCCGTTTGTTTTGTAGACTGGCAGAATGCAGAAGAGTCTTTAACAGCTCTTTCTCTTTATAATTTCTGTACTTATTTCAATTTTTACATGGCTTGCAGAGGTAGAATTTATTATCTCTGCAAGCCTTTTTACTGCAATTTCACCCATGTACTGCTTAGGCACATGCACAGTCGAAAGAGGTGGTGTGATGTAGGTACACATTGGCATATCATCAAAGCCTATTACTGATATGTCTTCAGGGATACGATAGCCTTCCTCTGAAAGTGCACGCATAGCTCCGGCAGCAATCAGGTCATTGTCGGCAAAGTAGCATCGGACAAGCTCATCACCGCTTTTTATAACTGCCTTCATATCACAGTAAGCACCGTCAACTGAAGGGGAGAGGTGATGTACGACTGAGCGCGAGGTTGACATACCGTTTTTGCGTATTGCTTTATAGAAGCCGTCGGCTCTTTCCTCAAAGCCTGTTATACTGTATGCGGAATGCAGATATCCGGGCTGTGCATGTGTTTGTTTGATCAGGTAGTCTGTGGCAAGATAGGCACCCTGAAGGTTATTTATAGTCACGCAATCGAGGTTTAAGGCTTCGAAATAGTTGTCTATTAGCACAACAGGCAGACCGCACCTTGTAAAGGGCTTTATGTCATGCTCTTCCATCTCAGTTCCAAGCAGCAGGATACCCTTTGCTCCAAGCCTTTTCCACTCAGATAGCAAAGCTTCAATATCGTCATTTTCGTATATGTAGCTGATATTCAGGTAGTAGTGGCAGTGCCTGCAGCCCAAATCAATACCCTCTGACAGCTGTGAAAAGAATGGAACATCCTGTACTAAAACGCCGTGCTCTGTATGTGTGTAAACAGGAGAATTAGGAACTACAGCGCCATTCTTTCTGTATATTACAAAATATAATGTGCCATTGGAGGCCGGCGCTTCATTGGTATTTGATATTCTTGAAAAATCATATCCGGCAGAGGCCGCAGCTTCGAGCACACGTTTTCTGGTGAGTGTGCTGACACCGGGCTTATTATTAAGTGCCATCGATATAGCTGCTTCAGAAAGATTAAGTTGTTTGGCAAGTTCTTTTGCTGTGATAGACATGGCATGGCTCCTTATGTTTTATTTTTCTCATTATAACATGACAATATAGTATTAACATTATAATTTAGTAAATTAAGTTGAAAAATACACTAAATTTACTAAATTATAGGTATCAATTAAGCTGGACCGGATATATACTTAGCACATAAGAACAATTAATCTGTCCGATGGGGCATATGAGAGAAGGAGATTTACACTATGAACAATATTCCAAAAATGAAAATCGGTATAGTTGCGGTAAGCCGTGACTGTTTTCCGGAAAGTCTGTCAGTGAACAGAAGAAAAGCACTTGTCGATGCATACGCTGCAAAGTATGATGCAGCAGACATATACGAGTGTCCTGTATGTATCGTGGAGAGCGAAATACATATGGTACAGGCACTTGAGGACATAAAGGCAGCAGGCTGCAATGCACTTTGTGTTTACCTTGGAAACTTTGGACCGGAGATTTCAGAGACTCTTCTTGCAAAGCACTTTGACGGACCAAAGATGTTTGTTGCAGCAGCAGAGGAGACACAGGAGAACTTAATTCAGGGACGTGGAGATGCATACTGTGGTATGTTAAACGCAAGCTACAATCTGGCACTCAGAAATATAGGAGCGTATATTCCGGAGTATCCTGTGGGCGATGCAGATGACTGCGCAGATATGATACATGAATTCCTACCAATAGCAAGGGCTATATACGGACTTAATAATCTTAAGATTATTTCATTCGGACCAAGACCACTCAATTTCCTTGCATGCAATGCGCCAATCAAGCAGCTCTACAACGTGGGTGTTGAGATTGAGGAAAATTCAGAGCTTGATTTGTTTGAGGCATTTAACAAGCATGCCGGTGATGAGAGAATACCGGATGTGGTAAAGGACATGGAAAAGGAGCTTGGCGAGGGCAACAAAAAGCCTGAGATCCTTGAGAAGCTTGCACAGTATGAGCTCACACTTTTAGACTGGGTTGATGAGCATAAGGGCTACAGAAAGTATGTGGCAATCGCAGGAAAATGCTGGCCTGCCTTCCAGACACAGTTTGGATTTGTACCATGCTATGTAAACAGCCGTCTTACAGGAAGAGGTATCCCGGTTTCATGTGAGGTGGATATCTATGGAGTGCTCAGTGAGTTCATCGGAACCTGCGTCAGCGAGGATGCGGTAACACTTCTCGACATCAACAACTCAGTGCCGAAGGATATGTACAAGGAGTCAATCGAGGGCAGATTTGACTACAAGCATACAGACACATTTATGGGCTTCCACTGTGGAAACACCTGTTCAAGCAAGGTTTGCAACCCACAGATGAAGTATCAGATGATTATGGCAAGAAGCCTTCCTATAGAGGTGACAAACGGAACTCTCGAGGGAGATATAGTGCCGGGAGATATTACATTTTACCGTCTCCAGTCTACAGCAGACTGTAAGATTCGCGCTTATGTGGCACAGGGTGAGGTGCTTCCTGTTGCAACACGCTCATTCGGAAGTATCGGAGTGTTTGCGATAAAGGAGATGGGACGTTTCTACCGTCATGTGCTTATTGAGAAGAATTATCCTCATCACGGAGCTGTAGCCTTCGGTCATTACGGAAAAGCCCTTTTTGAGGTATTTAAATATATTGGCGTGCCAGTTGAGGATATTAACTACAATCAGCCGGCATCACTGCCATACAAGACAGAAAATCCTTTCTGTTAGTGGGTTCTGAATAGTTACGTTATCTGATGTAAACATATTACGTGAATGGAGAATAGATATGCTATATATAGGTGTGGATTTAGGCACAAGTGCAGTAAAGCTTCTGCTCATGGATGAGAGCGGAAAGGTATTAAATATAGTCTCAAAGGAGTATCCAATCAGTTTTCCAAAGCCGGGCTGGTCAGAGCAGAATCCATGTGACTGGTGGGAGCAGACCGTGGCTGGGCTTATAGAGCTGACTAAAGATTTTGACAGGAGCGCTGTTGCGGGAATCAGCTTCGGCGGTCAGATGCATGGACTTGTTGTATTGGATGAAAACGACAATGTAATAAGACCTGCTATACTTTGGAATGACGGAAGAACACAGAAGGAGACAGACTATTTAAATAATGTAATAGGAAAAGAAAAGCTGTCTGAGCTCACCGGAAATATAGCGTTTGCCGGATTTACAGCGCCAAAGCTTTTATGGCTAAAAGCAAATGAACCGGAAAACTTTGCCAGAATAAAAAAGCTTATGCTGCCAAAGGATTATATTGCATACCGCATGACAGGTGTATTTAGTACCGATTATTCTGATGCATCGGGAATGCTTCTTCTGGATGTCAAAAATAAGTGCTGGTCAAAGGAGATGCTTGACATATGCGATGTAAGAGAGGAGTGGCTTCCTGGGCTTTATGAGAGCAGTGAAAAGACAGGCACTCTGAAAGCTGATGTGGCATGTGAGCTTGGCTTTCCTAAAGACTGCATAGTTGCAGCCGGGGCAGGAGATAATGCGGCTGCAGCTATAGGCACAGGTACAGTCGGAGCCGGAAAGTGCAACCTCTCTCTTGGAACAAGCGGTACACTTTTCATTACAAGTGATGAGTTCAGAGTGGATTCGCACAATGCGCTTCATTCGTTTGATCATGCTGACGGCGGCTATCATCTGATGGGCTGCATGCTCTCGGCTGCAAGCTGCAACAACTGGTGGATGAAGGATATCCTTCATTCCGATGACTTTGTGAATGAGCAGAAGCCTCTTGAGGAGGATGGCAGACTTGGTGAGAATCATGTGTATTTTCTGCCTTATCTGATGGGAGAGCGCTCTCCACACAATGATCCGTCTGCAAGGGCAGCGTTTATCGGGATGAGCATGGATACTGACAGAGCAGACATGCTGCAGGCTGTGTTTGAGGGTGTGGCATATGGTCTTCGAGATTCACTTGAGGTGGCAAAGAGCCTTGGTGTGGCACCAGAAAGCACAACAATCTGTGGTGGCGGTGCAAAGAGTGTGCTTTGGAGAAAGATAGTTGCAAACGTCATGAATATGCAGGTTGACACGGTAGAGGTCGAGGAAGGACCGGCATACGGCGGTGCAATACTGGCCGCAGTTGCAAACGGCTGCTTTGAAAATGTGGAGGCTGCGGCAGCGGCTATTGTGAGAAAGAAGGATACAACCATGCCAAGTCCACAGCTTGTCGAAAAATATGAGAAGGGCTATGCAAAATTTAAGCAGTTTTATCCTGCATTAAAGGGCAAATATTAGTCATTTCGTAGAAAATTAAATTTTGTGTTGTAAAGTGGTGCAAATTCATGTATCTTATTATAAGGAAATGAATTTTGCACCACTTTTTTATGCATAATTAGCACTTATAAAACACGTAATTGCCGATTATATCAATGCAAAATGAATTTTTTGCTAAAAGAAATTGCAAAATGATATAACAGGTATATCAAATATGCATTTCAGGCGGGGATGATATGGATTTATTTGATTACATGAGAGAACAGAATAAGGAGACAAGCGGTCCCTTAGCTTCTAGGATGCGTCCGACAACACTTGATGAGGTGGTCGGGCAGCAGCACATAGTTGGGAAGGACAAGCTTTTGTATCGTGCGATAAAAGCCGATAAGCTCAGCTCCATCATTTTTTACGGGCCGCCGGGCACCGGAAAGACTACTTTGGCAAAGGTCATAGCCCACACTACCAGTGCTGAGTTTATGCAGATTAATGCAACCTCTGCAGGCAAGAAGGATATGGAAGAGGTCGTGGAGCAGGCGAAGAATAATCAGGGAATGTATCAGAAGAAGACGATACTTTTTATCGATGAGATACATCGCTTCAACAAGGGGCAGCAGGATTATCTGCTTCCGTTTGTGGAGGATGGCACCATTATTTTGATTGGAGCTACCACTGAGAATCCTTATTTTGAGGTAAACGGAGCCTTGCTTTCACGCTCAGTCATTTTTGAGCTTAAAAAGCTGTCAACGGATGATATAAAGGTACTTCTTAAGAGAGCACTGACTGACACAGAAAAGGGCATGGGTGCATACAATGCACAGATAGATGATGATGCACTTGATTTCCTTGCAGATGTGTCAAACGGAGATGCGAGAGCGGCGCTAACAGCGATTGAGCTTGGTGTACTGACCACGGACAGGTCAGACGATGGCATCATTCATATCACTATCGATGTGGCGAGCGAATGTATACAAAAAAGAGTTATCTCCTATGATAAGAAGGGGGATAACCATTACGATACCATCTCTGCTTTTATAAAGAGCATGCGCGGCTCAGACCCGGATGCGGCGGTCTATTATCTGGCGAGGATGCTTTATGCCGGAGAAGATGTGAAATTTATCGCAAGACGAATCATGATACTTGCATCGGAGGATATAGGCAATGCAGACCCGATGGCTATGGTTGTAGCGGCATCGGCGGCGGCAGAGGTCGAGCGCGTTGGAATGCCGGAGGCACAGATTATTCTGTCACAGGCTGTCACATACATGGCATGCGCGCCAAAGAGCAATGCATCATATAATGCGATATCGGCAGCAATGAGCTGCGTGAAGCAGACTAAGACACCGGCTGTTCCGGCACATCTGCAGGATGCCCATTATGGTGCGGCAGAAAAGCTCGGGCACGGAGTCGGGTACAAATACGCACACGACTATCCAAATCACTATGTGAAGCAGCAGTATCTGCCGGATGGCCTTACAGACAGAGTGTTTTACAAGCCTACGGATATAGGCTATGAGGCAAAGATAAAAGCACACATGGATGAGCTTCACAGAGACTGTGATACATGAAAGTGCATAGATGAAGCTTGAATAATTGCAAATAGTTGATAATAACATAAATATTTAGAAAATCAGACCAGGAGGATCTTTAAATGAAAAAGTATACAGAAATGACAAAGGACGAGTTAATGCAGGAAAAGACAGCACTTGAGGCTGAGTACGAGAAGATTAAGAATCTTGGCTTAAGCCTTGACATGTCGCGTGGAAAGCCGGGAGCAGACCAGCTTGACCTCTCACTCCCTATGCTCGATGTCTTGAAATCAGACAGTGATATGAAGAGTGAATCAGGACTTGATGTGAGAAACTATGCATGTCTGGACGGAATTCCTGAGGCAAAGGCCCTTATCGCTGGCATGGTAGGAGCAAAGCCTGAGCAGGCTATAGTATATGGAAACTCAAGTCTCAATATCATGTATGATCAGGTTTCACGTGCATTTATCTTTGGTCTTTGCGGCAATACACCATGGTGCAAGCTTGACAAGGTGAAGTTCCTCTGTCCTGTACCAGGCTATGACAGGCACTTTGCAATCACAGAGGAGTTTGGAGTTGAGATGATAAACATCCCTATGACTGAGGATGGTCCTGACATGGATATGGTTGAGAAATATGTCAATAACGATGCCTCTGTAAAGGGAATCTGGTGTGTTCCAAAATACTCTAACCCACAGGGTGTTGTATACTCTGATGAGACAGTTGAGCGTTTTGCAAAGCTTAAGCCTGCAGCAGATGATTTTAGAATCTTCTGGGACAATGCATACACAGTTCATCATCTCTATGATGATAAGCAGGCAGAGATTCCAAATATCCTTGAGCTCTGCGAGAAAGAGGGAAACCCTGATATGGTATTTGAGTTCTGCTCAACAAGTAAGGTGACATTCCCTGGTGCAGGCGTGGCAGGTATATGCACATCTGAGAAAAACCGTGAGGATATCAAGAAGCGCCTTACTATACAGACAATCGGACACGACAAGATTAATCAGCTTCGTCATGCGAGATTCTTTAAGGATGTAGATGGTATCAAGGCTCATATGGCAAAGCATGCAGCTCTTATCAGACCTAAATTCGAGCTGGTTGAGAATATCCTCACAGATGAAATTGCTTCAAGAGGCATCGGAACATGGGTTAAGCCGCTTGGTGGATACTTCTTCGGATTTGAGGCTCTTTCAGGCTGTGCAAAGGAAATCGTTGCAAAGTGCAAGGAAGCTGGTGTCACAATGACAGGTGCAGGCTCTCCTTTCCCTTACAAGAAGGATCCGGATGACTGCGTGATAAGAATTGCTCCGACATATCCATCACTTGATGAGCTGAAAAAGGCTGCAGAGGTGTTTGTTGTTGTCACACGTCTTGTCAGCGTAAATAAGCTGCTCGAGGCATAAAATCTCTGTTATGTCCTAACGGGTAGACTTATAATTGGCATATTTATCTAAAATAAGTATGTGATATATGTATAAAAACTAAATGAATATTTGTGCACATTTTTTCGGGATTTGGTATTTACAAATCCCGATTTTTGTGTAAGATATAAATATCTTTTTAAATTGTGTCTTGCATATGTTTTATGCGGGTTTCTTTTTGTGGCATTTCGGCCACTATTTTTTTTCCCTTGATTTTTAGTTTCATATATTTGATTTTTGATTTTATTTAACACTATTTTTTTATTATTTAACACTATTATTTTAGACTTAGATGAAGAAAGGATTTAAATATTATGAAGGAAATTTTTCAGGAATATGGCGGAATACTCATAACAGTTGTAGCTATTTTATCAATCATCCTCGTTGTAACAGCGGTTATAGGCTCTGATGCAACAGGCATAGTAGGAAAGACATTTAGTGATCTGATTACAAACTTTTCAAATCATGCCAATATGAGTGTCAAATAAGAGGTGGTGCATGGAGCTTGGAAAAGAATATTTTGGACCGCTCTGGAGCTTTGTAGCCAGCAATGAGATAACGGATATAGATTATAACGGCAAAGAAATCTGGCTTACAAATATATTCAATGAGCGTTTCAGAGCCAACCAGCAGTTTGTCACACAGTATATGACACCTGCTTTTGTGGAGCAGTTTACACAGCGCATCGCCAATGTCGTAAGCAGACAGTTCAATAAGAGAAATCCGGAGCTTGAGGCCGAGACGAGCGAGCTTCGTGTGACGATACTGCATGAATCGGTTGCGAAGTCGGGCAGGAGCATCAGCATACGAAAGACACCGCCGCTTATCAGACTGACAGCAGAATCTGCAATTGCTGAGAAATTCTGCTCGGAGGAGCTTTTAGCTGTACTGATAAACTGCGTAAAGACCAAGATGAATATCACCTTTTGCGGGATGCCTGGCATCGGAAAGACGGAGTGCGTGAAGTTTTTTTCACAGTTTATACCGGCGAATGAGCGCGTGATTACAATTGAGGATACTCTTGAGATACGTTATGCCGAGACAAATCCGGGCAAGGACTGTATAGAGATGAAGGTGAGTGAGGATGTGTTTGGCTACTCTGAGGCTATCAAGTCATGTCTTAGAATGAATCCAAAGTGGATTATGCTCTCAGAGGCACGCTCAAAGGAGGTAAAATATCTGCTGCAGAGCTGGAGCACCGGTGTGCGTGGCATGACGACACTCCACACGGATGATGTGCGCAATATACCGGACAGAATACTCAATATGCTCGAGAGCCGTGTGGATGCAGAGCGTATGGAGAATGACATATATCAGGCACTTGATGTGGGCATTTTGATCCGTAAGAGAAGAAATGAAGATGGGGTGGTGTACAGATACATAGACCAGGTGTGCTTTTTCTATAGGGAAAACTATACCAATCATGTGTTTATGCTTGTATCAGACGGACAGATAGTGACTCACGATATACCAAAGGTCATACTTCGCAGATTTAAAAGAGAGGGTGTGAATGAGCCGTTTGGCGAGTCCTTTGTCAATGAGATACGGATGAATGAGGCCGTGATGAGTGAGGAGAGGGAGGCTTAGGAATGACGTATATATTGATTTTATTTCTGACATATGTGCTGCATCTTCTGCTCAAGCTAAACTGGGTGTGTACAGCTGTGGTGCTTGTTTTTCTTCTTGTTATGCAGCATTTTCACCGAATCAAAGGCCAAAGATTTCAGGAAGCGCGAAAGCGCTTTCTGGATGTATCGCTGTATATTGACACCCTGCTGTATTCGTTTTTGAAGGAGCAGAAGATAATCCGTGCATTTGAGGATGTAAAGAGCACGCTGGCAGATGGCCATATGAAGGAGACTGTGAGCAGAGCACTTGACCACATGATGCTCACGTTTGATGAGACAGAGGTGTTTGTGGATGCTATGAGGATTATTGAGGATGAGTACAGATGCAACCGCATAGTGAATGTACATGAATTTATGGCACATGCTGAGTATTATGGCGGTGATGTCAATGAGTCTGCAAAGATACTGCTGCAGGATAAGAGTGCATGGGAGCGCAGGATACTGCACAATATCGAGGACAGACAAAGGATGTTTCACCAGATTATCCTGTCAGTTGTGACCTCTGTTATCATTAGTGGAATCATACTTTATCTGCCGGTTTTGAGCATGGATATCAGCAGCAATATCATTGTGCAGATACTGTCAGTTGCTCTTATAGTGCTTGATGATTTAATCATACTCTGGGGGCAGAAATTTCTTGAAGTGGATTATCTTGGAATTGATCTGCTGCCGGAGGATGATAAGCATGCCAAAAAGCTCGAGGAATACAAGGCGTACAATCCGGCAAAGGAGCTTCGTGCGTCAATTCTTATGGCAGTTATACCGGCGTTAGCCAGTGCATTTTTACTGTATACTGACAGACAATGGCCGGCTGTGGCAGCTATGGGAGCAGCTCTTATATGTCTGAATCAGCACCGTATAGGTCACAGGCTTATGAAGAAAAATCTGATAGCGGATGTAAAGAGTGCATTTCCCAAGTGGCTGATGGACCTCGCTCTATTGATTCAGAGTGAAAATGTGCAGGTAGCCATACAGAAGTCGAGAGAGCATATACCGGTGATACTTAAGGAAGAGGTTAATACGCTTGTGGAGAGACTGGACGTGGAGCCGGAGAGCTCTGACCCGTATCACAGATTTCTCGACTGTTTGAACCTGCCGGAGATAAACGCAGCCATGGGCATGCTGTATGCTGTTTCGATTGGAAACAGCGGTAATTGCGGAAGTCAGATTGATGAGCTGATTACGAAGAATCTGGAGATGCTTGATGTAGCAGACACCGCGAGGCTTAAAGATAAGACCGCCGGCATGTATCTTTTGTTTTTGGCTCCTGTTATCACAGCATCATTTAAGATGATAGTTGATATGGCTATTTTCCTTATAAGCTTTTTATCATACAAGGTAGTGTAGGGGGTGTGTTGTGAGTCAGATAATGAAGACCTTTTTAGGGGTATTTTTGATTATGTTCATGGTGGTTACATCATCAGGTGTGCTGTCGGGATTTATGACTGTAGTTGAGGCACAGAACCTACATGCGCAGGTCATCAATGAGCTTGAGGACAGTGATTATGACAGCTCGGTTGCGCAGACCTGCTTTGAAAACGCATCAAAAGCAGGAGATACACTGGAGCTTAAGCTGTATTTGACAGACAATTCCATAAAGACAGTCACAGATGCATCACAAATCACGTCGTCAGATGATATAGAAAAGGCAAGAGTAGAGCTTAAATTCAATTACGCGGTAGCATTTTTCGGAATAGAGCAGGAGCATGTGCTGAGCGGATATGCGTTGTAGTACTTTTCCTGCGGATATAGCTGTATAAGAGGGGAAAACAGATGGAGCTATTAATAGAAGAATTGGGAGGAAGCGTTATTATGCTTCTTTTAGGCAGTGGAGTAATCGGTGTGCTCGTGTATGTGTCTACTCTGCTGTGATAACAACTGAATTGATTAAAAAGGTAACGTGAACAGTTACTTAAAAAATATGTAAAGGTAAGAGAATATGAAAGAAGTATTCAGACAGTATGGAGGTGTGCTGATTGCAGCGGCCGCCACAAGTGCATTTCTTGTGTTGATGGGAAACATTGTGCTGGCTCAGGGAGGCATGCTTGCGCGGCTCATAGATATATGGGGCAACAGTGCGATTTAGATAACCGGGAGACAATAGATGAAGGAGATAATGCAGACATATGGAGCCATGATAGTGGCGGTGGTTGTAGGAATTGCACTGCTGTCGGGATTTGGGGCTCTGAAGAATAAAATGAGTGTGGCGTTTGCTCCACAGGATATATTGAGTGAAAATAGCGCAAACAACAACTATGACGGCATGAAAAACATACCGGTTCCGGGTATTGAGCTAAAGGAGAAAATGCGTCAGAATGCTGTAAGCTACAGTGTGTATGAACTGCTTGAGGTTACAGCGCATGAGGACAATCTGGATAAGCTTGAGGTGTATGCTTTGTATGATTCAGGCAGAAATGACTGTACTCACAGCGTGTCAGCCGATGGCCGGTCACTCAGCTTTCCGGATTATGGTGTGTATGATATGCATGTCAGGATAACCTGCAAAAATGGCACAAAGGATCATGTTAGGATAAGTGTTCCAATTAATAGAAAGGTAGTAGGTTTATAAAATGAAAAATGTAGTGCTTGGAATAATTGGCTGTCTTATTGTAGTGTATACAGCTATGCTTGGGCTTAGTGTATACAATGTGACAGTCAGGGAGAACCAGATGGAGAAATGTCTGTCATTAGCACTCTCGGGTGCTATGAACAGATATTACGAGCCAAATATGTATATCGTGGATAAAAAGCCTGTCAGCAGCTATGATGTGGAAAAAGCTGTCATAGAGGACATTGATGAGAGGCTTACAGCGGGCGGTAATGCAAGTACCACAGTTTATGTCTGTGATATGGAAAAGGGCATTATTTCAGCAGAAATAGAGGAAGAGTTTAAGCTTCCTACAGGTGCAACAAAGAAAATAAGCTGCAAAAAGACTATTGTAGCAGATCAGCCAATGGAGGATAACTAGCGTATGAAAAATGAAAGACAACAGAAACTTTTATTCATTATACCGGCAGTGATAATAGCAATAATTCTTATCATATGTATAGCAGTGGCAGTAGGCTCAAAATCAGGAAATAAAGGGAATAAAAAGGATTCCCGGTCTGTCAGTGTGACTGAAAATGAGCAGGATATTGTAGCTGAAAGTGAGATGCTTGAGCTGGTGAAAGAGGATGCTTTGAAGGAATCAAATGTAGAGGATAAAGATAATAAGCAAAACGACGGTACGCAATCAGATACCAATGATAATTCTGTAGCAGGTGATATTAATTCGGATAATGCAAATACAGCGTCAGATAAATCATCAGAAGACAAAACTGCAGCCGGTCAAAAGACGTCGACAGACAGCAATAAGACATCGACAGGCAGCAATAATACACAAAAACCTGCCGGTAACGATTCAAAACCGGAAGCATCAAATCAGACAGCTGCACCTGAGCCGGCTCAAAGTGAGCCCGCGCAGCCGGAAACACCTAAAAATGAGTATGTTGCACCGGGATGGATATTTTATGGCAGTAAGGCCGGAAATGGCATGAGTGGGGAGCAGAAGGCGTATATAGACTCGTTGGTGAAGCAGTGGACAGATGGAAGTATATCTGATTCGTATTTGGCGGAACAGATTGCGCATAAAATGAACGAAGAGTGGGGATTATCATTGAATTCAGTAGGAATTTCAGGTGATGACAGATGTATTTATCCGTCAAAAAATGAAATACCTAATTATAATGAGGCTCTTGCTGAGGCTTATGGTTTCTATAATTTTACTGGCTTGTATACTAAGGGTGAATATGATGAATACGGATATCTGATATGCTATATGTGGGGAGTTGGTATTTTTTAGTTATGAACGAATTTTTTAAGAAATTAATAGTAGGAGTACTACTATTTTTATGTATAGGGGTAAATTTTGAAAAAAGTAATATTATTGCAGATGAATGGAGTGAGCCGGTTAAGTTTTATAATAGTTACGGAAACAGTGCAGTTTTTAAAGCTACAAACATATATGATGGAGATATTTATTTCTGTTCAGCCGGAAATACATCTACTTCAGGAACAAAATATAGGACAATAGGATATAAGATGAGTGTAAAAAATAGTAGTGGTAATGTTATTCAGACCATTTATTATCAAATGGGTGGAAGATATATGACACTCGAATGTCAGGCTAAGTCAGGTGGAAAGGAATATATGATGTACAAAATTCCTTTGAGATATGTTAGAAACAGAATGAATCAAGAGTCCCTCAATGCCCTTAGCTCCGGCTCATGCACTATCGTCCTCGATGCCTGCATGGTACTTCGAGTAAATGGCAAGAATAAGGGTGGCATGAATGATAATGGTCCTTCCTGGGGAAAGGTTTATACTACCTATGCAGGTATATCCAAAGCGGCAAACTGGACAGACAGCGCACTCACAGCACTGTATTCGTATTATGGCAAGACCGTGAGAGGATTGTTTCATACAATTGATGTCAGAAAATCTACAGGCATTAGCAGTGTATCAGGGGGAGGTACATACTGCTATGGTACGTATGTGACAATCAGTGCGAGCAGCTCTACCGGATATGATTTCACGAATTGGAACAATGATTCGTCTATGAGCTCATCATCATATGGTTTTTTTGTGAATTCGGGTGGCACTTATACGGCATATGCAAAGGCCGGGAATATAGATGTGACATTCTGGCGGAACACGAGTGCGTCGGATTCAGAAAAGACTACAAAGAGCTACATATATGGAGGCATTAATCAGGCTTTTCCTGCTGTGGGATGGCAGATGGCCGGATATCATATGACAGGCTGGGGGAATAATTCATATGATAAGACTGCCGGATATCCGCTACTGTGTGGCGTGGCAAACAGCTGGATTGAGTCAAACAGACCATCGAAGAATATATACGCAGTATGGCAGGAAAACGAGTATATCATAGAATATGATACCGGTGCATCTGCAACTGTGAAGTATAGTGACGCGGTGACATTGCCAAACCAGCATATGTGTATAGGCTGGATTTTAGGAGAAGCGTATCCTGATATAAAATATACACCGGGAGAGAGTATACAGGTAGCTGATTTATGCAGGATACTGGGGATAGAGTATACAGATAAGGCGGTCATACATATGTATGCACTTTGGGAGCATGAGCCTACTATAGAGGCGGATGATATGTTCTTTTCGATAAAGCAGGCAAGAAATGGCAGTATAACAGAGCAGCTGATAGGAAGCCTTATATCTGCAACGGATGTGGAGGATGGTGATATTGCGTATGGCGATAACGTGATAAATTATCTGAAAGTAAAAGAATTTGACGAGCATAAAATAAAAAACGCATGTGACAAGGATATCATAGAGTTAGAACTTGAGGCAAAGGACAGCTATGGAAATATTACGCAAAAAACTATATCCATCACATTTACAGATACTCAGGTCAAGGAGAGAACCAAAGCATTTGGAAAGATCAGATTTATAAGCGAAAAGTATTACGGCAAAAATAAAGCAGGAGGTCTCATGGAGAACTCCCGCTGGTTAAACGATCCTGAATTTAATTTTCTTCTTCGGAAGGCTTTGGCAATTTGATATAGACCTTTTCGATTCGGTTTTTATCAACAGCCTCTATGCGGAGAAGAATATTGTCATCAGTGATGATTATTTCATTTTTTTCAGGCAGGTGGTCAAGCTTTTCAAGGCAGTAGCCACCGATTGTGTCATAGTCGTCTGATTCGAGGTGCAGACCAAGCTCGTCGCTTACATCCTCGAGATTTGCAGAGCCGAGAACTATGTATTCGTAGTCATTTATTCTTGTGATATCATCCTGCTCGTCAGAGTCGTATTCATCACGAATCTCACCGACTATCTCCTCTAAGAGATCCTCGAGTGTGATGAGTCCGGCTGTGACACCGTATTCATCTAAGACAATGGCAAGCGATATAGATGATTCGCGCATCTCGAGAAACAGATTCGCTGTATTCTTGTGCTCATATGTAAAGTAAGGCTCACGCATGATATTCCTGATGGAAAAATGCTCTTTATCCTCATCCTTAAGGAGCAGCAGATCCTTCATATTTACGATACCGATTACGTTGTCAGTGCTTTCGTCATACACAGGGAGTCTGGTGAATTTATCCTCTCTGAATATTGAAATCAGCTCATCATAAGTAGCATCAACATGGACAAATGTCATATCAATACGTGGAACCATGACCTCCTTGGCCTCGGCATCTCCGAAATCGAATACATTGTGAATCATATCTCGCTCTTCATCCTCGATAATGCCGTCCTCCTGTCCTACATCAACGATTGTACGAAGCTCCTCCTCGGTCATGACGCGCTTGGCATCGCTCTGTCTTATTCCAAAGAGGAAAATGACTCCGAGTGAAAGCTTGTTGATGATAAATATTACAGGTGTCAGCACTACCATGAGCACTGATATAAAGCCTGCGATTGAGAGTGAAATCCTGTCAGCCTTTATGGTCGCAAGTGTCTTCGGAGAGACCTCTCCAAAGATCAGTATGAGGAATGTAAGTATTCCGGTTGCGACACCTGCTCCGACGCTGCCAAACAGCTTGATGGCGAGCGATGTGGTGAGAGATGATGCTGAAAGATTTACGATGTTATTGCCGATAAGGATGGCTGAGAGCATCTTTGGAGAGTTCTCAGTCACCTTGAGCACCTTTTCGGCTTTTTTGTTACCGGCCTCAGCCAGGGTTCTCATGCGTATTTTGTTTACGGTAGTAAGAGCAGTCTCCGAAGATGAAAAAAATGCGGAGAGTGCTAATAGTATTAATAAGAATATAATCTGCGATATGTCGTCAGCGTCCAAATATTTTACCTCGTAATATGAATTAATAAATGTGTTTATTTATCGTCTGTGCTGTAGTTAGGAGCCTCTTTTGTGATATGGATATCATGTGGGTGGCTCTCCCTGAGAGAGGCAGCGGTAATCTTGACAAACTTGCCATTCTCCTTGAGATCCTCGATTGTCTTGCAGCCACAGTAGCCCATTCCTGAGCGGATACCACCAACAAGCTGGAATACTGTATCCTCAAGAGTGCCCTTATAAGCTACACGACCCTCAACTCCTTCAGGAACGAGCTTCTTAGCACCCTCCTGGAAGTAACGATCCTTGCTTCCGTTTTCCATGGCAGCGATAGAACCCATGCCACGGTATACCTTGTATTTTCTTCCCTGATAAAGCTCGAAGGTTCCAGGAGCCTCGTCGCAGCCTGCGAACATTGAGCCCATCATACATACGTTGGCACCGGCTGCAAGAGCCTTTGTCATATCACCTGAGTACTTGATACCACCATCAGCTATAACAGGAACACCATACTCCTTAGCGACCTTGTAGCAGTCCATGATAGCTGTAATCTGTGGTACACCGATACCGGCAACGACACGTGTTGTACAGATAGAACCAGGTCCGATACCGACCTTTACTGCATCTGCACCGGCCTCGATAAGAGCCTTGGCAGCAGCGCCTGTTGCGATATTTCCTGCGATAATCTGAAGGTCAGGATAAGCAGCTTTGATCTTCTTAACAGCATCAAGGATATTCTTTGAATGTCCGTGTGCTGAGTCAACAACGATGACATCAACATGAGACTTAACAAGAGCATCAACACGCTCCATCATGTTGCCTGTGATACCTACTCCGGCACCGCAGAGGAGACGGCCCTGATCATCCTTTGCTGAAAGAGGATACTTAATCTGCTTTTCGATATCCTTTATAGTGATAAGTCCCTTGAGGTTGTTGTCCTTGTCTACGATAGGGAGCTTTTCCTTTCTTGCCTTTGCAAGAATCTGCTTTGCTTCATCGAGGGTGATGCCCTCAGGAGCTGTAATGAGATTCTCAGAAGTCATAGACTCTGAAATCTTCTTTGTGAAGTCTGTCTCAAACTTCAGATCACGGTTTGTGATGATGCCTACAAGCTTGCCGTCCTTTGTAATTGGCACGCCTGATATTTTGAACTTGGCCATCAGGTTGTCTGCATCCTGTAATGTATGGTCTGGAGAAAGATAGAACGGATCGGTAATAACGCCGTTTTCTGAACGCTTTACCTTATCGACTTCGTCTGCCTGTGCCTCAATAGACATGTTTTTGTGGATGATTCCAATACCACCCTGTCTGGCCATTGCGATAGCCATTTTTGATTCTGTGACTGTATCCATTGCAGCACTCATCATAGGAATGTTAAGGACAATCTTCTTAGTAAGATGTGTCTGAAGCTCGATCATATTTGGTGTTACCTCAGAATATTGTGGAACTAAGAGAACGTCATCAAATGTAATTCCTTCGCCGATAATAGTACCCATTTTTAAATTCCTCTCTTTCTTATGTTATTATACTGGTATACTTTATATACTAATGTAATTTGTATGATGATAGCAAATTAAAGAGAGAGTGTCAAGCAGTTATAAGCCCGATATGAAATTATTATATTATTTATTAGTAAAACTAATGTAAGTCCTTTACAAATAAAGTGAAAATTATGTTATATTTTATATTAAGTGGCTTTACGGCAATATTAGCATGTCGCATTAAGACGTGGACAGTGACGATTTTTTAGCCACAATAATATGATTAAATGGGTAAATACCTTTTGACCCTCATATCATAATAAAAACAAGGGAGAAAAATATGGAGTTTCGACCATGTATCGACATTCACAATGGAAAAGTAAAGCAGATTGTCGGTGGTTCATTAAAAGACAGGGGCGACTTTGCCAGTGAGAACTTTGTCTCAGAGCAGGACAGCCGGTTTTATGCAGATATGTATAGGAAATCCGGCATAAAGGGCGGTCATATCATTTTGCTCAATTCTGTGGACAGCGAGTATTATGAGGCTACAAAGGAACAGGCTGTTAAGGCGCTTGAAGCGTATCCGCAGGGCTTACAGGTAGGAGGCGGTATCACCGCAGACAATGCGATGGAGTTTATAGATGCCGGTGCCGCAGCAGTTATTGTGACATCATACGTATTTAAGGACGGCAGGATAAACTATGCAAATCTAAGCAGGCTTAAAGATACCGTGGGCAGTGACAGGCTGGTGCTTGATCTGTCATGCCGCAAAAAGGACGGACAGTACTATATAGTAACTGACCGCTGGCAGAACTTCACGGATGAGGCCGTGACAACAGAGCTTTTGGATAAGCTATCCTCATATTGCTGCGAGTTTCTGGTACATGCAGTGGATGTTGAGGGCAGGGTGAACGGCATCGAGAAGGAGCTTGTCGCCATGCTTGGCGGCTGGGGAAAGCTACCGGTCACATATGCAGGAGGTGTGTCATCCTTTGACGATTTAAAATGCATCAGGCAGCTTGGACAGAACCATCTGAATGTGACAATAGGCAGTGCTCTTGATTTGTTTGGCGGTGTGATGGAGTACGATAGGGTTATAGCTTTTTGCAATAATAAGGAGATTTAAAATGGCAAAATACAGTAAGAATGATATTATCCGCATAGTGGATGAGGAGGATATCGAGTTTATCCGTTTACAGTTTACGGATATCTTTGGAACATTAAAAAACGTGGCAATTACAGCCAGCCAGCTTGAGAAGGCACTCGACAACAGGTGCATGTTCGACGGCTCATCAATAGAGGGCTTTGTGAGGATAGAGGAGTCAGATATGTATCTGCACCCGGATCTCGACACCTTTATGATTTTTCCGTGGAGACCACAGCAGGGCAAGGTTGCACGAATCATCTGTGATGTCTATATGGCGGATGGTACACCGTTTGAGGGGGATCCACGCTATATATTAAAGAAGCAGATAGAAAAGGCAAAGCAGATGGGGTATGTATTTAATGTAGGTCCGGAGTGTGAGTTTTTCCTTTTCCACCTGGATGAGAACGGACAGCCTACCACCATCTCGCATGAGAGAGCTGGGTACTTTGATTTAGGACCAAATGATTTGGGAGAAAATGCCAGAAGAGACATGGTTTTAACTCTTGAGGATATGGATTTTGAGATAGAGGCATCACACCATGAGGTGGCCCCGGCACAGCATGAGATTGATTTCAAGTATGAGGAGGCACTTCATACCGCTGACAATATCATGACCTTCAAGCTTGCTATAAAGACAATTGCAAAGAGACACGGGCTTTTTGCCAGCTTCATGCCAAAGCCAAAGCATGGTGTGAGTGGCTCGGGAATGCATATCAACATGTCACTTTCAAAGGATGGTGTCAATATATTTGATAATGAGGGCGATAAGCTTGGACTTAGCGAGGAGGCATACTACTTCATAGGTGGTATTATGAAGCATATAAAGGGCATGACGGTCATCACCAATCCAATTGTCAATTCATATAAGCGCTTTGTGCCGGGCTATGAAGCACCGATTTATATCACCTGGTCGGCTACAAACAGAAGTCCGCTTATCAGAATCCCGGCAGCAAGAGGTGAGGGAAGGAGAGTGGAGCTTAGAAACCCTGATCCTTCAGCAAATCCGTATCTGGTGCTGGCACTGTGCCTGGCAGCAGGACTTGACGGCATAAAGAATAAGATACAGCCGGATGCGGAGCTTCGTGAGAATGTATTTGAGCTCACAGAACATGATAAAAAGAGACTCGGAATTGAATCACTTCCTGCTGATTTACATGAGGCGGTTGAGTGCCTTAAGTCAGATGATTTTATCCGCGAGATACTGGGTGAACATATCTACGACAAGTATATAGAGGCAAAAGAGGCAGAGTGGAACGATTACAGAGCTGCGGTTACCCAATGGGAAATAGATGAATATCTGTACAAATTTTAAAGGATGTAACGAACCGTGAATAATATTGTTATAGCATTTCCTAAAAAGGAAGTAGCCAATTCAATTAAAAAAATATTAGCGCAGAGCGGTTATACAGTCACGGCGGTTGCAAATACAGGAGCTTCAGCACTTTCGAGCATGAACGGACTGAATATGGGAATCATAATATGCGGATACAGATTTTCAGACATGATGTACAGTGAGATATACGAGTATATGCCTAGGGAGTTTCAGATGCTTCTCATAGCGTCGGCAGCGGGTATCATGGAAAAAAATGTGGATAATCTGATGTCATTATCCATGCCACTCAAAGTGCATGAGCTTTTGCAGACTGTTGAGATGATGGATTACACGATAACGCGCCGCAGGAAAAAGCTCAGGCAAAGACCTAAGGTACGTTCAAAGGAGGATCAGGAGATGCTAAGCAGTGCAAAGGCTGTACTGATTGAACGAAATGGATTCTCAGAGGAGGAAGCACACCGGTATATCCAGAAGCGAAGCATGGATAACGGCACCGGTCTTGTGGAAACAGCACAGATGATACTAAGCCTTATGACTGAGGTGTAGTGTGCGTTTTATGAAGCCAGACAGAAGAGCGTATGATAGTAGCTGCAAAGGCTTGAACAGTTACTATAAAAAATAATGATAAAAAAATATATTTACACTTGCATGGTAAAGTGATAAATTAGACTTATTGTAAAGTAACAAAGGAGAGATAAACATGTTTCAGATTAATGATAACTTTCAGAAATTACCGGGAAGCTACCTTTTCAGCACAATAGCTAAAAAGGTTGCAGCTTATCAGGAGGCAAATCCGGATAAAGAGATAATAAGGCTTGGAATCGGCGATGTAACACAGCCGCTTGCACCTGCTATCATCGATGCACTGCACAAGGCTGTTGATGAGATGGGAAATGCAGCTACATTCCACGGATACGCACCTGACCTCGGATATGAGTTCCTCAGAAAAGCAATTTCAGACAACGACTACAAAGCAAGAGGATGCGATATTTCAGCTGATGAGATTTTTGTTTCAGACGGAGCAAAGAGTGATTCAGCCAACATCCAGGAGCTTTTCTCAGCAAACAGCCGCATCGCTGTTACAGATCCTGTTTACCCTGTATATGTTGATTCCAATGTTATGGCAGGAAGAACAGGCACATATGATGCTCAGACAGAGACCTGGAGCAATGTAATCTATATGCCGTCAACAGCAGATAACGGCTTTGTTCCGGAGCTTCCAAAGGAAGTACCGGATATGATTTATCTGTGTCTGCCAAACAACCCAACAGGAACAACTCTCAAAAAGGAGCAGTTACAGGTATGGGTTGATTATGCAAACAAGAATGGTTCAGTCATCATCTTTGATGCAGCCTACGAGGCATATATCAGCGAAGCAGATGTGCCACATTCAATCTATGAGTGTAACGGTGCAAAGACATGTGCCATCGAGCTTAGAAGCTTCTCAAAGAACGCCGGCTTTACAGGCGTGCGTCTTGGCTTCACAGTAGTACCTAAGGAGCTTAAGTGTGGTGATGTATCACTTCATGCTATGTGGGCACGCCGTCACGGAACCAAGTTCAACGGTGCACCATACATCGTGCAGAGAGCAGGCGAGGCAGTTTACTCAGATGCCGGAAAAGCACAGCTTAAGGATCAGGTAGCATACTACATGAACAATGCAAAGACAATAAAGACAGGTCTTGCAGAGGCAGGCTTTACAGTATACGGCGGAGTAAATGCACCATACATCTGGCTCAAGACACCGGATCAGATGACATCATGGGAGTTCTTCGATTACCTGCTTGAGAATGCCAACGTGGTAGGTACACCTGGCTCAGGCTTTGGACCAAGCGGAGAGGGCTACTTCAGATTGACTGCTTTCGGAAACTATGAGAACACAGTAAAGGCACTTGAAAGAATCAAGGCACTGTAAAAATAAATCAGGTCAAATAAAAATACCGTCAGGGAGATGTTTCCTGACGGTATTTTTTGTCTTTGAAATTTACATAAAGTGTATTTACTGTATACTTTTCAGCAAGAAAAACTTTATGCGAAAAGCATGATTTAATTTTTCTTGAAACCGGCTCTCTTACGAAGAGTAGGGTCAAGAATCTTCTTTCTGATTCGAAGGCTCTCAGGTGTTACCTCAAGAAGCTCATCTGTATCAATAAAGTCGATAGCCTGCTCAAGGCTTAATACTTTAGGTGGTACAAGTGTGAGTGCCTCATCTGCTGATGAAGAACGTGTATTTGTAAGATGCTTCTTCTTACATACGTTGAGCTCGATGTCCTCGGCCTTTGAACACTGTCCGATAACCATTCCTGAGTAAACCTTGGCGCCCGGTCCGATAAAGAGTGTTCCTCTCTCCTGTGCAGAGAAGAGTCCGTATGTTACAGCCTCACCTGACTCAAAGGCAATGAGTGAACCTGTTGCACGGTATGCAATCTCACCCTTGTATGGCTCGTAGCCGTCAAACATGGTGTTTAAGATTCCGTTACCCTTTGTATCGGTCATGAACTCACCACGGTATCCGATAAGTCCACGTGCAGGGATATGGAACTCGAGTCTGGTGTATCCGCCTGCGATAGAGCCCATATTTCTAAGCTCGCCCTTGCGCTGCTGAAGCTTTGAGATGACAGCTCCTGTAAACTCGTCAGGCACATCGATGTAAGCAAGCTCCATTGGCTCAAGCTTCTTGCCGTTTTCGTCATACTTGTAGAGCACCTCTGCCTTACTTACAGCGAATTCATAACCCTCACGGCGCATGTTCTCGATAAGCACTGAAAGGTGAAGCTCTCCACGTCCGGAAACCTTGAAGGAATCAGGTGAGTCAGTATCCTCGACACGCAGTGAAACATCAGTGTTGAGCTCGCGAAGGAGTCTGTCACGGATGTGACGGCTTGTGACAAATTTACCTTCCTGTCCTGCAAGAGGGCTGTTGTTTACGATGAAGTTCATAGAGATTGTAGGCTCTGAAATCTTCTGGAAAGGAATAGCCTCCGGTGCTTCCGGTGAGCAGATTGTATCTCCGATGTGGATATCTGCGATACCTGAGATTGCTACAATCGAACCGATGTTAGCCTCGGCTACATCTACCTTGTCGAGTCCGTCAAACTCGTAAAGTTTGCTGATACGGACCTTCTCAAGCTTGTCAGGGTCGTGGTGGTTTACAACGACAGCCTCCTGATTGACCTTGATTTTACCGTTATCCACTTTACCGATTCCGATACGTCCTACATACTCGTTGTAGTCGATTGTACTGATAAGAATCTGTGTGTTGGCATCAGGATCACCTGTTGGAGCAGGGATGTAGTTTACGATAGTCTCGAAGAGAGGAGTCATATCCTTTCTCTCGTCGTTTAAGTCCTTCATGGCATAGCCGTCTCTGGCTGATGCAAAAACGAATGGGCAGTCAAGCTGCTCCTCAGAAGCATCGAGATCCATGAAGAGCTCTAATACCTCATCGATGACCTCATTAGGACGTGCCTCCGGACGGTCAATCTTGTTGACGCATACAATGATAGGCAGCTTGAGTGCAAGAGCCTTCATAACTACGAACTTGGTCTGTGGCATAACACCCTCGAAGGCATCAACCACGAGGATAACTCCGTTTACCATCTTAAGAACACGCTCTACCTCACCGCCGAAGTCAGCATGACCCGGAGTGTCGATGATGTTGATTTTGATGTCCTTATACTGAATAGCTGTGTTTTTGGAGAGGATTGTGATACCTCTTTCACGCTCGATGTCGTTTGAATCCATTACTCGATCCTGAACTTCCTGATTGTCACGGAACACACCGCTTTGCTTAAGAAGCTCATCTACAAGTGTTGTTTTACCATGATCAACGTGGGCAATAATTGCTATATTACGAATATCGTCTCTTGTTGTTTTCATATTTTCCTTCTTTCTTTAATAAATAAAGCTAAGTTTGCAACTAACTTATTCTATCATAATTTTTCCAATGTGCAAGTTTTCATTGAAAGTTTTTATAAAATTAAGTGAAATGTTATTGGATTTGTCGACATTATTTGAGAAAATATACTTTGTGGAAATGTTAAAAATAGCTGGAAAAACATTTTACAAAAGGAAGGGAGACAAAAATTCATGGCAGATAAAATGTTTGAAAACAACCAGGTATCAATAATCGGAGAAATCGTTTCAGATTTTCAGTTTAGTCACGAGGTGTATGGTGAAGGCTTCTATATGATGGAGGTTTCGGTCAGAAGGCTTTCAGATTGCATGGACTATATTCCGGTGATGGTGTCAGAGAGGCTTATCAATGTGGAGGGTGACTACATAGGCAAAAGCGTATATATAGGCGGGCAGTTCCGCTCATTCAACAGGCATGAGGAGAAGAAGAACAGGCTGGTGCTGTCTGTTTTTGCAAGAGAGCTTGAGGTATTGGACAGTGATTATGATGAGGATGCAGCCAATCAGATTTTCCTTGACGGCTATATCTGCAAGGAGGCTATATACAGGAAAACACCGCTTGGACGAGAAATTGCAGACCTGCTTGTGGCAGTGAACCGCTCATATGGCAAGTCAGACTATATTCCATGTATCTGTTGGGGAAGAAATGCCAGATTTGCGTCGACCTTTGAGGTGGGTACACATGTGCAGATATGGGGCAGAATCCAGAGCAGAGACTATGTGAAAAAGCTCAGTGAGACACAGGTGGAGCAGCGTACGGCGTATGAGGTTTCCGTGAGCAAGATTGAGGCATAGTATTTTAAATGGATAGTAACTACGGATTTGTGATTTTCCCGAAAATTTGCAATAATAGTCAGATTGTGGTATTTTACTAGATATTATTGGTTAATGCTTGTAATTGTTGACGTTTACATCAGGTGTAAACTGTAATGATTATATATCAGGCAGAAAAGCTATGTGTATGGAGGCATGATTATTATGGAAAACGGTGCAGTACAGATTTATTATGGCGAGGGACATGGCAAGACAAATGTCGCTATAGGAAGTGCAATATGTGCTGCCTGTGAGGGTAAACAGGCTGTCGTTATTCAGTTTCTAAAGGGTAAAAAGGAGCCGGAGTTTTTGAAAAAGCTTGAGCCGGAGGTGAAATTCTTTAATTTTTCAAGAGCCGGAATACTCTTTGAGCAGCTTGATGAGGAGAGTAAGCAGGAAGAAATCATGAATATCAAGAATGGCTTCAACTATGCAAAGAAGGTTATATCAACAGGTGCTGACATGGTTGTTGTGCTTGATGAGATGCTGGGGCTTTTGGATTTGCATCTGATTTCAAAGGAGGAGCTGTCGGATATGCTTGCTTCAAGGCCTGATGATGTGACCGTGATTATGACAGGCAGAGTACTTGACGATGGAATAAGGGAAATGGCAGATGAGATTTATAATATCGCGTCGGAAAAATAATAAGAAATATTGTCATGTGAGTTGACAATGCACAGGCGTGGTGATATTATTAGTGCAAGTGTGAGGCAGTTATATCATCTGCTGTATACGAATAATTTGATTAACAGATAGAGGTCGCGCGACTTATGAGTAGCTTTCCGGATGCCGCAGGGGCAGTTGATGGGAGATGAAAGGAATAGCGCCGAAGGGATTTATCATCTGCGGATATATCTCTGGGCATATGGCGAACAGCCTTATGACTGTCATCAGATTTGATGGGGAGCTATCGTGATTCATGAAGAATTGGGACCGGCTCTAAGGAGCCGGTTTTTTAGCGCTTAGAGGCAGACAGCGGCATACTTATACGTTAAGAGAATCAAATATCGAATAAAGAAAAGCAAGAAGGAGATAAAACCATGGCAATTTTCAAAGGAGCAGGAGTAGCAATTGTTACACCTATGTACGATAACGAGGAGGTTAATTACGACAAGCTCGAGGAGCTTATCAATATGCAGATTGATAATGGCACAGATGCTATTATCATTGCCGGCACCACAGGCGAGAGCCCATGTCTGTCAATGGAGGAGCATGCAAAGGTTATAAAGGCTGCCGTAGAGTTTACAAAGCATCGTGTACCTGTAGTAGCAGGCACAGGCTCTAACTGCACAAAGACAGCTATGCAGCTTTCAAAGGAGGCTGAGGAGTTTGGTGCAGACGGACTGCTCGTTGTCACACCATACTACAACAAGGCTACTCAGGCAGGTCTTGTGAGCCACTATTCGCAGATTGCAGACAGCACAAAGTGTCCTATTATCGTATACAACGTACCGGGACGTACAGGCTGCAACGTGCTTCCGGAGACTATGGCAGAGCTCTTTAAGACAAAGGAAAATATCGTGGGACTCAAGGAAGCTACAGGAAATCTGGCACAGGCTTCAAAGACAATGTATCTGACAGACGGAAAGCTTGATATGTACTCAGGCGAGGATGGTCTCGTAGTGCCTCTTATGTCTATCGGAGCAATCGGTGTAATCTCAGTATGGAGCAATGTAGCCCCTGCAAAGGTACACAATATGTGCGACAGCTTCTTCAAGGGCGATTTACAGACAGCCTTAGAGCTTCAGAGAGAGGCTCTTCCACTTGTGGACGCACTCTTCTCAGAGGTAAATCCAATTCCTGTAAAGAAGGCTATGAACCTGATGGGTATGAATGTCGGACCTCTTAGAAGCCCTATGTGCGAGATGGGTGAGGATAATGCAAGGAAGCTTGCTGAGGTCATGAAGGCTTATGGCTTAAAGCTTGCATAGTACAACGAGAAAGGATACGATAAAATGACAAAGGTAATTATGAATGGCTGCAACGGCAAAATGGGACAGACTATCACAGCAATCTGTAAAGCTGATGCTGATATCGAGATTGTAGCCGGTATTGATTTATATGATGGAATAGACAATGACTATCCTGTTTTTTCGAGCATCGACAAATGTGATGTAGACGCTGATGTGGTCATAGATTTTTCCAATGCCAAGGCTGTTGACGGGGTGCTGGACTATTGTGTGGACAAGCAGGTTCCGGTTGTTTTATGCACTACCGGTCTTAGTGATGAGCAGCTTGCAAAGGTTGAGGAGTGCTACAAGAAGGTGGCAGTGCTCAAGTCTGCAAACATGTCACTTGGCATAAACACTCTTATGGCTCTTCTCAAAAAGGCTGCACAGGTTTTTGCACCGGCAGGCTTTGACATGGAGATAGTTGAGAAGCATCACAATTTAAAGCTTGATGCACCTTCAGGTACTGCGCTTGCGCTTGCTGATTCCATCAACGAGGCTATGGATAACGAGTATCACTATGTTTACGACCGCAGCCAGCGCAGAGAGAAGCGTGATCCTAAGGAAATTGGTATTTCTGCTGTCAGAGGAGGAAGCATCGTCGGTGAGCACGAGGTACTTTTCTGTGGACAGGATGAGGTGATTGAGTTTAAGCATACTGCTTACTCTAAGGCTGTTTTTGCGAAGGGTGCTGTTGAGGCTGCCAAGTTCCTTAAGGGAAAGGGTGCAGGTCACTACGATATGGCGGATGTTATTGCAGCTAAGTAGATTTGGGCTGTTTATCATTGTGGCGATAGGTCGGGCGTAAGCTCTCTCAATGTACGAATATGAGTACACTTGCGGATTTTGCTTGATTTATTGGGGAGTGCGTATTATATTAAATATTATAAAAACACAACAGGGGAGCTGGTATTTAGCCGGCTGAGAGTAGACTGGTAGTGTCTTGACCCATAACCTGATTTGGATAATGCCAACGTAGGATAATATCGCACGATTTTTAGGCGGATATACTCATTGGCGGGATATCCGCTTTTTGAATGTGTGGGTGATTATGAATAGTTGTAAAGAGATACAGATGAATAATTATATAGAAAAGCTTAAGTCACGCAGTCCTTTGATTCACAACATCACAAATATGGTTACTATCAATGATGTGGCCAATATTGAGCTGGCATGTGGGGCTAGGCCTATTATGGCTATGGCACCGCAGGAGATGGATGAGGTCACGTGTATCTGCGATGGGCTGAATCTGAATATAGGCACTCCCTCTGAGGAGCGCTTTGAGGCGATGCGCATTGCTGCGAGGATGGCAGCGAAAAAGAACATTCCTATTGTGCTTGATCTGGTTGGTGTGGGCGTGAGCCGCTTCAGGATGGATTTTGTGATGAGCCTGCTTGACGAGGTGCATGTGGATGTGATTAAGGGCAATTTGTCTGAGGTCAAGGCTGTTATGGAACATGGCAGATGTGATGGCGGCGTGGAAGTGACCGATACGGCAGATGAGTCTGATGCAAAGGCGCTTGCGTGCAGGGCGGCCCTGCGATATGGATGCATCTGTGTGATTACAGGTGAGACCGATTATGTGGCAGAATTATGTGATGAAGCTGATTGCTATGACAATAATGAAAGAAGTCTGATGAGTACTGATGCGATGGGTACTGGTGTGATGGATAATTGTGTAGTGAATGCTGTTGCGTTGGATGCTGACGGATACACGCATAATTACAGGGTAGGAAGCATCACAGGCGGCCATCCTATGATGAAGAGGGTGACAGGCACCGGATGTATGCTTTCAGGGCTCATTTGTGCGTTTGCTGCGGCTGATTGCGATGATAAATACGGTGCAGTCACAGCAGCACTTAGCTGCATGAAGAGTGCAGGCGGGCTTGCTGCCTCTGATATGGCAGAGCACGGCAGAGAGACAAACAGCTGTCATTTCATTAAGCCCGGAAATGCTGCATACCGGGACAGGCTGATTGATGCAGTATATCATATATGCGATGGTGATTATGAACTGATTTGAATATCGCTGTATGACAGACAATTGGTATGCAGGGCATGAGTCTTATATTTGGAAAAAACAGGATAAGAGGTGAATGGTATATATGAACAAAACTGATTTAAAGCTCTACGCTATAACAGACAGGCAGTGGCTGCACGGAGCGAGGCTTTCTGAGCACGTGAAGCTTGCAATAGAGGGCGGTGCCACTATGATTCAGATCCGTGACAAGGATATTCTGAGTACAGATTCTGATGCAGGGCTTAAGGATGAGTATAATGAGGCTCTTGAGATAAAGAGAATCTGTCATGAGCACAATGTGCCGCTCATCATCAATGATAACGTGCAGTTTGCAATTGATATAGCTGCCGATGGAGTACATCTGGGACAGGATGACATGAATCCGGCGGAGGCCAGGAAGCTTCTTGGAACTGACAAGATAATAGGAGTTACGGCAAAGACCGTGGAGCAGGCAAAAAGGGCAGAAGCTGATGGCGCGGACTATCTGGGAAGCGGAGCCGTGTTTGGCTCTACCACAAAGCTCAATGCAAAGCCTATGACAAAGGAGCTTCTGCGTGAAATCACGGAGGCTGTCGATATACCGGTTGTTGCAATCGGAGGCATAAATGCAGACAATGCAGTCACGCTAGAGGGCACTGGGATTGCAGGAATCGCAGTGGTAGGAGCGATATTTGCAAGCGCAGATATAAAGGCTGCAGCCAGGGAACTCGCAGAAATATGCGACAAAATTCAGTAGAAAGGAGCGTAAATATGCATACAGCACTTACAATTGCGGGAAGCGATTCAAGCGGTGGCGCAGGCGTGCAGGCCGATTTAAAGACCATGCTTGCAAACGGTGTGTTTGGCGAGAGTGTCATCACAGCACTCACGGCACAAAACACCATGGGAGTTGATGTGGTGATGAATGTGCCGGCTGATTTTATCGAGGCGCAGATGAAGGCTGTTTTTACGGATATTTTTCCGGATGCGGTGAAAATCGGTATGACATCATCGGTAGATACAATTGAGGCGATTGCCGCAGGTCTTGTAAAATATAAGGCAAAAAACATAGTTTTGGACCCGGTGATGGTCGCTACAAGCGGAAGCAGGCTGCTTGAAGAAAATGCAGCAAACACTCTGATGGAGAAGCTTTTTCCACTGGCTGACATCATCACGCCAAATATCCCTGAGCTTGAGGTGATATCAGGCAGACAGATTGAAAGCACAGATGACATCATAGAGGCATCAAAGGCTATTTATGATAAATACGGCTGTCCGGTTTTAAGCAAGGGAGGTCATTTCACAGACACAGCATGTGTGTGTGACTATTTGTGGGATGGAAAGCAAATCATCACATTTGAGACCAAAAGAGTGGATAATCCAAACTCACACGGCACAGGCTGCACACTTTCATCAGCGATAGCCAGCGGCCTTGCAAAGGGACAGCCGCTCGAGCAGGCTGTGGATAACGGCAAGCGATATGTCACGGCATGTTTAAAAGCCATGCTTGATCTGGGGCACGGCAGCGGTCCTATGAATCATGGAGCGTTAATCTTGAAATAATTACTAATTAATAATACAAATAACAATAAGAACAGGAGAGTACAATGAGTAATTACACAACACAGATGGATGCCGCAAGAAAGGGCATCGTAACACCTGAAATTGAAAAGGTAGCAAAGAAAGAGAAGATGGATGTAGGCAAGCTGATGGAGCTTGTTGCAAGCGGAAAGGTAGCTATTCCTGCTAACAAGCATCACAAGTCACTTGATGCAGAGGGTGTTGGAAGCATGCTTCGCACAAAAATCAATGTAAACCTCGGTGTGTCAAGAGACTGCAAGGACTATGATGTGGAGATGCAGAAGGTCATGAGCGCTGTAAAGCTTGGAGCAGAGGCTATCATGGATCTTTCAAGCCATGGCAATACACAGCCATTCAGACAAAAGCTTACAAGCGAATGTCCTGCAATGATAGGAACAGTGCCTGTTTATGACAGTGTTATCCACTATCAGCGTGATCTTGCAACACTTACAGCACAGGATTTTGTCGATGTAGTCAGACTCCATGCAGAGGATGGAGTGGACTTTGTCACACTTCACTGTGGAATCACAAGAAAAACGATAGATCAGATTAAAAAGCACAAGCGTAAGATGAATATCGTAAGCCGTGGAGGCAGCCTTGTATTTGCATGGATGTGCATGACAGGAGAGGAAAATCCTTTCTACGAGCACTATGATGAGATACTTGAAATCTGTGAGGAGCACGATGTGACAATTTCGCTTGGAGATGCCTGCAGACCGGGATGCCTGGCAGATGCAACAGATGTATGCCAGATAGAGGAGCTTGTAAGACTTGGAGAGCTCACAAAGCGTGCATGGGATCACAACGTACAGGTCATGGTAGAGGGACCGGGACATGTGCCGCTTGATCAGGTAGCAGCAAACATGAAGGTACAGCAGTCAATCTGTATGGGAGCACCATTTTATGTACTTGGACCTCTCGTAACAGATATCGCACCGGGCTATGATCACATCACAGCAGCAATCGGTGGAGCAGTGGCAGCAATGAACGGCGCAGCTTTCCTTTGCTACGTGACACCTGCGGAGCATCTTGCTCTTCCAAATGTGGAGGATACAAAGCAGGGAATTATTGCGTCAAAGATTGCGGCTCATGCAGCTGATATTGCAAAGGGAATACCGGGAGCCAGAGATATAGATGATAAGATGGCAGATGCCAGACGTGTGCTCGACTGGGATGCACAGTTTGCATGTGCACTTGATCCGGAGACAGCTAAGGCTATCAGGGATGACCGTCTGCCTGAGGATGACCACAGCGAGGCATGCAGTATGTGCGGTAAGTTCTGTGCAGTGCGAAGCATGAACAAGGCACTTGCAGGAGAGTATATTGATATACTATAACTGTGAAGGTACAAAACAGTTGCGATATACTATAAGGTGGGCAGTAATGGAAAGTAAAAAGAACACTAAAAAAAGAACTATTTCAATCAGAAAGATTGCCATGGCAGGAGTGCTTGTGGCAGTTGCCGTAGCAGGAAGCTTAATAAGCTTCCCTGTTGCCGGCAGCAAATGTGCACCTGTACAGCACATGGTAAATATATGTGCAGCAGTATTTTTAGGACCTGCATGGGGTGTCGGTGTGGCATTTTGTGCGAGTATTATCAGAAACCTGACAGGACTTGGAAGCCTCATGGCATTCCCGGGAAGCATGGTAGGCGCGCTGTGCTGTGGACTGATGTACAGATTCAGCAAAAAAATCATACCGACCTGTATTGCAGAGGCGCTTGGCACAGGCATACTCGGAGGTCTGGCAGCGTATCCTCTTGCAAAATACGTGATGCTTATTCAGCCGGAAGGCATGTTTATATACATAGTGCCATTCCTTATCTCTACAGTGGCCGGAAGCATAGTGGCAGCAATTGTCATGCTGATTTTAAAGAAAAATGGCGCACTGACAGTATTTAAGGAAAATCTTGAGTAATATCCAGGGCTATGGCTTTATAAGAAGCTTCATAAGCTCATCCTGACAGATAGGCTTCGAGTAGTGATAGCCCTGAAACAAGGTGACATCAAACTGTCTGAGATAGCTTTCAAGGTCACTATTTTCTATGCCTTCGATACATATCCTTAAGTCTGCGGCATGGGCAAAATTAACCATTCCGATTACAAGTGCCTGTTTTTTCTTTTCTTCGAAAATATCACTTACAAAGCACATATCTATCTTAATACCCTCTACAGGAAGCTCAAGTATCATCTGAGATGAAGAGCTTCCTGTGCCATAGTCATCCATTGTGATGTGGATTCCGGCTTCTCTGAGTGCTGTGACTGTTTTCTTTATCATAGATACAGGCAGGTCTCTGCAACGCTCTGTAATCTCTATCCACAGCTGTGTAGGCGGAAAATCATACTCTTTAAGAATTGTCAGAGTATCTTTTACAAAGCTTTCCTTTTCAAGCTGCTCTGAGGATGCATTTACATTGATGAAGAAGCCGGGTTTTATCTTTGCAAATTCACAGGCTGCGCTTATTGCAGTTCTCATTATATAATTTCCGAGCTCATACATAGCCGGGGTATCCTCAAGCCAGTCGATAAACAGTCCGGGTGGTACCGTGCCAAAAGGCTCCTTTTTCCAGCGCACCAGTGCCTCAGCACCAATTATTTCGCCATTGCAAGCCTTTACAATCGGCTGAAACTCCACAAAAAAGCCATCACAGCTATTGATAACCGACTGATGTATGATTTTCATGATATCTATATGCGAGTTGCCATTGAACCTGACCATATCATTGAAAAATAACAAATCAGGGCTGTGAAGTTTCTTCGCGCGGTCAAGAGTGTACTCCACCTTGCTGATGACAGTGGAGGTATCACCATCATAATCCTTGAGAATCAGACACGCAGCATATATATCAAACTCAAATTTAAAGCACTTAAAGAAATACATGGAATTTATTGCGTCTACAATTTTCCGGTAGAATGCCTCAGCAGAGGCACGGTCAGCTTCCTTTATCACAAATACAAATTTGGAATTATTCATATAGTAGGTAGCGGTGCTGCCATCCATCATGTAGATGAATTTGAGCGCAAGCTCACGCTGGATTGCAGTGCTGAAATTGGAACCATACAGTATATTGAACTCATCTATATGACCTATCTCCACCTCAATTATGGCTACGGACCTGTTTTCCATGATATAGCCGTTGATATCTCTTTCGAACTTTGACTGACCATAAAGATATGTATATGGGTCGATATCAGGAAGAGTATTTTCATTCCTGAGCACGAGGACATGGTAGCGGTGTCCGTCATCACCGGCAAAAATGTCAGAATAAAATCCCATCATATATTCTTTGGTGTGCTTTCCCATGCGGACATAAAATATATCATCCAGTTTTTCGCCATTTAGACGATAGCGGATCTCCCGCCTATATTCCGGCAGGTCAATGTCGTTGACACATGTGCAAAGCTGTTCAAATAAACAGGTATGCTCGCCGGGTTCAAGGCCGAAAAAATCTGCTGTCTTTTCCGGTACGTATGACATGTCATTATCCAGGTCGGTGATGATAGGATATATCCCGTCTGATAATTCTGCAATTTTATCAATAAATTCCTTGTATATCGTGTGTTCTATCATAATTTAAAACTCCATATGTGTATAATGCACAAAATTCTTTTATTATTATAGCATATATGCGCATTATATACAATAAGTTAGTTGGACTCTGAAAATGATATTTAGGTATGAAGCATTAATATAAATTAATGATTTTAGTGTGTCATTTATATATTTGAAGGTATACTGATGACTGAAATATACCATCAGCTGCTTCAAATGCAACGTCACCATCATATTTGCCGGCAACAGAGCGGATGGATGACAGACCTATACCATAGTCGTCCCTCTTAGAAGAACGGTATTTTCCGTTTTGGATGGAAACATGTCCGTCAAAGCTGTTGTCCATAGTAATAATAAGTGTCTTATAGTGTACGTGGGCATGCAGTCGGATAAAGTGCGATGATTTCTCGTTCAAAGAATCAGAAGTATCCATGCGTCTGCAGGCTTCTATAGCATTTTCTATCAGATTTCCAAATACCAGGCACAGGTCATTGTCCAAGGCCGCATCATCGGTTTCCGGAACAATAAGCTTTGTCTCAAGAGCGATATTTTCATCTCTGCATATGGCACTATAGTATGACAGAATGGAATTAACTACCCTGTTTTCACAATAGCTTGCAGGCGCAGATGGTATGCTGTGGATCAGGGCATCCAGGTATTCGTTCAGCTGATTATTTTCAGTGTTTGCGAGGCCTTTTATTGCAACCAGCTGGTGACGCAGATCGTGGCGCTGCTTCTTAAAAAGCTGTTCGTTTGTTGTGATGAGCGAATTATATTTCTTCTGCTCCAATAGGGAATGCTCAAGGAGATTCATATCAAATATGAGCCTTTCATTCTCACGTTTTATACTGAGCATATCGCTTATATTAAGCCCCATTACAATTCCCATGATTATAATGAAAAGCAGAGTTCCAATCTGGTACAGCAATGACAATGAGGCCACAAATTTTAAATGATAATTGATTATCTCGGCACATGAAGCAAGAGCCAGTATGAATACCGGAACCATCAGCCGTTTTGCCCTGCTGTTTTGGCTACGAACAGCCTCAAGGATGATGTATGCAGTCAGGAAGCAAAGTATGAGAGGCAGAATGACATGGAACACGTACATGCTCTGAGATAGTGCCACCGTACCGCTAAGCTGTAAGACACAAGCGACAAGGTCAAGCACGGTGAGGAGCTTCGCGATAACTATAATTGGCTTGTCATTCTTAAAACCAACTGCAAGCCTGCAGAAATACAGTAACGGAATCATCTGCGAGAAAAGCCCTATAAAAGCACACAGATATAGCAGTGTAGGGTTTTTGACTATGACACCTGTGTAGTTGCACTCGCCGATAGACCACATGCCGGACATGAGTGAGAAGAATCCAAAATGAAATATCATCTTGCAAACCTCTTTATCGTAGTATAAAAGCATCAGTGAGATAAATATAAACAAAACACCTGCGGCAAGCTCAAGCAGTGCTATAAAGAATGACCATTTATTCAGCTTTAACAGAGTGAAAAATAAGGATTTGTATGCTCCGTAGATAGGAGAATATACCGTAAGAGAGCTTCTGGTAACTGGAGACAGATACTCTATGCGAAGCTCTGTATCACCTGAATGACCGTCAGTGCCTATCAGGTACCCCTCGGTTGCGGGATCCTTCATATAGGATGGATAGTTTTCGGTCCTGCCAAACTCATATATGAGTTCATCGTCCAGATAGACCTTCGCAGGGGAATAGACGGTTTTTATGTAGATTGGATCATCTTTGTTCAGGTTGATATGTGTTGTGACGGTGACATGTGTGCGCGGCGAGAGGTGCTTAAAGGTATGTGGAAATGTGATTTCTTCTTTATCTGAATCCGAGCCCTCCACCATAGCATAGGCAGAGCTTACGATAGTGGCTTCAGGATAGCTCGCCTGGCTCATAATCATGTTTTTTGAGGAAAGAAGCAGTATGCAAATCAGTGTAAGCAGTATAATTGTCAGATAGGGAATATTTCTTATAGTGCTTTTATTTTTCATAATCCGGGCTCCTTGCAGTGTATTACTTTTGACAGTCTAGCTCATATCAAATCAATAGGAAAGTGCCTTATTTAAGCCCTCTGGTGTGATCAAAGTAGTATCTCTCCAGAGCTTTTTTGGCTTTGCCGGAGAGCTCTCTCTTGATAGGGATATTTGTGTCATCGGCCATCACGAAGCATTTGAGTGAAGTATCAATGCGTGTGACATACGACAGGTTTACCGCGTAGCTTTTGTGCGGCAGAAAAAACAGCTCAGCGGGCAGCTGATCTGAAAGCTCTGAAAGCTTCTCATAGCAGCTGATTTCCTCATTTTCTTTTAAATGTATGAAAATCTGCCTGGCTCTCTGCTCTATGTACATGATATCAGAAAGGGCAAGTCTCTCCATACTCTTGTTTCTCTTCACATAAAGAGATGGGGCATCGGATTTCTTCAGCATGGCAAGGTGAAGAATGTTACTTAGCTCAGCTGCAGAAAACGGCTTTTCGATATAGCCGATGGCAGACAGCCTGTAGCTTTCCAAGGCATGCTCCGTGCTTGTCGTGATGAAAGCAACCGGGATATCGGCATCTGTCTCTCGGATTATGGAGACTGCCTCTATGCCGGTCATGGAATCTTTCATGTATATATCCATGAGCAGCAGGTCATACTTTCCGTACTCATATGAGGCAAGAAAAGAATCTGCATCTGTAAAGACAGTGTATGTATTTTGGATATCGCTGTGGTTGAGAATATCACAAAGCAGCACGGTCTCTGCAGCTTCGTCCTCGCATACAGCTATATTAAGTGTTTGTGGCATGTTTATTCCTCTGTAGAATGTGAATGATTATAAATAATCATAATATAATATGGAATAAATATCAAATAAATATTGCTATTAAATATCCGAAATGCTAATATAGTTATCAGAAGTGTATTAATTATTTTAAGGAGGTTTCAGTTATGAAATACTGTACAAATTGTGGCAGGCAGTTAGCTGATGATGAGGTATGCACATGTCGTCAGCAGGCACAGCCACAGACACCAAATCAGACACAGGACAACAATGCACAGGCAGATAATGCAGCACAGCAGGCACAGTTTAACGGACAGCCACAGGGCAGTGCACAGGGACAGTTCAATGGACAGCCACAGGGCAGTGCACAGGGACAGTTCAATGGACAGCCACAGGGCAGTGCACAGGGACAGTTCAACGGACAGCCACAGGGCAGCGCACAGTCGCAGGCATTTGACAACTTCACACAGCAGGTGAGTGCAGCAGGACAGCAGCTGCAGAATGACAAGAATGTGGCATCTATCATCACATTCTACAAGGGTCTTGTTAAGAAGCCGGCACAGGCTGCAGCAGACTTTGTAAAGAATGCAAATATGGCATCAGGCTTTATATTTATTGGCTTATTTGCCATAGTAGAGGTAGTGCTGTCTGTAGTATATCTGTTATCAAGCGTAATTGGCAGCATAGGCGGTTTTGGATTCTCATTTTACCCGGCGAGCTTCTTTGAGGGAATCTTTTCAGGAATCGTAGGAGAGGCGGTGAGAGTACTCATCCTGGCAGCAGTCATTCTGGTTGTATTAAACGCAGTGCAGAAGGATAAAAAGGTGACATTTGCACAGACACTTTCAGCAGCGTGTCTGTATGATGCAGTATACCTTCCGATTATCCTTGTGGCAGCAATCATCGACATAATCCCATTCCAGTTCTTTGGCAATGTGAGCAACTGGCTGCATACATTTGCGGGTGTAGTAGGATATGTAAGCATATTCTTTGGAGTAAGGGCAATAGAAGAGGATGACAATAAGCTTCCACTCGTGTGTGGACTGGCATTCCTTGCAACAGCCATTGGTTCAACAATTGTAAATGCTATTTTCTAATTTAATATATCTGAAAAGCCGGATCCTGTGAGATTTTCTTGCAGGATCTTTTTTATATTCAGGGAGCATTGGTAGCATATATTACGAAAATTGTCAAGTACGAGTTTTGACACTGTTTATGTAAATTGTCGTTGTTATCAGTAGGAGTGGAATTGTTGTATAATATGAAATAAGGGTCAAAAGGTATCATCAATGCATACCATATATAAATCCGTAAATAAGCATGTTTATAAAACTCGGGAAGAGAGGCGCCTATGACGCATAAAATCAAGGTACAGATGTTTGGCAATTTCAGAATGGACTATAATGGAGCACCATTTGTGGCGGAAAAAATGCATAAGGAAAGCCAGTTCAACCGCATGATGCAGGCTTTGATACACTATTCTGACTGCGGAATAGCAAAGGATAAGCTCGAGGAAATAGTAATCGGTGAGCGTGATATAGATGCACCTCACACAGCGCTAAGAGTTATTGTATACAAGACAAAGCAAAAGCTCGCACAGCTCGGACTGCCGGGAAAGAACCTCATATATTTGGAGGGAGGCATATATTACTGGACACCGGATATAGAGATAGAAGAGGATGCAGCAGAGTTTGAAAATCTCTATAACGAAGCCTGCGCACTGGAAAAACAGATGCCACAGGAGCCAGAGAGTGCAGAGACAGTGTGCGATGAGCAGACAAAGGAAATAGAAGACAGACTGCTTGAGCTGTACGTAAAAGCACTATATCTGTACAAGGGTGAATTTCTGGCGGCATATACGGGCGAGACGTGGATAGCACAGGAGGCCAGACGCTATCACACTATGTTTGAGAAAATCATAAATGAAGCTGCGTACATACTGCGAAAGAGAAAACAATTCAAGGGGCTGGAGAAGCTCGGAGTATATGCGGCAAAGGTCGACCCGTTCAATGAGTGGGAGGAGCTCATCATGGAGGCGATGGTAGAGACCAGGCGCTATGAGGAGGCGGAAGAGCTATACACGGATGTCGTGGACTATTATCTCAGGGAGTGCGGTATTTATCCATCATCAAAACTCTTGGAAATACTTGAGAAATACAGCAATCAGATGAATCATGCACATGAGATACTGGAAAACATCCAGGAGGGCATGAACGAGCAGGAGGAAACAGAAAGAGGCGGATATTTCTGCAGCTATCCGGTATTCAGGGGAATATACCAGGCGTCCATCCGTATTATGAAGCGCACAAGGGTACCTGTGTATCTCATGCTCTGTACTCTCGAGGACGAGGAAGACAGACAGGTACAGAGCGAGACAAAGATAAACAAGTATTCAAGGCAGCTCAAGAAGTGCGTTGGTGAATCAATCCGCTACAGTGACATATATACCTCGTATGGAAAGGTGCAGTTTCTTATCATGCTCATCGGATTAAAGCGTGAGGACTGCGAGATAGTCAAAAAGAGAATCAACCGCCAGTTCGCAAAGAAAAATCCGAGAGCAGCAGAGAAATATCATGTGAATAGTATAGTTTGTGAGTTGTAAAGGAAAATAGTACTAACATTTGATTATTTTATATATTATGGAGAAAATGTTATGAATGGTAAGGACAAGATATCAGTAATTATTCCATGCTACAATGTACAAAAATACATTATGAGATGCTTCGATTCAATTCGTAATCAGATATATGGCTTTGAAAATCTCGAAGTGATACTCATAGATGATTTATCGACAGACAATACATGGTCTATATTAGAATCCTTACAAAGACAATACCCGGAGAATGTTATATCTCTTAAAATACAGAAAAAAGGAAAGTGCGGCGGTGCGCGTAACCTGGGAATGGATATCTGTACCGGCAAATATATTACATTTGTGGATGCGGATGATTATGTGCATCCGGATATGCTCATGGTGCTGCATGATAGAATGACAGAGGACGATTATGATGTGGCACAGTGTGGCGTATCGTGTTTTAAAGAAGCTAAGCCAAATGTATTAGAAGTAAATGATTTTGAAATTCAAAGGCTTGATTTGGATAATGTTGATAATAGGAAAAATCTCATTATAGGTCTGACCGGATTTACTAATGTAACAGCATGGGCAAAGCTATACTCGACCAAATTTATAATAGAACATAATCTAAGATTTATAGAAGATGTATATTATGAGGATACGCATTTTTCCATGCTTTGTGTGTTACTTGCAAAGAAATATTGTAAGGTGCAATCGACATTATACTATTACTTTGAGAATACAGGGGGCATTATACGTTCTGAAATTAGCAATGCAAAGATCAGGGATGCTAAGATTATTATGGATCATATAAGGCAGGCTATTCAAAGCAGAAAAGCAGAACTGGGAAATGTAATTGAGCAGTGTCACTGTGAAATACAGTCATTTTTGTTATGGCATCAATATATTGAGCCGTATAGTAGAATAGAGACTTTTATGAAAAGGGAGCTGGATATTTGCAAAGAAGAGTTCTTAAAGAGTGAGCCGGATATATTTAATAATCCATATGTGAGGGCTTTTTCAAATGATGTCGTATTGAAAAGAATGTCAAAGCTGAGAGTAACTGCGAAAAAAATGGATAATGCATACTTTTTGGATAATGCAATACATATCTGTTTTGGTATACATGATAAGGATGGAAATTACAGTGTCTGGGCTGGAACAACGATGCAATCCATTGTTGAAAATACAAAAGCGCCAATAGTTTTTCATATATTACATGATGACACATTGAATGAAATGAATAAAAATAAGCTGAGTCTTATTGCCGATAATAGTGGAAATGGTATAGAATTTCATCACTTTAATCCAGACATTTTTGGATCATTGGCTGATTCAATGAATAGATTTACAATTGGAACAATGTTTCGGATTATGTTGCCCGATATTATGCCGGATTTGAAAAAAATAATATATTTAGACTCTGATTTGTTTGTAAATACAGATATTGAAGAATTATGGAACCTTAATATAGATAATTACTGTCTGGCGGCAGCTCCGGATTGTTCGACAATAAGGAATTGGGGAACTCCATACGCTGTAGCAGCAGGGCAGACAAGCCGAGACAGGTATTTTAATGCAGGTGTTCTTTGCATGAATCTTGACAATATCAGGAAAAATGGAAGCCTGTTTCAACAGGTTATGGATTATCTGAGCGATAATCCACGAACATGGCTTCCTGACCAGGATGCTTTAAATGCCATATTCAACGGAAAAACCTTAATGGTAGATGAAAAATGGAATTATTTTATTGATGAGGCAAGAAAAAATAATGAGAAAGCAGAGAAAAAAATATATCATTATGCTGCAACCCTGTTGATGCTGCATACAAATAATGAAATTGACAGAGCATACTATTTTACAATACTGAGAACTCCATGGGGAGAGCAGATGGAGGATGGCTTATTGTGTAATTCTATGGGCAGAATTGTAGATAGAACAGGTATGCTGGAGAAGCTGCTAAAAAAAGCTACTCAAAACAATATAAGGCTTGTATTCTATGGTGGAGAGAACAGCTCTATAAGGAATGCAATGAGGCTATTAAACAGAGAATTCGATAGCTGTGAATGGTATGAGCATTTAGAAGAGAATGAGATTGTCTGTGATGATAATACGGTCTATATAGTTTCAGCGGATGGGGACGATGGTAATGGACTGGAAATACTGGCAAATGCAGGATTAGAAAATGGGAAGAATTATTTTATAACACAGAGGTTTTTACATTATACAGAGGGTGGGTTTGCCCTATGATTTTTATTATTGATGAATTAGATAGGTTTGAGAAAAATATAATAGAGCTGGCAGAAAATGTGGGATTTAAAGAATGCAAAACAATAGAAGCCATAGATTTGTTTTGTGGCATATCTGAAAAAAACGATGTGCTTAAGGAAAAAGACAGGTATTATGCATTCATAGATATCCCTCAATATTGGAGTGTTCGTGCAGATGGGCTAAATGGTGCTATATATGATAATAAAACCAAAAAGGCAAACATCTATTTTAAGAATCCTATAGAGAAAAGAATGGTCAGCAGAGTCGAGTGGATTGACAGGAATAATACAGTATATAAAGTAGATTATTACAACAAATACGGATATAAGTATTGTTCAAAGAATGTGAGCGGTGGCAATGTTACAGGCAGGGAATTCTATGATAGAAATGGTGACATTAAAGTATTAGAACAGACAGGTCCAAAGACATATACCACTTTTGGCACCGGCATTAGTCCGAAGAGCTATAGAGGCTTTGCTGATTATCTGGAAGCTTATCTTAAATCTAATAAAATATATGATGAAAATATATGGCTGACAAGTGATGAGATATTGAATAAATTTGCCGGGGATTATGGTGATTTTAAAATATCTTACCTGCCACAGAATAGATTAAACTCAGATTTGACAGAAACAAATCAGACTAACACATCATTTCGAATACTGTGCAGTGAAGAACAGCAGGTCAATTGGTAATGACTGAGGCAAAATAAAATAGGGATTGTTAAATAATAGTCAATGTGGTATAGTTTTCTTCGAACGGTATTCGAAGGAAACTGTATCATGGAGGATGTGTTGTCACCTTATGACAGAGCATATCCGGCAGACACAATAAGGCCAAAGCGCATTGCTGTATCAGAATATGAAGCAGGCAGCAAAGTGACAGGCGCGCACAGGATAAATCGACCGCAGCCATACGGCACATGGCGGAGATTATATCGGCTGCGATATAGGAATGGTCTGACCGGCTTGGAAAGAAGGTGGTAGCATGAAAATAGGCATAATCGGCGCAGGCAGAGTGGGCTGTTCTATAGGTAAATACCTAAGGACAAAGGACATAGAGCTTGCAGGCTATTATGACGTGGATTCTGTGGCAGCTAAGGAGGCTGCGGAGTTTACAAGGACAGAGAGCTTTGATTCGCTAAAGCAACTGGCGGATCAATCACAGATTATATTTATCACCACACCGGATTCATTTATTATACCGGTTTGGGAACAATTAAAAGAACTGTCTCTAAGGAATCAGATTATATGTCATTGCAGTGGCGCATTATCATCCGATTCATTTTCCGGAAGGGAGAGCATGAGCGTATCATGCTGTTCAATTCATCCAATGTTACCGTTCAGTAACAAATTTTCATCATATGAGCAATTAAATAAAGCATTTTTCACAGTGGAAGGGCAGGATGCTGCGGTTGAAGCAATATCCGGGCTGTTTAGTTCTATTGGAAATGAGGTATGCCGCATTGATGGCACCAAAAAGGCAAAATACCATGCAGCAGCGAGCATTCTGAGCAATCAGGTGATTGCTGTCCTTGACATGGGCTACACTCTTTTGGAGGACTGTAGCTTTACAAGGGATGAGGCGCTAAGAGCCACAGGTCAGCTTGTGATGCGCAATATCGAAAATGTACTTGAAGCAGGCTGTGACGGCGCACTGACCGGGCCAATCGAGAGAAACGATATTGAAACAGTGAAAAAGCATATCGCATGTATGCAAAATGACGATAGTGATGATGTCAGATTGTACAAAATGCTAGGTACAAAACTGGTAAATATTGCTGAAAAAAAGAATCCTGATAAGGATTACACTCAGATGATGGAATTGCTAAGAGGCTGACAATACCGTGAATTTATAAAAAACGGATTGTTGCAGAAAGACAGAGGGATTGGACAATGAAAAATACAGTAGTAACTTTTAAACAGGCAAAGGAAAAGGGCGAGAAGCTCACGATGCTAACAGCGTATGATTATTCGACTGCTAAGCTGATAGATGAGGCCGGAATCAATGCGATTTTAGTGGGAGACTCACTCGGCATGGTGGTGCTTGGCTATGAGGATACACTTTCAGTGACTATGGAGGATATGATTCATCACAGTGCAGCTGTTTCAAGGGGAATCAAGGACACACTGCTCATCACAGATATGCCTTTTATGTCATATCAGACATCAGTATATGATGCTGTGGTCAATGCAGGTCGACTCGTGAAGGAAGGTCATGCGCAGGCTGTCAAGCTTGAGGGTGGCAAGGAGGTATGTCCACAGATAAAGGCTATCGTGGATGCGTCAATTCCGGTATGTGCACATTTAGGGCTTACACCACAGTCAGTAAACGCATTTGGCGGCTTCAAGGTGCAGGGCAAGGGTGAAGAGGCAGCACAGAAGCTCCTTGACGAGGCACGCGCAGTCGAGGAAGCAGGAGCATTTGCAGTGGTGCTCGAGTGCGTGCCAAAGGCACTTGCCAAAAAAATCACAGAGAGCATAAGCATACCTACAATCGGTATCGGAGCGGGAGCAGACTGCGACGGCCAGGTGCTCGTATATCAGGATATGCTTGCCATGTATGCAAACATGAAGCCGAAATTTGTAAAGCAGTTTGCACAGGTCGGAAAAGAGATGAATGAGGCATTCACAGCCTACAAAAAGGCTGTTGAGGAGGGAAGTTTCCCAGGTGAGGAGCATACCTTTAAGATGGATGAGACAATAATTGACAAACTGTACTAAAATCGAAGAATAGTTACGAAGCATAGAAGAATAAGGAGACATAAAATGTTAATATACGGACAAATCAAACAGGTTAGAGAAGCAGTAAAGGAATGGAAGAGAGAAGGCAAAAGTGTAGGCTTTGTACCTACAATGGGCTACCTCCACGAGGGACACAAGAGCTTAATCGATGCGGCAAGACGTGAGAATGACAAGGTTGTAGTGAGCATTTTTGTAAATCCAATGCAGTTTGGCCCTACAGAGGATTTAGACAGCTATCCACGTGATTTAAACAGGGATGCAAAGCTTTGTGAGGATGCGGGTGTTGACATTATTTTCCATCCACAGGCTGATGAGATGTATGCAGACGGCTTCTGCTCATATGTGGATATGAATGGCCTCACCACTGAGCTTTGTGGAAAAACAAGACCGATTCATTTTAGAGGTGTGCAGACAGTTGTACTGAAGCTGTTTCACATTGTGACACCTGACCGCGCATACTTTGGACAGAAGGATGCACAGCAGCTTGCGGTCATAAAGCGTATGGTAAAGGATTTGAATGTTGATACAGAAATCATCGGCTGCCCAATCATTCGTGAGGAGGATGGACTGGCAAAGAGCTCAAGAAACACATATCTGAGCGCAGATGAAAGACAGGCTGCGCTTGTACTGAGCAGAAGCTTAAAAATCGGAAAGCAGCTCGTAGATGCAGGCGAGAAGAGTGCAAAAGTGGTAAAGGATGCAATTACAGCAGAGATAAACAAGGAGCCGCTTGCGAAAATTGATTATGTGGATGTGGTTGATTTTGACACAATCACACCTGTTGACGAGATTAAGGGAACAACACTCGTGGCTATCGCTGTCTATATCGGAAAGACAAGGCTGATTGATAATTTTATCGCGTAGTAGGACAAGAATGATATATGAAAAAGAGGTATAAAAAATGAATTATACAATGCTTAAAGGCAAAATACACAGAGCAGTGGTCAAGCAGGCTGACTTAAACTACGTGGGAAGCATCACTGTAGATACAAAACTGCTAGAGGCAGCGGGCATCTTAGAGTATGAGATGGTTCAGATTGTCGATGTGGAAAACGGAAACAGACTCGAGACCTACACCATCGCAGGAGAGCCGGGCTCGGGCATGATATGCTTAAATGGCGCAGCAGCCAGACAGGTTGCAGTCGGTGACCATGTGATACTCATGTGCTATGCACAGATGACACCTGAGGAAGCAAAGGAGCATCATCCGAAGGTAGTGTTTGTGGATGATGAAAACAAGATAGCGCGTGTGACAAATTATGAGAAGCACGGAAAATTAACGGAAGATTTTATTTGATTTCTGAACATTTACACAGCATTAGGAATATAGAAAAGTTTCGTTAGTAAACAATAGAAAAATCAAGTCTGCTGTAGTATAATTATTTATCATAAATGAGGGTCAAAATACCTTTTGACCCTCATATCATGTATTTATGCGGGAGGTAAATATGTACACAGCAGACGAAAAGAGATACGACACAATGAGATATAACAGATGTGGCAGGAGCGGACTTAAGCTTCCTGTTGTATCGCTTGGTCTATGGCACAATTTCGGTGATTTTTCATCGTATGACAACATGAAGCAGATGTGCTTCACAGCCTTTGACCATGGCATCACTCACTTTGACCTGGCAAACAACTATGGTCCTGAATACGGCAGCGCAGAGAAGCACTTCGGGCTTATCCTGAAGGAGCATCTGTCAGCATACCGCGATGAGCTCATCATCAGCTCAAAGGCAGGCTATGATATGTGGAAGGGACCATACGGCAACTGGGGCAGCCGCAAGTATCTGATTGCAAGCCTTGATCAGAGCCTTAAGAGAATGGGACTCGACTATGTGGATATTTTCTATCATCACAGAATGGACCCTGAGACACCGCTTGAGGAAACAATGGGAGCACTCGACCAGATAGTAAAAAGCGGAAAAGCACTCTATGTCGGACTGTCAAATTATGACGGCGAGACCATGAAGAGAGCCTGCGAGATTCTTACTGATTTGAAATGTCCGTTTATCATCAACCAGAATTCATACAATATCTTCAACCGTACAATAGAGCAAAACGGCTTGAAGCAGGCAGCAAGAGAGTGTCAAAAGGGCATCATCTCCTTCAGCCCGCTCGCACAGGGCATGCTCACAGACCGTTACATAAACGGTATTCCGGAGGATAGCCGTATAAAGACAGACGGCCGCTTTTTAAATCAGGAAAAGCTCACTCCACACATCGAGCAGATTAAGAAGCTAAACGATATAGCCGCAAAACGTGGTGAGACACTAGCACAGATGGCTCTTAAGTGGGTGGTAAAGGATGATGACGTGACAAGCGTGCTTGTCGGCGCCTCAAAGCCACAGCAGATTCTTGAAAACTTAAAGGTTATGGAGGGCACAGGCTTCTCTGAGGAAGAGCTTAGGATGATTGATGAGATTGTGGGAGTGTAAAGATGAATCTGGTGATATAAATGGAATATATTGCGCATATAGAAGAAGAAAGAAAGCAAAGGCTTATTGATCATTTGGATGGAACTGCCAAATTAGCCGGAAAATTTGCAGAATCATTTGGAAAATATGAGTGGGGATATTGCATAGGTATGTTACATGATCTAGGTAAGTATTCCAAAGAATTTCAACATAAAATACAGTTTAATACGAATGACAGAGTAGACCATTCTACTGCTGGAATGAGATTATGTAATGAAAAAGGTGGATATTATTCTATATTACAATATGCTATTGCAGGACATCATTCTGGACTAATGGATTACTATAAGCTTGAAGAACGATATAGAAAATCAATATGTGATTATCAGGCATATAGACAGGAGGTAGAAATTCCACAAATAAAAAGTGATCCTTTTGAGAGCTGTAAAACACAAAATCCTCATTTTTCAATGGGGATTTTTATGAGGATGTTATATTCATGTCTTGTTGATGCGGACTTTCTTGAAACAGAAAGTTTTATGAAGAATAACCATGTGGAACGAACATCGGGTGAAGAAATGGCATCTTTATTAGCAAGACTGGAAAGACATATTGGTTCATGGTTAGAAAATGATGATCTTAATTCGATAAACGGTAGAAGAACTGAGATATTAAAAGCCTGTCTGATAGCAGGTGAGAATGATAGGGGATTGTTTCACCTGACTGTTCCAACAGGTGGTGGAAAAACAATTGCCTCATTGGCATTTGCGTTAAAGCATGCAGTCAGGCATCAAATGGAGCATATTATATATGTTATTCCATATACTAGCATTATAGAACAGAATGCTCAGGTGTTTCGTGAAATACTTGGGCAGGATAATGTTCTTGAGAATCATTGTAATGTCGATTATGGGGATTCTGAAGAATTAAAACCGATGCAGCTTGCCAGCGAAAACTGGGATAAACCTGTAATTGTCACGACTAATGTTCAATTTTTTGAATCATTATTCGCAAGCAGGTCATCTAAGTGTAGGAAAATTCATAATATTGCGAATTCTGTGGTTATATTTGATGAGGCACAAATGTTGCCATTGGAATATTTGAAACCATGCATTGCCATGATGGAAAATTTAATGGATTTCTATAGGACAAGTATTGTTTTATGTACGGCAACACAACCGGCCTTAGACAGTATATTTGATCAACACAGACGGTATATTGAATTATGCCCGAATATAAATGAGCAGTTTAAATTTTTTAAAAGAGTTATATACGAAAATCTTGGGATAATCGAATTTGATACTTTAATTGAAAGATTGAAGACTGAAAAAAGAGCACTGTGTATTGTTAATACAAAAAAATGTGCACAGCAGCTTTACGAACAGTTAAGTGGTGATGGTGTGTATCATTTATCAACAAGTATGTATCCTAAGCATCGTAAAAAGATACTTGCACAGATTAAAGAAAGAATGAGTGATAAATCAAAATCATGTGTGCTTATTTCAACAAGTTTGGTAGAGGCGGGAGTAGATCTTGATTTTAATTCAGTATATCGTCAAGTAGCAGGAGTAGATTCGGTAATACAGGCAGCAGGTAGATGCAACCGAGAAGGAATTGAGAAAAAAGAAAACAGTAAAGTTTATATTTTTGATATAAATGGAATGAAAACAGTGCCGGGACAAAGTCTGCAAAGCTCAATCACTAAAGGGTTATTGCAAGATTATCATGATATTTCTAATCTTGAATGCATTACAGAATATTTCAAAAGGCTATATCATTTTAGAGAAAATGATTTGGATAAAAAGAATATTATAGGCGAATTCAAGGATTGGAAATATAATTTTGAGACGGTATCAGAAAAATTTCATTTGATTGAGGAAAATACAAGAATTGTATTTATTCCGATAGAGCAGGAAGCTAAGGATTTATTATTTGAAATAAAAAATCAGGGTTATGGAAAAGCCAGAATGAGAAAGGCATCCCAGTACTGTGTTCAGATATATAATCAGCTTTTTGATACTTTGTATGGTGCTGGTATAATAAAGGAAATAACATCGGATATAGAGGATTTTTATGAATTGATAGATGAGAAAATGTATACAGATGACATGGGATTGAATTTGTCAGTGGAATCTGGAATGGATTTATATTTGTAATTTAAATGGCTGTGTGAATTATAAACACAGCCATTTATTTACATTATTAAAAATATTATTATTTCAATCCACAGGATTGACCTGACAAATATATTGTAATATATGAATTTCTATATTTCAATAAAATTTTTAATAAAAATAAAAGTGTTGATTAGTGATTATGGAAGTAGTATTATTTATAACATAAGAAGATAATAATAATGTACGTGAAATAGGCTAGTTAAAGGAGTGGGTTGATGATTTTATATCATGGAAGTAAAGAAATAGTAGAATTTCCTGAAATTAGAACAGCTCGTTATAACAAGGATTTCTATTTTGGGTTTTATTGTACACAGATGCCGGAGCAGGCAGTGAGATGGGCAACGAGATATGGAACGCGAGGCTATCTGAATAAATATGAATATACTGAAAATTCAAAGTTAAAGTATCTTGTATTTGAAAAAATGACAGAAGAATGGCTTGATTTTATTGTCGCTTGCAGAAGAGGAATAGTACACTCGTATGATATTGTTGAAGGACCTATGGCTGATGATACAATATATAATTATATACAGAATTATATTGATGGAAAGATAAGCAGAGCAGCTTTTTGGGAACTGGCGAAGTTTAATCATCCGACCCATCAAATAAGTTTTCACACGGTAAGTGCGCTTGGTACTTTGAGATATGTTGGAAATGAGGTTGTTTATGGCGACTAAAAATAATAATAATCTATTCTATACATGCAGCCTGATTGAATATATTGGCAGGCAGATTAAAAGAAAACGATATGAGGTAGTAGATTTACTGACAAAAGCACGAATTAAACGTATATATGAATATGCAGATATTCTTCATTGCGAACCAATTGAAAAAGTTGCAGATGAATTTATTATGGAATGCAGTATGAATAATGGAAATTATGACAATATACATGATTGCAAATATAGAATTCCGGATTATTGGGATATTGGTGAAGTATATGAGAGATTGATAGAGGATTGTTTTAGCGATGATGAGATACTTCTTGGTATATGGAAAGTGTATCATTCGTGGATTAGTGACAAGATATCAAATTACAATACCGATTTTTATTATCAGCCGCGAGACTACATTGCAGCTTGTTATGAGGAAGGAGATGTCCTGTAAATGGGAGTAGGTGTAAGAGTTAAGGTATGGGGAGATTATGCATTATTCTCACGACCAGAGATGAAGGTTGAGAGATGCTCATATGATGTTATGACACCATCGGCAGCAAGGGGAATACTTGAGGCAATATATTGGCATCCGGGATTACGCTGGGTGATTGATAAAATTTATGTGAAAAATCCAATCAGATTTACCAGTGTCAGAAGAAATGAGATAAAAAGTAAAGCTTCCGCAAATAATATATTACAGGTATATAATGGTGCGGACAAGCCTTTGTATATAAGTACAAAGGATGATATTGTACAAAGAGCCTCTCTTATTTTGAAGGATGTATCTTATGTGATAGAGGCACATTTTGAGATGACGGAAAAAGCAAATAATACAGATAATCCCGGAAAATTTAAGGATATTATGATGAGAAGACTTAAGCGTGGGGAATGTTATCATATGCCATATTTTGGTTGTCGTGAGTTTCCAGCAAATTTTTGTCTTTGTGAAGAGGAAGATATACATACGTTTTATGATGAAATTCCAGAGAATGATTTGGGATTTATGCTATACGATATGGATTATAGTGATTCTGAAAGAGGCAATATCAGTCCAATGTTTTTTAGAGCAGTGATGAAGCGTGGAGTAATAGATTTAAGAAACTGTGAGGTGATAAGATGATCCTACAGGCATTAGTGAAAGAATATGAAAATCTTGCAGAGAATAATTTGGTGCCAAAGAGAGGTTGGTGTCAGGCTAAGATTTCTTATGCAATAGATTTAAAACTAAATGGGGAAATCAAAGAAATTTATCCACTAAAAACTGAACAGACTAATGGAAAAAAGAAGGTTTTTCTTCCGATTACGAAGAGTGTTCCTGAAATGGTTACACGTTCATCGGGAGTGGCAGCTAATTTCCTTTGTGACAATGTAAAATACATGCTAGGGATTGATCAAAGTGGATTCAATGCAAGGGTGCAGGAGTGCTTTCAGGCAGCGAAGGAAAAACATTTAGCTTTGTTAAAGAATGTTGATGAACCTATGGCAAATGCAATTTGCAATTTTTTTGATTTATGGAACCCACAGACGGCATATGACAATGCATTTGTGAGAGAAAAATTAGATGAATTAAACGAGGGTGGTAATATCATTTTCTGTATGGGAAATAATTACGCACAGGATAATGATACAATTAAAAAAATTTGGGACAACTATATTATACATCAGACAGAAAAAACCAATGATGGTATTTGCCTTGCCACTGGAAAAAAAACGGAGATAGCAAGAATTCATCATGGAATAAAAGGTGTTCCAGGAGCACAGACGAGTGGAGCTGCTTTGGTTTCGTTTAATGCACCGGCATTTGAATCTTATGGCAAGGAACAGAGCTATAATGCACCTGTAGGAAAATATGCAGAGTTTGCATATACAACTGCATTGAATTATTTGCTGAGTAATAGGGATAAGACATTCCAATTAGGGGATTCAATTGTGGTTTATTGGGCTGAAAATGGCATGGAAGAATATCAGAAAACATTTAGTTTTGTTATGAATCCTCATGTAGATAATGAGGAACATATTCAAAAAATATTTGACAGCTTGAAAAAATCAAGATATGTGGATGTAGATAATGTTCAGATGGACTTTGAGCAGCCGTTTTATATTTTATGTCTTGCACCGAATGCTGCGAGATTATCTGTTCGTTTCTTTTATCAAAACACATTTGGTGATATTTTAAAAAATATAAAAGAACATTATAAACGTTTGGATATTGTGAAACCATTGTGGGTGGAAAAGAAATATATGAGTGTATATGAATTGTTAAGAGAGACTGTCAATCCTAATTCAAAGGATAAGACTCCGGTTCCTAATATGTCTGCAATGGTACTTCAAAGTATTTTATCAGGAAACAGATATCCTGCAAGTCTTTATACAGACACTGTTATCAGAATACGCTCTGAGCAAGGAAATGTTACATGGGGAAGAGCGTCAATTATCAAGGCCTATTTAATAAAAAATTATTCATGGAAGGAAGGGGAAAACTATATGGGATTAGAAGAAACATGCAATGATACTGCATACATATTGGGAAGATTATTTTCAGTTTTGGAGTCAATCCAAAAAGAGGCTACTCAGGGAATAAATGCGACAATTAAAGATAAGTATTTTAATTCTGCATGCGCTACGCCTGCATCTGTTTTTCCAATTTTATTTAAATTGGAAAATAGTCATATAAAAAAACTTGAGCGTGAAAAAGGTAGTGGCTCTAAGATTTTTTATGAAAAATTAATAGGAAATCTTATGGACAAATTAGTATTATTTCCACGGAGATTATCATTGGAAGAACAAGGAAAATTTATGTTGGGATATTATCATCAGACACAGAAGAAGTATGAAAAAAAGGAGGACAAATAAATGGGAGAAGTAATTAAAAACAGATATGAGTTTGTTGTTTTATTTGATGTGGAAAATGGAAATCCTAATGGGGATCCTGATGCTGGCAATATGCCAAGAATTGATCCAGAAAGTGGCTTAGGAATTGTAACTGATGTATGCTTAAAACGTAAGATTCGAAATTACATAGAGACTGTGAAGGAGGACGAAGAGGGATATAAAATTTATATCAAGGAGAATGTTCCTCTTAACAGAAGTGACAGGGAGGCATGCAAAAGTCTTGGTATAAATGATGATGAAGATAAAAAGGTTACAGAAGCATTAAAAAAACTAAAAAAGTCAGATCAGAATGCAGATATAAAATTAAGGGATTATATGTGCAGAAACTTTTATGATATTCGTGCATTTGGTGCTGTAATGACAACTTTTGTCAAAGCTTCATTGAACTGTGGACAGGTAAGAGGCCCTGTACAGCTTGGATTTGCAAGAAGTATTGATCCTGTTATCAGTCAGGAGGTAACTATTACGAGAGTTGCAATTACAACAGAAAAAGATGCTGAGAATAAGAGTAACGAGATGGGAAGAAAGAGTATTGTTCCATATGGCTTGTATCGTGTAGAAGGTTATATTTCAGCAAATCTTGCAAGAAAAGTTACTGGATTTTCTGAGGAAGACTTGGAACTGTTATGGGATGCAATAATAAACATGTTTGAAAATGATCATTCTGCTGCAAGAGGAAAGATGGCAGTTCGTGAGCTTATTGTTTTTAAGCATAGTAAAGAGCTTGGTGATTGTCCTGCTTATAAATTATTTGATGCAGTTGAAGTGCAGAAAAATGATGATATACAATATCCAAGAAAATATCAGGATTATACAGTTACTATTAATGATGATGAGATACCGGATACGGTAGAAGTGAAAAGGATGATTTAATGGAATATTCTCAAGATGATTATCTGATGATTTCTGGAATTCAGCATTTTAAATTTTGCAGAAGACAATGGGCGCTTATTCATGTTGAGCAACAGTGGGCTGAAAATGAACATACTGTTATTGGCGAACTTATTCATAAAAAAGCGCATGATCCATATCTGACAGAAAAGAGAAAAGATATTCTGGTTGTCAGGGATCTTCCCGTATCCTCAAGAAGCATGGGTGTGAGTGGTGAGTGTGATATTGTTGTATATGATGATAAAAATGAGATAGGCAGATTACCATTACACAATCTCGAAACAATAGTTTCATTTGGATATAGAGGAACAAGTCCAGCATTAATGGGAGCTTGTGTGGATAGAAATATTTCTCTTTGTTATCTGACACCACAGGGGAAATTTCTTGCAAGAGTTTCAGGCAAAGTTAAGGGAAATGTCGTGCTAAGACAACAACAATTTCAAAGCAGTAATGAAAGTATAAAGTGTCTGGAAATTGCAAAAAACTGTATTCTTGGAAAAGTGTATAATTCAAGATGGGTTCTGGAAAGAGCAATTAGAGATCATTCAATGCAGATAGATGTGGATAAGGTTAAAAAAGCATCTATAAAGCTGAAAGAATTTCTTGAATATATCAAAAATTCTCAGTCTGTGAAACAGTTAAGAGGATATGAGGGTGAAGCTGCAAGTATATATTTTGGCGTATTTGATGAGTTGATTTTACAACAAAAGAAAGATTTTTTCTTTCAAGGGAGAAATCGGCATCCGCCGCTTGATAATGTAAATGCAATGTTGTCGTTTACGTATACATTACTTACAACTCAAATTACATCAGCGCTAGAGGTTGTAGGGTTAGATCCGTATGTTGGTTACATGCACACGGAACGTCCCGGTAGAGCATCGCTTTCATTAGATCTTATTGAAGAATTGCGAGCAGTCATGGCTGATAGATTTGTTTTATCATTGATTAATAAAAAAATTGTAAATGGTAAGAATTTTACAAAAAAAGAAAATGGTGCTGTATTGATGGATACAGATATTCGTAAAAAGTTATTATCAGAATGGCAAAACAAGAAAAAGGAGATTATTACACACCCATATCTTAATGAAAAGGTGGAATGGGGAATGGTTCCATTTGTACAGGCAATGCTGTTGGCAAGATATTTAAGGGGAGATTTGGATGAGTACCCTGTATTTTTATGGAAATGAGGTGATGGTGTGCTTGTATTGATTACATATGATGTGAATACTGAAACTGCTGAAGGAAAAATCAGGTTGAGAAAAGTAGCTAAACAATGTGTAAATTATGGGCGCAGAGTTCAGAATTCTGTGTTTGAATGTATACTAGATAATGCTCAATGTGTGATGCTAAAGACCATATTAACGGATCTTATTGATAAAGATGTGGATAGTCTTAGATTCTATTATTTAGGGAATCGTTATCAGACGAAGATAGAACATGTTGGTGTTGACCGTGGAATTTCAGCTGATCAGACATTGATATTATAAAACATGGTGCGAAAGATAAGTAAACATGAATGTACCGGTTGTCTCGCACTTGAAATTACTTGTAAATATGTACAATAAAATGAATAATAGGGTTTTGGTTTTACTTTTGTTATTTATCTTATTATATATTTATTATCGGTATTGTATAAAAATAAACAGATTTTTTGTGCAATATTGCTGTCGCTCCTCTCGTGGGAGCGTGGATTGAAATTTACAACATGTGTAAGTGCTTCGTCAGCAGTTGAGTCGCTCCTCTCGTGGGAGCGTGGATTGAAATTTACAACATGTGTAAGTGCTTCGTCAGCAGTTGAGTCGCTCCTCTCGTGGGAGCGTGGATTGAAATAACGATATACCGGGAAATACGCCGTGGAACAAAGTCGCTCCTCTCGTGGGAGTGTGGATTGAAATTATGAATTATGGGGATATGCATTTGGTTCATATGTTGCTCCTCTCGTGGGAGCGTGGATTGAAATCTGTTATTATGGCAGTAATTGCATGTCTCGCAAGTCGCTCCTCTCGTGGGAGCGTGGATTGAAATAAGTGCCTGGACACACGTATGGACAGACGCGATAGTCGCTCCTCTCGTGGGAGCGTGGATTGAAATTTTTGAAATACTTTGACACATTTAGTGAGATAGTGTCGCTCCTCTCGTGGGAGCGTGGATTGAAATGCGTTTTCTGTTTCTCTCTTTGCGTTTGTGGTTGTCGCTCCTCTCGTGGGAGCGTGGATTGAAATTAATGTGGAATTTAGATGATGAGCATAAATATAAATCGCCCCTCTTGTGGGAACGTAAATTGAAATATCAGCATATGAACCTATACACAATCATAAATAATATGCAGAGTTATTATAGAATTAGTAGTTAAGTCTATTTTATAGCAATAACGCGGCTTATAAATAATTCAACAGATAAGTATTGTGTATATTCCCTGCTATTATATTTTTGGTTGCAAGAATTTAGTTTATGCTATAAAATATTTATAACTGTATGCAGATATTTAATAATCACAATATCTGTCTGTATAATAAAATACGCATAAAGAGGACGAAAGAATGATCAACAAATTAGTAGACAAAATCAAGAAAACAAATGCACCTATCGTAGTAGGTCTCGACCCGATGCTTTCATATGTGCCTGAGCACATCACAAAGAAGGCATTTGATGAGCTTGGAGAGACACCGGCCGGTGCAGCGGAAGCTATCTGGCAGTACAACAAGGCTATTGTGGATGCCACATATGACCTGATTCCTGCTGTAAAGCCACAGATTGCCATGTATGAGCAGTTTGGAGTGGAGGGACTTAAGGCATTCCAGAAGACAGTGGATTATTGTCACGAGAAGGATCTCGTGGTAATCGGAGATGTAAAGCGTGGAGATATCGGCTCAACATCGGCTGCATACGCCACAGGACATCTCGGAAAGGTACAGATCGGCAGCAAGAGCTATTCTACCTTTGATGAGGATTTTGCCACTGTCAATCCATACCTTGGAACAGACGGTATCAAGCCATTCGTAGATGTATGCAAGGAGGAGAAGAAGGGTATCTTCATTCTTGTAAAGACATCTAATCCATCAAGTGGAGAGTTCCAGGACCGTATGATTGACGGACGCCCATTATATGAGTGGGTAGGTGAGAAGGTTGCAGAGTGGGGAGCTGACTGCATGGGTGATTCATACAGCTATGTAGGTGCGGTTGTCGGTGCAACATACCCTGAGCAGGGTAAGATTCTTCGTAAGGTAATGCCAAAGAGCTTCATCCTCGTACCGGGCTACGGCGCACAGGGAGGAAAGGGCGCAGACCTTGTTCATTTCTTCAATGAGGACGGACTTGGTGCAATTGTCAATTCATCACGTGGAATCATCTGCGCATACAAGCAGGATAAGTACAAGGATATGGGCATCACAGCAGAGAATTTTGCAGATGCATCACGCAAGGCTGTTGAGGATATGATTGAGGATATCTCAGGAGCACTTGCAAATCGTTAATAGGTTATTCAGAAAGCTTAAATATATTAACAAACGAAACCAGGGAGATAAAATGGCAGAGAAATATGAGGAGATTGCAGTTGTAGTTGACCAGAGCTCACTCGGCAATGGCATCTACGACCTCACACTTAAGACAGACAAAATTGCAAAGGCAGCAAGGGCAGGACAGTTTGTATCAGTTTACTCAAACGACAAGAGTAAGCTGCTTCCACGTCCGATAAGCCTTTGCGGCATAAACAGAGATGATGACACCATCCGCCTCGTGTACCGTGTGACAGGTGAAGGCACTGGAACAGAGGAGTTTTCAAAGCTTGTCAGGGGCGATAAGGTAAGGATTTTAGGACCTCTTGGAAACGGCTTTACAGTACAGCCGGGAAAGAAGGCATTTCTTATCGGCGGAGGAATCGGAGTGCCGCCTATGCTGCAGCTTGCCAAGGATATAAATACAGGCATTGTGCAGACATCGGGTGAAGAAAGCAATCAGGGACAGACAGCAATGGAAGGTGCAGAAAGTAAAACAGCAGTATGCGATATGAACATCGTCATGGGCTACCGCGATGAGAATACCTTCCTGCTTGATGAGTTTAAGGAGCAGGCAGCTTCCTTTGTTGCCACAGAGGACGGCAGTGTCGGCACAAAGGGCAATGTCATCGATGCGATAAAGGAGAATGCTCTTGAGGCAGACGTGATTTATGCATGTGGACCTATGCCTATGCTGCGCGCACTTAAAGCTTACGCTGCAGAGCATGATATGGACTGCTTTGTATCAATGGAGGAGCGCATGGCATGTGGAATCGGTGCATGTCTTGCCTGCGTATGCAAGACAAAGGACAAGGATGCTCACAGCAATGTAAAAAACAAGCGTATATGCAAAGAGGGACCTGTTTTTGATGCGAAGGAGGTGGAGCTGTAATGAGTAATATGTCAGTAAATGTGGCCGGTGTTGAGTGGAAAAATCCTGTTACAGTTGCATCCGGCACATTCGGCTCTGGTGCAGAGTACAGCGAGTTTGTTGATTTAAACAGACTTGGTGCAGTCACTACAAAGGGTGTTGCGAATAAGCCGTGGGAGGGAAATCCTACACCGAGAGTAGCAGAGGTGTACGGCGGCATGCTCAATGCAGTCGGACTTCAAAATCCCGGCATCGAGCTTTTCTGCAAGAGGGATATTCCTTTTTTAAAGCAGTTTGATACAAAGATTGTGGTAAATGTCTGCGGTCATTCGCTTGACGAGTATCTTGATGTGGTAAAGCGTCTGGCAGATGAGCCTATTGATATGATGGAAATAAATATCTCATGCCCTAATGTTAAGGAGGGCGGAATTGCCTTCGGAACAGATCCAAAGGGTGTTGAGACAATCACAAGCGAGATTAAAAAATATGCAAAGCAGCCTGTTATCATGAAGCTTTCTCCAAATGTCACAAGTATTGCAGAGATAGCAAGGGCGGCAGAGGCCGGTGGAGCTGACGCGGTTTCGCTCATCAATACAATTACAGGCATGAAGATTGATATAAACAGAAGAAGCTTTGTGTTAGCAAACAAGACAGGCGGCATGAGCGGTCCGGCGGTTCATCCGGTTGCAGTGCGCATGGTTTACGAGACAGCACATGCAGTCAATATTCCGATTATCGGAATGGGCGGTATCACAAATGCTGCCGATGCTATAGAGATGATACTTGCCGGAGCTACAGCAGTTTCAGTCGGCACAGCAAACTTTGTGAATCCAAAGACCACAGAGCAGATAGTGGACGGCATCGCAGAGTACATGGACAGGTATGGAGTAAAGGATATTTCAGAGCTTGTCGGTGCGGTTGACAGATAGAGCATAAGGGATAGACGGAGGAGAAAATAATGATTCTGGCAGCAGATTACGTGCCTTCTATGTATGCAACAGTATGGGCGCTTGTTCCACCTGTTGTGGCTATAGTTCTGGCACTTATTACAAAGGAGGTCTACAGCTCATTATTCGTCGGAATAGTGATCGGCGGACTATTTTATGGAAATGTATTTCAGTCTGGTTTTTCAGCTGAGAGATCAGTGCTTCACATATTCGAGGACGGACTTGTCGGAGTGCTATCGGATTCGGACAATGTGGGAATACTGATATTTTTAGTCGTGCTCGGTGTCATGGTGAGCATGATGAACAAGGCAGGCGGCTCGGCGGCCTTTGGAGAATGGGCGGGTGAGCACATAAAGACAAGGATCGGTGCCCAGCTTGCAGCTATAATGCTTGGAGTACTCATATTTATAGATGATTACTTCAACTGTCTGACAGTGGGAAGCGTGATGCGCCCTGTCACCGACAAGCATCAGGTTTCCAGAGCAAAGCTTGCATATCTGATAGATGCCACAGCAGCGCCTGTGTGCATCATCGCACCTATATCTTCGTGGGCAGCCGCAGTCACAGGCTTTGTAAAGGGAGAGGATGGCTTTTCTATTTTCATAAAGGCCATTCCATACAATTACTATGCGCTCTTTACCATTATCGCTATGGTGACACTTGTTATCTTGCAGGCGGATTTCGGTCCGATGGCAAAGCATGAAGCCAATGCCCAAAAGGGCGATTTATTTACCATAGGAGACAGACCGTATGCAGAGTCAAAGCAGGATGTGATAAAGGGCAAGGGAAAGGTTATAGACCTTGTATTTCCTATACTGGTGCTCATAATAAGCTGCATCATAGGAATGATATACACAGGAGGCTTTTTTGACGGAACAGGCTTTGTCGATGCGTTTGCAGGCAGCAATGCGTCAACCGGTCTCATGCTTGGAAGCTTCTTTGCACTGATAATCACCATATGCTTTTACTCAATCAGAAGGGTGCTAAGCTTTACGGATTGTTGTAATTCAATCCCTGAGGGTTTTAAGGCGATGGTACCTGCAATACTTATACTGACCTTTGCATGGACACTAAAGATCATGACAGAAAGCCTTGGTGCCAATAAATTCGTCGCAGGCTTGGTGGGAGGTGTATCGGGACCGCTCCTTGGACTGTTCCCGGCAATCATATTCCTGGTGGGAGCCTTCCTTGCTTTTGCAACAGGAACCTCATGGGGCACCTTCGGTATACTCATACCGATAGTAGTAAACATCTTCTCAGGCACAAACCATACGATGATGATCATCTCAATCTCAGCGTGCATGGCAGGTGCAGTATGCGGAGACCACTGCTCACCGATATCCGATACCACCATCATGGCATCTGCCGGAGCCCAGTGCAACCATATGAACCATGTGTCCACACAGCTTCCGTACGTTGTGCTTGTGGCTGCCATATCATGTCTGACCTACATCATAGCAGGCTTTGTCAGAAATCCTGTAGTACCTTTTATCATAGGAGCGCTTATCCTGATTGGAACCTTTGTTGGAATCAAGTATATCACGAGAACCGATAAAGCAAATGAACAAGCGTAAGTAGCTAAAGGAAGATCAAAAAGAGTTCTATTTTTCACAGACCTTGTGTCTGCGAATGATAGAACTCTTTTTTTATAGTAAATTCTATCTGCTATCAATAAAATTTATAGCCCGCTAACAAATATTAATAACCCTAATTACATTTACAAAAATATCAATTAGTGGTAACATATCAATAACTTAGAAATCATATTTGAATGGTAGGAAATCCCAGCCATACAAACTAAGCTCAAACTCATAACATACTCAAAACAAACATTAACAAAAAAGAGGTAATATCAATGGCAAAAATTGCAAAGCAGCTCACTGAGCTGATAGGTCACACTCCGCTTCTGGAGCTGACCAATTATGAAAAAGCCCTTGGGCTTGAAGCAAAAATCATAGCAAAGTTAGAGTATTTCAATCCACTCGGAAGTGTAAAGGACAGGGTGGCGGCAGCTATGATAGAACAGGGCATAAAGGATGGAAAGATAAATCAGGACACAATAATCATAGAGCCGACAAGCGGCAATACCGGAATCGGACTTGCATTTGTGGCAGCCTCAAAGGGACTTCATCTGATACTTATCATGCCTGATACTATGAGTGTTGAGAGAAGAAAAATCGTCACAGCGCTTGGAGCAGAGATAAAGCTTACACCGGGGCGTGAGGGCATGAAGGGCGCAATCGATGAGGCACAGAGACTTAAAGAGCATTATGGCAATGCTTTTATTCCACAGCAGTTTGAGAATCAGGCGAATCCGGATATCCACAGAGCTACAACAGCTCAGGAAATCTGGGAGGATACAGATGGAAAGGTAGATATCCTTGTATCATCTGTCGGAACAGGCGGCACCTGTACAGGCACTGGGCTTGGATTAAGAGACCATAATCCTGATGTAAGGATAGTAGCTGTTGAACCAAAGAGCTCACCGGTACTCTCAGGTGGAAGACCGGGGCCTCACAAGATACAGGGAATCGGTGCAGGCTTTATTCCAAAGGTCATGCGCATGGATATAGTGGATGAGGTGATTCCGGTGGAGAATGAGGCCGCTTTTGACAAGGCAAGAGAGGTTGCAAAGAGCGACGGACTTCTCGTTGGCATATCCTCAGGAGCAGCAATATATGCGGCAACAGAGCTTGCGAAAAGACCTGAGAACAAGGGAAAGAATATCGTGGTGCTGCTTCCGGATACAGGAGAAAGATACCTGTCCACACCGCTTTTTACAGTAAACTAATGGCATATAAACTGACGGCATAAGCTTGCTTTGCCGGAAACTGTAACATGAAAAATGAGAAACATACATGAGAAACATACATATTTATACGGCAGCCCTGCTGCCTGCAGTGATGATTCTGTCACTTCTTCTGACAGGCTGCTCAGGCAGGAAGGATGACGGCACAGTCACCATAACCAATGTGTCGTATGATCCGACACGAGAGTTTTACGAGAAATACAACAAAATATTCGAGTCTTACTATGAGAGCGAGCACGGCAAAAAGATAAATGTGATTCAGTCACATGGCGGCTCGGGAGCACAGGCGCGCTCGGTTGTGGAGGGCTGTAATGCAGATGTTGTCACACTGGCACTTGAGCATGACATAGACCTGATACAAAATACCGGCTTAATTGATAAGGGCTGGATTGATGAGTTTTCTTACAGCTCGGCACCATACACATCAACAATCGTTTTACTCGTAAGAAAGGGCAATCCAAAGCATATAAGTGACTGGGATGACCTGGTGAAAAAGAATGTGGATGTGATTACGCCTGATCCAAAGAGTAGTGGCGGAGCCTGCTGGAATTTTCTTGCAGCGCTAAGCTATGCGAAGACAAATTATGACAGCCTAAAGGAACAGAAATCGTTTATGAAGAAGCTGTATGAAAATGTCACAATTATGGATTCGGGTGCGAGAGGCTCAACAACCACATTTGTGGAAAACGGTCAGGGAGATGTGCTCATAGCGTGGGAAAACGAGGCACTTACGACCATGGATTCATATCCGGGCAAGTATGAGATAGTGAATCCGTCCGTCAGCATATTAGCACAGCCCTCTGTTGCTATTGTGGATGACAATGCAAAGAGCAACGGAACACAAGAGGTAAGTAAAGAATATCTACAGTATCTCTATAGTGATGAGGCACAGCAGCTGATTGGCGAAAACGGCTACAGACCAGCCAATCAGGATATATTAAACCGGTTTTCCGACAAGTTTGATTTAAATATCAGGCTTTGGAGCATAGAGGATTACGGCGGATGGAATGAAGCCTACAAGACATATTTCGATGATGGAGCAATGTTCGATGAAATATACGGCAACTGATAAAACAGCAAAAGAGAAAACTAAATCAAAGAACATAAAGACCAGAGTCATACCGGGTTACCATATTTCGCTTGGGATAGTGGTCACGATGCTTTCAGTCATCGTACTCATTCCGTTAGCATCAGTGCTTGTGTATTCGCTAAAGATATCGCCGGGCGATTTTGTGTCACTTATCATGAAGGAGAATGTGAGGAATGCCTTTATCATAAGCATCACCTCATCATTTATCGCAGCAATCGTAAATGTGGTATTTGGACTCATCGTGGCATGGACGCTTGTAAAGTACGATTTTCCCGGGAAATGGCTGCTTGACGGACTTATAGAGCTTCCGTTTGCACTGCCGACAGCGGTTGCGGGCATCACGCTCTCAAAGCTGTACTCAGGCACAGGCTTTTTGGGTAAGGGCCTTGGAAAGCTTGGAATAGATGTAGCTTACACACAGGCAGGAATAGTTGTGGCACTTGTTTTTGTAGGCATTCCCTTCGTAATAAGAGCTGTACAGCCGGTGCTTGAAAAGATGGATAATACATATGAGGAGGCCGCTTATATGCTTGGCGCCACACCCTCTAAGACATTTTTTAAGGTAATACTTCCGGAGCTTCGCCCGGCACTCTTAACAGGCTTTGGTCTTGCCTTTGCCAGAGGCATAGGAGAGTACGGAAGCGTCATCTACATATCAGGCAACAGTGCAAGGCACAGGACTCAGGTGGTATCCTACGTCATAATGCAGAAGCTTAGCTATATAGATTATGCTAGCGCGACTGCCATAGCACTTGTGATGCTTGTCATATCATTTTTACTGCTGTTATTTGTAAACATAGTGCAGGTTAAACAGTCACAGCGCACTAATTTGTTGTAAAACACTACATATAAAGCGATGTACACAAACAGGAAAGGAGCACAATGCGATGACCGAACAGGTAAAACTTGAAAGAAGAAAAAAGATCACAAAGATAATACTCGTCACTGTCACGGTGCTCTTCATATTTGTTATGCTTGTAGTTCCACTTTTTTCTGTGATGGCAAGTGCCTTAAAGGAGGGGCTTGGGTTCTATCTGAAAGCTATTTCCACAAGCTACGTGCTTTCAGCACTCAGGGTGACTTTGATAGCAACAGTTTTTGCGGTAGTTATCAACACCTTCTTTGGAATATGGACAGCGTGGCTGTTGACCAGGTTTTCGTTTAAAGGAAAGCAGGTGCTTGCAACATTTATTGATATACCGTTTTCTATTTCTCCGGTCATCGTAGGACTTGCGTATCTTATGACCTTCGGACGGCTTGGGTGGTTTTATCCGGTTATCAGATGGTTCAATGAGATATTCGGCACGAATGTGAGAATCACCTTTGCAATACCGGGAGTTGTGCTTGCCACGATATTTGTCACGTTTCCGTATGTGTCAAGGGAAATTATTCCGGTGCTCAATGCAGAGGGAAAGGATGAGGAAGAAGCCGCAGCGCTGATGGGAGCATCCGGCTTTACGATATTTAGGAAAATAACACTTCCACAGATGAAGTGGAGTCTTATCTATGGAATCATACTTTGTACGGCGAGAGCCCTCGGCGAGTTCGGTGCGGTAAATGCGCTCTCGAAGACAAGAGGCGAGACATTTACACTGCCGCTTGAGATTGATGCCTTGTATATGTCGGGCACAGACAGCTCAATAACATCGGCATTTGCTGTATCGTCGATACTGTTAATTATTGCATTGATCATTCTTTTTGCAAGAAATATAGTTGAGCATAAATTTAAGAAATTACACTGAGATTTATGGGAAATATGATTTACACTAATGAAATTTGTTACTGCTTACACACCGATGTGGCAGACAGCTATAGAGTTGCTGTACTAAGAAAGCAGGAAGGAGATAACGTATATGTACGTTGAGATGAAAAATATATACAAAAAATACGGAGACTTCCTGGCATCTGATAATGTGAGCTTTGGAGTGGAAAAGGGAAAGCTTGTGGCGCTGCTTGGTCCGTCCGGCAGTGGCAAGACAACACTTCTTCGTATGATAGCAGGGCTTGAGACGCCAAATTCAGGTGACATATATATAGATGGAAAGCGAGTGAATGATATTCCGGCCTCGAAGAGAGGCATAGGCTTTGTGTTTCAGAACTATGCGCTGTTTCGATACATGACAATATACGACAATGTGGCATTTGGGCTGGAGCTTCAGAAGATGCCGAAAAAGCTCATAAAGGAGCGTGTTACAAAGCTTCTTGAGATGACAGGCTTATCGGGGCTTGAAAAGAGATATCCGAATCAGCTTTCCGGAGGACAGCGTCAGAGAGTGGCATTTGCAAGGGCGCTGGCGCCGAATCCACAGGTGCTCTTACTGGATGAGCCATTTGCCGCGATAGATGCAAAGGTGCGAGGTGAGCTTCGTACATGGCTTAAGGAGCTGGTCGAAAAGCTTGGGATCACAAGCATTTTCGTCACACATGACCAGGATGAGGCTGTTGAGGTGGCAGATGAAATCATTATCACAAACCACGGCACGATAGAGCAGATGGGTACACCTCTTGAGATATACAAATCACCTGATACACCTTTTGTGGCGCAGTTTATAGGACACACCACAGTTGTTGAAAACTATGACAGGCTTAAGGGCTTTGATAGGATAGAAAATGCCGACAAGGCAGTAATCAGACCGGAGTTTATCAAAATATCAAAGAGTGGCAACCTGGACCGCTATCAGTCAGCGGCAGAGGAGGGCATCGTTACAGATGTGGTTTTCAGAGGAAACAGGATGGATGTCACGGTCAACATAAACGGCATCGAGGTAGTCGGTGAGCGCTCACTTGAAAAGGACCTGATAGCAGTCGGCGAGAAAGTACATGTGCTGATTTACAGGCTGTATATATTTGATGAAGAGAAAACATACCTGATGGAAAACAGCGAGATGCAGGAGCAGGATGTATTCTACATTTAGATACAAGAATAGTCTAAAGCTTGTGATTGAAAGAGGAAGCAGAGGGAGATAAATGAATATAGAAAATAAAAAAATCCTACACACGGACATCCTCATAATAGGGGGCGGCACGGCGGGCTGTTATGCAGCACTCACCATCCGTGAGAAATCGGATTATTCGATTATAATTGCAGAGAAGGCAAACATAAAGCGTAGCGGATGCCTTGCAGCAGGCGTCAATGCGATAAATGCATACATAGTAAAGGGCAGAAAGCCTGAGGACTATGTAGACTACGCAAAAAAGGATGCTGACGGCATAGTAAGGGAAGACTTACTCATGACTATGTCAGAGGGCTTAAACCGTGTGACGGACAAGATGGAAAAGCTTGGACTTGTCATATTAAAGGATGAAAACGGTGAGTATGTAGCAAGAGGAAACCGAAATATCAAGATAAACGGCGAGAACATGAAGCCGCTTTTGGCAGAAGCTGTTTCAAAGCTTACGGACTGTACAGTGATAAACAGAATCAATATCACGGACTATATAGTTGAGGACAACACCATAAAGGGTGCATACGGATTTTCAATCGAGGATGCTACAGCCTATGAAATCAGGGCTAAAAAGGTGCTGTGTGCTACAGGCGGAGCGGCCGGTTTATACAGACCAAACAATCCCGGCTTTTCAAGGCACAAGATGTGGTATCCACCGTTTAATACAGGCGCCGGATATGCGATGGGCATAAGAAGCGGAGCCGAGATGACCACCTTTGAGATGAGATTTATCGCACTCAGATGCAAGGACACAATCGCACCGACAGGAACAATTGCACAGGGAGTCGGGGCAAAGCAGGTCAATTCTCTTGGAGAGGTTTACGAGACAAAATATGGTCTCACCACATCAGAGCGTGTATACGGAACGGTCATGGAAAATCTTGAGGGAAGAGGCCCTTGCTACTTAAGGACAGAGGGCATCTCACCACAGCAGGATGAGTCATTAAGAAAGGCATATCTCAACATGGCACCAAGCCAGACACTCAAGTGGGTGGAGGCAGGTAAGAATCCAAGTGAGCAGAATGTGGAGATAGAGGGCACCGAGCCGTATATCGTAGGTGGGCACACAGCGAGCGGCTACTGGGTAAATACCGAGCGTGAGACTACAATCCACGGACTTTATGCTGCTGGAGATGTGGCAGGAGGATGTCCACAGAAATACGTTACAGGAGCTATGGTAGAGGGTGAAATCGCTGCGATAGATATGGTTTCAAAGCTTGATGCAGATACCTCCGATGGAAGTTTTGACACATCGGCATTTGATGAGAAAAAGGCGCTTGACGCAAAAGCTTCAGAGTACGACCATTTCCTCACTGAAAGGTCTCAGATGTTTACAACAGAGGCTATCGAGGAAGCCATGCAGAAGGTCATGGACAACTACGCTGGCGGTATTTCCACACATTATCAGTTCAACGGCAAGCAGCTTGCCCTGGCAAAGGAAAAGATAAATCATCTGATAGAGCTGACCGGTGATTTATATGCATCGGATATGCATGAGCTTATGTTCATATATGAGCTTAAGGAGAGGCTTACGGTATGTCTTTCGGTCATAGCACATCTTGGTGCAAGAAAGGAGACCAGATGGCACAGCTTTGCTGAGAATCTGGATTATCCCGATAAGAGTGATGACTGGATGAAATACGTCAATTCCAGATACGAAAACGGGCAGCTTCATATGATTTACAGAGAGCTTGTCGGAAGGGAGGCGCGTTATGAGCATAATGATTGATAAAGCAAAGTGTAAGGGCTGCGGCATGTGTACAAGTGTATGCCCGGGAAGCCTGATATATCAGGACTCAGAGAAAAAAGCCTTTATCAAATATCCTAAGGACTGCTGGGGCTGTGCCTCATGCATCAAGGAATGTTATTTTGGCGCTATTGCTCTTTATCTTGGAGCAGACATAGGAGGCATGGGAAGTCTCATGACAGTAAAAAGCACACCGGATACGCTGACCTGGGATATCAAAAAGCGCGACGGAAGCAAGGAAGAGATTCTTATCAACAAGAAGGAATCCAATAAATATTAAAGAAAAGGATGGTAACAGACATGGGTGAATTATCACATCTTGACGAACTCGAAGCAGAGGCAATATACATAATACGTGAAGTAGCCGCAGAGTGCGAGAAGCCGGTTATGTTGTACTCAATTGGAAAGGACAGCTCGGTAATGCTTCATCTTGCAATGAAGGCATTTTATCCGGAGAAGCCGCCATTTCCGTTTTTACATGTAAATACAACCTGGAAATTCCATGAGATGATAGAATTCAGAGATCGCATTGCTAAGGAAAAGGGCATCGAGATGCTTGAATATATAAATCAGGATGGCGTAAAGCAGGGCATCAATCCATTTGACCACGGCTCAGCATACACAGATATCATGAAGACACAGGCGCTCAAGCAGGCACTCGACAAATACGGCTTTACGGCTGCGTTTGGCGGCGGCCGAAGAGACGAGGAGAAATCAAGAGCCAAGGAGCGAATCTTCTCCTTCAGAAATGAAAACCACGCATGGGATCCAAAGAACCAGCGCCCGGAGATGTGGAAGCTCTACAACTCCAGAATCAAAAAGGGCCAGGAGGTACGTGTTTTCCCACTGTCAAACTGGACAGAGAAGGATATCTGGCAGTATATAAAGAGAGAGAATATCGAGATTCCTTCACTTTACTTTGCAAAGGAAAGACCTGTTGTATACAGAGACGGCAACATCATCATGGTAGATGACGACAGAATGAAGCTTCGTCCGGGAGAGAAAATCCAGATGAAGAGTGTACGTTTCAGAACACTCGGCTGCTACCCACTGACAGGTGGTGTGGAGTCGACAGCGGATACACTTGATGAGATTATTGACGAGACACTCAGTGCTGTTTCCTCAGAGAGAACCACCCGTGTCATAGACAACGAGGCGGCAGGCAGCATGGAAAGAAGAAAGAGGGAGGGATATTTCTAAAATGAGCGGATTACTTAAATTTATTACATGCGGAAGCGTGGACGACGGAAAATCAACTCTGATCGGACATATATTATACGATTCAAAGCTGCTCTATGCAGATCAGGAAAAGGCACTGGAGCTTGACAGTAAGGTCGGAAGCCGTGGCGGTGCCATCGACTACTCACTCCTCCTCGACGGACTGATGGCAGAGAGAGAGCAGGGAATCACAATCGATGTGGCTTATCGTTACTTCACAACAGATAAGAGAAGCTTTATCGTGGCAGATACACCGGGCCATGAGGAGTACACAAGAAACATGGCTGTAGGTGCATCCTTTGCAGACCTTGCGGTAATTCTAATAGATGCAAAGCAGGGCGTATTGGTTCAGACAAGAAGACATGCAAGAATCTGCGCACTCATGGGAATCAACTACTTTGTATTTGCTGTAAACAAGATGGATCTTGTAGGCTACGACGAGAAGCGTTTCGATGAAATCACAAAGCAGATTATTGAGCTTACAAAGGAGCTTGAGCTTAAAAATGTAGTAATCATTCCTGTTTCTGCAACAGAGGGTGACAATGTCACAACAAAGTCTGAGAATATCCCATGGTATAAGGGACCTGCTCTTTTATCATACCTTGAGGATGTTGACATAAAGGATGAGAACGAGGAAGAGGGCTTTTACATGCCTGTACAGAGAGTCTGCCGTCCTGACCACACTTTCCGTGGCTTCCAGGGCCAGATAGAGGCCGGAGAGGTAAAGGTGGGCGATGAAATCACCACACTGCCAAGCAATGAGACGGCCCATGTAAAGAGCATCCATGTGGGTGATAAGCTAAGCGATAGCGCATTTACAGGCCAGCCGGTTACAATCCAGCTTGACAGAGAGGTGGACGTATCAAGAGGCTGTGTGCTCACAATCGCTTCAGGAGCAAAGGTTGCTTCATCTATCACAGCTACAATACTCTGGATGGATGACGATGAGCTCTTTAAGGGAAAGAATTTCTTCTTTAAGCTTGGTACAAAGTCAATACCGGGCATTGTAACAGAGATAGAGCATACCATCGATGTAAACACAGGTGAGGAAAAGCCTGCCGACAAGCTCAAAAAGAACGAGATAGCAGTTGTAAAGATCGCATTCTCCGACAAGATAGTCTGCGATAAGTTCAAAAATCACAAGACACTCGGTGAGTTCATCTTAATCGACCGTGTGACCGATATGACATCTGCCTGTGGTGTGGTTGAAGAGGTACACACAGAGGAAAGCGGCCTCTATGAGGGCAGAGTAGACAGAAACGTAAGAGCTGCAATCAAGGGTCAGAAGGCAATCACCGCCGTATTCGTAGACGGAGTGGATGGTGTAAACCGTGGCTTTGTGGAGGATGTCGAGAAAGCCTTAAATATAGACGGACGCCATACATATCTCTACGCGCCAAAGGAGGGTGAGGACTTCGTAAATGTAGTCAAGCACCTAAGCCATGCCGGAATACTCGTACTTCTGCTCATCAGCCAAAAGCAGGAGAAGGAGCTTGCAGCCGACAAAGTTGAGTTCACAAAGGACTGGAACAAAAACGGCAGAGATGTGGACAAGGCTGCGGAGTTTATCAAAAAGCAGTCGGTATATGACGGTGTGATCGTAAACACAAGTGAGTATATCTAATCTCCCACTGTAAAGTAATAAAATAAATGCATAAAGAGTTAATCCTTATGCATTACATACCGCTTGCGGTAGAGTTAAAAAGATTTAACTCTACCGCATTTTTTTATTTAAAGATAAGGAACATAACTAAACTAAAAATAGCTGGTGTAGAACTAATTGATAGTAGATAGCTCAGTCCCCAACCCTATATACATATTTTAGCAAAATATTATTAGCTGGGCAATACATCGACAGTTTATGTGCCAAAAGCTTAAAACTCGGCATTTGAAACCAAAGGAGAAAAACTATGGGTACTATTTATTGGAGAGGAAGATCAACAGATGGAATATGGAAAAGCAAAACAGAAGCAGCGAGTTTCTTAGAGCTATTTAAAGAACTGGATCTTGAAAAAGAGATAATAAATTCTTATGAATACTCTGTGTATGATCATGCTGTTCTTGAAAAGTATGGAAAAACTGAGGATGATGTGGAATTTCAGAATGAAGATGGAGACTTGGATTATGACAAGTTACAAGCATTCATAGAACAGCAGCCAGACTTAACAGACAAAGAGCTGTGGGAATTGATTATGAGCAGGACAGGACAGGCATACTATCAAACATTTGAAAGAGACAGTAATGGAGAAAAAATCGAAATAGATGATGCCGATTTTGATAGTAATGGTAAGTATATGTACTAATCGTTGGTATGTTAGCTTGAGAGGTGTATATCATGGGCAAATACATAGGACAAAGAGAAATCTGTAAAAGACTTAAAACTGAAAATCATCAGTTACCAAAATTGAATGACATGATTTATACAAAGTATGAAGGTACAGAATGGCTTGATGATCGTTACATACATATAACATGTCAAAGAGGTGGAGATTGGTTGATGATTACATATAAAAATGAAAAGAAAACAGACTTGTATGTAGGCTATGATGGACACAAATACGTTAATCATTATATCAATGGAGTACTCGAAGGGGCACCTTCACCAATCCAAATCCTAGAGAAATTAGAAGCTATGGAGCGTGAATTATTTGGCTAAATACATAGGCAGGGAGAAATTATATAGCCGTGTTAAAGGTCTTGGGTATATGTTGCCGGATATGGATGCAATGTTGTACTCAAAGTTGGCAGGGATAGAAAGGTTGGAATTTGAACATATAGAATTATCGAATCAGCGACTGGTAACTGGATCAAAATTTATAATAAAGATACATGCAAAAATGATGTTTATGTAGGATTTAATGGTCATGACTACCAAAAACATTACATAAACGGAAAATTAGTACAGGCAAAAAAGGTTTTATAGCTGTGAGAACAGCAAAATATAATATACAGCATCAGATGATGCGGAAAAGAGGTTTTATGATGAAAAAAATAGTAATTAGTAACTTAAAAGGCGGAGTCGGAAAGACTACTACAGCAGTTAATCTTGCATATTCATTTATGCAGCTTAGAAAAAAGGTTCTTGTTGTGGATGCTGATCCACAAGCAAATACAACACCATTTTTTCTCAGCAAGAAAACAGAAAAATCAATAAGGGATGTATATATGCAATCCCAAAATGTAAAAAAATGCATTTACCGGACTAAATATAAGGACATAGATATTATGCCGGGAAATACTGATCTAATGGAGGACGATGTCAGCAAGGCTGATATATTAAAGAACGCATTGGATATCATTTCCGATAGATATGATATCTGCTTAATGGATACAAGACCAGCTTTCGAGCAACTGACAATGACTTGTATTTATGCAGCGGACATGGTACTTACCCCGGTATGCCTGAACAAATTCTGTCGAGATAACTTATCAGTTGTACAGGAGAAAATAAGTGAATTTGGTTGTGATCAGATTGAGTGGAATGTATTTGCAACAATGGTTAGATCTAACAGAAGGGCACAGAGGAAGATATACGAGGATTTAATAGGAAAGCATGATTATCCATTCTTAAATACCTGTGTAAGTGCCTCATCGGCAGTAGATGATGCACTCATCATGTATAAGCCTATGTTAAAACACCGTAGCAAGAATGCGGTAGCAAATGACTATATGGAACTGGCATATGAAATACTGAATGCTTCTGTAGGAGGTGGCTGCAATGGCTAAATTTGGAGACGTATTCAAAGGAACTGATGTCAAAAAAACTGACAGCAGACCGCGGAGTGAGACAAGATGGCTGCATTATACCAAGCTCATAGACAATACAGACCAGTACAGAAAGAGTGCGACAGAGGAAGATATAGCAGCCTTTGCCGAATTGATCAAATCTGCTGGTAAGGTCTTACAGGATTTACTTGTCCGTAAGTCCGGCACTGATACATATGAGATCATTGCAGGACATCACAGGAGACTTGCCTGTAAATACCTTGTGGAAGTTGAAGGACTCAAAGAATTTGAGTTCTTGCCATGTAAGGTAGAAAATGTGGATGATGTACAGGCAGAGTTCCAACTATATGCCACTAATGGCTTTATGCCTAAGACTGACGCGGAAAAACTCCATGAGATAGAACGTATCAAATATCTGCTTGATACATATCCGGATCAGTTTAAGCAGGTGAAGGGAGGTGGAAGAACTGTTGAGAAGATTGCACGTATACTCAATATGGGAAAGACTACGGTTGGAGATTATGTCACTATATCAAGAAATCTCGGAGATAAAGGCAGAGAGGCACTTGAAAAAGGAAATATAAATAAAAGTGCTGCATTGGCACTTTCAACGTTGCCGGAAAAAGTGCAGGAAGAATTACTTGTATCAGGCAGAACAACAGCGAAAGAAATTGAACAGCATAAGGAAACTAAAAAAATAAAAAATGAGCCTACTCCAAAGCAGGTTAAAGACTTTTACAATCTTTATCTGAAAAAGGCTGATCAGAATTTTACAAGCCGGAAAGAACTTAAGGAATATCTTATCAGCGAGTATGGAAAATGTCATGCAGGACATATAGAAGCCGGAATATCCTGCGACTGTTCGCCAAAAGGTATAAGGCTTTGCAGCTCTGATCTGCTTACATGGGCAGAATTTCTTGATCTCATTGATGGTGTCACAGGATCAGACCGATATGAGCGTATGCAGGATGCCGTTGATATAGCAGGTCAGTATGCATTTGATGATATAGATATGAGCATCGATGAAGAAATCATGCTTGATCAGGACGAGGAAAATGTACTGGATGAGGATGAAGAAGAATTTCAAAGTAATCTTGAAAAGATGTATGATCTTGCATACTTTCTCAACGAACAGAGAGACAAATTAAGCTGCATGAGAACAAAGATTGCTGAAGGTGCCCAAGTTCCATTGATAGTAATAAAACGTCAGGAGTATATAGTACAAGGATTAGAAAAATTGGCTAAGGAGGAAAAATAATATGGGATGTTTATATGCAATAGAAACAGATGAATATCACGGATATGAATGTTCGGTATCGGGAGGAGCATGTATGTATCTCTATCCTGATTCCAAAAGATGTGCAAGAGAGTATGGAGAAGGTCCGGATGTTAGGGATACTGAAGATACGGAAGAATAATGGTACTTTTCGCAGGCTATGTTGCTATGCAATATAGCCGTGCGTTGCATCAAATGCAGAAAGTATCTTTGCTGCCATATATTGGCAGCCATCATAAAACCTTATTAGCGGCAGATATTATATGGTATCTGCCGCGCCTGAGAAGGAAAGGCAGAGGAAAATGAGCGAACAGATCACAGAAGAAAGAATAAAGATGATCTTATCCAAAAGAGAGAAGATGTTAAGAGATATTAATGAAAAAGTAATTCTGCTCATTAAAGATTTGGATAGGATCGATGATGATCTCATAACGGAAAAGAGCATACATGCAGTAAGTATAAATATGATGCCATCTGCCCAAGGTGGGGTAAAGAAAGATTTGTCAGATCTCATCATAAAACTGCAGCGCGACAGAGAAGAGAGAAAAAATGAACTGTATAAGATGATCAGGCTGTTATCAGATCAGGAGTACATGATAAACCGAGTATGGGCATGTTTTCTTGCCCTTGATGATCCATATTATACGATGCTTAATCAGTTGTACGTTGAAAATGACTTGTATGAAGCAGTAAGACAACAATTTGATATGTCACCAACAACATTTGAACGCCACAGGAAAAAGGCATTAACGTTGATTGCAGAGTATGTAGATAGTCAGTTATCTGTCAGCGAGATAATGAGCATGAGCCACAGCAATAAACCCACACTCAATAGCAGAGCTCCAACACATGATATGCCAGGGCAGATAGATATGATGGATTTTTTATATGTGCCGGATTCCGGTACATAAGATAGGAGGTACCTGTATGTATAAAACGAGAACATACACAAACATAACCAATGAGAACAGGCGGAAAATACAAGAGCTTTTGAATGATAACAGCAATATATCAATCATGGGCATAGCGGAACAACTGGAAATTGAGTATTCTACGATTTACAGGGAGATTAAACGTGGAACTAATGCTGATGGATATTATGACGCTGATTATGCTCAAAAAAAATATGATGAAGGGCACAAGAGAAAAGGCAGACCTAAAAGACAGCTGGATAAGAATACAGAATTGTATAAATATCTAAAGCAGAAAATTGTAGATGAAAAAAAGAGTCCGGGTTCGACTCTTGCTAAGATTAAGGCGGATAGTCTTGAATTTGATGATCCGATACCATCTAAACCTAAATTATATCGGATGATCAGGGAAGGAGAGTTTGAATGACAGCAGTTCTATTTTGTCTAGTCATGATAATTGAGATTGTCTATGTGATCATGTCACCAGTACCCAAGGAACTGGAAAATAAGTATCTGCTTATAGGGACAGCTTTTATCTGTGCAGCAGATTTTACATATCATATAGAGTATACAACAATAAAAATGTATGTATTGGCAATATTAGGATCAATAGCAATTTTAATATTTCTGATTAGCTGTGTTGTTGGAATAATAACAAAATGCATAGATTTTGCAGACTTATTTTTTTCGTTGTATATGACACTTTTTCAACCGCTGTTGACAATACTTTTAACTAGATCATATGAATTAATGATCGTTGTAATTATGACAGTAGTAGGACTTGGAATGATCACATTCATGGCGCATAAAGAAAAAAATGAGTAGTTTTGAAATTACAACTTTATAAAAAAATCAGATAAGGAGATATAAGAAATATGTTCAATTCAAAAATGTATAAAAAATATTATCCAATCAAGTCTTCATTTGATATTGCAAATATGAATGTGGCTGAACAGAAAAAACTTATTTATTGGATCAAGTCGTTGTCAGAAGATATTAGATTACATAATATGAATAGTTTAAAAAAGGCGATGCAATACAGAGAAAATGAATATCGTGTAGTTGAGGTTAATTGTACTGATGATAATATAGCATCTTTATGTAATAAGATTTCCTGTAATTCAGACTCAATAACGGACAATGAGATCAGTTTAATTAATGCTGTATTATATAGGCATAAGTATGTCAAAATTATTGGAATGTATTGTTTTCCGGTAATGCGTTCATCGACAAATTGCTAATGAATGATCACATTCATGTTATACAAAGAAAAAATGAGTAGATTTAATTGCATTATTAAAATTCATAAAGTAATGAGGAGAATTTATATGATTGGCAAAAGAAATAATGTGAGAAGAACTAAATACGAAAAGGATTTAACAATAGTGATAATAATAAATTGTATAGGTGGCTTAGTATTGTTAGCCGGTTCAGTACTTACAATAGCATTTGAAATAGGAATAGAAACACCAATTGAGAAGTATCTAATGTGTGCATTTATTCTTTTTTCCATTCTATTAATAGTCAGAGCAGTATGTCGGCAATTTAAACATAGAAATGATCTATATGATGAATACGAAAAAAACCTGAATGAAATTATAGGTGAAATAGAAAAAAATGATCAAGACCATATTGGATAGGAGTGTCACGAATGAAATATGTAACATTATCAATTATAGTGCTGGTGATCATGAGCGTTGTAATGGGACTTTTGCTGTATATGTGTGCGATTAATACAGGAGATCGTACAATTGACGATCGTGAGCAACTTAAATATCTGTGTAAACTGGCAGAAAAAAGAAGAAAATGATACTAATAAAGAGGAACTAATGAAGCTAAAGTACAAGTTATTGGACAAACTTCATAATGTAAGCAACAGTGAAATGGATCTGCTTGTATGGGTAGTGCAGCACTCTGATGAGCGCAGTGGAACTATGTACGGAGCATACTACAGAAACTACTGTGATGAGTATGGCAGATGTAAGCAGTCATTCTATAACGCGCTGTACGGTCTCAAGCAAAAAGGCATAGTGGCATACAGACGTAATCGCAATGACGCATGTACTACCAGTGACTATGATATAACAGTACTGGACAATGCATACCCATGGAAAGGCAGTAAAGAGGTAACGTACAGAAATGAGGGATACGTGGATCTTGCTAACCCGGTATTCAGATCGCAGGAGTTCAAGAGCCTAAAAGCCAAGGAAAAATATCTTGCACTGGAGTTCAGAAAGCGAAGCTTTGAGACCGGAAAAGGATATAAACACGGAGTAAAAGCCTTTTATGAAATGTGGAGCAGGGAAGCGTATCTTGGAGTAAGTGAAAGGACGATCAGGAGCTACATGCATACTCTTTCTAAGGTGTGCAACTTTTTCAGCATTGGAATAAAAGACGGATTTTATCGCATTACTTCAAGAATATCCAGCTTCAGGAAGCCGCAAAAGGGGCAGGACGGACATAAATATGATCAGGATATGTATAATGAGCAGTACGTCCGTATGGCATTGAACCGCGATAATATCAAGTACAATGCGGAAAGCCTGAGTGATACTGTCCATCTCATTTATCAGTATGGAGCTGCATTTGCAAATAAAGGAGCAGACGTAAAACGCTATATAGAAAAAGCAATACATAGCAGCGTAGCAGGGACTAAATGGAGAGAAAGAGAGTTATCTGCAGCAACAGTTCATTATAATCTAAAAGCATTGCTGCAGCATATGCCTGATACACAGGATCAGGATAATAAAAAAGTAAATACATCATCAGGAGAAAAAGGGTTCAATAATTTCAATCAGCGAGATTACGATTGGAATGAAATGGAAAATCTTTTATTCAATTCTACAATATAGAAATAACAGCTTGGGTCATATGACGCAGGCTTAGTTATCGTTCTAATATCATCAGGGATCACAAAGATCATCTAAACAAATTACCATAAAATCATAAAAAATTTATCCGAAAAATGCAAAGTGATAAGTACGGAGAGTAATATAGGAATTTAAATGAAAATACCAGTCCAAAAATAGTGATAAAAATGCATACCAGTCCAAAAACAATGACATTGGTGTAAGAGAAGTCTAAAAATGCTGACATATATGTGACATACCAGTCCAAAAACGTACCGGAATCCGGTACATGAAAATACTGTATTTATAAGCATTTGAGAGGATATGTGACAATATTTATATTAAGTCTTATATGGACATATATTCTGTAATTAGAATTAAATCTAATATTTCTCCCATATATGGGACTTGCGGGAGCTGCGCTCCAGTTTAAATGACGCATGTTATCGTTTAACAGGTTATAACATGAATTAGTCCCATAAATGAAAGAAAAACTCAAAGGCAAATGACAAGCTATTTGATTCATTTGCCTTTGTACTGTGGCATTAAAGCCACAGTTTCCATATGAATATCATAATCAAATGACGCTTACCTATATGTACATCAGCGGTCAGAAATATGTGATGATGTTTGAACACATATGCCTTAAAAAAGTTAAAAACCTTGCTGATGATAAAGTTCAAAGCCAATTTGACTATGATCTTGAGGATTAAGTCCTTCATATCATCTACCTTCCTTTCTTTTTTAGTTGCCATGAGTATGATTTTTTTTGTTTCACTTTTTATCACTTGTTCATCTCATTGCGCTATAAAGATGGATTTTACAAAACTGACACTAAAACACCGGCTGACTAATTTGTTAGATTCTTTGGTACTAAAAAAGCTAATTTGATACAAAAATGAGAATTTAATATAAAAATAAAAAGCTGTAATGAAAGTCAGTGGAGGTAAATGGAGGTAGAAGCAGTTAAACGAATGTGCTACCATATAATTGTGATAAAACATAAAGAATTAATCGGAGGCAGATACCAGCCGGTATATATGCCTCTTTTTTATGAGCAGCACAGAAAAAAATATCTCTACATATTAAGTATCTGAAATACTCAGCATTTTCTATTAATGAACCGCAGACTTTTTGTGATAAATTCACAAAAACACTCCAATGGAACGTTTTAGTGTTGACTCGTGTACTCCATTGGAGTACTATATAAATACAAGGAGGGGTTAAATGAACGAAAAAAAACATCTTACATATGAAGGTTCAGTAATAGAACATTTATCTAATTACGAGGAGATATCAATAAAGGACATGATTAAGTCTCTTGGAATGACACAAAAAGAGTTCTCCGATACATTTAAGATACCAATAGGCACATTAAGGCATTGGATATCAGGAGAAAGAGAATGTCCGGAATACACGAAACGTATGCTGGCTTATATAGTTGCAATGAAAAAATTTGAAGATGGTAATGGAGGTACATTATGAAAAAAGCAGGTAGATTTGCATTATGGCTGATCAGTACGATAGTAGCATTTATATTGGCGATAGTGATCATAATAGCTTCGTGGTTTGTGCCAAGGCTGGCAAAATATTATTTTGTTTTAAAAATCACAGGACTGGATAAAGTGTCAGAGTCAAACATGAAATGGTATTATGATGATCTTGATCAGTATAATACGGATGAATATTATAGTAACTTTAATGAAGCAGAATAAGGGGGACAGACTTATGTTTAAAAGAAATTTGAGTTTGGTTATTGCCGCTATGCTTGGTGCTGTGCTGATAGCATGTGGCAGCACAGATACAGCAAAAACAACGAAAAAAGCAGATACGGAAAACACTGAAGCAGTTACAGAGCTTGCAGAGGATACGCAGTCTGAAGAGACTGCACTTACTGAAACGCAGGATAACACAGAAACAGCGGATGGCACAGCAGCGGACTCTGAAAAACAGCAGGATAGCTCATCAGATACAAAAAGTTCAGAAAAAGACAGCACATCTGCAAAGCAGGAAACAGCAGGAAAAGATAAAGCAGCTTCAACTAGCAGTTCTTCAGGAAGTAAAACGTCATCCGGTAGCAGCACATCATCAGGCAAATCAGATACAGCTAAGCCGGCATCAGCTGCAGGCAGTAAAGGGACAGACAGTTCATCCGGCACAGCGAATAAGCCGGCAGCTCATACCCATACATGGGTAAAGTATGTGGCCAATACCATTCAGCACAAGGAAGAGGGACATTATGAGACAAAGGTAGTAAAGGCTGCATATGATGAGCCGCAGTATTCTGCAAAGGTAGTATGCGGTTGCGGAAAAGCTTTTGATACAGTGGAAGAGTGGGCTGATCATCAAATAGATGATGATTGTATTTTGGGATATAGTGTAAAAAATGTAGAAGTAGGAAAAATTCATCATGATGCAGAAACAACCCAAGTATGGGTAGTGGACAAGCCGGCATATACAGAGTATGTGTATGGCGAGAAGTGCAGCGGATGCGGTGCCACAAAATAGGGTGGTAGTAAGTGGTAGTAGATATCTTTTTCATGGTAGTGTAATATATAATTGATGATAAAGGAATTGTACAGAGGTCTCGTGCAGTTCCTTTTTTGTTACAAATTGTAAGCCAAATGAATAACATGACAGGAGAACATGATGAAAAAACTTATATCACGAACAGACATCATGCAGAGGGGACCTCCATAACAGCAGGGATTGACCATAGCGGTCAGTCCTTTTTTAGTGCAAATAAATTAAGGAGACAAATCGCATGAAAAAATTTAAAAGAGTGTTGGCGCTGGCCATGGCAGTTATTTTATCTGTGCCAACAATCATCACAACCGGTACGGGAACAGTGCCGGTCAAGGCGGCCGGTGATACGGTCGAACTGACGGTATCAAGTGAATCTGCCAAGTATGCCGGATACGAAACACGCAAGATGTATGCAGGTGGCAATTATGCTTATTGTGTACAGCCGTCTAAAAAGACTCCGCAGTCCGGAACATATGAAAAGCACTATGATGTAGAGAATTATGTAAGCAATGCCGGAGACGAAACGCAGGCAGTACAGAGTCGCAATCTTGCGTATTACTGCTGGGGAGCACCGGGCTTTAATGCAAACTATTTCCCATCTACATGGTATGACGGCAGCGCAATGGATGACGACAAGTACATTGCATTAAGTCACATAATGTTGTCTTTTTTGGTGTCATACGATGAAGTAGGTTCTATGCATGGATGTAACAGTTCATTTAAGAACTGGGTATACCAGAACGTACTTGGATATAATGCCAATGGTGATCTGGTAAATGGGCAGGCTACATTACCAATCCTCTGCTGGTCGGCAGCACCTGCATCATTTAAGGTATATATACTTTCCACAGGAAGTGCGACACAGAACATTCTCGGTTATGAGTACACACCGACAGGTACAGTTTCATTAAGCAAGACGTCAGCTAACACAGGAATCACATCAGGAAACTCATGTTATTCACTTGCAGGAGCTGTATACGGAATTTATTCTGATGCAGGCTGTTCAGCTCAGGTTACTACATTGACAACGGATGCAGGCGGCAATGCAGCTGCTGTTTCACTGAATGCCGGAACATACTACTACAAGGAGCTTACAGCTCCGGCAGGATATGCACTTGATAGTTCGGTACAGTCATTTACTGTAACAGACGGACAGAATACAGCGCTAAGCGTATCAGATACACCTACAAACGATCCAGCAATGATAACACTTAACAAGGTGGATAGTGAGACTGGAGATATGGTTCAGGGTGGTGCAAGTTTAGCAGGTGCACAGTTTACAGTAAATTATTATGATGGTTATTATAACAATTCTAATTTACCTGCAAATCCTACTAGAAGTTGGATAATTCAGACAAAGGAGATAACAACAAAAGGTGGAAATAAGGTATATAGAGCAGTTTTATCTAATGATTATTTTGTAGCTGGAGATGCTTTATATAGTGCTTCAGGAATTAATACTTTACCACTCGGCACAATCTCAATCGAAGAGACAAAAGCCCCTGAAGGCTACAGCCTTGAAGGTGCATATCTTCAGGTTGGTGGAACAGGAACAAAAATTACAGGCAAATATGTAGCACAGATTACACAGAACGGCAATCTTGCTTCGTTAAAAGGCGGCAACACCTTTAAGGTAAGCGACAAAATCAAGCGTGGTGACTTCAAGCTTACTAAGATTGACACAGACAATCAGAACAGAATGAGCGACATTCCATTCAGGGTTACATGCAAGGAAACCGGAGAGAACCACATCATCAAAACTGATGAGAACGGCTATTTCAGCTCAGAGAGCAGCTGGAACGCACACTCAAAGAACACAAACGGCGGCGGTGCGTATGACGGACTGTGGTTTTCTTCCGCAGATGGCAGTGCAAAGGTCGATGACTCGGTTGGAGCAATGCCTTATGGTGATTACACACTTGAGGAGCTTTCCTGTGACAACAACAGGGGAAAAATCCTCTACAAGGGCGAGTTCTCTATCAGAAGAGACAAGGTTACAGTTGATATAGGTACAATCGAGAACCATTCAGAGCCAACACCTGTTATCACAACACAGGCATCTGATGCAAAGACACAGTACCAGATTATCAAGCCATCGACAGATACAGACATCATTGATAAAGTAACAATCACGGACACCATGGCAGGCAGGGATTACACAATTACCGGCACACTCATGGACAAGGACACAGGCGAAGCAGTCATGGTAAACGGTAATCCGGTGACAGCTTCACAGACATTTACATCTGACGGAACAAAGAAGGTGCTCGACATGCACTTTAACTTTGATTCATCTGCACTTGGCGGAAAGACAGTAGTTGTATGCGAGAAGCTCACATATGGCGATTACGTGGCAGCTACAGAGGAGGATATGGAGAATAAAGACCAGACTATTTATTTCCCTGAAATCCACACCACAGCCACAGACAGTGAGACAGCTGATCACCTTACACTTGCAGACAGCAGGGCTATTATCACCGATACAGTCACATACACTAACCTCTTAAAGGGTGAGACATACACGTTAAGCGGTGTGCTTATGGACAAAGAAACAGGAAAAGAGCTGCTTGTTGACGGAGAGCCTGTCACACAGGAGATGGCTTTCACGGCAGGACGTGCATCGGGCACAAAGAAGCTCAAGTTTGAGTTCGATACAACCGGACTTGCAGGAAAGAGCTTTGTAGTTTATGAGACACTTACACTTGAGGATGTGGAGGTTGCAGAGCATAAGGACATTAATGATGAGGGCCAGACAATCCACATTCCAGCAGCACAGACTACTGCAACAGATGACAGCTCAAAGATTAACGTGAGCGAGGCAAAGAAGGAAGTCTCTGTCACAGATACAGTAGCGTACCGGAATCTGGTACCGGGCAAGGAGTACACAGTCAGGGGAACAGCCGTAGACAAGGAAACAGGAGAGCCTCTTACAGACGCAGACGGAAACGAGCTTGTATCGACAGCTAAGTTTACTGCAGCATCAGCAGACGGCAGTGTGGATGTGAAGTTTACATTTGATGGAACAGCCATGGCCGGACGTTCAGTGGTATTCTTCGAGAATGTCTACTATACGGACAAGCTTATTGCAGTACATGCAGACATTGATGATGAGGCACAGACAGTCCACATTCCACTCATTTTTACAAGTGTTAAGGATAAGGACACTGACTCGCACATGTCACTGGCGGGCAGTGATGTGACTCTTACTGATACAGTAGCGTACCGGAATCTGGTACCGGGAAGGACATACACCATTTCCGGAACACTCATGGATCAGCGTACCGGCAAGGCTGTGACAGTAAATGGCAAGGCCGTTACATCATCAGCCGATTTCACACCGGATACAGCTGACGGAGAAACAACAGTAGATTTCCATTTCAATGCAAATGGTCTTGATGATACAACTGTGGTTGTATTTGAAAAGATGTTCTATGGAAAGGCAGAGATTGCAGCCCATGAGGATATCAATGACAAGGGACAGACTATCTACATCCCATCAGTAAAGACAACAGCCATTGATGAAAAGACAGCAACAAAGCTTACCCTTGCTGAAAAGGATATCCATATCGTTGACAAGGTAGCGTACCGGAATCTGGTACCGGGTGAGAAATACACAGTCACAGGAACTGCAATAGACAAGACAACAGGCGAGACATTAAAGGACGATGCAGGAAAAGATGTAACCGCAAAGGTATCATTTAAGGCAGAAAAAGCAAATGGTACAGTCGATGTTGAGTTTGTATTTGACGGAAGCACACTTGCAGGAAAGACTGTAGTAATGTATGAAAACATCTACTACAACAATAAGCTCGTTGGCGTGCATGCTGATATTTCCGATGAAGCACAGATTATCTATGTTCCATCAGTAAAGACTGCAGCAACAGACACAAAGACAGAGACGAAGCTCACATATGCTGAGAAGGATATCAAAATCACGGATACTGTCGAGTACACAAATCTCATTCCTGGAAAGACATATAAGGTCACAGGAACAGCGGTGGATAAGAAAACCGGAAAGGTGATTAAGGATGCAGACGGAAAAGCAGTAACTTCAGAAGCTGAGATAACACCTGAGACAGCAGACGGAAAAGTGGATGTTGATTTCATCTTTGACGGAAGTAATTTAGCCGGAAAGACCATTGTAATGTTTGAGGAAATCCGTTATGAGAACAGGCTTGTAGGAGTACATGCTGACATAAATGACGAGGCACAGACCATTTACGTGCCAGCCATTGCAACAGAGGCTCTTGATGAGGTGACAGGCATTCATCTGTCAAATGCAGGGGATGATGTAAAAGTAAAAGATACAGTAACATATAAAAACCTTATCCCTGGCCTTACATACAGGGTAGCAGGAACAGTAATGGATAAGGACACTAAAAAGCCATTGCAGAATGGCGGCAAGGATATCACGGCCGAGGCTGTATTCACACCTGAGACAGCAGACGGCACTGTGGATGTTGAGTTTACATTCAGTGCAAAGGAATTTGCCGGAAAGACAATGGTGCTGTTTGAGAAGCTTTATTTAGTTAAAAATGCGGATAATGCTGATGCAAATCCTGATGATACATCAAGCAAGGACAAGACACCTGATGATACACAGAAGGCATCTGAGTCAGAAAACACACAGAATAAAACAGATAACACATCAAACAAGGTCGAGGTAGATAATGAAGATAATACTCCAGCCGACAACAGTGAAGTTAAAGAGGTGCTCATTGCGGTACATGAAGATTACAATGATGAGAACCAGACCATCTGCGTGCCACAGATTAAGACCACAGCAAAGGATGCAAAGTCAGGCACCAGCATGTTTTATGCTGAGAAGAGTGCAAAGATAGTCGATACTGTATCGTACCGGAATCTGGTACCAGGAAAGAAGTATAAGGTAGTCGGAACTGCAGTAGACAAGTCAAACGGAGCACCGGTTATTGCAAACGGAAACAATGTTACGGCAGAGGCAGAGTTTGTTGCGAAGGAAGCAACAGGCAAAGTGGATGTGGTATTTACATTTGATGCGAGCCTTCTTGCAGGAAGAACAATTGTTATGTTTGAGGATGTCTACTATGAGAATAATCTCATAGCGACACATGCCGATATCACAGATGAGGAACAGACACTTTATGTTCCGAAGATTGGAACAACAGCCATCGATGGTGAGCGAAAGGATCACAGCTCAACAGCTGACAGCAGCGTTACTATTGTAGATTCAGTAGCGTACCAGAATCTGGTACAGGGACAGACCTACAGAGTGACAGGAAAGCTCATGGACAAGGCTACAGGAAAAGCACTTGTGATTGACGGAAAGGAAGTAACTGCAGTAACTGAGTTTACAGCGGCAGGCACCGAGGGCGTAGTTGACGTGACATTCAGATTCAATGGAAAAGGCATGACAGGAAAGCAGCTTGTAGTATTTGAGCAGCTTGATGTTGTGACTGCAGATGGCGCTTATGCCATTGCATCACACAATGACATCAACGATGCAGCCCAGACCATTACAATGATTGCTCCGCCAAAGCCAAAGACCGGTGATTACATGTCAGTGGTTATGTACGTGCTTGCAGGAATAGCAGGAATAATGGCAGTTATCTGTTCATTCTTCAGGAAGAAAGCAGTATCTAAGAAGAAACACTAGGGGTTTACCCAATTACCTACACATGAACACCCGGGGAGGAAAACTCTCCGGGTTATTTATTTTAATTTTGGAGGAAAAGTTATGCACAGAAAGAAAAAAATACCGGTATCGTTTATAGTTGCTTTTGTTTTATCGTTTATGGTTTCAACATCATTGGCGGTAGTATTACCAATATTTGTACCTGAAACTGCACGTTTCAGTGGTCTGATTCTCTTTTGCGGTGGACTCATATTATGTTTTCTGGCAGTAGCCATAATAGGTGTTTTCAAAAGAAAAGGTAAGCAGAGGAGATAATGAAGATGATAAAAAATAAAATGATAAAGAAAAAAAATGACAGAAACAAGGTTTTAAAGAATCTGCTCTTTTCACTGGTATTTGTTACAGTGATAACTATATATTCACCGGTATGGGCTACAGATGCGGCAAATGTAGTTGTTGGAAAATTTACCGCATTTCAGAATCTTCTGGGAGGTGTTATTTCGTCTATCGGCTCAATCATAACATTATGGGGAATTTCCGAGTGGGGAATTGCTTTTCAGGGTTCTGAGGGAACTATGCAGGCAAATGCTTTTAAACGTATTGCTGGTGGATTTGTTATGGCAATGGCTCCACAGATCCTTACCGCAATTATGTAATGTGAGGTGAGACAGTATGGATTTTTCCTGGCTTACAGGTTTTATAGCTCCAACGTATGCGCTGGGGGTTAGAGTATGGAATTTTGTTCTTGCAATGTGTGTGATGAGCGGAGCAATAGGACCGGCAGACTATCCGGAGGCATGGGATTATACCGTTAACACATTAAATCCTTTTTTTACGGCAATAGCGGCAACAATGTTAAATATGTTCTTTTACATAGGATTCTGCCGTCAGGTAGGTAATTTCAAGGAAAGCATGACTCTTGAGACCGGGATGAATATTTTATTTAAAATGGTATTGGGAAATGCGGGCATAAATAGTGTAATGTATTTCGTCAGATGGATATTTAACATAACCAATACTTCTGCACGTGTGCTTATGGATATTTCGGATATATCATTTGATATGTACGATCTTAGTTCCGGGGAAATGCTGTTTTTTGCAATGTTCGGTATCATATTCCTTGTAGTTGCCCTTGCAGCATCAGCAACCATATTTATTACTCTTTACACAAGAATGGTACATCTTTGTCTGCTTGCAGCAACAGGACCATTGGCAATATCCTGTATTCCGGGAGGTCCCGGAATACAGAATGCAGCCGGTGCGTGGATCAAGGAGCTGATATCAAAATCTTTTTCGATAGTGGTAATAATAATGGGAGTAGCCCTGATATCAAAGATGGCATCAGGAAGTGATTTCTGGGGAATGAATGCTCCTGAGGTGGTCTGGGTTGTGGATTATGTCAAGAATATGTTCCTTATGATGCTTATAGCTGCATTTGTAAAAGGTGCGGATTTATTTATTAAAAAAACATTCGGAATATAAGAGAGGAGATCATAAAAGAAAATGGCAAAAATAGATGCTAACAGCGCATTTGCAAAAGGAAAAGCACTAACGCAGCCGGTAGTAAAACTGCCACGAAGTGTAAAACAGAGCCTTTGCATAGATAAGGCATACAGCAGTGGAAATTTCAAGATTGAGCCTATGAATGGCGAGGCTATGTATGACCAGTGTTATCTTTTTGAAGATATAAACTATGTTAATAAGGATATACATAAAAAAGATACAACACTGCGTGAGATAATGAACCTGTTAAAATCACTCGATGGTGCATTTAAAATAACGATCGCAAATGAACAAAGAGAAATGAATGAGTTCATGGATGAAATCTTTAATCCTATAAATGCCGCAGAATATCCCATACTTGAGGATGGTATGGGTAAATGGATAAACCAGAAGTTAGACGAGGGCACAAAGGATATTAAAAAGACGATGATGCTTACAGTAACCTGTAGGGCGCATTCAATAGAAGAGGCAGAAGCATATTTTTCGACTGTGGATACAACACTGCAGAATGTATTCAGAATGTTAAAGAGCCGCATATATAAAATGTCAGCACTCGAAAGAATGGCACTTCTGTCGAGAATGCTCAAGGCAGGAAAAGAGAGTCTGCCTCCGGCACATATAAGCCCGGATGACAGCGGATGGAAGAATCAGATACTGCCATCATCTATTGATTCTGATGTTGATTATATGGTAATTGACAATAAAAGATATGTATCTGTATTGTGTGGCATGGAATATGGACAGGGACTGTCAGAAGACAAGGTTATACATAGTTTATGCGATGTGCTTTTTCCAACGTATATTACAATTGATATGCAGAAAGTTTCCAAAAATGTAATAAAGGGAAAACTTGATAATGCTCGTGTAAACAATGAACGTGTTATTTCACAGGAACGTACCAGAAATTATAATAATAAGCAGTTTGGTGCACCGACAAGCTATACTCTGCAAAATAAGAAGAACAACATAGAAGAAGATCTTGACCAGCTTGATGAAAATGATGAGGAGGGTGTATATCTGGGACTTCTTGTTATGGTATATGCAGATTCGCTTGAGGAGCTGACACAGCGCGTGGATATTTTAAAGAAAAAGGCGGCAGGATCTGATTATACGTTGGAGCCATATAATCATAAACAGCTTAAAGCTCTTAATACGGTTCTTCCAATAGGAGGACGTCAGGTAAATCATATGAGATTTCTATACACCTCATCTGCCGTTGCATTCCAGCCATTCTATGCAGGTGATGTACATGATAAAAATGGGACAGTATATGGTCTTAATAAAACAACAAAACATCTGTTTGTAGGAAATCGTAAAAAACTTCCGGCACCACATGGATTTATTGTAGGACATACCGGAGGTGGTAAGTCTTTTTTGATCAAGGAAACAGAAATTTCGCAGACTCTTTTATTTACGCATGATGATCTGATCCTGCTTGATCCTAATAATGAACAGGAAGATTTTATAAGATCGCTTAAGGGAGGAATGTACTTCGATCTCACACCGCAGTCAGGGATTTATATTAATCCATATGAGGTACCTGATTATGTGGAAAATGGAAGCGATAATGTCAGAAATATGTTCATTGCAGATATGACAGATTATTCTACTTCATTCTGCGTATCTGTCATGACTAATATCACGGTAACCAAGGTACATATGAATTACATTTCGCATGCTGTAAGAAAGATGTATGACGATTATTTCAATGCACCGAATCAAAGACAGAAGAAAAAAATGTATCCAACACTTACAAGATTAAGAGTGCTTATAAAATCAGAAATTGATACGCTTGAATTTTCGGAAGACAGGAGACTTATCATGGATATAGTTGACTCACTTGAGGATTACACAACAGGTGTTTATGATATGTTTGCACATGAGACAAATCTGTCAATGAACAGCAGGCTTGTAGGTTTTGGCCTGAAGAACATAAGTGATAAATTGTGGGAGCCGTGTATGCTTACGATCATGCATTTTCTTGCTATGAGAATAGACATTAACCAGCAGACAAAAAAGGCACTGCATCTGATAGTTGATGAGGCACAGGTATTGTGCGAACAGGAAACAACTGCATCCCAGCTTTTGTATGCGGTAGAGACATACCGAAAGGTAGGAGCCATAGTTACACTGATTGCACAGAACCTTACGCATGTACTGGAAAATCCAAGACTGAGAGATATGTTTTCAAACTGTCCTTTCAAGTGCTTCCTTGATCAGGGAGGTCTTGATGCAGCCAATCTTGCCAAAATTCAGGAATTGTCTCCATCAGAATTCAGAGCATTAGAGGAAAGTACAGAAGGAAATGGTGTACTTGTCTGGAGAGGCAATGTCTATCTGCTTGATGCGGTAATGTCCAAGAGTAATCCTTTGTATGAAGTATTTGATACAGATTTCCATGATAAGGCAGCAAGAGAAATTAAAAGATCAGATACATGGGAGGATTTATCACATGCAGATACGGACAACACATGGATCGCAGATAAGAACGAGTACCGGCAGTAAGATACATACAGGCAGATCCATAATACATTTTGGAAGCGAAATGGCATTTGGAACATATAAAAAAAGTTCCGGGTTTATGGATACGATAAATGCAGACATGAATGGAGAATATGATCAGCCACAAAAACAGCCACAGGATCAAACCGGCACCAGTGATCTGAATAATGTACTTTCAGAGGATGGAAAGCAGTTTTATTCCATGTTAAAAAAGTCGGATAAAAGAAAGTATCAGAATTACTACAACAGACTAAGATCAAGACAGCAATGGGTTAGGTATGAGAGTGAAAATGGTACATTTACCAGACAAAAAAAACAGGGGGGATCACAGATCAATGTGGCTGGAGGCAGTGCTACAAGAAAAGGAGGCACGACAGCAAAAAGGACAGCGCAAAAGACAGCACAGGGGGTGATCAGAACAACTGAAAAGAGTATTGCCACAACAACAAAAACCGTCACAAAGGTAACGGCAGGAGCAGCTACGTTTGGGGCAGGAACTGTTGTAATGGCTGCCGCGGATGCAGCGGTTACAACAGGAAAAGCTACTGCAAAAACTGCCAGAAAAGTTATACAGAGCATGCAACAGCAGACAGTACAGAGCATGCAGGAGCAACAGGCAGTTACTGCAGCTGAAAGCAGGTCAGCAGCACAGGATGAAGAGCGAAAGAAAGAAACATCACAATCATCAATGGTTCTTGTTCTTTTTGCGGCATTTGTGGCAGTAATGGTAATAATATCTTCCTTTACAGCTGTTGGAATTACAATAAAGCAGTCGCAGGATTCGCAGGGAAACCAGACAGGACAGGTATGTACGAAAATCGCAGAAGCGGCAGAAGCGGAGCTTAGTGATGCTGATACAACAGTAGGTGGATACCGCTATAAAAACTGGTACGGAATGGACGATAACTGGTGTGCCATGTTCGTTTCATACTGTGCGGATAAGTGTGGCTTTATTGAGGCTGGGATCATGCCAAAGACTGCAAGTGTGGCAGCCATGAAGCAATGGTATATCAGTCATGGATTGTTTCAGACTGTATCAAGTGGGTACAAACCAAAAGCCGGTGATATTATCATATTTGGAAATGGAATGAGCCATACGGGCATAGTAACCGGATATGATGATGAAAAAAAAACGGTTACAACGATTGAAGGAAATAGTGGTCGCAGTTCAACAACTCCATACCATAAAGGGAGTCATGTTAAGGAGCATCATTATCCATTATCTTATGCCAAAATTGTCGGATATGGAACACCACAATATCCATCAGATGACAGCTCACAAATAGAAAATCAGACAACAGTACAGACAGGAGAAATGTGAAGATGATAATTAAAATAAATAAAGATCCAGAGGAAGAATATAAGAATGAATTTATGCTCGGATATACCTTTAAAGAAATAATATGTATTGTATCAGCGTTGGCGATAGTTGTATCCATAACAATATTTGCGTATGTAAAAGAAGGATTAAATCCACAGATAGGCTGTTATATTGGACTGCCATTTGCACTGCCGGTTATTTTTTTCGGTTTTGCTAAATTTGATGGAATGACAGTTTTTCAGCTGATACATGAAATGTTATATGAACGAAAAACCAAATGCCTTACGTATGATGCTGATGAAGTTGAAGAGTATACAACACCGGTCACACTGGTTAAGAGCGAAATGAGGAAGAAGAAATGAGACGTGATCCATATGAAAAGATTAAAAAGCTGCTGATCATATTAGGGATAATTTTTGTTCTGGCTGTCATTGTGACCGGAATAATCTTTATCGGAAGCAGAACTGCAGCAAACAAAAAGCATACGGCTGGTAATGGCAATGTGACTGAGAGTGTAAGTGAAAGTGTACCGGAATCCGGTACACAGGAGGATGACTTTTTTAAAGAGGATGATAACGGAATCCTTAATGGGAAGAAGCAGGAACTCAAACAACAGGAAAGTGAAGAGGAAAGTGCCCCGGAGGTAAGGGATGTTTCACCGGACAATGATCCTAATGCAATATTTCCAGATACACCGTCAGATGCCCAACCGGCAGAACAGGAACAGCAGGGGCAATAGTAAGATTTAGGAGAAACATGAATATGATGTTAGAAGAAAAAATATCTAATGAATTTCAAAGATATTTTCTTTCAATGATGGCAACCAGCAAAGATAATATTTTTGCACATTCAAATGAAATCGAAACTAAAAAGCAGATAAAAAAGGAACTGTACACATTCGTTGAAACACTTGACTCTGAGCAGAAAGAACTGCTTTCTGTTCAGAACAATCTGATCGAGTCCGTGTACAGGTTTGAAACAGATCTTCCCAAAAGAGCAGAGCCGGTTTTATATCAGGATATTTTAAAAGACTGGCTTAAAAGCATTATGGTCTGAAGCATTTTATTACATAAAAATATAATTTTATCCGGGGTCTTAGGGGCTGTGCCCTTAACAAGAAATGTGAACTGTCGGACAGTTTGCGTATCTTGCAAATAAATATCGGGGATTTTTGCAGTAATATAGTTTGAGAATGCCTGAAAATGTATATAAATGTGCATTTTAAACCATTAATGCGACACTGTGCGATGCGTTTGAGATACAAATGCTGCATGAAAATAGGACAAAGCAATAAAAAAATACATAAATAATACTTTCGTGCGACACATTTGCGAATAAAAAAATATAATGTGCGACAGAGCCGGTATGCAACGGTCTGACAAGTAAAAGCAATGTGAAAAGACAAGTTCATTTACGGACAGGGAGGAGGTGATCCTGATGGAAGAGCAAAAGGATAATTCATGTCCGCACAGACCAAGAAAAGAGATTGATATGGATAAATATATCAGTATGTATAATGATGGATTGTCAAATGATCAGATCGCCTCTAAACTTAAGGTATCGCGAAGGACACTTTACCGGAGACTGGAAGAAGATCGTTTGAATATCAGAAAGAAGGAACCGGAGAATGGATAAAATGATAGTCAGGGATCACCTTGGAAAAAGGAGACGTAACATAACAATAGATATGGAAAAAGTATATCGTATGATCGACTCGGGAATGACTGTCAGACAGGTAGCACAGTCGCTTGGTGTATCAACGGATACTTTGTATCGCAGACACAGGGAGTATCAGAAACAGGCAAAATATTTAAATGATGATCTGCCTGATCTTCCGACATGAAACAAGCATGAAACAGGCGGGGGTAAGTGGAGGTAGATAAAAGTTTTTAACTGATATAAAATATAATTGCAGAGGAATCGGATATGGGTATGTACCCACTTCGGTTCCATTTTTATTGGAGGAACAGATGATGAATGAGAAAATAAAAAAGTGGCAGAGTGAAATTGAAAAAATTACTGCCGCGCAAAAGGAATATAACAATAAGTGTTCTGAGAAGATTAAAAATCTCAACGCTAAAATAAATATTGAAGAGAAGAAACTTAAACAGGAAAATGATGAGATGATAGCAGATGTTGTAAGAGATCTGTTTGGTGAGGTAAACGCAGAAAATATTGAAAGTTTTAAGGAAAAGATACAACTGCTGACGGGGCTGGAGGAAGAAGTGGATGAAGGATCGCAAGATAACTTTTCGGGTGACGCAGGAGGAATACGATCTTATTGATTCCAAAAAGCAGACAGAAAAACATTTTGTATATGGTGGCAGGTGGGATATGTCTGCTTACATCAGAAATCTTGTGTTGTCACAATCAGGAGGAGCAGATGTAAGAATTGATAAAGAGCTCAGCCACCTTAATTATGAAATAAGAAAGATAGGAGTCAACATAAATCAGATCGCCCATAAACTTAATGCTAATTATGGAGATCCAAGAGATGCACAGTATGTCATGGAATTAATGACAGAGCTTACAAAGACTGTTGATGAATTTAAAGAACAATTTAAATCTGAGTGATTTTTTAGAACGTACCGCAATCCGGTACGTTTTTTATATAAGGGGGTGTATGTCCTGGCAATAACAAAACTTATGCATATGAAGGAGGCGGTAGGAGTTCCCCATAGACATCTGGCTAATGCAATCCAGTATATACTTGATGAAAAAAATAATGAGGAGAAAACAGAGCATGGACTATACGTGGGAGGCAATGCCGGATATGACAGCGGTGAGATTTTAAAAACGTTTTTGGACACAAAAGAACTTTTTGGAAAGAAAAACGGAAGACAGGGATATCACTTTGTGATCTCATTTGCACCGGGAGAAGTTACAGCGGATGAAGCATATCAGATAACGAGAGAGTTCTGTGAAAAATATCTGGGAGATAGCTATGATCATGTTTTTGCAGTGCATACAGACAAAAAGCATATGCATGCACATATTATATTTAACTCGGTGAACCGGATTGATGGCTATAAGTACAGATATAACAAGGGAGACTGGAAAAAATACATTCAGCCGATCACTGACCAGCTCTGTATCCAGCATGGTATCAGTCCACTCAAATTTGAGGAGGATAAAAAAATAGGTGTCTCATATGCTTCATGGAACGAAAAGAAAAATAAGAAAATTGGATGGACACGTATCATACAGGCTGATGTGGACTGGGCGGTAAATCATTCGGATACGCTGCCGGAGTTCATAGATCAGATGCACAGATTTGGGTATCAGGTAAAAGCAGGAAAGTCAAAAAAGAAGAATATAACTTATCTCACATATATATACACAGATGATGATGGCAGGCAGCACAGAAGACGAAGCTATAACATGCCACAGGGATATTCGCCTGAGGATATCGCAAAGAGGATTAAACAAAAAAGCGGCAGCCGTATGTATGAGGAGATAGCTGATCTTCTGGAGAAAAAGCATACATCCATACCGGTCGAGATTGTAAAGAATACAGGTACATACAGACGAATGTATCAGGCGGTAAGTTATTACAGGCTGCCTAATCCATATGCTGTCAGGAGTGGAGTAAGGAAAGATATCCTAAACATAGACAGGCTGATTGATGAGGTTAAGTACATACGTGATAATGCGCTTACAAGTAAGAATGCCATAGAAGAAAGAGAGGCGCGGCTTGAATCACAGATAGAAGTACTGACACGGAAAAAATGGAACATTAAAGATTCACAGGAAAGCCTGTCGAATGAGCAGATCAGACTGCTTGATCGAAAGAGAGAACTTGAAAATGAACTGTCGCAAAATCCTGATGATGATAAATTTGAAAAACTTCAGGATGAGCTGGAAGAGGTTATGACTTTGATACCGGAGGAAATCGCATCAGATGAGGATGCAGTAATGGTGTCTGACCGGATAAAGAACTTAAGAAGAGAGCTTAGGATGGTAAAAAGAATAAAAGAGAATGAAACATCAAAAGAAAATTTAAAAGAAAAAGATAAGGAGAGGAATGCAAAATGGAAGATAACAAATTGATTTATTCAAGCAGTAAAGAAGATCTTACTATTGAGCAGCGATATATGAGATATATACAGGCTGTTGAGGAGGCAAAAAAGAAAACGGAGGACAGTGCAAAATGATGGATTATGAAATATTCAAAGATGTCATAGAAGATCAGATAAAGGATTATCTGCCGGACAGTTTTAAGAATGCGGATATACTTATTAGAAGAGCACATGAGACAAATGAGAGCTACGATGAAATATGCGCTATACTCAGTGATGAGAAAATGTCACCGGCTGTGGGTATCAAATACTATTATGAAAAATACCGTGAAAAGGAAAATATCCAGAGCATATTAAAAGAACTCGCAGGTTCGATAGTAGAGCTTCATGACATAAAAAAGGAAGTAGAGGATATTGTTGATCTGGATAATGTGCAGCACAATATCCTGTATGCAGTTGTAAATACTGAAGCTAACAGAGAGTTCCTTGAAAATGCGCCTCACAGACAGCTTCATGATCTTTCTGTTGTGTACAGGATAAGGCTTGGAAATGATGAGTACGGCAAAGAGATCAGTATGAAAATAAATAATGACATAATGAACAAAATGGAACTTACAGAACAAAACCTGTTTGATCTTGCAAGCGAAAATACGAATAGGATATATCCTGCAAAAGCTGTGTCCATGGAGGAGCAGATACGCGAGATATTACAGAGACAGGGAATGGATAATGAGACAATAGATGTACTTGTAGATGCAAGAATGTTAAGGGAGTCACCACTATGGGTTGTTAAAAATGATGCTCCTGTAGGTGGAGCTGCAATAATAGCAAATACCGATGTGTTTGATGAACTCAGCCAAAAGATAGGTGATGATCTGTATATCATACCATCAAGCGTACATGAAGTGCTTGTTATGCCAGCCGGTCAGAATGATGCCTTAAAACTTGCGGATATGGTGCTTGATATAAACAGGACAGAGACACTTCTGGCAGACCGTTTATCTAATCAGATATATAAATATGATAAAGAAAATAAAGAGATCACAATGGCTACAGATACACCTAATAAGAGCATAGAGTATTATAACAGCTATAAGGCAAAAACAAATGATCTGGAAAGAAAACAGCCAAAGGGTCCTAAAATGTAATCAGCATTGTACCGGATTCCGGTACATATCGAATCGAAAGGAAATGCCATGAAACTATATGAAGCCAAACATCTGGAGCAGGATACACTAAAAAGAATAAGATCCGGCATTGAGGAATGGGACAGATTTTTGAAGTCGGCAGCTCATGTGTACAGATACAGCTTTGCTGATCAGGTTATGATATATGCACAGAAGCCTGAAGCTACGGCATGTGCCAGCATGAATATATGGAATACAAATATGGGATGCTGGATACAAAGAGGGCAGAAAGGAATTGCACTTATTGACCGCAATGATACCAGAAAGCTTAAATATGTATGGGATGTAAGCAGTGTTGCAGTACGTGCCGGTGGACATAAACCCAAGCTATGGGATATTAAAGAATATCATAATGATGCGGTTATATCCCAGCTTTCGGATACATATGGGTATGGGGAAGCATCAAACTCTATAAATGATGTACTCAGAGTAATTGTAGATAATGTTTCAGATGAATATTCAAAGGAACTGGCAGATGACATTTATCCTGTGGATGAAAGTCTGGCGGCAAAGGCTGAGAATATGGACAGCAGACATGAGACGTTCAGAATTGCGGTAAGAGAATTCTTTGTTCATTCTATCGAGATAATGGTCAATGAAAGAATGGGGTATGATGTTCTTGATGTAACACAACATGATTTATCCTTTGAAAAAAGCTTGTCCGAGCTTATGTTTATGCAAGTTGCTGATAGCATGTCTGAGGCTTCATGTGAGCTGCTTCGTCAGATCGGTGCTGTTGTTTTGAACTACGATAAAAAACAAACGGATCAGAGTATTGACAAAGTACCTAAACAAGAATATACTGCTTTAAAGCGAAAAAGTATTAAAGTGGAGGGCGATGAATATGGAACTGGATTACATGCAGAGTGGGGATTATCTGATACCGAACATAGTACCGAACCAGCAGTCGAACGAACCGCTGGGACGAATGGCGAGACTGCACAGGAGGTGGCTGGAAACAAAACATCACGGAAACTTCACAGCGTTGCTGATGCAGGGCATACTGGAAGATACATGTCTGGAGGTGGGACACAAAGCAGAGGCGGAGATAGACCGTCTTATGGAGAAGATGATGAAGGAAGAGAACGTAACGGAAGAACTCAAGCGGCAGGATCAGATGGAGTGGGTCAGACGAGTCAACAACATCAAAGCCAGAGCAGAGGAGATAGTTCTGGATACGATAGTATACACCCTGTAGTTGAAATTGTACCGGAATCCGGTACGCTGCCGGTATTCCCATCAGAGGAAGAGCAGAAGGAAATAATTGATAATTCACTAAAAGAAGCAGAAACACCTGCTTCTTTTTTTGTGGCAATCGAGAGTACTAATGACTTTTTGGATCCCAAAGCCGGATTTACAGGGTATACAGGAAAAAAATACAGACTGGTAACTACAGGAGATACAGGCTTTTTAAAAGCATATCCTGATGAATCGACCATGTTTTCATCGGAAAGGGAATGTCAGGAGTATGCAACAGAGCAAGGGCTTACCATCATAAATTATGATGATATGGTTTTTTCGTCATGGAAAAAGAAACTGGAATACGAAATAGCTCATGAGGATACGAAAGAGGCTGTAAAAAATCCGAGTAAGAGGGACAAGGCTCATTATAATATACAGGCAATCAAGATGATGAAGCTTATTGAGTCTGAAAACAGACTGGCTTTTGAAGATGAAAAAGATGTGCTGAGAAAATATAGTGGCTGGGGCGGAATACCGGAGGTATTTGATGAAAACGATCCGAAATGGATTGAGGAAAACAAACAATTAAAGAGAATACTTTCACCGGAAGAATACGACATGGCAAGATCAAGTACGCTTAATGCACATTATACAGATCCGGAAATCATAGAGGCTATGTATACAGCTCTCAAAGATATGGGATTTGAAAATGGAAATATACTTGAGCCGTCAATGGGAATCGGTAATTTCTTTGAAGCCATGCCGAAAAGCATGGCAGAGGACTCAAGACTTTATGGAGTGGAACTTGATTCAATAACAGGACGTATGGCAAAACTCATATATCCGGAAGCACATATCGAGGTCAGAGGATATGAAAATACTGACTTTCAGAATGATTTTTTTGATGTTGCCATTGGAAATGTACCTTTTGGACAGTACAAGGTCTTAGATAAGGAGTATGACAGTAATAACTTCCTGATCCATGATTACTTTTTTGCAAAGACCATTGATAAGGTAAGACCTGGCGGTATCATTGCCTTTATTACGAGTAAAGGAACAATGGACAAGCAAAATTCATCGGTGAGAAGATACATATCAAAGAGAGCTGAGCTTGTAGGTGCGGTAAGACTTCCAAACACAGCATTTAAAAATGCGGGTACAAGTGTTACATCAGATATAATTTTCCTCAAGAAAAGGAATGCATTAACGGATGTAACAGATCCGTGGGTAGAACTGGCTGTGGATGATAACGGAATAGAATATAACAGTTATTTTGTTGACCATCCTGAAATGGTACTTGGCTCAATGCAGATGGTGAGTGGACCACACGGACCGGAAAGTACATGTGTACCGGAATCCGGTACACCATTAAAAGAGCAGATTAAAAAGGCGATATCAACATTTCAGGCTGTTTATGAGCTTGACCAGATAGAGCTGCCGGATGATGAATTGTTTATACCTGCAACAATTCCAGCAATGCCGGGAATAAGAAATTATTCATACAGCAATGTGGGAAACAAAATATATTACCGGGAAAATTCAGTAATGATCGAAAAAGATATATCGGACAGGGCTGCTGAAAGAATAACAGGACTCATAAATATACGGGAGTCTGTAGGCAGACTTATAGACCTACAGCTTGAGGATGCACCGGATGAGGAAATCATAGCAGCCAGAGACCGGTTAAATAAGACCTATGACAGCTTTGTAAAAAGATGCGGCTATATAAACACAAGAACAAATAAATCTCTTTTTCGTGATGATTCCAGCTACAGTCTGTTGGCATCGCTTGAAGATCTTGATGATAACGGCAATGTGATCGGTAAAGCAGATATGTTCACTAAGCGTACTATCCGAAAAGCTCAGCCGGTAGATCATGTAGATACATCTGTAGATGCCCTTGCTGTTTCCATGGGTGAGCTTGGAAAGGTAGATCTGTCATATATGAGCAGGCTTACCGGTAAAACAGAGAATGATATAGTAAAAGATCTTGAAGGGATTATTTTTGAAGAGCCGGTATCACATGAATGGCAGACAGAAGAGGAATATCTTTCAGGAAACATTAGAAATAAACTTAAAGAGGCAGAGGCTGCAGCAAAGCAGGATGGAAAATATCAGATAAATGTGGAGTCGCTTAAGAATGTTATGCCAAAGCCTCTTGAAGCTGCAGATATAGAAGTAAGGCTTGGTGCTACGTGGATAAAACCCCAGTATATTGAGGACTTCATGAGAGAAGTATTAAAAACCCCGGTAAGTCTTTTTAAATATGGTACAGTAAAAGTCAATTTTGCTGAGATGACAGATGAGTGGAATATTCAGGGAAAACGGTCGGATAATGGCAATCCTCTTGTGTATTCGACATATGGAACTGAGCGCATCGGTGCATATAGTATTCTCGAAAATTCACTGAATCTGAAAGATGTAAGGGTTTATGACAGTGTCTTTGAAGATGGAAAGGAAAAACGGATATTAAATAAGAAAGAAACAATGCTCGCCCAGCAAAAACAGGATGCACTGAAAGTTGCATTTACAGACTGGGTATTTAAAGATCCTGACCGCAGGAAAGACCTTACAGATATATATAACAGGCTTTACAATTCAGTACGACCGAGAGAATATGACGGATCAAATATCATATTTAATGGTATGTCTCCGGAGATCACACTTGCAAAACATCAGAAAAATGCTGTAGCACATGTACTTTATGGAAATAATACTCTGCTGGCACATTGTGTAGGAGCGGGAAAAACATTTGAGATGATAGCCGCAGCAATGGAGTCTAAGAGGCTTGGACTGTGTCATAAAAGCCTTTTTGTTGTACCAAACCATCTTACTGAACAGTGGGCAGGAGATTTTATGCGTCTTTATCCCGGTGCAAATATACTAGCGGCTACAAAAAAAGACTTTGAACCGGCAAGAAGAAAAAGATTTTGTGCCAGAATTGCAACTGGGGATTATGATGCTGTAATCATCGGACATACGCAGTTTGAAAAAATACCACTATCTGCGGAAAGACAAAAGAGGGTAATTGCTGCACAGATTGAAAGCATTACAGACGCAATCCGCAATGCAAAGGCGAATAATGGAGAGTACTATACTATAAAGGCTATGGAAAAGACCAAGAAGTCTTTGGAAGTAAGACTTGGAAAACTTAATGACAGATCTAAAAAGGATGATGTAGTTACATTTGAACAGCTTGGTGTTGACCGCCTGTTTGTCGATGAAAGTCAGGAATTTAAAAATCTTTTTCTGTACACAAAAATGCGCAATGTGGCAGGAATATCGCAATCTGAGTCACAGAGGGCATCAGATATGTTTGCAAAATGCCGGTATATGGATGAGATTACAGGCGGAAAGGGTATAACATTTGCAACCGGAACACCGATCAGCAACAGCATGACCGAGCTGTATACGAATATGAGATATCTTCAGTATGACCGTCTTATGGAGCTGGGATTTAAAAATTTTGACGCATGGGCGTCTACTTTTGGGGAAACTCAAACAGCGATTGAGCTTACACCGGAGGGCACAGGATACCGCGCCAAAACACGTTTTTCAAAATTTTATAATCTGCCGGAACTTATATCAATATTCAAGGAAGCGGCAGACATACAGACAGCAGATATGCTGCATCTGCCTGTGCCGGAGTGTGATTATGAAAATGTAGTGATACAGCCTAGTGAATTTCAGAAACAGATTGTGAAATCTTTAGGACAGCGTGCCGAATATGTCAGAAACGCAAGCGTTGATCCGGCTGTAGATAATATGCTTAAGATCACAAATGACGGACGTAAATGTGCGCTTGACCAGAAACTTATAAATCCTGATCTCCCTGAAAATCCTAATTCAAAGGTTAAAGTATGTGCAGTAAAAGCATATGAAATGTGGAAAGATACAGAAGACATAAAAGCAGCACAGCTTGTATTCTGTGACTCATCAACTCCTAAAGGTGATGGCTCATACAACGTTTATGATGCACTTAAAGGTGAACTTGTAAAACTTGGAGTTCCTGAAAAAGAAATAGCATATATACATGATGCAAATTCAGAAAATAAAAAAGCGGAACTGTTTGCAAAAGTAAGAAGCGGACAGATCCGTTTTTTATTTGGCTCAACTAAAAAGATGGGCGCAGGAACCAATGTACAGGAGAGGCTTATCGCATTACATCATCTGGATGTGCCGTGGAGACCATCAGACATTGAACAGCAGGAAGGACGTATTTTGCGACAGGGAAATATTAATCCAAGAGTAAAGATATTCAGATATGTTACTGAGAGTACGTTCGATAGTTATTCATGGCAGATCATAGAGAATAAGCAGAAATTCATTGGACAAATTATGACAAGTAAATTACCAGTACGTTCCTGTGATGATGTGGATGAGGCAGCACTTTCTTATGCGGAGGTAAAGGCACTGGCAACTGGAAATCCATATATAAAGGAAAAAATGACACTTGATACGGAAGTGGCAAAGCTAAAGCTGCTAAAGGCTAATTTCAAAAGCCAGAAATACCGGCTTGAGGATGATATCGTATCTGTATATCCACAGGAAATATCACAGCTTAAGGACAATATATCCGGGTATAAGGCAGATATAGCAAAACGTGATACGACTAGGAACATCATAGCGGAGAACTTTTTTATTACAATAAACGGAGTATCTTATCATGATAGAAAATCAGGTGGAGCGGCTCTTATTGAAGCAGCTCATAACAAGGATACAAACCGTGTAAGGATTGGTTCATACATGGGATTTGATCTGTATAGCAGATACAATTTTATGTATAACGGGTATGAACTATACATCCAAGGGAAAAAAGAGCATTGGGTAGAACTTTCAAAAGATCCGGTGGGGGTCATTACGCGTATCAACAACTGTCTTGATGGATTGGACAAAAAACTTGAAAAGGCACAAAGTTCGCTTAGTGATGTGTACCAGAAACTGGAGTCGGCAAAAATTGAGGCTGCAAAAGAATTTGACAAGGAAGATGAGCTTAACCAGAAACTTGAAAGACTCTCAGAACTTAATGCTCTGCTTGATATGGATGAAAAAAGGGAAGAGAAGGAAAAACAGAGAAAGGAAAATGAAGCAATAAAACAAAACAAGGAGATTTCGGTACATTTGTGATGTACCGGAATCCGGTACAACGGAGGTAAGTCAGGTGAATGATAAGGAAACAAAAATTCTTGAGGATGAATTTGGAGATATACACAGGCTTATGGAACAGGCAGGATCGTGTATCAGACTGGTAAAAAATCAACTGGATGCAGAAAGTATGGAGAGAAACCATAAAAGGGAAGCCGAGGAAAAGAAAGGGTAATGTACCGGAATCCGGTACACTGTGTGGGAGAAACATATGGAAAGAAAAGAAGAAGTGCTTGAGTATGACAGCAGCATTGAAGGTAAGATGGAGGTTGTGATTGACGTATCCTTTTACAGACAGACAAAAAATCTGCGTCTTATAATGAACAAAAAGGATGGAGAGATTATATGGGGATATGGGGACATGACGGCAGAGCTTGGATACGTGCTGCCAAAGTATTGTGCCTATCTGGATGTTGAGAGATTTCCAGATATTGAAAAATTTGTTGTGGAAAATGGAATTGGAGTATTTACAGGATTACAGAAAACAATAGGAAATGTCATTTATCCCATGTATTTGTTTAATGAGATGATACTGGCAAAAATATCAGAAGATGGATTGGCAGAATATGAAAATAAAGGATGTGATCATTTTGGAAAATAATAGTAATGAAACATGTACCAACCTTATTAACCTCATATGCAAAGCTGAGGCATTTGTAAACGATGACTATAAAAACACGGCATTACAGTACAGCACAAATGCCCAGATACTGCGTGAGATATATACATGCGCATGGGATAGTGTACCGGCAGATGAAGTCAGCAGGGTGCTTGAGTCCACAAACGATGCAAGAGCGATAAGACAGCTTAGATATGAATTTCTGACAGACAGGCAGCTTGGAAAGAGCAAAGATAAGATTAATGATATAAATGCTGTGATGAATGTCCTGGAGAAGAAGGTAAGCTCAGTTGAAAAGACTTTTAAAGAATTACAACAGAGCTCTACGGATCTGCAATCAATGTTCGTTGATAATCTGCCGCCACAGGGTGCGTTGACTGTAGATAAGACACCGGCAGCCAATACTGCAAATAATAGCAGAGTGCCTGATATGTCAGTTTCGCAAATGAAAAAGGCTGGTAATTTTAAGCGGAAAAGACTTACCAGAAAGCAGAAGAAAGATATTGTATCTTATATAGATCTGCTGACAAGTGAGGGATATTCAGCAGCACAGGTGGGATATGTACTTAAATGTGCAGAGGATGGAATGAGTCCGGTTGAAATAGAAGAATTTATTCATCCTGATCTTTCCGTGCAGATGATGGAACAGATACGTGTTATGAAAAATAAACAAAAAAGCTGAATTTTAGTGCTGACAATGGAGGAAGTGTCATGGATTACGATAGAGAACTGGAACATGTAATGATGAATGTGCGAGGAAACATGGGTTCCATAACGCAGGTAGTATATGCTGCCAATATGGGCAAAATCAAATTAATACAATTTATAGCGAGAATGGCAAAAAAGGGATATCTGTCCCTTAAGTCAAGGAATGATATAGAGGCTTTTTCGAAGCTGTCAGATGGCAAATACAATATATATAATATACCTGTGTCCAGTGATATCTGTGCTGAACAGAAAAGACTTGAAGGGCTGCAGCTTGAACTCGAGAATACAAAGGATAAGGCACAGATCAAATCGATAAAAAGCCAGATGAAAGAGCTTGAAGCAAAAATGAGCGAAGCATCACCCATAGAACAGCTTAAAAGTCATGGAATAAAAAATCTGTGTGTACTCCCTAAGATTGATGGAGAGATGAACAGCATACAGGTCGCAGTAAGAAACCGTGATGATCAGATTTTTAAGAGCTGGTTTATGGGACACCTTAACAGGCAGATGTCCGGTGGTGAAAAAAATATAAACGATCTGAAGAACTTTACAGAAGGAAATTACAGCATTTTTAATCTGCCATTTGAGGGGCAGGAGCTAAGTGATGTGTGTAAGGATTTTGATACATTAAAGATCAACTATGCAATTATGCCGGATCTTAAGATTGGAAACAATAACTGTCAGATTGCTGTTGCAAACAGTGACAGAGAAAAATTTCAGGTGTGGATCAAGATGTACAGGGAAGATATGGTACAGCAGGGAAAAGAGCCTGGAAGTGTGTATGAGATGGATGATAATTCATATCTGAATACAGCAATAGTTGATACTGATGAGTATATAAAAAAGGCTGAACCGGTATATCAGGAAGCTAATGAAGAGTTTGAAAAACAAAGCAATATTACGATAAGTGACAGTTTTATCCAAAAGGATAACTGCGAAGATTTTGTACGTCTTGATAATGATGCCAATTATGAAAAGATCACTATTAATAAAGAAACACTGGTTGACAATATGAAAAATGATGAATTCTCAAGAAAAATGAGGAATAAAGGATTTTTCGTATCAAGGATACCGGGAACATACGGTGATAATGAGAAGAAACTCGTACTGCCGGCAAATAATGTATTTGTGGCTGATGAAGGACGGACATATGTTGGATTTGTGCCGAAAAATAAACCGGCAGTAATACTTGATAAAAATGGCAGCATACAACAGGCTGGATATGAAAAAGTACATTCAATATATGATGCTGTAAACAGAAATATGTCACAGGTAAAAGCAATGAAGATGAAAACACCATCATTGTCACAAAATAAGAATATGAGTAAACCAAAATTATAATTATGGCAGCGTACCGGATTCCGGTACGTTTTTTAGTTTGAGGTAATATATGGCGAATTACGGTACACGATATGTCAAAAAGAAGACTCCGTGGGGAGCGTTTATATGCCTGTTAGTACTTTTTCTTGTACTGGGGTATCTCATTTCAGGCTTGTATGTATGTCCAACAGATCTTAAGGGAGATTATAATGCACAGTTTTTATGGGCAGCAACACATCCTTTTCAGATAGCAAATGAGAAAACTCCGGCATGGATAGGCATTGGATTTATGGGATGGTTTTTCTTCGTTAGTTACTATATGGTGCATTATAGAGATTTCCACTCTAACATGGAGCATGGTGACGAAGACTGGCTTGACCCGGAAGCAGCGAGCAGGGAGCTGGCAGATAAAGATGATGATAAGAACAACAGGATAGTATCGGAAAATGTAAAGGTGAGCATGAAAGGCAGACTTTCAAACAATAACATGCTTGTTGTCGGTGCTTCAGGTTCGTTTAAGACAACATCCATAATGCACCAGAATATGCTTCAGTTTGGAGCTAACCATGTCATTCTGGATGTTAAAGGAGATACACAACGAAAACTGGGAAGAGCTTATGAAAAAGCCGGATACAAAATATTGTCTTTGAATTTCAAAAATCCTGAAAAGTCAGACCGGTTTAATCCGTTTACATGGATTCAGACAGAGTCAGATATGTTAAGAATTATAAAAAGCTGGCATGATGCAGTTCGACCAATTGAGGGCAATACAGCCGCAGATCCTTTCTGGGATGATGCTGTTGACCTTAAGATGCAGTCAGTATTTTATTATGCATGGCTTGATGCGAAAGACCATGGCAGAACAGCTACATTTAATGATGTCATGAGTTTACTGGCTCTTGAAAGTGAGGTGGTTATTAATGAAATGACCGGAGAAGAGACAAACAGGCTGTCACTGCTCATGAGAGCAAAAGAGAGGGAAAAAGGAGCTGATTATCCACCTGTGCGTGCGTATCGGAAATTTCAAGGCAAAGCGGCCGAAACGGAAGGCTCTGTGTCACTTATGATCTCTGCAATGTTAAATATCTGTGAGACAGCAGAGGTTAAACGTATCTTTTCCGGCAATGATATTGATATCCGTGAGATTGGACTGGGAGCAAACTATGATAGAAAAACTCCGGTAGTACTGTTTCTTGTCATGCCGGATAACGTTAATACATACACATGGATAATTTCCATGTTTTACACACAGCTTTTTGATGTGCTTGTCAGGGTATCAGATGATGAGATAAAAGCACCACTGCCATTTGAAGTACAGGTCTGGATGGATGAGTTTTATGCCGGTGCCCGTCCGGCTGATACTGAAAAACTGCTTGGAGTAATACGAAGCCGTAATATCAGTGCTGTAATAATGCTGCAATCAATAGCACAGGCAAAGGCAATTTTCCCTAATGATAAATGGGAAATTTTAATGGATAACCTTGCAACGGCAGTATATCTCGGCTCAGGACCATTTGCAAAAAGCACACATGAATTTATATCAGAAATGCTTCAGTCTGCAACGGCAGATAAAAGGGATGATCGTCTGTCTTATGGAATGAACCAGTCATCGGATCTATCGTATTCAAAAGCTGAAATGAAACTTATGACTCCGGGACAGGTTAAGAGAATGCCACCGACTGAATGTATAGTGTTTTTTGAGTCGAGACCGCCAATATATGATACAAAAGCCATACCATTTGACAAGCCAGAATATGGGTTTGTTGCTGCGGACTGGCTCAAAGACAGGTATAAAGCGGCATTGTCACTGGGTGATTATGAGCATCCTGTAGAGACGATATATGATCCTGAAAACTTTAAGTATATAACTCTTTCAAGGGAAAAAAGTCTGGAGATTGTATCAGATCAAAACGAAATCAAGAGACTGAAAGAACTGGCAAAGAATGATCCATCAATATATGAACTGACAGTTGATGAAAGAGATCTGCTTTATCTGTCATTTGGGGATGAAAAGAAAACAATGGATGAAATAGAAAAAATATACAGGCAGACAGTTCAAAGTGCAGATGAGGATTTAGAACGCATAAAAGGTCTTGCACTGCTTCACAATGTTGATATTGCTGCGCTTGGACTTGGAGAAGAAAAGCAGACAGACAAGACAGAATGGAAAGCTGACAGCTTTACGGATTTTGTTGCACTGTACTGGGATGAGCTACAGCAGGCAGAACAGGAGATACTTCTGATGGCAATGGATGATGGTCTTTTGGACGATCAGCTCATCAGGGTTGGAATGTCTGATCTGACAGAAATGGATAACATAAGGCGGGCATTTATATTGAAGAATAAGGAGTGATTTCATGAACATAAAAGTTAATATGCGAGCAGATATAGATGGTTTTGATAAAAAGAAATCCACAGTTGCTTCAGGCTGGGTAGAGATTGAGGGAATATTTAAGTTTCCTGTATCCGTAAGGAGTTACCATGATGCGGACAAAGGAAAGGATATGATGTTTGTATCATACCCACAGAGGCATGATGGCGATAAGTATGTAGGTGTGGTCTATCCTACGGATAGAAATGTAAGACAGGAGATAGATAAGGCGGTGTTGGATGCAACCAGAGAAAAGCTGTTTGCGGAACTTGTTCCAAATGTACAAATAGATGATATACGGATAACACCACTTAATGCAAAGGAAGGTGCTGTTATAAAAAATGTAGGGATTGCTACTGTGAAAATGTATGGCTTAACTATAAATGGAATAATGATCAGAGAGGGGAGAAAAGGCTTGTTTGTTCAAATGCCGCAGTATCAGTCCCGGGGACAGTACAGAGATACTGTTTATGGCATTACAACAGCTATACAGCATAAAATAGAGGATACTGTATTGGAGAGATATCAGGCTATAAAAAAACAACAGGAACAGCAGTATACACAACAGCAAAAAATACAGGTGGGAAGTGATGAAACTGTTGTATTAAATCCACAAATGCTGCAGGAAATGCAGAATATGAGCCAGCAGGAACAAATGATGAGAGAAAATCAGCAGATAAGCCAACAGGAAGCTCAGAACAGGGAAAGACAGGCTCAACAGGAGCGGCAGAGACAGGAACAGCAAAGGCAGGAGCAACAAGAACAGGAGCGGCAGAGACAGGAGCAACAGAAACATGAAAATCCTGATAAAAAGGAATTATGGCATCTGCTTAATATGGCAGGAGCTGTTATCGAGGAACAACAGCTTGAGGATATTTATGCTACTCCACGTAGTAAGGATGCATATCTTAACTATCTTGAGATGGTTCGCAGTGAATATGTTAAACAGGGCGAGAAGCTTACAGACAGTGAAGCACTTACAAGGAATGATATACAGATAGCTTACCTTAATAAAGCCATAAGCAATATTGAACAGATACGAGTTTCAATGATGGATGAAGTATATGAGCGGCAGGAGGCAACGCAGCAGACAACGCAACCACAGCAGATATATAGTAATGAAGAGGCAATAAGTGTTATGGAGCTTAATTTTGCTCAGAATAATAAGGAGGGAATACGCTTTGTGGCGAAAAACTCAAAGCTGAATATTGATAATCCAATTATTGTCGGCAAATATATAAGGGCACAGAGTTTTACAATCGAAAATGGCAACGACAAGGTATTTGCACGTTTCCAGAATGAGCTGAATGGCATGGAGCACATGAGAACCGGTCCACTGCTTATCCGTCAGCAGATAGTCATGCAGGTATTCAAGGACGGAGTACCACAGCCACCATATTTATATGCATCATTTAGAGCTGATAACATGAATGATGCATTAGAGAACTACAACCAGTGCGTAAACACATGGGCAAATCTGACCAATCAAAGATTAAGTGAATTAATGAAAATCTCTAATGTAAAGAAGCAGGAAATGCGGGCACCTAAAATATAGAAGAACATGAATTGAGGTATGGAGCGTAAGAAACTTCATACCTCTTTTTTGCTGTTAATATTGCATATAGAAAAAATATAATATTGTATATTCTGCATATGGGAATAAGGAAATATATGAGATATACTTGTATGACATATTTTGAGATTTGAATAGGGGGATTTAATGGGAAGAATATTTAAGCAACTAACAATAACGGACAGACGTAAAATTGAAAAAATGCTTGCAGAGGAAATGCCGGCTAAATATATAGCAGATAAATTGAGAGTGAATGTAAGCACGGTTTATAGAGAACTTAAGAGGGGCAGATACGTGCACAGAAATTCGGACTGGACAGAAGAGGTAAGATATAGCGCGGATATTGCTGAAGGAAGATATCAGGAAAATCTTAAGGCTAAGGGTCCTGCTCTAAAGATAGGAAAAGATATAGCATTAGCAAACTATATCGAAGAAAAGATAGCAGACGAGGGTTACAGCCCTGAAGCAGTACTTCTGGACATTAAACGTCAGCAGATGGAATTTAGTGTTACTCTTACGAAGCCTACATTATATAAGTACATATACGATGGCATATTTTTACGAGTTTCCTCGGATAATCTTGTTATCAAACGTAAAAAGAAAAGATATCATAAGATTAAACGTAAGCCGAAAAGAGCTGCGGCAGGAACCAGTATTGAAAAGCGTCCGGATGATATAGATAGCAGAGAAGAGTTTGGACACTGGGAAATGGACTCAGTACTAGGGAAAAGGGGAAAATCGAAAAATGCATTAGTAGTGCTTACTGAACGTAAGACAAGGCATGAGAAGATCTTCAAAGTAAAAGATCATACTGCGGAGTCTGTTGTAAAATGTATCAATAGTCTGGAACGCAAGTGGGGTAAGCTCTTTCCTAAGATTTTTAAGACTATTACAGTTGATAACGGAACAGAGTTTTCTGACTGTAAAGGAATTGAGAAAACAGATGATAACGGAAAAAACGGACGTACAAAAGTATATTATTGTCATCCATATTGTAGCGCAGAACGTGGATCAAACGAAAATCAGAACAGAATGATCAGACGTCATATCCCCAAGGGGACTAACTTCGATAAAAAATCTAAAAAGGAGATCCAGAAAATAGAAGATTGGATCAATAACTATCCAAGACCAATGTTTGGTGGTAAATCATCCCAAGATTTATATAATGAAGAAATCAAGAAAATAATTTAATGAGTGGAACTGAATATTGTATTTTTAATCCAGCTATATGTAGGTGGATTTGTTGTTGTGGGAAAATTGGATATATGAATGTTTAAATATGCACTTTATGATATGAAAATGCATATTTAAAATTTTGAAAAATTGTTGCATTAAATACTTGACAATTCAATATCTAATCTCCCACCAATTTCCACGTTGAAAAGCACGCCCCAATGTGGTAAAATTGACAAAGATAATTTAAAGAAAACACACAGGAGGATTAACATACAATGGAAAGCTACAAGAGCGAATTTATAGACTTTATGGTGGAGAGTGACGTGCTGAAATTTGGTGATTTCACATTAAAGAGCGGCCGTAAATCACCATTTTTCATGAATGCGGGAGCATATGTGACTGGCTCACAGCTTAAGAGACTCGGAGAGTACTACGCAAAGGCTATCCATGCAAACTACGGAGATGACTTTGATGTATTATTCGGACCTGCATACAAGGGAATTCCGCTTGCAGTGGTAACAGCTATCGCATACCATGAGCTCTATGGCAAAGAGGCGCGCTACTGCTCAGACAGAAAAGAGGCAAAGGATCACGGTGCAGACAAGGGAGGCTTCCTTGGAAGCAAGCTTAAGGATGGCGACAGAGTAGTCATGATAGAGGATGTCACCACATCCGGCAAATCAATGGAGGAGACAGTTCCAAAGGTAAGAGAAGCTGCAAATGTTACAATCGTAGGCCTTATGGTGAGCCTTAACAGAATGGAAGTCGGACAGGGCGGCAAGGTGAGCGCGCTCGACGAAATTCATGAGAAGTACGGCTTTGAGGGCAGGGCAATCGTTACAATGGAAGAGGTCACAGAGTATCTCTACAACAGAGAGCATGATGGCAGAGTAGTCATTGATGACACAATCAAAGCAGCTATAGATGAGTACTATAAGCAGTACGGCTGCAAATAGGAGAATATAAATTGCTTGGCAGAAGAAAACGTAACAGGTATAAGTTTACGGAAAAGAAGCAATCTAAGAGGGGGATAGCTGCACTTGTTGTGGCTATCCTCATAGAGATTGTATATATAGTTTTTTTGAATGCGGCATTCAGAGGAGATGGCAATCTGTCTATGTACTATGGCAGTGCCGGTATACTGATGCTTGGCATATCTCTGGCAGATTTCGGGTTTGCCATCAGAAGCCTCTTTGATGAGGAATCATTCATGACATTTCCACGATTGGCAGTGTTTTTTGCACTTATAGCGGTGCTCAGCTGGGGTGGGACGTATGCTGTCGGCTTTATTATTTAGCACATATTATATCAATAGTGCGATAAAACTGTCATGAATATTTGAATTATAAAATAGAAAGATTATAGGGATATATGAGTTATAAAGAGATTTATGAGCTCTCCAATGAGCTTTACGCAGAGCGATTAGAGCTTGTGGAGGAGCGGATAGAGCAGATCATCAGAGAGCCTGCGATAGAGCCGGCTTTTGCAGATTATTTCACAAGTGTGGCAAAGTGCCTAAACACTATTAAAAACCATAGCGCAGATAAGAAATTTAACGATTTATTCTATTCACAGTTTGATAAAGAAAATTACGAGAAAAGCTATGCCAACCCGGCATACGCCGTAAAGGTGCTCGGAGATGAGTATGGTCAGCTTTTATCGGCTGTATATGCAAAAATTGCCGGAAGCATCACGCATATCTTTCAGGGAGATATAAAATATCTCTGCATTTATGCAGAGCTTATTGTAGAGCTATACAATTATTTTGAGAATGCCGATGAGCTGAGTCCTGATGAGATAAGGGGCTGTATATACTCGTTCATGCATGATTATGAGGAGCTTTTTGCAGAGGATGACAACAGAGCACTCCTTGACCCGGCTTATGATTACTATACGAAGCTTGTAAATGAGGCAGATTTGTCAAATGATTATTATCTGTATTCCTACGGACTGTATGTCGGAGAGAATGAGCGCGCCGGCAGAGCGCATCTGGCTTCATTTTCAGATGAGGAGATACAGGCCATGGCAGATACCTATACAGAAGGATACCGCATTGGCTTTATTACCTGCAACAAGGATATCTCAAAGAAGTCGGTGGTTCAGGTGCTTTATCCGCTTGGCTTTGAGCGTATGATAAGAGCAGCGTTAAAGAATTTTGAGAAAATGGGTATGAAGCCTGCCATGAGACCATTTTCCACATCGGTCAATAAGCAGTTTGACTATGACCACAAGGAGGATATGGCACTGTGGCTTGACAAGGCATATGTGGAGTATCGTCTTGAGTGCATGCACAATGCACTTGAGAGAATGAAGGATGTAGCATGTAAATGTGGTGGACCGGCTGTTATAGAGATATTTGGAGAGGAGCCGTTTGCTCCGGTTTCAAAGAAGGAGGCTGCGCACTTTAATGATGAGCAGCAGAAGCTTGCAGTCCATATGACAAGCGTGCGCTCACAGTATATGAACAGCTATATTCACAGCGAGGACAGAAGCTTTACGATTATTGCCTATCCGTGTGCTGCAATCGGACCTGATTATAAGGAAATTTTTACGGAGACTGTAAAGATTAATACTCTTGATTATGCACTCTACAGAGATATGCAGCAGAAAATTATAGATGTGCTCGATACAGCAGACAGGGTGCATATCGTCGGAACAAACGGCAACAGGACAGATTTGTATGTTAAGATTCATGAGCTTAAGGAGCCTTCAAAGGAGACGGCTTTTGAAAACTGTGTGGCTGATGTAAATATCCCTGTCGGAGAGGTGTTTACTTCACCGGTGTTAGAGGGCACAAACGGCAAGCTGCATGTCAGTCAGGTATATCTCAATGAGCTTAATTTCCTTAATCTGGAAATCGACTTTAAGGATGGCATGATTGATAAATATACATGCACCAATTTTGAGGATGAGGAAGAAAACAAAAAGTATATATCAGACAATGTGCTTTTCCATCATGACACACTGCCTATGGGTGAGTTTGCCATAGGCACCAATACGACAGCCTACCGTATGGCGAGAGTATACGATATCGCAGCAAAGATGCCTATTCTCATAGCAGAGAAGACAGGACCGCACTTTGCAGTGGGTGATACCTGCTACACATACGATGAGGACAATATGACATACAACCCTGACGGAAAAGCAATCATTGCCAGGGACAATTCAGTTTCCATCCGCAGAAAAGAGGATATATCAAAGGCATATTTCAACTGCCACACGGATATCACAATACCATATGATGAGCTTGGAGCCATCACAGTTATTCGACACGATGGCTCAACATGTGATATAATAAGAGATGGCAGATTTGTGCTTGAGGGCGTAGAAGAGTTGAACAAACCGCTCGATACGCTTGATGCAGAAAGCAAATAATTGTTAGATGTATAAGGAGGATAAAATGGCAAAGGTTGGAATAGTTATGGGCAGCGACTCAGATTTAAAGGTGATGAGTAAGGCGGCAGATATGCTTGAAGAGCTCGGCATAGAGTATGAGCTCACCATCATCTCGGCACACCGTGAGCCGGATGAGCTTATTGAGTGGACAAGAGGCGCTGAGAATAGAGATGTAAAGGTAATAATAGCAGGAGCGGGAATGGCAGCAGCACTTCCGGGAATGTGTGCAGCGCTTTTTGCACTTCCTGTTATCGGAGTACCGCTTTCAGGAAAGAATCTGGATGGAATGGATGCAGTGTTCTCAATCATGCAGATGCCACCTGGAGTGCCTGTTGCCACAGTTGCAATTGACGGTGCGAAAAATGCAGCAATCCTTGCAGCAAAGATACTCGCAGCAGGTGATGATGCAATCCTTGAGAAAATCAAAAAGTATACAGCAGATATGAAGGCTCAGGTTGTAGCAAAGGATGCGAAACTGAAACAGGTTGGATATAAGCAGTATCTTGCTGAGAAATAGATTGTATTGTCATCTATAGGAGGGTTTTTATGGGTATATTGCAAAAGGCAGACAGATGTATGGATGAGGCAGCAGCCTTATTTGGCGAGAATAAGCTTTTTTTGGCAGAGAATAAGGCACAGGAGACAGCCGGTCTTTATAAGAGCTGTGGCGCATATGAGCAGATGGCAAAGACTGTCAATTTTATGGGAGTCATATATGCATCTATTGGAGACTTAAGCATGTCAATTGACTGCTACCTAGAGGCTATGGATGTAGCTGTGGAGCAGGGCTCAACAGAGATAATCATGCTTGTAAACAATAATATAGGCTCACTCTATATGGAGCTTGGATTGTATGAAAAGGCTATCAGATATTTCAACGAAGCACTGGAGCTGTGCAAGCCACCGCTGCATGGAGAGAGGGATAGCTATTATCAGGAGCTTCTCATGCTTCATCTGAATCTGTGCATATCATACACGGGAATTAATGAGTTTGAAAAGGCAGAAAAGCATCTTTCTGACGCGATACTCTTTAATGAGATAGCTGGCAGTGATAAAAACAGATTTCTGATAGATATGTCACAGGCACATATGCTATGGAAGATGGGAAATGAGGATGAGGTCAGAGATCATGTGGAAGAGCTGGTTGAGGGTGCGATAAACAATATCAATTCTGACAATTATGTACTTGAGATACTAAGCCTTTGCAATCTATTTATGAATATGGGAGAGTTCGATGCATGGAAAAAGGTTATTGTGGAGTATGAACGCTTTGCTATTGAAACAGAAAATCTGTTTTTCCAGAAGACCTGTGTCAAGATGTGGATGAAATATGAGAGCGCCATGGGTGATACAGAGGCGTACAACAAGCTGTGCGTATATTACGCAAATCTCCACTCTATGCAGGTGAAGGAGCAGATAAAGCGTCTTGGTGATACAATCGACCTTAAGCTTCAGCTTCAGGAGACTGAGTATGAGCGCCGTAAGGCAGTCAGACTCAACTACACAGATATGCTTACAGGCATGGGCAATAAGTTCAAGATGCGAAACGATTTTGAAAAGCTTGTGAGCAAAAATCAGGATTCAGATGGTGCAGGAATCACGTTTGGAGTAGTGGATATAGATTTCTTCAAGTCATTTAACAGAAACAGTGGCAGAGTCACCGGTGATGCAGTGCTAAAAGAATTGTCATCCATAATAAATGAGAGCATCAAAGATAAGGGAATGGGGTATCATTTCTATGGTGATGAATTCTACATAATCCTGCAGGAAACGGATGAGGATATCATTAAAAATATAGCCGAGCATATAAGACTTGAGCTTGCCAAAAAACAGATACTTCATGAGAGCTCTAAGGTGGATGAGTATCTGACTGTATCACAGGCATATGTTACCGCCCCGGATGTAAAGGTGCCGGATGAGTTTTCAAAGCTGTTCAAGACGGTGGATGAAGTGCTCAATGATGTGAAGGAAAAGGGGAGAAATGCATATAAGATAGTCTGATGCTTTAAGCGTATAAGACAACTATAAAATGACACGCAGCCGTAAAACGTTGCGTGTCATTTTTGATGGATCTATATATACAGTTATATTTGTACTTATACTTTTATATGGCTATATTGTCTCATTTATATTCCGGATATAACAATATCAGTGCCTGCCTTCTCATATATATCTGCTGTCTCAGGAGAGATACCGGAGTCGGTGATTACCATATTGATGTCATCAAGCGATGCATAGCTAGATATGGATGTGGTATCAAACTTGGTGTGGTCTACAAGAGCCACAGTTTTAGCGGAGGCCTTGATACACATGTGCTTTAAATCTGCCTCGTATATACTGAAATCAGTCAGTCCGTCTTCTACAGAGAAGCCTCTTGCTGACACGAACGCGATATCTGTGTGTATCTTTTTGAGTAAATCAGCGCCAAGCAGTCCTTCTATGGAAGCGGATGCACTGGTTACGATACCGCCTGTCAGGATGACTGTGACACCCGGGATATCCTTTAGCTCTAAAGCCAGATTGATGCCATTGGTGATGACGGTCAGCTCTGTAAAGCCTGAAAGCTTCATGCCGAGAGTGTAGGCTGTGGAGCTGGCATCAAGGAATATACACATATGGTCACTTACGAGCTTTATCGCCTCGTTTGCAATCTCCTCTTTAGCTTCCTTGTTTTCCAGGGCGCGGTCATGGAACAGGTAGGCCCTCGAGGTTAAATCAGTCATGTCATGGGTTTTATCCTTGTAGATAGCACCGCCGTGAGTCTTTGTCAGAAGCTTTTCCTTATCCATCTGGTTTAAATCTGTTCTTATTGTTGTGGTCGATACACCAAGCAGCTCGCTGAGCTCATTGGTGGTGGCCTTGCGGTTTTCTTTTAAATAATCGAGAATCTTTTGTTGTCTTTCTAATTGCAGCATAGATTTTCCTCTTTCTTTTGATTTCTGTTGTATTTTTGCGTACATATTTTTATCACAAAGCATTGCATAAATATATAATAACTCAAATAAGTAAATAAAGCTAGTGTTTTCGATTGCTTATGTTTTTTTATTTGATGACATTTAATTATATTTATTTTTACTTTTATTTACTTTTGCTATTGCATTTTTTCTTTTAAAGTGTTATATTTATATCATCAAATAAAAGCAAACACAAATTATATAAGGCGGAGGTATTATTAAATGAAGTTTTTCGTAGATACAGCAAATGTCGAGGACATTAAGAAAGCAAACGATATGGGAGTCATCTGTGGAGTCACAACAAACCCTTCACTCATTGCAAAAGAGGGCAGAGACTTCAATGAGGTAATTAAAGAAATCACATCTATCGTTGACGGACCGATAAGCGGAGAGGTAAAAGCAACAACAGTTGATGCAGAGGGCATGATAAAAGAAGGACGTGAAATCGCAGCTATTCATCCAAACATGGTAGTTAAGATTCCTATGACAGTTGAGGGACTTAAGGCTGTCAAGGTACTTTCATCAGAGGGCATCAAGACAAACGTTACTCTTATTTTTTCAGCAAATCAGGCAATTCTTGCTGCAAATGCAGGTGCTACATATGTTTCACCTTTCCTTGGCAGACTTGATGATATCAGCCAGCCGGGCATTGAGCTGATCAGACAGATTTCAGAGATTTTTGATATCTATGGATATGATACAGAGATTATTGCAGCTTCAATCAGAAACCCGATTCATGTCACAGACTGTGCACTTGCAGGAGCTGATATCGCAACAATTCCTTACAAGGTTATCGAGCAGATGACAAAGCATCCACTTACAGATCAGGGAATCGAGAAGTTCCAGGCTGATTACAGAGCTGTATTTGGGGATTAGATATTATAAACCAAAGACAGGTATAAATATTTTATTTCATGTCATAGATTTAACAGGAGAACAAAATGAACAAATTAGAGCTTCAGATTACAGCAAATGAAGTCAGGAAGGGTATCGTCACGGCTGTGCATTCTGCAAAGGCGGGACATCCGGGCGGCTCACTTTCTGCAGCAGATATATTTACATATCTGTATTTTGAGGAGATGAACATTGATCCAAAGAATCCTAAAAAGCCGGATAGAGACCGTTTTGTGCTTTCAAAGGGACACACGGCTCCGGGACTTTACTCTACACTTGCGCAGAGAGGCTATTTTCCGGTTGAGGATTTAAAGACACTTAGACATCTGGGATCATATCTGCAGGGACATCCTGACATGAAGCATATCCCGGGTGTGGATATGTCAAGCGGTTCGCTCGGACAGGGCATTTCTGCGGCAGTGGGCATGGCACTTTCTGCAAAGCTTACAAATGATGATTACAGAGTATATACACTTCTCGGCGATGGCGAGATTCAGGAGGGACAGGTCTGGGAGGCTGCCATGTTTGCGGGCTTCAGAAGGCTTGATAACCTTGTTGTTATAGTTGATAACAACGGACTCCAGATTGATGGACCGGTGGATCAGGTGTGCTCACCATATCCTATTGGTGAGAAATTCAAGGCATTCAATTTCCATGTGATTGATCTGAAGGATGGAAATGACATGGATCAGATTGCTGACGCATTTAAAGAGGCAAGAAATACAAAGGGTATGCCGACGGCAATTATAGCACATACCGTAAAGGGCAAAGGTGTTTCATTTATGGAAAATCAGGTCGGCTGGCATGGCAAGGCTCCAAATGATGAGGAGTATGCAGTTGCCATGGAGGATCTGAGAAAGGAAGGTGAAGCATTATGTCAGAAGTAAAGAAAATCGCCACACGTGTCAGCTACGGAAATGCACTTGTAGAGCTTGCAAAGGAGCACGATGACGTATATGTTCTTGATGCTGACCTTGCGGCTGCCACACAGACAGCCATCTTCAAAAAGGAATTTCCAGATCGTCACATAGACTGTGGTATCGCAGAGTGCAACATGATGGGCATTGCTGCAGGACTTGCGGCTACGGGAAAGGTGCCATTTGCCAGTTCATTTGCCATGTTTGCGGCAGGTCGTGCGTTTGAGCAGGTGAGAAACTCTATTGGATATCCTCATCTCAATGTGAAAATCGGTGCGACACACGCAGGTATTTCGGTAGGAGAGGATGGAGCCACCCACCAGTGCAACGAGGATATTGCACTCATGAGAGCAATTCCAGGCATGGTTGTAATAAACCCAAGCGATGATATAGAGGCAAGAGCCGCCGTAAAGGCAGCTTATGAGCATGAGGGCCCTGTATACATGAGGTTTGGCCGTCTTGCAACACCGATAATAAATGACAATGCAGAGTATAAATTTGAAATCGGAAAGGGTGTTACACTCCGTGAGGGCACGGATGTAGCTATCATAGCTACCGGTCTGTGCGTGGCAGAGTCACTTGCAGCGGCAGAAAAGCTTGCAGCAGATGGCGTAAATGCAAAGGTCATAAATATACACACTATCAAGCCTCTTGATGAGGAACTTGTTGTAGCTGCAGCAAAGGAATGCGGCAGGGTGGTTACCGTGGAGGAGCACTCTGTAATAGGAGGACTTGGAGCCGCGGTATGTGAGACACTTTCGCGTAAGGCTCCAACACCGGTAAAGACAATAGGCATACAGGACTGCTTTGGTGAGTCAGGTCCGGCTGTAGCTTTGCTTAAAAAATACGGACTTGATGCAGAGGGCATTTATGCATCAGTGAAGGATTTTTTATAAGTATTTAAAATAGTTTGGTTTTATCATTTTTTACATTTTCCCCAATATAACAATAAACTAATAAAAGAAAGGACAGCCGGAATACGGTTGTCCTTTCTTCTACTTTGTATACATATAAAAACTTTAATGTTTTAATTAGTGCAAAATAATTTAATGAATTCTAAAATATATATTGTGTTATAGGTTTTTATCTGATATATTAAATCTATAAATGCTGGGCGACCTGTGTTTTCGTATAACTGATAAGGCAAAAGAAAGGGGACATCACATGAAACTGATATGTAAGAAGTGTCTGCTTAGAGAAATGGCAGAGGCCGACGCAGCAATGATAAAAAAATATGTTGATGCGATAAAGGGCGAGGACAGAGTGCCGGAAAAAGAGTATGAGGCAAGGCTTGCAGTGTGCAAGGCGTGTGACAGGCTAAATGCCGGGACTTGTAATGCTTGCGGCTGTTATGTGGAGCTTCGGGCACTTACAGGCGTTTCGCACTGCCCTCATAAAAAGTGGTAGTACAAATAAAATAATAACAAAATGACTGCGGTTTTGATTTCCGCAGTCATTTTATTATTATTTAGTGTTTTTTTCAGTGTCAAGAGGTTCATAATTGATGGATACAATAATGTCCTGATCGTAGTTACCGAAGCTTTTTCCGAATATTGTGAGTCCGCCGACATGGGCAGAATCCTCCTCGACAGCTATGCGGAAGCGGATGGTGCTTGTGTAGTCAAGCTTTAGCTCAGAGGTTGTGATATCTGATATCTTGAGACCATCTATGAAGGTGCCTTTATGATTTATGACTAAAAGCTTGAGTAGACCGTATTGATTCCAGTTCTGAGGCCACCATTCAGGGGTAAACATTCCGCGTACATCTCCATAGTCACCGGGAGAGGTCCAGGTGCCGACAAGAGTGTCATTGATGTAAAAGCTTATATCACTTGGCCAGTCGTTGTCGATGCCCGGAGCCTCAGAACTTATCTCGGCTGAGAGTGAAAGCTGGGTGATTTTCTGATTACGTGGAATGAGGTTTGGAATTACATATTCCACATAGCCTTTTGTGAACCACATAATGTCTGCATTGAAATGGTCAGGATGGTCAAAGTAACGCGCGTCATCGAGCTCTCCTATCACAAATGAGGATGTAGCCAGGCCACAGGTTGGACAGATATTGTGAGATGAAAACTGCCCTACCTTGATGGATGTGTTGTATACGTTACTTAAGTCTATTGGTTTTTCAATTTCTACTAATATACGATCCTGAATCAGTGAACACAGCTTCTGGTTGCCGTGACCGGATGAATCGTTTGAGGCGGAGATAAGTCCACACTCCTCAAGCTTTTTTATATGTCCGGTTAAAGCTCCATTGCTGATGTTTAGCTCGTTTGCAATCTGATTCATGCTCATCTGGTTATTCTCGAGCAGAATTTTTAAAATCTGGATACGAATATCAGAGCCGAGAGCTTTAAACAGTTCGAGACCATCGTCTAATGATGTGATATGTATCATATATAGATTCTCCTAAAATATTTTATAAAATTAACAACGAGTTCTTGTGTGTAAATCATGTTTTAATTATAGGAATAAGCTCCTATGTTGTCAATATATTATTGTATAGTTTTAAGCTATATGGAAATAGGTTTTAAAATTATTTAAATATATTGTGCAATATGTATAACTTACATGCGTTTCAAAACGAAAATAAAATAAAATTTTAGATATTATTAAACAATATGTAAAATAGTTTAAAATAATCTAAAATAAATATTGACATTGCAGCTACTCTCATGTATATTATGTGCATAAGCAAAACACATTAACAATCAGTGCACTTATGTGTGCAACAATGGCAGAGCAGGATAAATGTATAAGAGATAAAGGAGAAAATATGGCAAAAATTATTGTAAATAATGAGAATAAAAAGAGTACAATTGCTCCGGAGATTTATGGACATTTTTCAGAGCATCTCGGAAGATGTATCTACGAGGGATTATTTGTAGGGGAGAATTCAGATATACCAAACGTAAACGGTATGCGTATTGATGTTGTAGATGCATTAAAGGAAATGAAGATACCTGTGCTCCGCTGGCCGGGCGGCTGCTTTGCAGATGAGTATCATTGGATGGATGGTATCGGTCCTAAGGAGAAGAGAAAAAAGATGATCAACACACACTGGGGTGGTGTAGTTGAGGACAACAGCTTCGGAACACATGAGTTTTTTGAGCTTTGCAGACAGTTAGGCTGTAAGACATATGTGAACGGAAATTTAGGAAGCGGAACAGTGCGCGAGATGAGTGAGTGGGTAGAGTACATCACATTTAACGGAGTATCACCTATGGCTGATTTGCGTAAGGAAAACGGACACGAAGACCCATGGACTATTGACTACTTCGGTGTGGGAAATGAGAACTGGGGATGTGGTGGAAACATGCGTCCTGAGCATTATGCAGATGAATACCGCAGATACCAGACTTATGTCAGAAATTATGCAGGCAATCAGCCAATCAATAAAATCTGCTGTGGTCCAAATGTGGATGACTATGAGTGGACAAAGAAGGTTATGGCTACATGCTTTGACCATTGTGATCCGAAACTCCATGGTCTGATGGATGGATTATCTCTTCATTATTACACACTTCCTGAGACTGAGGATGACTGGAATATCAAGGGAAGTGCAACAGAGTTTACAGAGGATATCTTTTATCAGACTCTTAAGAGAGGATATTTCATGGAGGAGCTCATCAATCGTCATGGAGCCATAATGGATGAGTATGATCCTGATAAGAATATAGGTCTTATTGTTGATGAGTGGGGCATCTGGTCAGATGTGGAGCCTGGTACCAATCCGGGATTCTTATATCAGCAGAACACAATGCGTGATGCGCTTGTTGCAGGTATGACATTAAACATTTTCAACAAGCATTCCGACCGTGTCAAGATGGCATGTATTGCACAGCTTATAAATGTGCTTCAGTCTGTAATGCTCACAGACGGCGATAAGATGATAAAGACACCTACATATTATGTATTCCATATGATGAGACATCATCAGGGCGCAGCTCTTTTGGACAGCTCTCTTGTAGGAGGAGCTACTGTTGGTTCTGGAAAGAATGAGCTTCCTAAGGTTTTTGAGTCTGTATCAGAGGATAAGGATGGAGTGATTACAGTCACACTTACAAACAATTCTCTTGAGTCGTCAGAGGATGTTGATATTATGCTTACAAATGAGGGTGACAAATACAGTGTAAGTGAGGCCAGATACATCGAAGGTGCCATGGATGCACACAATACCTTTGAAGCACCTGAGGTAGTGGATGAGAAGGATTTCACAGCATATGAAAATACACAGACCGGTGTGAAGGTTACTCTTCCGGCATGCAGTGTTGTTACACTTAGATTATCGAAATAATATTAAAACAGCTATTCAGAATCACGTGGAATAAAAAGCAGGTTTTCCTGTTCCTCAAGTGGTTCTGAATAGTTATGTATTAAAAGAAAAATCGCTTTTTATGATGCTTGCAAATATTGGCTGGTCAATTTTGCTGGTTGAAGTATTTTATATGGAGAGAGTAGGATATGGATTTAAAGAATATAAAAATAGAGGATCCGTTTTGGGGACATATGCAGGAGCTTGTGACAGATGTTGTCATTCCGTTTCAGGAAGATGTGCTTAATGACAGACAGCCCGGAGTGGAAAAAAGTCATGCAATAGAGAATTTTAAGATTGCAGCAGGCCTTTCACAGGGCGAGTTTTACGGTATGGTCTTTCAGGACAGTGACGTGGCAAAATGGCTTGAGGGAGTAGCATATTCTCTGATAATAAAGCCTGATGCTGCGCTTGAAAAGAGAGCTGATGACATTATAGATATTATCGCTGCAGCACAGCAGCCGGATGGATATCTGAATACATATTTCACAATAAAAGAGCCTGAGCACAGATGGCAGAATCTGCTTGAGTGTCACGAGCTGTACTGTGCAGGTCATATGATGGAGGCTGCTGTCGCATATTATGAGGCTACCGGCAAGGATAAGCTGCTTAAGGTTATGGAAGGCATGGCGGGACACATCATAGACAGATTCGGGCCTGATAAGCTGCCCGGAATACCGGGGCATCAGGAGGTTGAAATAGGTCTGATGCGCATGTATCATGCAACAGGAAATGAGGCCTACAAAAAGCAGGCGAGATATTTTCTTGAGGAGAGGGGAAAAAATCCTGCTTTTTTTGCTGAGGAAGCCGCAAAGCGTGATTGGAATCACTTTGGAATGGTTCCTAAGGATATAAAGTATAACCAGAGCCATGCTACCATTTATGAACAGGAAGAAGCGGTAGGACACAGTGTGCGTGCTGTCTATATGTATACAGCCATGGCAGATCTGGCAGCAACGGAGCACGATGAAAAGCTTTTTGCTGCCTGTGAGCGACTGTGGAATAACATGACAGAAAAGAAGATGTATATAACAGGAGGTATAGGCTCAACAGTGGAGGGAGAGGCCTTTACGAAGGAGTATGAGCTGCCGAATGATATGGCATACGCTGAGACCTGTGCATCGATAGGTCTTGTTTTCTTTGCAAAGCAGATGCTTAAAATGAACAAAAACGGCAAATATGCAGATGCCATGGAGAGGGAATTATACAACGGAATTATAAGTGGAATGCAGCTTGATGGAAAGAGATTTTTTTATGTGAATCCGCTTGAGGTAAATCCAGGAGTATCAGGTGAAATATTTGGCTATAAGCATGTCATTCCTGAAAGACCGGGCTGGTATGCATGTGCATGCTGTCCTCCGAATCTTGTGCGTATGGTTACATCTCTGGGCAGATATGCGTGGGATGAGGATGATGATGTAATCTATTCACATCTTTTCATCGGTCAGGAGGCTCGGCTTAAAAAAGCAGATATAAAGGTTGTCAGTGAATATCCGTGGAAGGGACATGTTTCATACAGCATTACGCCGAAGACAGGCGATGAATTTGCCGTTGCAATACATATTCCGGGATATCTGAAGAGCTTTGAGGTGACACTCAATGGCATGAGGTTAAAAGAGAATAGTGAGGCAAAAGCAGATGTGTTCTATTCTTATAGGGATGGCTATATTTATATAAAAAATAAATGGCATGATAACGATGTTATAGAAATCAGCTTCAATATGGATATCCGTGTAATATATGCCAATACAAAGGTAAGAGAGGACATAGGATGTGCAGCTTTGCAAAGAGGTCCGGTAGTGTACGCTTTTGAAGGAGTGGACAATGATGATGATGTGCAGAGTCTGATGATAGATGTGTCAAGGCTTAATGAAGCACAGATTGAAACAGAAGCTGAGGGAATATTAAAGGGTGCGGTTCTTTTAGATATTCCTGCAGTGAGACTTGAAGGCTCAGATGCGCTATATTCTGAGAAACCACCTAGACAAAAGTCTGTAATAGCAAGGGCTATACCATATTATATGTGGGGAAATCGAGGACTTAATCAGATGAGGGTATGGATGCATACTATTTAAATAAAATTGCAGAGTATGTTACAGTAGTTTCACAGTTGGATACAAACGCACTCGTAGATGGGTACTATGACAAATACGACATTCTGCTTGAGCGTAGAAATTTTTAGAAGTTGAAAAGCATGTAGCGGTACAGGTACAGATTGGGCTCGGATTTGAGAAATCCCTTGAGGAAAAGAATTATCAGGTAATCGTTACACCTTTTGGCAATCTTTGAGTATTAAAGAAACTTCTGGGCACCACAGCCTGACTTTTATACAGGTGCAGAGGCATGAATGCTTGCAGGAGGAGCACATCATACAGTGTTCACATATGACCTTACAGCTGAGCAGATGGATGAGTGAGTTACCATGATGGGTATAGAGGCTGTATTTGTCGACAATGACACAACAATCAGAAAATTCAAGAAGGGACTTATGCTTGAAAATATTTTCTACAAATAAAGTTAATAATTACTAAAAAAAGGACAGCCGAGATGTGGTTGTCTTTTTTTTATAACTTAATATGTACACGAGTACAAATGGATATAAATGAAAAATTATGAAAAATAAACAAAAAAACCGCTAAAATAATAACAAAAACAACAAAAATGTAAATGCATATTGACAATACAAGATGGCGGAGTTATATTATGGATATAAGACAACGTACACGTGTACAAAACAAGCAAATAGAGGAAGTATGGAGAAGATACCTGACGAGGTAGATTGCTCCAGGTATTCCGGAATGGAGACTATATGATTAAGTTAAAGAAAATTATGGCATTGGGGTTGTCAGCGTTGATGGTTACATCACTTGTTGGATGTGGAGGAACAACCAATGCAACAGAAAACAAAAAGTCAGACTCATCAAAAGGAACAGAGATTACTTTTTGGAATAGCTTTACAGGAGCAGACGGGGATATGCTTGTAAAGATGGTTGACAAGTTTAATAAAGAAAACAAGGATGGAATAAAAGTTAAAATGGATATTTCATCGGATTTTGATAGTCAGCTTTCTACAGCATTTGCTGCAGGTGAGGGACCGACAATGATACTAAGCTCAAGTGCCTATCGTTTTACATATGGGGATTATTTACAAGATGTAAGTGATGTTTTCGATAAAACAGATCTTGATAAGACGGATTTTATCCAATCATATTTGGATTATTGTTCAGATGATGACAAAACGTATTTTGTACCATTTCAGGTAGTGGGTTATTATATGTACTGGAATAAAGATTTATTTAAGCAGGCAGGGCTTGATCCTGAAACACCTCCTGCAAATTGGGATGAATGGGCAAAGGATGCTGCTAAGATAACTGATTCTAGTAAGAATATATATGGCTCAGGTATTTCATACGATTATGCATATCAGATTGCACATATTATGCAGAGGTTTGGCGGACTCGCTGTAACAGATGACAATGGCAAGTGGAAAGCTAATTTTGAAAATAATGCAGGCTATGAGAAATTCCTTAATATGTATAAAGATATGATCGATAAGGGGGATAATCCGGTAGAGGCTGATACTGATTCGATGGTAAGTGCGGGTCAGGTCGGAATAACAGTTGGTGGTCCATGGGTTACAGCAGGTCTGGATACAGCTGGTGTTGATTATGGTATTGGTCTTATTCCACAAGGCGATGCAGGTGATATGAATTCAGTTGAAGTAATCGGATTTGGAATTACAACAGCTGCAAGTGATGCTGAAAAGGAAGCTGCTTACAAGTTTATTGAGTGGTGGAATACACAGGACAAAGATGGAAGTAGTCCGGCATTAGAGTGGTCACTTAAGAATGGTTTCCCAGCATATACATATTCAGTGCAGAATAATGATGAGTATAAAGCTAATAAGAAACTTAGTGCTATGTCAGCCGCAAATCCTGAAGCACCAACAGATTTCATAGTTGATTCAAATTTCCCTGGAATTAATGCAGTATTATCAGATGTTATTCCGGAAATGATTAATTCAGTTGCATTTGGTAATTCATCAGTTGAGGAGGCATTAACAAAGGCACAGGAAGCAACTCAGAAAATTGTTGATAAGTATAACAAATAGCGGTAATTGTCAAATTATAGTACAAGTAAGGGTGGCTTAAATAGTCACCCTTACGAATAGAAAGGATGGAATAAGTGATGGAAAAAATCAAAAGGTATTGGAATAAGCCATCCAGAAGTGCATATCTGTTTATAGCTCCATCAATAGTATTATTGATATTGTTCAGTATAATTCCTTTAATTATGGCGTTTGGATTAAGTTTTTTTGATGTACCGATTACAATGAATCATGCAACATTTATAGGATGGGATAATTTTGTTGAAGCATTTCATGATCCGCGATTTATAAACAGTTTGAAGGTGACAGCAATTTTTACTGGAATAGAAGTTCCTGTTCAAGTGTTGGGTGCTTTGATAATTGCGGCGTTTATAAGTAAAAATAATAAAAGAAATAAGTTCTTACGTGCAGTGTATTTCCTCCCAGTAATTTGTTCTGCAACTGTAATTGGCATTATGTGGAGAATGATTCTTCATTCAAATATTGGATTTATAACAGCTGTATTACAGTCCATGGGATTAGGAAAAATTAACTTTATGAATACTCCGGGACTTACAATTTTTGTAATCTCGTTCATATCAATATGGAGAAGTTTTGGTATTTCAGCAATAATTTATGTTACAGCAATTCAGCAAGTATCACCATCGTTGTATGAAGCAGCACAAATGGATGGTGCAGGAAAGATACTTCAATTTGTTAATATAACAGTTCCTTCTATAAGGCCTACATTTTGGTATATTATGATGACGAGATTTGCTGGAGCGCTTCAGATTTTTGATATTATATATGTGACAACAAATGGTGGACCAAATTATACAACAGAATCAACAGTTAGTTATATATATTCCAGAGCATTCTCATCAAACTCAAGTATGGGATATGCATCGGCAATGTCGGTGGTACTTTTCATTATCATCATGTTCATTACCGTTTTGATGTATAAAAGAATGGTAAAGGAGGACTGATGATATGAAAAAGAAAAAAACAATAGGCATTGGCAGGTTTGTTTTTAACATACCAGTCGCTTTAATTCTAATAATTATAGCTATGATGGTTTTGGTGCCAGTTGTTTGGGTGACATTAAGTGCATTTAAAACGGAGAAAGAAATTATATCATGGCCACCTACATTTATTCCGAAAACATTTACATTGGAAAATTTTGTTGATGTACAAGGAAGAATAGATATTATTCGTTACATCATGAATTCTGTAATTTATGCAGGTGCAACAACAGCGTTAGCGGTTATTGTGAATAGTATGGCGGGATATGCATATGCATTTTATGATTTTAAGGGCAAAACAGCTTCGTTTCTTATGACACTTGCAACAATGATGGTTCCATTTCAGGTTATTATGGTTCCGTTATTCTTGGTTGTATATAAAATGGGAATGTATGATACATATTGGGGTCTTATAATTCCACGAGTAGCTGTTGCAGGATCAATTTTTATGATGAGAGCTGCGTTTACAGGAATTCCAAAAGAGATGGCAGAAGCTGCAAGAATAGACGGTTTAACAGAATTTGGTATTTTTTGGAAGATAATGCTTCCACAGGTGAAGCCAGCTGTAATTACACTTGTTATTCTAAGCGTAAATGGATCTTGGAATGACTTGTTATGGCCTATGATTGTTACAAGTAGTACAGAAATGCGTACTCTTGCAAATGGTTTGGCATTGTTTATCGGACAGAATACAATAGAGTATGGAGCTGCATTTGCAGGAGCTCTAGTCTCATTACTTCCAATGTTTATTCTATATATGTTTGGACAAAAGTATTTTGTTGAAGGCATGAGTAGTGGCGGATTAAAAGGATAGGAGTTGAATAATATGGAAATTACAAAGATTATATGTAATAAAAATTTCCAAATTGATAAGGTGGATTCTCGGTTATTTGGCTCTTTTCTCGAGCACATGGGAAGAGTTATTTATTCAGGAATATATGAGCCGGATAATATTAATTCTGATGAAGACGGATTTAGAAAAGATGTGTTAGAACAAGTAAAACAAATGAATGTAACTACAATTCGTTATCCGGGAGGAAATTTTGTTTCTGCTTATCACTGGGAGGATGGAGTTGGACCTAAAGAAAAAAGACCTCATAAGATAGAATTAGCCTGGAAATCCATTGAGACAAATGAATTTGGAACAAATGAATTTATGAAATGGGCAAAGAAAGCTAATATTAATCCTATTTTTACAGTGAATTTAGGAACTCGTGGAGTTGAGGATGCAGCACATTATTTGGAATATTGTAATTTTCCGGGTGGTACAGAGTATAGCGATTTACGTAAAATGCACGGAGTAGACAAACCTTATGGTATAAAGCTTTGGTGTCTTGGAAATGAGATGGATGGAAGCTGGCAGGTGGGACATAAGTCAGCGGAAGAATATGGAAAACTTGCGGCAGAGACAGGAAAAGTGATGAAGATAATAGATCCGGAAATTGAATTAATTGTTTGCGGAAGTTCATTGTCAAGCATGGAAACTTATCCGGAATGGGATATGGAAGTGCTTGATAAGGCATATGATATTGCAGATTATCTTGCGTTACATCAGTATTATGCAGGCCAGGAAAAGGGAACACCGGGATTCCTTGCTCAATCGCTTGACATGGAAGAATATATCCATACTATTAGATCCGCAGCTCAGGTCATAAAACAGAAAAAGAAGTCAAAAAAAGATATGAAATTCAGTGTTGATGAGTGGGGAGTATGGGCTGTACCTAGCAATACTGTTAATAATGAATTAAATGAAGAACCATGGCAGATAGCCCCTGCAATAAGTGAGCAGATATATACTCTTGAAGATGCTTTGCTTTTTGCAGAGATGCAGATGGTTATTCTTAGGAATGCAGATGCAATTAAAATTGCATGCCAGTCTTTACTTACTAACATAAGTGCTTGCATAATGACTGAAAAGGGAGGAAATCACTGGTTGCAGACAATATACTATCCTTTTTATTATTTTGCAAACTATGCAAAAGGTATTGTGATGAAAACTATGAGTGATGGTCCCGCTTACAGCTGTAAAGAGTTTCCAAAAGTATCATATATAGATAGTCTGAGTGTTTGGAATAAAGAAGAAAATGAATTAGTTTTTTTTGCAGTTAATCGTGATGAATTTAGTAAACAGGTGATTTCTTTACAATTGTCAGATTTTGTGTCAGAAAAAGTGATTGAAAGCATAAGTATGACAGCGGATGATAAAAAGATGACAAATCAGTATAATCATGAGGCAGTCAAACCTAAAACAGTCAATAATGCAAAAATTAATAATCAGGAGGTGAAAATAGAATTAGAGCCATTATCATTTAATATGGTCAGAATAAAAATAAAATAATACTATAAATTATGGAATGATATAGAGAAAAGAGACAACTCATTGTAGAAACCATGATATTCATGATATAATCATATTAGTTTTAAGTTAATGTATATATGAGTTTATAATATTTTGTATGGGGGATATGTATATGGCAATTACAGTAAATCAGATAGCAGAAAAGTGTGGTGTTTCCAGAACTACGGTACTTAGAGCATTAAATGGCGGAAGTGTATCAAAGGAAACAAAAGAACGCATACTGCAGGTCGCAAAGGATAATAATTACCGACCAAATTTACTTGCTAGAAGTCTTAATCATGGAAGAACTATGTCGCTTGGTGTTGTAACTATTAATATTGAAAATATGTATTTTGTACAGTCTTTGAACACAATTAATAAAGAGGCAGATAAAAGAGGGTATTTTACTAATATAGTAGTTTGTGACGATAGCCTTGAATGGGAGAAAAAACTTATTCAAGGTCTTGCCGAGAGACAGATGGAGGGAATATTGATAAACCCAATAAATAAAGGCGAGAGCTTTGAACAATTTCTCTTATCATTACATGTTCCAGTGGTGTGTATTGGCAATCAGGTATCAGGAAAAATAACAACTGTTCAGGTAAATGAAATGGTTGCAACCATGGATGCGGTAAAACATATTGTATCAAAAGACTATGAAAAAATAGTATTTGTTTGTCCACCTTTAGAGATGAAAGAGACACAAAATACTTACACACATGAGCAGAGGGAATTAGGGTTTAGAGCTGCTATGGGAATGTACCCGGATGTAGAAATGAATGTGATAGGCAGAGAAAATTTTTTACAAGATGTTCAGTCTGTTTGTAAGGATGGTTTAAATAAAAAGACAGCTTTCTTATGTTCTGGAGATAGTTATGCTCTTATGATAATGCAATGGGCTGCTAAAGAAGGCTATGAGATTCCAAAAGATTTTGGATTGATGGGATTCGATGATATAAGTGTTTTACAATATATTTCTCCAAAGCTTACAACGGTATCTACGAATGTTGAAGGAGTTGCTGCTACTGCGGTAGTTGAACTTATACAACAGATAGAATCTGAGGATTATTCACCGAAGTCTATATATTTAAATCACAAAGTTTTGGATAGAGATACATTGTAGTAACTGCATTCATATTTCCTGAATTTTCAAGGAGATTCAAAATATGAATAAGAATAATTTTGTTGAAACAAGTTATAACAAACCGTTTATTAAACAACGGGCAGATCCATATATTTATAAACATATAGATGGAAGTTATTATTTTACAGCCTCCGTACCAGAGTATGACAGAATAGTGTTACGTCATAGTGATACAATGATCGGACTGAAGGATGCAGAGGAAGTAACTATATGGAGAAAACATGAAAGCGGAATAATGAGTGTACATATATGGGCTCCGGAACTTCATTATTTGGATAATAAATGGTTTATTTATTATGCAGCAGGGGACATTGATGATATATGGGCTATAAGACCATATGTTTTGGAGTGTGAAGGGCAAGATCCTGTTAATGATTCGTGGAAAGAATTAGGTTTAGTTAAGAGGAATGATGATTTTTCTTTTAATGATTTTTCTTTAGATATGACTGTGTTTGGAAATAAAGGTAAGAGGTATTGTGTGTGGGCTGAGAAAGTAAATATTGGAAAAAAGATATCTAATCTATATATTGCACAGATGAAATCAGCCACAGAATTAGCTACACCACAAGTTTTGTTAACATCACCTGATTTTGAATGGGAGAGAGTAGGATTTTGGGTGAATGAAGGACCGGCATATCTTGAGCATAATGGTAAAATTTTTCTGACATATTCAGCGAGTGAAACAGGAGAATGTTATTGCATGGGTATGCTAAGTATTGATGAAAATAAAAATCTATTGAATCCACATGAATGGAAGAAGGAATATAAGCCAATTCTAAATACTGATATTGATAAACAGATATATGGTCCAGGACATAATTCATTTGTTAAGGATGAAAATGGTAATGATATAATGATTTATCATGCAAGACAGTATAATGAAATAATTGGAGATCCTCTTTATGATCATAATAGGCATGCTTATCGAATGAAGATAATTTGGGATATAGAAGGTAATCCGGTTTTTGATTATGAGAATAATTTTTAGAACGGTATTGTTTTTGGGAGGAAAATATATATGCAAAAACTATTTAAAAGAATAATTTCAACATTAACAGCAATTGTTGTTATTTGTGCGTGCGTTTTGCCTGTACAGGCAAAAATTGATGGAAATGGTGCACTTGTTTATAAATCGGATAATAGTTCTACTTTTGATCCGGGAGGGGCTACATATTCTAGAATTATATGCTTAAAAAACAGTGGAAGTTCAAATGGAACTTTATTATGTACATTTGATCAGTTAAAAAAAGTTACGGTAATGGTTAATGGTAACAAAGTTTCAAAACAAGTTTATCCAATTTATCAAAGCACAGACAGTGGAAACAGTTGGAAATTAATTTCTAATGTATATGATAAAGAATATGGACTTTTACGTACATCACAGCCATGCCTGTATGAACTTCCAAAGCAAGTCGGTGATATGCCGGCAGGAACTATTTTGTTAGCAGGTAATATATTTGATGATGATCCTTATAAACAGTCAAGAATTGTTATTTATAAGAGTTTGGACAGTGGAAAGACATGGTCTTTTTTAAGTGAAGTTGATAATGGAGGACCTTGTACATATGATCCTAGTGTTACATCTACTACTACTACAGTATGGGAACCATTCCTGAATCTGAGCAAGGATGGAAGGTTGGTTTGTTATTATTCGGATGAGAGACAGAAAGCAAATGGTGTCCTTCAAGCAGTTTCGTTTAAAACATCGTCTGATGGTAAGAATTGGAGTTCATTATCGAATGTGGCAGCAATAACAAACAAAAAAGACAGACCAGGTATGATTACAGTTAGTTCGCTGCCAAATGGTAAATATATTGCAACATATGAAGTTGTTAATAGACCAAGTATTAGTAAGAATAATGCTATAGTATACTGTAAGTTTTCGGATGATGGGGTTACATGGGACGAAGGTAGCTTAGGAACAAGAGTTGCACTTAGTAACGGACGAGGTATTGGTTCATCCCCTTATGTAAAATGGGTAGATGCTGGTGGACCCAATGGTATGGTTATTATATCTGCAAAATGGGCAACTGATTCAAGTGATAATATAAATGGTGGACAAAATTTTTATGTGAATTATAATCTGGGTAAGGGTGCATGGGAGAGATTACCTATGGCTGTTACTTATGACGCTAGCGATACATCAGGCGGATATTTTTCAGGATTTAGTCAGAGCTTTGATGTGAGTCCTGATAATGGTGTTTTATATCAAGCAACAAATGTTGAAAATTTTGGTAATAAGAAAACAATTAAAGGTGTGAGCTATAATTTAAATGATGTAAGAGTTGGTACACTTCCACTTAATGGAACAATTTATGAAGCTGAAAAAGCAAAGTTATCAAATGTTAAGGCTGAGAGTGCAGTTGATGCTTCAAATGGTCAGGAGGTTCGTTATATTAACGAAACAGACAGTATTGTTGATTTTGAAAATATAAAAGTATCAAAAAGTGGAAATTATACTATTTTAGTAAGATATTCCAATGGCGAGACAATTGAAGCCTCTCATACTGTGACAGTCAACGGAACAACAATTGGTACTATAAATTATCCGGTTACAGTAAATTGGGATAGATATCAATGGTCAAAGTTTACATGTTATTTAAAAAAAGGTGTCAATTCAATCAGGTTTACAAAAAATGTGGGTTTTGCAGAGATGGATTGTATAATGATTGATAATACTGATAGTGATTTTGTTATTGAAAATGAAAATAGTGGAAAGTATCTTGAAATTAAAAGCGCATTGATAACGGAAAATGCGGATGCAGGACAATGGGGGGTTACAAATAATTGGTGTCAGAAATGGACATTTGAAGATGCAGGAAATGGCTATTATAGAATTAAAAATATGAATTCTGGTTTATATCTTGAAATAGAAAATCAGAGTAAAGAAAATGGAGCAAAAGCTGTACAATGTAAATATAGTAATAGGGCATCGCAATTATGGAAGTTTGTTGAAACTGGTGATGGTTACTATTTTATAATTAATAAGAATAGTGGAAAATATTTGGAGGTTGCGAATAATTCTACAGCTGATGGAGCTTCTGTTGGACAATGGGAATCGACTGGATATAAGTGTCAGAAATGGACTTTGAGAAAAGAAGGTATTCAATAATAACAAAATAGTTAAAATACTGCTATTAAAAACCAAAAAATAAACATAAAAGCTTGTTCTAATATATAATGATTTGAGTTATTATATATTTGCAATGGAAAACATTTATAAAAACAAGCAAACGTAAATAAAAACAACAAAATAAAGGAGAGGAACTATGTTAGCAGTAAAAAATTACAAATTCTGGTTCTGCACCGGCTCGCAGGACCTGTACGGAGATGAGTGCCTTGCAAATGTTGCAGCACATTCAAAGGAGATTGTAGCCAAATTAAATGAGTCAGGAAAGCTTCCTTTTGAGGTGGTTTGGAAGCCGACACTCATCACAAATGAGCTCATCAGAAAGACCTTCAACGAGGCCAATACAGATGATGAGTGCGCCGGTGTTATCGTATGGTGCCATACATTTTCACCTGCAAAGTCATGGATTTTAGGACTCAAGGAGCTCAGAAAGCCGTTACTTCATTTACATACACAGTACAATGAGGAGATTCCATACGATTCGATTGATATGGACTTCATGAATGAGAATCAGGCAGCTCACGGTGACAGAGAGTGGGGACACATTGTTACACGTATGGGTATCGAGAGAAAGGTCGTTGTGGGACACTGGTCAGATCCTGTGGTACAGGAAAAGATTGCATCATGGCAGCGTGTAGCAGTCGGTGTGGTAGAGAGCAGTCACATCCGTGTAATGCGTGTAGCTGACAATATGAGAAATGTTGCTGTTACAGAGGGTGACAAGGTAGAGGCTCAGATTAAGTTTGGCTGGGAAGTGGATGCTTACCCTGTAAATGAAATTGCAGAGTCTGTTGCAGCAGTTTCACAGTCAGATACAAACGCACTCGTAGATGAGTACTATGACAAATACGATATCCTGCTTGAGGGCAGAGATCCTGAGGAGTTCAAGAAGCATGTAGCGGTACAGGCACAGATTGAGCTTGGATTTGAGAGATTCCTTGAGGAGAAGAATTATCAGGCAATCGTAACACACTTTGGTGATCTTGGAGCATTAAAGCAGCTTCCGGGACTTGCAATCCAGCGTCTCATGGAAAAGGGCTATGGCTTTGGAGCTGAGGGAGACTGGAAGGTTGCAGCAATGGTTCGTCTCATGAAGATCATGACAGCAGGAAAGAAGGATGCCAAGGGTACATCAATGCTCGAGGACTACACCTACAATCTCATGAAGGGCAAAGAGGGAATACTCGAGGCTCATATGCTTGAGATTTGTCCATCAATCGCAGACGGTCCTATAAGCATCAAGTGCCAGCCACTTACAATGGGTGACAGAGAGGATCCGGCAAGACTTGTATTTACATCAAAGGAGGGCACCGGTATCGCCACATCACTTGTTGATTTGGGTGACCGTTTCCGTCTCATTATCAATACAGTTGACTGCAAGAAGACAGAGAAGCCTATGCCAAAGCTTCCTGTAGCAACAAACTTCTGGACACCACAGCCTGACCTTTACACAGGTGCAGAGGCATGGATACTTGCAGGAGGAGCACATCATACAGCGTTCACATATGACCTTACTGCTGAGCAGATGGGCGAGTGGGCAGCCATGATGGGTATTGAGGCTGTATTTATCGACAATGATACAACAATCAGAAACTTCAAGAAGGATCTTATGCTTGGAAATATTTTTTACAAATAAAATATAGCTATGCTTAATAATTAAAATCCCGGGTTGTCTGTCACACTAAGGTGTGTACGGACAACCCGGGATTTTGCCGGTTGTGAATGATACAAAAATGCAGCAGCTTTTTGTGTAGCTTACTATATGTTTTAATGCATAAGGCCCTCTTATAGTGCTTCCTGAAGTATCTTCACATCCCACTTATTCATCACATCGCCCTCTTTAGCTGCTTCTCCGGTGATCATGTCAACCATTCCTGCAAGGCTTGCAGGGAGAGTCTGCTTTTCATCAGTGAAATTCATCACAAAGTAAAAGCGTGTATTTTCGCTCTCGCGGCATGTGATTTCAAGACTCGTCTCTTCAGCAATGATACCTGATACAGACACTTCATTTGTGGCTTCATCAAGCACCCTTGCAAGTCCGGCTGCCTCAAGCTGTGTGGCAACATAGTATACATGGCCTTTTCCGTAGCTGTTTTTTGTGACAGCAGGCATTCCTGCATAGAAATCGCTTTCATATGTGGCGAGTACTTCTGCACCTTCCGGGTGCATCAGGTCGCACAGCAGATTGCATTTATATTCTTTTCCATCCGAAAAGCTTACAGTGTTTGACTGCTCCGGTGCGAGCGCGTCAATTTCCTCAACCCAGACACCTGCCATCTCGCGAAGCGGTCCCGGATATCCGCCCAGATGCACGTTGTCAGACTGGTCCACAATACCACTCATAAATGTTGTGATGAGAGTACCGCCGTTTTTCACAAACTGCTCAAGCTTTTCCTTCATGCCTTCCTTTACCATGTACAGAACAGGTGCGGCAATCACCTTATATTTTGAAAAATCACCGTCAACCGGAATCATATCGACTGAGATATTTTTGTTGTAAAAATACTCATAATAGTGGTGAATCTGGTCAACATATTTAAGGTCCTGTGTAGGTCCGCTTGTGTACTCAAGTGCCCAGTAATTGTCCCAGTCAAAGATGATTCCCACATCTGATTTATTACGTGTGCCAAGTGTCCTTGTGCCGAAGCTTTCAAGCTCCCTTCCAAGCTGTGCGGTTTCTCTGAATACTCTTGTATCGTTTGTTCCGACATGTGCTATTACAGCACCGTGGAATTTCTCGCAGCCACCCTTGCTTCGTCTGAGCTGGAAGAACTGGATAGTGTCTGCACCGTGGGCTATGGTCTGATAGCTCTGTGCACGCATCTGTCCCGGACGCTTCAATGAATTGTAGTGCTGCCAGTTCTGCTGGCTTGGAGTCTGCTCCATGAGCATGAATGGCTCATCCTTAAGACCTCGCATCAAATCGTGAGTCATTGCAACCATGCTCCATGGTGTGTCGTATGCAGGGTAATTATCCCACGAAACGATATCCATCTCCTTTGCCCACTTGAAATAGTCAAGCCCCTTGAAGGTACCCATCAGGTTTGTTGTGACAAGTGCATCGGGAATGATAGCTTTTACTGCATCGCGCTCCAGCTTATAGCAGTTCAGCATGCTGTCAGAGTAAAACCGTCTGTAGTCTGTTGATATTCCGGCAAAGCTTGTCATGCCACCCCAGGCCTCCTCGCTGAGCTCGTTAGGTACGACTATCTCATCCCAGTCATAGAAGGTGTGACCCCAGAACTCTGTGTTCCAGGCATCATTTACGGCATCAAGAGTCTTGTACTTATCCTTGAGCCATACACGAAACTGCTTCTGACAGTTGTCACAGTAACAGTATCCGCCGTACTCGTTATTGATGTGCCATACAGAAATATTTTTATTGCAGCTATAGCGTTTTGCAAGCTCTGTAGCAAGAGCCTTTGCGTACTTCTGATATACCAGGGAGTTCGGACAGAAATTGTGTCTGGCTCCAAATTTATGCTGGCGTCCCTCGTAGTCGGTGCTCATCGTCTCAGGATATTTTTTGACCATCCATGCAGGCAATGCTGCTGTGGATGTTGCCATGACGATGTCGTAGTTTTCATTTGAGAGCATATCAACTATTTCGTCGAGCTCTGTGAAATTATACTCATTCTCAGACGGCTGTATTTTAGCCCATGAAAAAACGTTGATTGTGGCACTGTTGATATGGGCATCCTTAAAGTATGCCATGTCCTGCTCCCAGACCTCCTTAGGCCACTGATTTGGATTGTAATCTCCTCCGAAAAGGATTCTTTTGAATTTTGACTGCATTTTTTTCCTCCGTTATGGTATTAACCCCAATATTATGATATTCTTAAACTATAAATGTGTTTCCTTATGCACTAATCATATAATAGATTTACGGAAAATAGTATAACATCATAAACCAAATTATATAACATTCTGAAACTAAACCGTTTTTGAAAGGAGAAATCATGCCTATTTATTTTGGAAGCAATTTCGCAAGAGAACCGTTTCAATTCGACTCTGTCGGTAATGACTGGGAGCAGGAAAGCGTGACGCGCCCGGAGGGGTATCCGCTGTACCATTATTTACAGACGAAGGAGGGTGTGGGTGAGGTGACGGTATACAGCAGAAATCAGGCTGTTTCAGACAATATTTTGTCAAACAGTCATACGATTGAGCTACAAAAAGGGCAGGGGATTCTCATTGCTCCAAACGTGCCACACTCCTATCACAATAAAAACATCTCATCCGGCAATAGCCTGCCCTGGAAAACAGAGTTTGCCACTTTTACAGGGACAATGGCGGCAGCCTTCAGGGAAATGTTTGATGAAAAGGAATACCGGCTGATTGATGAGAATAAGGGGATGGAGGTGTCGGAAGCGATTAACAGGGCTGTAGAAGACTTTAAGGAACGCTCCAGTGATACGCAAATGCTCTCACTCGACTGTTATGGCATCATGCTTTTGCTATCAGACCAGTCTAATCACACACACGATAATGATGATCAAAGCTATGTACGTTTTATAAAGCCTGTTATAGATGCTATAGAGGAAAGCTACATGGACGATATCAGTGCCAAGGAGCTTGCTGATGGTGTATTTGTATCGCAGCAATATCTATCGCGTGTTTTTACGGAGTTTATGAACTGCTCGGTGTATGAGTACCTGACCAACTACCGCATCAACAAAGCCAAGGAGTTACTGCTTATAAACAGCAGGCGTAAGGTGCAGGATATAGCATCTGATGTGGGGTACTCAGATGCCAGCCATTTTATCGTCATGTTCAGGAAACTTACAGGGATGACACCGGCGCAGTTTCGGAAGCTGCATATATAACATCATCTACAATCCGTATTCCGTATTTATCAAGGTCAACCCTGCCGTCTATGACCTCAATGCCATCTGCTCTTAGACGGTTAGCCTGTTCATCGGCTCCGCCGAAGGCAAATGCCCCTGACAGCTCACCCTTTGCATTTACCACTCTGTAGCATGGAATTTCATCAGGATTGGGATTCTTGTGCAGGGCATTGCCGACAGCCCGGCACATTTTTTTATTGCCTGCAAGCTCAGCAACCTGTGCATATGTGGCAACACAACCCTTTGGAATCCTTTTTACAGCCTCATATATGAGCCGGGTCGGATTATAGGTGACAAGGTCATAGCTGTCTGCAATCATGTTTTTTATAGCATCATCCGGTATGCTGCCATCGAGAATGATAGTATTCCAGTTGTCCTTGTTCTGGTGCCAGCCGGGGATGACCGATGGGAAGGCATCTCTCCAGAAGTCTCGCCATGCAGGAGATACCTTGACATTTAAGTTGATAAAACCATTGCGCTCGTAGGTCCACAGGAAAACCTTTTTACTGTCCTTTACGCGGATGAGCTGCCAGTTTGGGTCGTGGAATGGTGCTTCCTGATATGTATTTGGAAATGATAAGCCGTAGTCTAATGCTTCTTGTCGTGTTTTCATAGATTTTGCCTGCTTTCTTTTTAGGTATACGATTACAGTATAACATAAAAAGAACAAATTTATTGACTTAATTCTTCATACAACCCCTCTATCTCACCATCTTCCTTAGAATTAACAAACACCAGTGTATCATCCGATTTTATCATGAGAATAGGAGAGTATCCGTCGAATACATACAGGCTGCATTTTCCAAGGGTGCGTCCTTCATACCTGCCGATATCATAGCTGTTTGTAGAGGCTCCGTTTGTACGCAGGAAACTGTCATCCGGCAGCTCGTCCAGAAGCTTAAGCTCTGTGATGTCATTTACATCAATCTCGCTTGTATAGCCACCGGCAGAAATAGTAAGGTTATTGTTTGTCAGAGTGATTTTTTCCTGTATATTAATCAAAGGAAGCATGCAGACAAACACCAGGATGATACAGCCGGCTATTATTGCACAGGTGATTCCTGTGAAAATCCACGCGCCTTTTTTAGCATAATTAAACGTGTAATTGCCAGACTGCATGCGGTTTTCAATGAGAATATGTTTGTCGTCGGGATTATAGTAGTAGCCGGTTTTCCAGTATTCATCATCGTCCACATCTATTGGTGAGGTGTTGGCAGACAGCAGTTCCTTCTTTCTGTTTAAGCCCATATAAATTGGAACAATAAATCCCAAACCGGCTATTAACTGAATGAAAATATACACATAATAGGATGATGCCGGAAGTATTCCGGTGATACCTGTGTATAAGGCTACATAAATCCATGTGACAGCGTTTAGTCCGCTTAGGAGAAGCATTGCGATGCTTTTATATTTTTTCATAGTATTGTTGACAATAAGGTTGAGCTTTGAATCCATGCTGTATACGTGGCGCTCGCTTTTGTTTATAAAAGCATGAAATACCAGCGAAAGTGTGGATATTAAAACAGAGCACAAAAACAGCGAAATAATAAGGATATTGTAATGGGTGTCACCAAGCATAAAGTATGGTATATATGCTGCAAGCTCAGTAATTAAAAAGAGTGCGTGCCATTTATAGCTGACTGTCGTGGCACCGGCTTCTGCTGAAACGCGGGTGTCGATATAAACCTTTTTGCGTTGGGTTTCTATTATCCATCCGTTTTGTATTTTCAGAGCATACATTTTCCGGTGGGAGCTGTTTGGAATATGAATAATTCCAAAGATATATGCAAACATCCAGATAATATACACCAGAACAAAAACGGCAATGTTAATAAAAACAATAAAGCATATCGCAATGGAGATAATCACATTGGCAATCTGAAAGTGTTTCATTTTGCGTTTTCCGGTGGTGACGATTTCGGTGACTTCGGCATCTTCTTTGTGAGATGATGGAATATGTACATTGAGATACATGCCATTTTCATATTTATAGGCGTGTGTGTACGCAAATTGCATACATAGTATGATAAAAAGGTTTGTAACTATAAAGATAATAAACATGATAATTTCCATAGTCAGCCTCCTCTGCTAAGCGGTGCATGGTTTCATTTGTGAATACATTTTATCGCACATTGATAAAAATTCCTCGCGGCTCATTCCGGTGAGACAGGCTTCAGCACTTAAAAGCTCAAGCTCTGATTCCAGCTTTTCAGTGAAATCGGTATCATCTGCGATGGATTCGGACACAAAAGCGCCGAGCCGTCTGTCTGTGCGGATAAATCCCTCATTTTTCAAAATCTGATAGGCTTTATTGACCGTCATTGTGTTTACACCGGCATCGCTTGCCAGCTGGCGCACGGTTGGAAGCTTTTCGCCGGTCTTTAGCTCACCTTTGCCTATTCCCTTTACAATCTGGTTTCTAAGCTGTACGTATATCGGGGTGCTGCTTGACATGTCGAGTTCTATTATCATGTGAACCTCCTGTATCTTACTGTTTATATGTCATAGCCTGCTTGAAATGTATCGATATTTATTAGCAGGCTGTAATCTGACAAAATTTGTAAGTGATATAAATGTATTATTTGTATTATATATAGTAATACAGACAGCACTTTATGTCAACTGATGTTTTAGCATCAATTATATTGACATTTTGAGTATTACAATTATGATTAAAGAGTTATAAGCTATCACAACGTAAAAGAATACATATGAGGTTAAAAAATGAGCAGATTAATAGAGCAGATAAAACAAAAGGATGCCTGTGCCTTTACACATGGCGGCAAATTTCACGCAGATGATGTGTTCTCATCAGCCCTGCTTTTGTATATAAACCCTGAGATCAGCATAACAAGGGGCAATAGTGTGCCTGATGATTTCACGGGAATAGTTTTTGATATAGGGCGTGGTGAGTTTGACCATCATCAGAAGGACAGCAGAATCAGGGAAAACGGTGTGCCGTATGCGGCATTTGGCCTGCTGTGGGAGGCTGTTGGAGCGGATATTCTAGGTGAGGAGCTTGCGGTGAAATTTGATGAGTCATTTGTCCAGCCACTCGACAACAATGACAACACAGGTGAGAAAAACGAGCTTGCAACACTTATAGGCAATTTCAATCCGTCATGGGATTATGAGGGTGGCAGCGATGAGGCTTTCTTTCAGGCGGTAAGCGTAGCAGGCATGATACTGGAAAACAAATTTGAGAGATACCGTGGCAATGAGAGAGCCGATAAGAGAGTGGAGGAGGTGCTTGCAAAGCACGATCCGGCAAGCAGAATACTGGTGCTCCCGGAGTTTATACCGTGTCAGAAGGCTCTGAGTGAGACGGATATTGCGTTTGTTATTTTTCCGTCAAACAGAGGTGGCTTTTGTATACAGCCGCAGAAAAGAGAATACTCGATGAATTACAAGTGTTCTTTTCCGGCAGAGTGGCTGGGGCTTGAAGGTGAGGAACTTGTAAATGCTACAGGAATTCCCGGTGCGATATTCTGTCATAAGGGAGGCTTTATCATGACTGTAAAGGAGCAGGATGAAGCTGTAAAGGCATGCGAAAAGGCGCTTTCTCTTCATAAAGACAGCTCTGTGATAGTATGGTATGGCAGTAAAGGAGATACTGCAGCGAAGGCATGTGACAGTCAGACTAACGAGCAGCTTATGAATGTTGCAAAGGCACGAGGCATAAAGGGTGTGCATATCTGCCATGTTGATGCAATGCCTGTTGCGCAGCTTGAATTAACAGAGCTTGACAGTGAGACAGCATATGCAGAGGTGCTGATGGAGAAGCCACAGTGGAAGGCATATGTAAAGGAGCAGGTAAAGTGTATTTTGAAGTACAGACCGGAGGCAGTGTATGTGGAAGGAAACGCATTTGAGACGTATCCTGTTATACGTGCACTCAGAAAAAAGCACATTCCTGTGCTTACGATGATTGAAAATAAAGAGAAAAAAATAATGGTAAGAATACCATGATTTATGTGCATTTTTGAAAAAATTTGGTATAATGTTGTTAAGCGCGGACATCGTGCAGTTTTGCGAATGTGTGTGGTGGTTTTGAATAATACGGGTAATATACAAGTAACAATACGAGGATGCAGCAGGTATGAAGACAATCATAAAATACGAGCTTGTTATAAATAAGGCACTCAGATCTGCACTCAACTATGATACACCGGATGAGCAGATTAATGAGTTTATCAGATTTTTCGGAAAACACATCGGTTCTGACCGCATATATATATTTGAGGATTGTGATGAGAAGCATGTTACCAAAAATACATATGAGTGGTGTGCGGATGGAATAGTGCCGGAGATACATGAATTGCAGAATGTCGATATGGACATAATAGGCTGGTGGTATCAGGCCTTTGACAATGAAAAAAATATCATTATTACAGATATAGAGCAGATAAAGGATGAGCACAGGGGCTCTTACAATCTGTTAAAGGCACAAAATGTAAAAAACCTGGTGGTATGTCCAATCCGTTACAAGGATGAGATAAAGGGCTTTTTCGGTGTGGATAATCCACCGGAAAGTGATACTCTCGGACTGACCACATTCCTGGATATGATAGGAACCCTGCTCATATCATTGCTTAAGCTGCGCAATTCCTTCACAAAGTCGAATAAGGAAGCGAAGCTTAGCAGCTATTCATCGCTTTCAAGCATCTATATATCCATGGCACTGGTAAATGTGCAGACACGCAGATACCATATAGTAAAGACTTTGGATGAGGTTACACACTTTTTGGGCGTGAATCCACAGAAAGAGGGAGAGTATAGGATAGATGAGGATTTCCCGGGGCATATAAACAGTGTGATGAATGAGTTCTGTACTAAGGCACAGCGCAAAGAGACACTTGAATTTGTGGATATCAGTACTGTAGAGGACAGACTTCGTGGAAAAAATACTATAGTGCACGAGTTTATCGGAAAGGTATCAGGCTGGTGCCGTGAAAGGTTTATTCCTGTAGACTATGATGCAGATGGCAGGCTGTGGCATGTGCTTTACTGCGTGGAGAATATTGACGAGGAAAAGCGACGTGAAAACAGGCTTATGTATCTGGCACAGATTGATTTGATGACAGGTATACGCAACCGCGGAAGTGGAGAGAATAAGATAACAGAGTATCTCGTCCGCAAACAGTGCGGTCTGTTATGCCTTTTAGACTGTGACAAGTTTAAGGCAATAAACGATACCTATGGACATGCGGTAGGTGACAAGGTGATAATAGCAATTGCTGATACTCTGCGCAAATCATGTCGTGATGATGATGTCGTGCTTCGCCTGGGCGGGGATGAGTTTGCGGTATTTATACCGGGGATGCTTGATAAAGAGCGGGCAGAAGCTTTTTTTGACAGGCTTTTTTCAAACATAGAGCATATTGATATAGCAGAGATGAATGGAAAGCATATACTGCTCAGTCTGGGCGCATGCTTTTATGACGGAATGGATTGTATCACGTTTGACCAGCTCTACAGAAGGGCAGACACCGCCATGTATGACAGCAAGAAAAAACAGGGCTACAGTGCGACAATTTTTGATGCAAAGCAATGATAGTCCGGCATATTAAATAAAAAGAGGAGAATGAAAATGCAGACAGGAAAAGCAATATCTATTCCATCAATCCTCAAGGTGGGAAATGGAACATTAAACAAAATCGGAGAGTATTTAAAGAGTGAGGAGCTGACGAGCGTAGTCATTTTTATGGGAAACGGTCTCATAGATATGTTTGGAGATACTATAATGAAGTCGCTTACTGATGCCGGTATCACAGTGCTTGAGTACAGTGAGCTTGATACAGTTGAGATAGACGATATCATCACCCTTGCATTTGATATACCAAACAAGGCAAAGGCAGTCGTGTCAGTTGGCGGCGGAAAGGTAATAGATGCAGGAAAATATGCAGCTTTTCTAAGAAATATGCCATTTATCAGTGTGCCGACCTCAAGCTCAAGCGATGGTTTTTCTAGCGCCAGTGCATCACTTTTGGTGCACGGCAAGCGTACGTCGGTTCCTGCAAAGCTTGCGCATGGTATCATAGTTGATACACAGGTCATCCGCACAGCACCGGAGAAGTTTATATATTCAGGCATCGGGGATATGGTGTCAAAGATTACAGCACTCTATGACTGGATTTTTGAGGAAGCACATGGTGCAGGCGTGGTCAATGACTTTGCCGTGATGGTTGCTAAAAAGGCGGTCAACAGCTTTGTGCGTACACCTTATGAGAGCATAAAGGATGAGCTTTTCCTAAAGGAGCTTGTGGATTCACTTGCCATGAGCGGCATAGCAAACGAGATAGCGGGAAGCAGTGCGCCTACCAGCGGCAGCGAGCATCTTATTTCACATGCGCTTGACAAAATTCTTGAGCATCCACAGCTTCATGGCATACAGGTCGGCATAGCAACCTATATCATGAGTGTGGTGCAGAACCACAGATATGTAAGGGTGTGCACTGTGCTCAAAAGGACAGGCTTTTTCGACTATGCGGCCACTCTTGGCATGAGAAAACAGGATTTTCTGGATGCGATAGATATGGCGCCATCCATGAAGCCGTTCAGACACACATATCTGCATGAGAAGGAGTACCGCGACGCGGCAAAGAAGCTTGTGCTGGAGGATGATATACTGAATAAAATACTGGTATAGAGATATGTATAAGAAGACTATAGAGCCGGTTGCGATTATGCACACCGGATTTGGAGAGAAATTTGGCATTCCAAGGCAGAGCGGCCTCGTACCTGAGGCAGCAGGGCAGATAGTATTTGAACCAAAATACCAAAATCCCGATGCGCTTCGCGGAATAGAGGAGTTCTCGCATTTGTGGATTATATGGGGCTTTTCCGAAAACAAAGTGGAGAAATTCACACCGCTCGTCACACCACCCAGGCTGGGAGGCAGACAAAAGCGAGGTGTTTTTGCCACACGTTCGCCGTTTCGCCCAAACGGCATGGGACTATCCTCTGTAAGGCTTGATAAGGTTGAGTACAAAAGCAGCAAGGGACCCATAATTCATGTGTCTGGTGTAGATATGCTTGACGGCACACCAATCTATGATATAAAGCCGTATCTGGCATATGCAGACTCACATCCTCAGGCATCAGATGGCTTTGCCGCAGAGCACAGATGGGATACGGTGCATGTTATCTGGCGCGATGAGGCACTCAAAAGCTGTATGGATGAAGATACCCGCATTACTGTGGAGCATATTCTGGCACAGGATCCAAGAGCTGCATACAACAAGGCCAAGGATTATATCTATGGCATGAGATACGGCAGCTTTGATATACGCTTTGTGGCTGATTCACATGCCGGCACGATAGAGATAGCGGATGTCGTGGAGTGCATAGACGGGTATCATAAGGTGAAGTGATTTTGATTTGCATATGGCGCCACAAGAGAGTAAAATGGTAATGCATACAAAAAGGACAAATGCGTCACGAATATATTTGTAAATACATATAAGGAAGGTACATACAATGAAAACAGTAAAGGACTATATCAGAACTATCCCGGATTTCCCGGAGAAGGGCATCATGTTCCGCGATGTGACAAGTGTTATCCAGGATGCAGATGGATTAAAGCTTGCAATTGATGAGATGATAAAGAGGCTTGACGGACTTGATTTTGATGTGATAGCAGGAGCAGAATCAAGGGGCTTTGTTTTTGGCATGCCGATAGCATATGCGCTTCATAAACCGTTTGTTATGGTGAGAAAAGCAGGCAAGCTGCCATGTGAGACTGTATCAAAGACATATGACCTTGAGTATGGCACAGCAACAATTGAGATGCACAAGGACTCTGTAAAGCCCGGTCAGAAGGTGGTTCTCGTGGATGATCTTATCGCTACAGGAGGCACAATGCAGGCAGCAGCAGAGCTTGTGGAGGAGCTTGGAGGAGAGGTCGTGAAGATGCTTTTCCTTATTGAGCTTGCAGGTCTTAATGGCAGAAAGCTTCTTAGCAAGTATGATGTGGACGCAGTTGTGTCATATGATGGCAAGTAGAGCTGTTATATCTGAATGAATATATTTTATATGTTTGTGCATACTGACATTAATTAAATCAATGATTTGATGAGATTAAGAGTAAGGAGAGTCGGTATGCAGCAAAAATTGGGAAAGTGGAGTCTCCGTTTTGCGGAGGCTCCTTTTATATTGGAAAGCAGTTCGGTTGTAGGCACAAAGGAGGCGGACGGACCGCTTGGTGGTCTGTTTGATATTGTAGGCAAAGATGACAGGTTTGGGCAGAATACATGGGAAAAGGCAGAAAGCTCCATGCAGAGGGATGCTCTCACAATGGCTCTTGGAAAAGCACATCTGGATGCATCCGACATGGACTATGTATTTGCAGGAGATCTGCTCGGACAGTCTATGGCCACAACCTTTGGTGTCGAAAACTTCCGTATTCCGTGGTTTGGAGTGTATGGAGCATGCTCCACATGTGGGGAGTCGCTATCACTTGCCGCGGCATTTGTGGCAGCAGGATATGCAAGGCATGCGGTGGCAGTGACATCGAGCCACTTTGGCAGTGCCGAAAAGCAGTTTCGCTTCCCTAACCAGTATGCCAATCAAAGACCGGTGTCAGCGACGTGGACAGTGACAGGAAGTGCAGCATTTATTGTGGGCAGTGGAGCAGGTGGTAATGAAATGGCTAGGTGTGACAATGCAGATAGTATATCAAGGAAGGTGCAGATTGAGGGAATCACAACAGGAGTTGTGGTGGACTATGGCATAAAGGATGCCATGAACATGGGCGCCGCCATGGCTCCTGCGGCCTGTGAGCTGATAGTAAATCACCTGAGTGATTTCGGCAGAAAGGCATCTTATTACGATAGGATAGTGACAGGAGATCTTGGAAGCGTCGGACAGAAGATACTGATTGACCTGTGCAGGCAAAAGGGCGTGGACATAAGCAAAAATCACGAGGATTGTGGCATGAAGATGTTTGATGCAACGAACCAGAACACGGGCTCAGGTGGTTCGGGCTGTGCGTGCTCGGCAACTGTTTTGTCGGCATATTATCTGCCAAAGCTTAGAAGTGGTGAATTGAAGCGTATACTTTTTGTGCCTACAGGAGCACTTCTTTCGCCTGTCAGCTTCAACGAGGGCGAGTCAGTACCGGGAATTGCACACGGTGTGGTGCTTGAAGCAGTAATGTGAAGCTGTAATTTGAAGCTGATGGCTTCACATATATAATAGGATGAATGAGATAGGGTGAACGAGCCGTTTTTGAGGGATGGGCTGCACGTTCAAAAATAGAAGAAAGGCGTAAGGATATAATGGATTATGTAAAAGCATTTGTCGTGGGCGGTATCATCTGCGCCATCGTACAGATTTTAATGGAAAAAACAAAGCTCATGCCGGGCAGAATTATGGTAATGCTCGTGTGCACAGGAGCGCTGCTTGGCGCCGTCGGCATATACGGGCCATTTTCAAAGTGGGCAGGCGCCGGCGCAAACGTACCGCTTTTGGGCTTTGGAAATGTACTGTGGAAGGGTGTGAAGGAGGCAGTGGACAGCGAGGGATTTATAGGTCTGTTTAAGGGTGGTTTTAAAGCCTGTGCGGTCGGAGTATCGGCAGCACTTATCTTTTCATATATCGCGGCACTCATCACGAAACCTAAGTTAAAGAGCTGAGAACAAGAAAAACTGCCGCTTACATGAATGCATGCATGACGCATTAGCTTTTTTGTTCTCAGTGGTTCAGAATAGTTACGAATGATGTATAAATTACGAAAAATTGCCCATACTATCTCCAAAACGAAAAGGAGACTGATACAATGAAGAAAATGAAATATTTATTGGCACTTTGCCTGATACTCGCTGCTGCAAGCGCTTTTGCAGCCTGTGGAAACAATAGTAATGTGGCAGACACCTCAATGGTTGAAAATACACAAAGAGGTGGCTCTGCCGCCGACGATGCCGGAAATGCCGGCAAGGATATCATAGATGGTGCCGGAAATGCCGGCAAGGATGTGATAGACGGAGCAGGCGATGCCGGAAAAGATGTGATAGACGGAGCAGGCGATGCCGGAAAAGATGTGATAGACGGCGCAGGTGATGCCGGTAAGGATGTGATAGACGGTGCAAAGGATGCCGTAGATGATGCCGGAAACGCCATAAAAAAGAGTGTTGATGGTGGAAACAACAACTAACAGCTATTTATAAAAAGAAAACAGTTACTATATATGCTTCAATGGCTGCAAAAACAAAAGCACCGACAACGTCGCTGATAAAATGCACACCTGATATCACACGGACACAGGCAATGATAGCTGCAAGGACTGCAAGCGCAATGCCGGTGAACCATAAAGGCGAAGCAGCAGGTGAGCATATTAAAACAGTAAATGCAATTATAAATGCAGAAAAAACATGCCTGCTTGGAAAAGATCTGCCGTGTGTGTCCTTTGGAATGACAGGCGGCATATCAAACTTTTCGTATGGGCGTGGCCTGTTTACGATATATCTGAAAACAGATACTGCAATAAAGCCGACAAGCGGAACTATGATTGATAGTGCAAGCATATGACCGGCTGTAAAGCACAGATACAGTACGTATACAGGGTATGTGATAAAAACTAAATAAGTGCATATTTTATTGATTAATTCAAGCTTTTGGGCTGCTCTGTTATTTTCACGGAATGGGGCAGTCATTTTTATGTATGTATTTTTTTTCATGATTATTTTCCATCGTTTATTTAAGAAATATTGTATTGTAACTACATAGAGTGATGTCAAATGCCCTTGCGGTACTGCAGCGGTGTCATGCCATAGTGCTTTTTGAAGGCTCTGTTAAAATATGACAGGCTTTCAAACCCCACTTCACCGGAAATAGAAAGCACCGAGCTGTCTGAACTTTGCAAAAGTCTTGCGGCCATGGTCAGGCGGTAGTCCTTTAAATAGTCAACAAACGATGTGCCCATGGTTTCTTTAAAATACCTCATAAAATGAGACTCGGAAAACCCGGCTACATCAGCGATATCAGCGATAGAGATTTTGTCGGCATAATTATTTTCCACATATTTGAGCACAACCTTCATCTTATCAAGAGTCTTTTTACTTTTTAGTGGCTTTGTCAGATTACGGCAGCGGTTATCAAGCACAAAAAAGAATTCGTAGAGCTTGCTCTTTATATAAAGCTGATAGCCCTGCGGCATCGTCTTGCAAATCTCATCGCATGCATCTATTGGAGCCACGACATCCTCGTAGTATGGATACACCGGTGTAAAAACCGTCGGAACTGTGAATCTGCCGGTTAAGAGAGGTGTAAGAAAATCCTCCTTGGTGTAATCGTACTTTCCGGGAAGCAGCATCGACAGGGAAAATATGATATTTTCGTACTCCATCGATTCATCCATATATTGGTCTATAGAGTGAAGCTGTCCCGGCAGAATCAGCACAAGGCTTGGCGCTGTGACATGGTACTCCTTAAAATCCACAGATATATGACCGCAGCCCTTCTTTATATAGATAAGCTCCATGTCATCATGCCAGTGCAGCGGAACTCCGGAAAAATCAAGGGGAATCGAGCACAGGTAGGTATTGTATGGGAACGTAAGCTCCACATGTGTTTTGTCTTCGTGATAATTTTCATATTCTAATATATTCATGATGATATTTTAGCATATTATTTCTTGAAAAGCCACTAAAAATACCGAAAAATGATAGGATTGTGCAAGTTTTCGACTGTATATTGCAAGAATTGTGCAGTGTAATGGATTATACTTGATTCATCAAATGACACAAAGAAGTTAAGCACGCTAAAAGAAAATTAGTTAATTTGACACATTGGCGTGTACACATGATAACAGATTTGGGAGGAAATCAAAATGGCAATCATGCAGGAAATCGAAACAAAGCTTCAGAAGGGAATCAGCGTTAGTACAGACGAGGAAGTATACTACGCATTACTTGAGCTTGTAAAAGACAAGGCAGAGAAAAAGGTTTCAAACAAAGGAAAGAAAAAGCTCTACTACATCTCAGCAGAGTTCCTTATCGGAAAGCTTTTATCAAACAACCTTATCAACTTAGGCATCTACGATGAAGTTAAAGAGACTCTTGAGAAGAACGGAAAGTCACTTGCTGAAATCGAGGAAATCGAGCTTGAGCCTTCACTTGGAAATGGTGGACTTGGACGTCTTGCAGCATGCTTCATAGATTCAATCGCAACACTCGGGCTCAACGGAGACGGTGTAGGTCTCAACTACCATTACGGATTATTCAAGCAGGTATTTGAGAACAATCTCCAGAAGGAGACTCCAAACCCATGGATTACAAAGGAGAGCTGGCTTACAAAGACAGATATCACATATCCTGTAAGCTTTGGCGGATTCACAGTACAGTCAAGACTTTACGATATCGACGTAGTTGGATACAACAACCGTACAACAAAGCTTCACTTATTCGACATCGAGTCAGTTGATGAGTCAATCGTAGGCGACACAATTGATTTCGACAAGGATGATATCAAGAAGAACCTTACATTATTCTTATATCCTGATGATTCAGATGATAAGGGACGTCTCCTTCGTGTATACCAGCAGTATTTCATGGTATCAAACGCAGCAAGACTTATCCTTGCAGAGGCAGAGGCAAAGGGCTCTAATTTACATGACCTTGCTGATTATGCAGCAGTTCAGATTAACGATACACATCCATCAATGGTTATTCCAGAGCTTATCCGTCTCCTTCAGGAGAAGGGCATCCTGATGGATGAGGCTATTGAGATTGTATCAAAGGTTTGTGCATACACTAACCACACAATCCTTGCAGAGGCTCTTGAGAAATGGCCAATCAGCTTCTTGGAGAAGGCAGTTCCACAGCTTATGCCAATCATCCGTGAGCTTGACAACAAGGTTCGCGCAAAGGTAGCTGACGAGAGCACATACATTATCAAGGATGGTCTTGTACACATGGCACACATGGATATTCATTTCGGATATTCTGTAAACGGTGTTGCATACCTCCACACAGAGATTTTAAAGAATACAGAGCTCAATAACTTCTACAAGTTATATCCTGAGAAGTTCAACAACAAGACAAACGGTATCACATTCCGTCGTTGGTTAATGTCTTGTAACCCGGAGCTTTCAGCATACATCACAGAGCTTATCGGTGACGGCTGGAAGAAGGATGCAAACGAGTTAGAGAAGCTTGGCAATTTCATCAATGATGACGCTGTTCTCACAAAGCTTGTTGATATCAAGAACGCAAAGAAGACAGAGCTTGCTTCTTACTTAAAGAAGACTCAGAATCTCGACGTACCTGACAATTCAATCTTTGATATCCAGGTTAAGAGACTTCACGAGTACAAGAGACAGCAGCTCAACGTGCTTTACATCATCCGTAAGTACTTTGAGATCAAGGCAGGCAAGAAGCCATCTACACCAATCACATGCTTCTTCGGTGCAAAGGCAGCTCCTGCATATATCATTGCAAAGGATATCATCCATGCAATCCTCTGCTTACAGCAGATTATCAACAATGATCCTGAGGTAAGTCCATACCTTAAGGTATTCATGGTTGAGAACTACAACGTAACATTAGCTGAGAAATTATTCCCGGCTGCAAATATTTCAGAGCAGATTTCTCTTGCTTCTAAGGAGGCATCAGGAACAGGAAACATGAAGTTCATGCTTAACGGTGCTATTACACTTGGAACAAGTGACGGAGCAAACGTAGAGATAGCTGAGCTTGTCGGCGATGAGAACATCTATGTATTCGGTGAGGATTCACAGACTGTTATCGACAGATATGAGAGAGGCGACTACTGCTCTAAGGATTACTATGACAAGGATGCAGACTTAAAGAAGGCTGTTGACTTCCTTGTAAGTGATGAGATGATGAAGGTTGGTTCTAAGGAGAACTTAGAGAGACTTTACAACGAGCTCCTCAACAAAGACTGGTTCATGACATTCCCAGACTTTGAGGATTACTGCAAGACAAAAGAGAAGGCTTACGCTGATTATGAGGATAAGAAGGCTTGGGCTAAGAAGATGCTTGTTAATATCAGCAAGGCTGGTTTCTTCTCTTCTGACAGAACAATCAAGCAGTACAATGATGAAATCTGGCATTTAGAGGCTTAGAATTTTTCTTCCTCCTTTAAATACAAATTGGGCTTAAGAACTCCTGCGGGTGCATCCCGCAGGGGTTCTTTTTTTGATAGAGTACGGGACGTAAGCGCAGGGGACGGCGTGCACACGTACTCCCCCGTTCGCTACGCTACGCTGCCAAGTGTCTGTACGGATTATGCCCGGAGGGTTTCGCAGGCTGACGAAACCGGCTTTTATGCGCCGTCCGTGGCGCATAACGCCTTGCCCCACCGTCCATGGCGGTGCATTTCTGTGGTTCTAAGCATAATCCTACAGACACTAAGCAGCTTCGCTATGCGCTCTCGCAAGAGTACGTGTGCATGCCGTCCCCTGCGCTTACGTCCCTTACGCTGTGGCAAAATGTGTGGGGTGACGTGTGCGCACCGGTGGCCGGTGCTTACGTCTTGCTACGCTGTGGTGAAAGGTGAGGTTTGTGGGCATGGTGGGGGATACACAGTCTCGGGAGAGCGAATAGCGAAGCTGTCTAGATACTGTTGAATTATGCCCATGCAACACAGAAATGTCCCGGCATGGACGCCGGGACAAGGAGAAATCGAGCCATGGAAGGCGAGTTTCGACGGTTTCGTCGAGCATAGAAAGCCTGCAAAGCATAATTCCTACAGTATCTTGGCAGTGCAGCGTAGCACTCCCGAGACTGTGTATCCCCCACCATGCCCGCAAACCGTACTATTGCAGCTTACAATCTCATAATCCTGCCTCACCGTGAACTGCAGGCCCCTAGCAGAAATGTAAGGGCGGGATTTACAAGTTTGGCAAATACATATATAATAAGGGGAAGAATATACACATGGAGAACTATTATGATAAAGAATAAATTTATGGCACTTACGCTTACAGTGGCACTCACGGCGGGCATGCTTACCGGCTGTGGCTCAAGCGACAAGGCAAAGGATAGGGATGCGTACAGACAGTATGGCATCAACTGTATAGAAAACGGCAGCTATGATGATGCGGTCGATGCTTTTCAGAAGGCACTGGACCAGTCGGTGGGCTCAGTAGGAGCCGAGGAGCTTGACATATGCTATTATAAGGCAAAGGCACAGTATTTAAGCGGTGACGTGGATGGCGCGATTGATACATATACGGCTATTATCGACTATAATAAGGATTCTGACGCATACTATCTGAGGGGCTGTATATATTTTGCCAAGAATGATTCAGACAAGGGTATGAAGGATTTTAAGACGGCGCTCAGTGAGAATAATGATAATTATGAGCTCTATCTTGGTGTTTATGAGACCTTGTCGAAGTATGGCATGAATGACCATGGAAAGGAATATCTGGATAAGGCTTTAAAGCTTAAGGCAAAAACTGCTGATGATTATATGCAGAGAGGCCGTATATACACTATGCTTGGCGATTATGATTCAGCAATAAAGAGTCTGCAAAAGGCTATCGATGAGAAGCTGGTCAAGGCAAACTACTATATGGGTGAAGCATATCAGAAGCAGGGCGACAATGACAGCTCGCAGAAGTATTTTAAGAAATACCTGGACAGCGGTGAGGCAGATTCTTATGAGCTGATGAATATGGGACAGGCGCAGATGGACAATGGTAACTATGACACTGCGATTACTTATTTTCAGAACGCACTTGAACTTGAAAGTGTGCCGAACAAGCAGCAGATAACAAAGGCTATGATTATAGCATATGAGTATTCCGGTGATTTTGCCACTGCAAAGAGCAAAATGGAGGAATACATGAAGGATTATCCCGATGACGAGGATGCAGCAAGAGAATATCAGTTTTTGGAGACCAGATAGATTATGGCAGATACTATTAAGATAGAGGATATTGAGGAGAGAGTGGTGCTTGTCGGAGTGAGCGAGCAGGACGGTGATGATGCAGATGATTCACTTTCAGAGCTTGCGGAGCTGGTAAAGACAGCAGGCGCGACAGTTGTAGGCACACTTATCCAAAGAAGAGAAAAAATTCATCCGGGCACGTATGTCGGCACCGGCAAGGTGGCGGAGATTGCTGAGCTTGTGGAGAGTACAGGGGCAACAGGCATTGTGTGTGATGATGAGCTGAGTCCGGCACAGCAGAAGAATCTGGAGACGTACCTTGACACAAAGGTCATGGACAGAACACTTGTTATTCTTGATATTTTTGCATCAAGGGCCACAACAAGTGAGGGTAAGATACAGGTTGAGCTTGCTCAGCTCAAGTACAGATTAAGCCGTTTGTCGGGACTGGGAAAGTCCATGTCAAGGCTTGGCGGTGGAATAGGAACAAGAGGTCCCGGAGAGAAAAAGCTTGAGGTGGACCGCCGTCTTATAAATGACAGGATAGCACAGCTTCGAAGAGAGCTGAAAGAGGTGCAGAAGCACAGAGATATCACGAGGGCAAAGCGTGAAAAAAATAAAGTACCGGTTGTTGCGATAGTAGGATATACTAACGCAGGTAAGTCCACGCTGTTAAATCACCTGACAGAGGCAGATGTGCTTGAGGAGGATAAGCTCTTTGCAACGCTTGATCCTACAACGCGTATTCTTGCGATTGATGGCAAGCAGCAGGTGCTTTTAACTGATACGGTCGGGTTTATCAGAAAACTGCCGCATCATCTGATAGAGGCTTTCAAGAGCACCCTTGAGGAAGCAAAGTACGCTGACATCATTTTCCATGTGGTGGACGCATCAAATATGCAGCGGGAAAAGCAGATGTTCATAACCTACCAGACGTTGGATGATCTTGGTGTAAAAGACAAGAAATTTGTCACACTTTTTAATAAGCAGGATGCCCGCACAGACAACGAACCGCTGCATGATTTCAGGGCAGATTATACTCTTAACATTTCAGCGGCAAAGGATCTGGGATTAGATGAGGTAAAATCTCTTTTAGAGGAGATATTAAGAGAGAACAAGGTATATATTGAGAGAATTATCCCATATGATAAGGCTGGCGTGATACAGCTCATAAGAAAACAGGGCGAGCTTGTGTCGGAGGAATATGTGGCCGATGGGATACAGATAAAGGCATATGTGCCGATGGAGGTGTACGGCAGGCTCGATTAGGGTGCTGCTTCGCTATATCATTATAATAAGCGAGGAATTTAAAATGTCGAAAACGCGTTCAATCCGCTGGGACAAGCTGGACAACACAGCAAATCTGTTCCCTAGTATAGCGGGGGAGAGCATGACAAATGTATATAGGATCTCAGTCACCTTAACTGATGAGATTGACAGTGAAAAGCTGCAGGAGGCACTGGATATAGTGCTTCCGAAGTTTGGTCTGTTTAATGTGAGACTCAGGATGGGAGTATTCTGGAACTATTTTGAGGAAAATGGCAAAAAGGCACCAAAGGTGCATGAGGAAAATACATTTCCGTGCAGGTTTATAAGACCTAACAAGAATCACAGCTATCTTTTCAGGGTGACATACTATAAGAACAGAATAAATCTTGAGGTTTTTCATGTGCTGACAGATGGCATGGGCGGCATCAATTTCCTTAGGGAGCTCACCTACCAGTATCTGCGTCTCACACATCCGGAGCTTGCAAAGCTAAAGGGTGATTCACTGACGCAGGGCACATCCTTAAATAGAGAGGACAGCTTTGTAAAGAACTACAAATCAAGTAAGCCAAGTGGCTTTAACAGGCAGAAGGCGTATCTTTTAAAGCTGGAAAAGGTACCTGATGGAGAGTTTGGGCTGATACATGGCATGATGCCTGTATCACAGCTGAAGCAGGTCTGCCACCGCTATGGAGTTTCCATAAATGATTATCTGGTAGCATGCTTTGTGTGGAGTGTGTATCAGGAGTGTTTTCACGGCATGCCAAACGATATGCCTGTCAGGGTTGCGGTTCCTGTGAATCTTCGTCCTTATTTTGACTCGGTGACCACAAAGAACTTTTTTGTCATGATATCTGCTGAGTTCAGACCGCAAAACAGCACCTACACATTTGAGGAGGTGCTTAAAATAGTGACGGATTCCATCAATTCACAGATTTCTAAGGAGCATCTGGAGGATCTTTTCTCATACAGTGTGTCAAATCAGAAAAATATCCTGATGAGACCGGTGCCTCTTTTTATAAAAAATCTGGCAATGAAGGCGGTCTATACGCAGTCAGCACTGGCAAACACCACCACTATCACCAATATTGGAAATATAAAGGTGGAGCCGGAATACGAGCCGTATATAACAGGCTTTTATTCCTTTATACCAATGTCCAAGGGACAGCCTATGAAGGGCACCATCTGTTCCTACAAGGACACACTGGTGTTTACTTTTTCATCTATTCTGGCAGATACGATGATTCAGAGAAGCTTTTTTAAGAAGCTTGTAAATGACGGAGTGGATGTGACAATTGAGACAAATGGAGAGTATTATGACTAAATGCATGAAATGCGGTGTTTATATAACCGATAATACCGATAAATGCCCACTCTGCCAGCAGGTTGTGGCACCTGTTGAACAGCCATCGGACAACGGTACGAGATACCCTGATGTCAAGGGCGCATCAAGAAAATACAGATTACTGGAAAATATCATATTGTTTCTGTCTATAGTAGGACAGATTGTGCTGACAACTGTTGATTACATGACAGACAATGAGATAAACTGGAGCTTTATAGTGCTTCTTGTTGTAATCTATGCGAATGTGACGTTGCGTCTGGCAATAGTCGGAAGAAACGGATATATTTTTAAAATTGTAAGCACATTTGTGTTTACGGTGCTGTTTCTCGAGGGCATAGACCTGCTCACAGGAGCCAGTGGCTGGGCACTTACATTTGTTTTCCCAAGTGCCATACTGGCGATGGTTCTTGCAACAATTATACTCATGATAGTAAACATAAGAAACTGGCAGAGCTACATGATGATGCAGCTTTTTCTTGTGCTGATGAGCGTGATTGCGATGATACTTGTGGCAGTCAAGGTCATATGGTTCCCCTATCTGGCAATGGGAGCGATGGGCGCATCGCTGTTTTTGTTCCTCGGAACACTGATTATCGGTGACAAAAGATCCAGAACAGAACTGAAACGGAGATTTCATATATGATAGGCTTTCATGGAATAGGAAATTCGCATATGTTTGAGGATGAGGAGATGGGAAGCTACCATCCGGAAATTGAAAACGGCGATAGTAATGGTGATAATGAAACTGGAATAATAGGAGCTTTGGGTAATAAGCTTGAAAAGACATTTAAGAACTCATTATCTGCCATGAAAAGTGAGCATGCTGAAAAAGTCCATAGCAATGCAGCTGTGGCAGATGAAGAAGTCAGTATACAGGGAAAAATACTTGCTAATCTGATGGGACATATCACAAATGACCTTGCAATCGGCAAAAAAATAAAATCCGGAGAGCTCAGGAAGCGCATGAAGGAACCTGCATGGCTTGTTCCGGACTGCTTTGTAACAGAGGATATAGATATGGGCGGTTTCACTATGAAGCTTTTATCTTCAAAGGAAAACCCCAATACAGAGCGTGTGATACTGCAGCTGCATGGTGGTGGATATATGGGTGCAGTGCGCAATGCATACTATGTATTTGCCGGACTTTATAACGAGGTAAGCGAGGGCTGCTCAGTGCTCACGCCTGATTATCGCGTGGCGCCGGAGCACCCGTATCCGGCGGCACTTGAGGATGCCGTAGCATGCTATAAATGGCTTTTGTCACAGGGCTGGTTTGGTTCGCAGATTGTGCTGGCAGGAGACTCAGCGGGAGGAGGCCTTGCAATGTGCCTCACCATGTATCTTCGTGACCACGACATGCCGCTTCCGGCAGGAATAGTAGCCATGTCACCATGGACCGATCTCACAGCAGGAGGAGAATCCTACGAGACAAACTATGAAAAGGACCCACTGTTTGGAAACACAAGGGAAAGTCTAATCTACGTGAATGACTATCCCGGTGACCATGATAAAATGGATCCGTACATATCGCCACTGTTTGGTGATTTCAGGGGCTTTCCTCCAATGCTCATACAGGCTGGCTCGATAGAGATGCTTTTATCTGACTCGGTTGATGCCGCTGCAAAGGCAAGAAACCAGGGTGTTAAGGTGCGCCTGTCAGTGTATGAGGGCATGTTTCATGTGTTCCAGATGGGATATCTCAATTTCCCGGAGTCCAAGCGTGCATGGGCGGAGGTCAAGCGTTTCCTAAAGGTGATTAAAGAGGAAGAATAAATGTAAAGTATTACAGGAAATTATTGTGGAGACAGATGATCCGGATGAAGGAATTATGATGTAGGAGTAAATAATTATGGCAAAGAAAATTTTAGTAGTAGTGGACGCACAGAATGATTTTATTACAGGAGTTCTTGGAAACAAAGAGTGTGACGTGGCAACAAATGTTATTGCAGATGAAATCAGGTCAGGCAAATATGATGATGTGATATTCACAAGGGATACGCATGATGAAAATTATCTGAATACTCAGGAAGGAAAGAAACTTCCGGTAACGCACTGTATTAAAGGCACAAACGGATGGGAAGTAGACGCTCGTCTTAAAGATGCAATGAAGGAGCGTGGAGTTGACTGTGACTATATTACTTATATTGACAAGCCGACTTTTGGCAGCAAAGAGCTTGGTGAACTGCTTGCAGAATATGACAACAGCGATACAGAGATTTATTTCTGCGGATTCTGCACAGGAATATGCGTAATAAGTAACGTGGCGATTGCAAAGACATTTTGTAAAGACGCAGAGGTGTTTGTAATAGAAAATGCCTGCGCCTGCGTAACGCCTGAAAGTCATAAGACAGCAATAGAAGCAATGAAGATGATTCAGGCAAATATTATATAGAAAGTCATTTATTAAAAATGTTTCTGACATACTAATAGCGTAAGAAATGGGAGGAGAATATTATGAAATTAAACCAGATAATCACAAGTCTTTTAGAGACTGATATGTATAATTCAGCATGGGTCAGACAATATTCCATCAGTTTACGGATTAGATGTTCCTGCACTCAATATCGTCATGAAAACCACAATATGCAATGGTATGGATGCAGCGAAGATTTCTGATACACCCGGCAAGGGGATGTGCAAAAATCCGGATTATGTGGATTACTTAAACCGCTGCATTGATTACAGAATGAAAAATGACCGCTAAAAAGGTATCAGAAGATGATGTGATAAAAGTAGTTTAAAATGTAGAAAGCCGGGATATGATATCAAAACTTGCAGAGATTGCTTTTGCAAATGTAAGTAAGGGTGAAATAGAAAAGACTCTGGAAACATTCTTTACGCGTTTCAGACAGCAGCAGTTTAAGCGTTCATTCATACCTGACGGACCAAAGGTGGAACTGTTTCATTATCTCCTAGAGGTGATCTGAGAATGCCAAGCGATATGGTGGAATTGCATTAGGCATTGGGAAGGCAGGTAAATCAGGATTTGTAAATGAATGGTGCAAAAAAGTATCAACTACCAGTTGAATAGCATAAATCAACTAGCAGTTCGTTTTAGACAGCTACTTTTTGATATATGATGACTGCAAGGAGGGAAGAAAAATTGAACATTACAAATAGAGCAGTTTCGAAATGGGAAACTGGTGTTTGAGTTATAATAGGACCAAGTTAGATGAAACATAGTAAAATCAAGGGGTTATGCCTAATTTAGTCCTTATTTTTATACCATTTTAGCGGTAAAGATAGGGCAGCGCTGCAATATTAAACCGAAAATCCAAGTCAGTATCACAGATGTCCGCAATCAGTCTGAGAGTGAATCTGTGTGCTTAGATTAGGTACAATTTTATATCAAAACATTTAGTGAGGACTAAATTAGCATTTAAGATGGAATATTCCATCAGCTGGTTTGGTCCTCTTTTTATTTGAGAGGAGTGGTCGAATGGGCAAGGTGTTAATTTGGTTCGTAATCATTATTAGTACAGTGGTTCTCTACTGTCTTATGAAAGTTAAGGCAGAGAGTGATGAACTGTATGAGGAATTAATGAAAAAGCATTTTTATGGCAGGTCTGATGATATTCCTGCATCTGACAAAACCGAGCACTTGAAAGGGTGTGGGTAATTATATGAAATTTTGCAAAACAATAACGCAGACAATACAGAAAAGGAGTAAAAAGGAACATGAATAACAAGTTAGAAGTAATCGGCATTGATCATGGTTGGTCAATGATGAAAA